>Ga0163144_10030406_pt1 | contig 10331 bp, 5 predicted proteins | sample OliLak19BULKMAT1_FD_123175 | JGI IMG/M metagenome (GOLD analysis project Ga0163144, IMG submission 123175) | Freshwater microbial mat bacterial communities from Lake Vanda, McMurdo Dry Valleys, Antarctica - Oligotrophic Lake LV.19.BULKMAT1 | ecosystem: Environmental > Aquatic > Freshwater > Lake...
CATTATTAAATAAATAACAGATTTATCTTTTATATTGTACCACGAATGTTTGTAGTTTAATTGATCGCCTAGAATAAGTCTGAGTATCATTACTTAATAAACAAACTTAAAGGTATTTAGTTGTATTCAAATTATAGTTTTACTAACGCGACATCTATAACTACAATATTTTTCATCATCCCAAATTTTTTACCCTTTTTTACACTAAATTAAATGTTTTTTGCAAACCAAACAGATTTTTGGACGACATGTGCTGTTTTTTAACCTATTTTAGATATTTAAAAAAATTATTTTTTCTTTTTATAAATTAAAAATAATAAAACTGGTAGTAAAAAAATATCGGCTAAAACGGCAATTAATACAGTAATACAAATTAAAAAGCCAAAGTAAAATGTGCTTTGAAAACTACTTGTCATTAAACTCATAAAGCCACCCAATAAAATAAAAGTGGTTAAAATAATTGGTTTACCTGTTTCAAAATATGTGCGTTTAAATGCGTACATTAAACTTTTACCATAATCTAACTCAATTTTTAATCGCGAAATAAAGTGTATGGTATCATCAGTAGCAATACCAAAAGCAATACTAAACACTAAAGAGGTAGCAGCTTTTAACTCTATTCCGGCAAAGCCCATAATACCTCCAATAATAATTAATGGAATAACATTTGGCAGTATAAATACCAACACCATTCGCCAGCTACGATGTAAAAAAAAAGTAAGGATACCAATTATAATAATAGAAAAAATAAAACCTTGGGTCATATTATTTACCATGTACGCATTGTTTCTATCTATTAAATGGGCAGCGCCTGTTATTTCAAATGTGAGTAAATTTTTAGCAGTATTATTTTTAATAAAATTTAAAATATTTGTATTATGTTGGTTGCATTCTAAACTACCTAAATCTCGTACCTTTGCACTTATACGAGTTTGTAAACCGTTTTGACTTACAATACGTTTTAAGTCTTTATTTTTTTTGTTATTAATTATTTTCGGAGCTAAATCATTATAATCTTCTTCTGTTGGAAATTTATATTCAAACTTTTCGTTTGAGTTTTGATAAATTGTTTTTACTAAACTTGCTGGCGAAACTAAAAAACCAGCATTGTATTCTTTCTTAACAAATTCTTCTACCTTATTTAATTCATTTAACACTTCGTAATCCCAAACCGTTTTAGTTTTATCCTTAAGCGTAACCATCATTTCAAAAGGTCGCACACCACTGTAATATTTATCAAAAAAATTAAAATCTTGCTTTATTTTTACTTTTTCGCTTAAATCTTCTAACAAAATATTATTAACTGTAATTTTATTAATTCCAATAATCGAAAAACAAATTACAATTGACGTTATTACTAAAATAGTTTTTTGATTTCTAAAAATCCAGAACAAACCTGTGCGCATAATATTTGTAGTTTTATTAGAACTACCATGATTATGAACCATTTTTTTAGGTGTAAAAAAATAAAGTAGAGCTGGAAGCAAAGTATAAGTTAAAATAAATGCAATTACAACGCCTATTGAAGTGTAGATACCAAATTCCTTTATAGGTACAATGCTTGAAAATAATAATGATAAAAACCCAACAACCGTCGTAATTAAAGTTAAAAAAGTAGGAAATCCAACTTCTTTAAGTATTAATTTGTGAATAGTTTCTTTAGCTGTACCTTTCGCCAATTCTTCAAAATATTTACTAAAATAATGCACCACATCACTCATACCAGCTATAAAAATCATAGTTGGCAACATGGTGCTCATTATATCTATTGGCTTACCTAATAGGGTCATTATTCCTAAAGTCCATAAAACCGAAATTAGAACAATAATTACAGGAATAATTATACCATAAAAACTTTTAAAACTAAACCATAAAAAAAGTATAACAACAACAAATGATAGGGCTAAAAATAACGTAAATTCTTTTTTTACAGTATTTAAATAAACATTTTGCGCAAAAATTCGTCCAACAAAATGTATTTCGTCAAATTTAAAAATTGCAATACTCCTTTCTATGGCGATAGCTAAAGAATCGCTTTGGGTTTTGGTTAGCATATCTTTAGTTTTAATAAAAATAGTTAAGCTTTTTGCATTGCTTGGAAAAAATGAACCTACCAAATGCGGCGAATTGTAAATGGCAATACTATCATCTTTATACAAATTTTCGTCATAAATATGCAGCACGCGCGTTTCGATTGGAGCAAAACCACCAAAACTTATATTTTTTAAATTAGTTGGGGAAGTAACTTTTTGAATAAAATTAAGTGTAACTAATTTTTTAGTAAGACTATCAACCTTCAGTAAAAAATCTTTTTTAAATATACCTTTATTATTTTCTAGAGCTACAAGGGCAAATTCGTTGTCGTATTCAAATACTTTTCTATAATTATTATACAATTCTAACTCATGGTCTTCGTTAGGAAAGAATGCTTCAAAATCATAATTAAATTTTAAATGCTGTAGATTAAAAACACAGAATATTGAAAATAAAACAACAAAACCAAGAACAATTAAACTATATTTTTTTTGCTTATTAATAGATTACAAATTTAATAACAATAAAGGTTTTATTTAAATTTAAATTTATCAAAAATTAATTTAAAAACTTTGACTATAACCAATATAAGGTATCGGAATAGTTTTTATATTTATACTGAAACTGTTATTAAAATTATTTAAAACAGTGTAGCAACCTAAGGTCCAACTGCTAAATTTATTTGATACTCTTTTAAAACCTAAACCAGCAAAACCAGACTGAGACTCGGGAAAATACCATACCTCGGTATTTAATGAAAACTTATTAGAAAAGCGATTGCAGTAAGCAAAATTACCATAATATAAATTTAAAAAAGGCTGAGTCGTATTTAGTTTAAATAGGCTTGAGTTTAAACCTAATATACCGCCAGCAACTGTAAAATTATTATTACTTGAGCCTTTTGTAATACTAGCTTTTGCTCCATATCCAACAAAACTTTGATCAGGATTTCTTGAATTTAAATTACCCATTCCAAAAAAATTACCTCCAATATAATTGTTTTTACCAACTTTATAAGCACATTTTACACCAACACTAAAAGGTAAAAAAAATATTGTATTTGCTGTAATTGCCCAGTTTTCTGATATTGAAAAAGTAATGTTTTCAATTAACCCCCAATGGTAATTGGCTTTTATTTTACCTGATTCAAATAATAAAGTACTACTTGCAAACATGTAATAATCAGCGTTTTCGTTTTCATCTTCTAACTCAATAATATTATTTTTTTTTGTAGTGCTTGTTGTGGGTTCAATACTTTTGATTTCCGATTTATATAAAAATAATTTATAATTTGTTTTTTTATTTAAGAGAGTAATACTGTTTTTAGTTTCTTCAATTACGTAGCCAAAATGTTTGGTATCCATATTTGTTATAACAATATAATTTATATTTTTATCATAAGTAGGCGCAAACGCGGTGTCGGTTTGCGCTTTACCTAATATAAAAAATACACAAATAAAAATTATAAATAATAAAAGTTTTTTATTCATTTAATTTTTTATGGCTTTTAAAAAGCGAAGATTACCGCTTAAATCGTTTATTAAATTTACAATATTAAATTGATTAGATTGTATGACATAATTTTTCACATCATTTGCAGTAAGTGGATTCAACTCAAAATATAATTTTCCACCAGCTACTAAATGTGTTTTACATACATTTATTATTTTTTTATAAAAGATAATGTCGTCATTACCTTTAACAAACAAAGCCAAATGAGGCTCGTTATCAATTACATTTTTATGTAAACTATTTTTTTCTGTACTTTTTATGTAAGGTGGATTACTAACTATTACTTCAACTTTTTTATTAAACGACAAATCAAATTCAATTTCGTTTAAAATATTAGAATTAAAAAAAATCACATTTACTTTATTTAAAATAGCATTTTTTTTTGCAACTTCTAAAGCAATATTACTAATATCACATGCAAAAACTTCAGCATTTATTTTGTTGTATTTTATTGAAATAGGTACACATCCGCTTCCGGTTCCAATATCCAAAATGGATTGTAAGTGCTTATTTTCTTTTAAAATTAAATCAACTAGTTCCTCAGTTTCAGGTCGTGGAATTAAAACAGATGAATTAACATAAAACTTTAAGTTATAAAACCAAGCTTGGTTTAAAATATATTGAATAGGGATTAGTTTTTTTAATTTATTGCAGCAATTATATAATTTTATTAAGTCGCTTTGATTTATATTATCATTTATTTTTAATTGAACTTGAGTTTTATTAAAGTTTAAATAGTAGTTGCAAGCTGTTTCAAATAAAGCTTTTATTTCAGTTTCGGGGTAAATAGAATTTAATTCTGTAATAAAAAAAATTAAAACGTGTTTTAATTTATTGCTGGCAACAAACATTTTTACTCGACTTTTATTAATTTAAATACATTTGTATTTATTGCAGACTGCACTTTTACTAGTAAAAAACCCTTACTTGTAATTAAAAAATTAGTTGCATTTAACTCATAAACATTTCCTACAAACACATCAGTAAATATCAATTTTCCATCAATTGTAAACACACTAATCGTTTTTTGAAATTCGTTTTCAAAAATTATTTGTACTTTACTTGTAAACGGATTAGGAAAATAATTTACAATTTCGGTCGTATTAATTTGATTTATTGAAGTTGGTATGCTGCACAACATGGCGGCTTTACCATCTAATTTACCATAACCCCAGCGATAATTTGGTAAACTTGTAGTTGTAAAAGCATCGCTATATGCACAATTAGTAATTGCGTTTTTTACTTGCATACAGGTTGCATTCGGATATTTTTGTAAATACAATGCTGCTAGGCCAGCCACTACTGGCGATGCCGCAGAAGTGCCACCACCTTGTATATGATAGCTTCCCTGCGCAACCGATTGCGGCTGAGAAGAAATATAAGCTGGCATTAAACTAATTACTATTGCACTAAAAACACTTGCTCCTGTTGCAGCTATATCGGGTTTTTGTTTATTATCTCTAGTAGGCCCAAAACTACTACTAGGCGCTATATCATTTACAATTTCGGTTGGATAGGCAATGGTAGAATTTTGCAAAACATTATTTACATCGTAATATTTATTTAAATTAACATAATTAGCCACAGTTATTACATCATCTAAACATTGAAAACTAGATACCATACTGCTATTTACATCGGGCATAATATATTTAGTAATTTTTGGATATTGGGTTGATGAAGGTAAACCTGTAGCTACAAAATTAAAATTCCAAGCATCGTGCAAACCAATACCTTTACTTTCTATTCGCCACAATAAGTTTAAAGTATCCGCAACAATTTCTACGTACAATTCGTAAACGCCATAAGTATTAATACTTGCTGATGTTTTTACAATACCAATTTTATTACTATTATATTTTAAAGTATCTGTTTTTAAACTTATTAAACCATAATTAAAAGCTTTAAAGCCAATGTTACCTAAATTAAAATAGTTATTTCTATTGGCGCCAACCGTAATTTGTATATTTTTAATTTGATTGGTATCGGCATAACACCAATATTTTAAATTTGCCGAACCACTTTTTATCCAAGTAAAACTTGTATCGCCAACAGGAGGTTGTGTTTTAACATGAAATTTATAAGTACCCGCATTACCAGCTGCTGCAACTAATACGCGACCTGGAATATTTTTTACAGAAGTTTCTATTAATTTCGCTTCTAAATCAGTACCATCATGGCTACCATAATAATCGCCCACACTTGCATTAATTACACAAGGCTTGCCTAGCAAAGTTGCTTTGCTATATATATAATTTACTGCATCAGCAATAGTTGGACCAGCTTTACTAAAATCTAAAGCTACTACAACAATTTCAGCTTTCGGCGCACATCCTTCATGCGTTCCATTTGCTAAGCCATTACCTGCTGCAATACCTGCCACATGTGTTCCGTGTCCATACTGCGCTATATCATTATGTGTGCATACGCTAGCATTAATTTGTGCCGCTGTCCATTCCACACCATAATTATATGGCATAGGCGTACTTGAATTTGTTGCAGGTACTTGATCCCACAAAAACTTAATACGCGTATTTCCAAAACTATCTTTAAAGTCTGGGTGATTAAAATCTATTCCTGAATCAATAATGCCAACAATTACACCCGTTCCATCATAAGCCTGCGCTAAAGGTAATGTACCTAATTTTACTGGCTTGATTCGGTTTTTAATTAGCATAGTATCGTTCATAGTTTTATAATTATGCTCTACAAATTCGGCGTAATTAATAATTTTATTTTCGATTAAAGTTGACAAAATACCCAGTTTACAAGTAATTGAAGCAATATTTCCTACAAAATAATTTAATTGATAGTTGTATTCTTTTTGAAACTCTATTAATTTTTTAGGGTTACCTTTTACCAATAAAGTATGCTGTTGATTTAAGGAAGAATTATAGCTTAATTTATTTTTTAATAATGCGTTGTAGCTGCTTATTTGCGAAAATAAATTTGTAAAAAATAAACAAATTATAAAAAAATAAATTAATCTCATAATTTTAATTTGTAATAAAATTACAAAATTAAACAATACAAAATTTATAAAAATTTTGTGGATTTTAAATTTACAGAGTTTCTTATAAATTAATTCAATAAGTTGATATGGCCTGTATACGTTTTGGAAATGCCTTTCTGAAAGCCATTAGAAAATTTTAAAGATATTTGATATACATAGGTTCCAGCTTGACAATCTTGCCCTTTATATTTGCCATTCCAGCCCTGCAAAGCATCATTTGTTTCAGCAATTTTTATCCCCCATCTATCAAAAATTAATAATTTAAAATCGTAAAAATTAACTCCCTTTGCAGTAAATATATCGTTCAATCCATCAGTGTTTAAAGGTGTAAATGTATTTGGAATATAAACCACAGGTGCATCTTTAATTTCAACTATTTTTGTTATAAAGTCCACACAATTATTTTTGGTGCTTACGATAAGTGTAGTGTTAAAAAAACCAATATCGAAAAATGTATGAGTTGGATTTGTAAGCGAAGATAAATTTCCATCGCCGAAAGTCCAATCTGAGCTAGTGTAGTTACCAGTTGAAGTATTAAAAAATTCTATTTTAGGATTTAAAATATCAGCATCATTAGAAGGTGAATATTCAAAATTTGCAATCGGCTTTTCGTAAACAGTTATGTAATTGTTTTTTACAATTGAATTAACACATCCGCTATCAGATTGTGCTACTAATGTAATTGGATAAACGCCTGAACTATTAAAAACTACAGATGGGTTTGTTAAATTAGATGTACTGCCTTGGCTAAAATACCACTGGTTGCTACTAATTATTGGGTTACTATTTGATAAGTTTATAAAATTAACTAATAGCGGTTGGCAACCTGCAATTACGTTCGACGTAAAATTTACAATTGGTAATTGATTAACATTAACAAAAACGGTATCTTTTTTTATACAATTATTTTTATCTGTTAATGTGCTAATGTAAAAAGTATTGGTAATTGGTGTTAAAGATAGCGATGATGAAGAATTGGACAAATTTGTAACGCTTGAACCTGTACTCCAATTTAAAATATATGGTTGTGTTCCGCCAGTATAATTTGCCGTAAGCAGTATTGATTGATTTCTACAAATTGAATAATCGTTAGCAATTAAATTTTGTGATAATAAAGTGGGTTCATAAACTGTTAAATTATTTAAAGTATCGCTACAGCCCATAGCATCAGTAGCAATAATTGTGTAAGTACCCGCAAGTAAGTTTACTTTTATTGTATCTGAACTTATTGTTGAATTCCAATTATAAGAATTAACATCGTACCCTACTGTTGACGAAAATTGAATAACACCATTATTTTCACCAAAACATTTTACGCTATCTATATTTACTAAATTTATACTTAATTGCCTGTATTCTCCTAAAGTAAACATACCATAATTTGTATTTGTAGTTACTGTTTGTTCGTTTAAAGTTGAATTATTAGTTCCAGCTATGGGTGTCCAAACACCCAAATTATAATGCCAGGTATTTAATGTAGGTTCGATAATTATATTTGTACTTCCTGCATTTGTATTCCATTCATCATCTAAATAGGTAAATTTTGTTATAACAGTTGGAAGTGTTGAGTAGTTGTTAGCATTAATCACCCAAAACCTATCTACCATTTTAATTGCATGTTCGGTATTACAATTATTAATTAAGTTATTAACGCCAGTTGGTAATGGGCGGTTGTTAATTGCAACTGCGGGGTTAGTAGGGTAAGTAGAAGCACTAACGCTACCAATACCACTTTGCGCGCCAGCACTTGCTACAGTATAGTAATAAGGAATGTAAGATGCTGTTGCGGTGCCAAACGGAAATTCATAATTACCTATATTATTTGCCAAACGCCAATCAATAGTTCCATAGCCTGGTAAGGCTGGAGTTTCGCTAATTATATAACCGCTTGTTCTTGTAATAGCCGCTGGCAAAGCATTGGTTACAAATAATGTATTGCTATTTAAATCTAAAGGCCGAGCCGTTAAATTTAATACGCCTGTTATACCGCCTACAAAAGTGTTTATCATTAGTCTTTTAGTATTACTTCCTAACAAAGTTAAATTATTAAATGTAGTAGGCTGAGCCCCTTTAATTAATTGTAAAGCACCATTTAATAATACATTACCAACGGTAGGAGTTAATGCCGTAGAAATTGAGTTATTAGTCCAATCGCCTGCTAATGTAATACTGCCAGAATTGGCAATTAAACCGATATTAGACCCATTATCTGTATTAACAACTTCGCCTTGCACAAAAATTAAGCCACCTGTTTGCACTGCAATACTGCTGCCATTATTAAAAAGTTCGTTTTGAGAAAAACTAATGTTTGACAAAATAATTAGAAGATAAAAAATCTTTATTTTACTTTTTATATATTTGATTGTTATCATTATTTTAGTATTTAATACAAGGCATTAAAGCAACGTTTCTTGGCCTTGAAGCGCTTATCATTCCCTGTGCACTAGGCCCAGAATAAACCACCCAGTTAGCAACTGGCGATGCAGCATTACCTCTGCCCCAGTAAGCGTTTGGTATTGATCCAACAATTGCGGTTGGCCAACTATCTGAATAAGATGCTGCAGTAACATCCATTGAAAAATCAGTGTCTTGGGCAGCTACGCCAGGCGTATCATCGTGTACAATTGGAGATGGACTTTGAAATGTGCCAATTACTCTTCCAGGGTCAGAGCCTTTACCGTTATCAAAACTTCTAATAAATTCTCCTCTTAAATCAGGTAAATTAAAAGTAGTTGTGCCATTGCCTACTCCATAAGTTGTTCCAATTGCATTAAAAAGCTCAGCGTATGTTACACGATTTACAGCGGCACCATTGCACTCTAAATAACCGTTTGGTGCAGTAGTATTTGCAAAGTATTGAACTGTGCCAGCTGGATTATTAGCACAATCCCATTTAGTACCATCGTAATAATAAAACCCTAATAAGTTGATATCGTACACTTGAAGACCTGCCAATGGTGCAACAATAGCTTTTCTTTGAGCGCTTGTCATGCGAGGCATAGCGAAGCCGGCGTTAGTGCTTACAACATCTAAAACGGCTGAAGGGTTTGGAGTAGTATTGATTCCTACATTACCACTTTCCATAATTTTTATACCCGAATTTGAATTAGCCCATGGAGCAATTACCAAACCAGTGTTTGCAGCTAAAGTAGGGTTGTTATCATTTGAGAAAATGATAGATTTATCGCCATTAGCGGTTATAAAATTATAATCTCCAACAGTAGCACCAGAAAAGAAACTTAACCAACCCAATGAACCTGTTCCAACTCTAGAGAAACGAGCAATAGGGCTAGCAGTTACATTATCGGTTAAAACATCATCAAATTTTGCGCCTGGCGCATTAGTTCCCACACCAACATTACCATTGCCTTTTGCAGTTAACACTGGAATGCCTGCGATGCCTTGAACGCCAGTTGATACATCTAAAATTGTATTGCCTGCTCCAGTAGCTAATATTTTAACAGCTAAACCTCCAGCGCCAACAGCAACACTCTGATTGTAAAATAATCCTGAATATCCACCTCCATTTAGTCGCCAGGTTAATGTTCCTCCTCCTCCTGCATTGGTATTGTGTCCCAATCCATCTGAACCAATAGTATTTAAAAGGGTTGTTTGCATATTATGAAAAAGGCCAGTAGCAAAAAATCTGGCATGTTCAATATTATTAGCTCTAAAAACTAAATCATTATTATCAGTTGTACCTACAAAATTAATTGCGGGGTTAGTGCCAGCATTGCCTAATAAATTCCAAAAAGTACCATTTGTGGGTGCC
>Ga0163144_10030407_pt1 | contig 10331 bp, 11 predicted proteins | sample OliLak19BULKMAT1_FD_123175 | JGI IMG/M metagenome (GOLD analysis project Ga0163144, IMG submission 123175) | Freshwater microbial mat bacterial communities from Lake Vanda, McMurdo Dry Valleys, Antarctica - Oligotrophic Lake LV.19.BULKMAT1 | ecosystem: Environmental > Aquatic > Freshwater >...
AACTTGAAACGCCTCCGCAATCGTCATCTTGGCCGCAAGCGATCCCTCGCGATCCGCGAGTTCGCCCTGGGCATCGAGGCCCTTGAGCGGTTCGTTCGCAAGGAACCGCTGCGCCGAGTTCATAAATGTGTATTCGGCGTCCTCGCCTTAGAAAGCGAGCCAGTCGACCCCCGACTGTGACTCGCATCGCAAGTCGCTTCAGTTGACACCGCCAATCGATTACCTGCGAGACCGAGATTCCGGTTCCCTTACCAATCACTCGTCCGCTAAGCTTGCCACGAGTTGTTCGACCTCTGCATCCGTGAGTGAACCTCGCGAAGCCAATAGCATCTTGCGTAGGTGCTCAAAAGCATCAAAGGGGTCAGCTTCGAAAGGCAAATGGGTCACTGTGGCCCGCGAGATCAACATGGCCTTTGCGCCGATCGATTCGTTTACCCTGCGGGGAAATGACTTAGAAACTTGCCCGGCGAGCCACAAAACTAGCAAATTGCAGGAAATCTATTCTGCGACCCGATCTTACCTGAAATGAGGTAAGCTGATATCGTTCTCGAAATTTATGATCCTTTGCACACTTATATCCAGCGTATGCCAAAAAAACGAATTTCAACCAACCCAACCTTTGCGACGCTCTTTAGCGGGTGCGGCGGATTCGACCTCGGCTTTCATGAAGCTGGCTTCAAGGGAATTGCTGCTTTCGATAACGAACCAATCGCAGTAGAAGTCTACAATGCAAATCATCATTTTAATGCTAGTATAGCCGATTTAACGTCTGCACCCTTAAAACTAACCCGAACGCCTGACGTAGTCTTAGCTGGTCCTCCATGTCAGGGGTTTTCGACGCTGGGAAAAAGAAAGCAAAACGATCCGAGAAATTCTCTGTTTGTCCGGGCCGCTGAAATTGCCGTTCAGCTAAATCCGCAAGTAATTGCGATCGAGAACGTTACCGGTGTATTATCAGGCGATATGGCGAAACATTACGATAGGGCCGAGAGAACTTTGGCGGAAGGAGGGTACAAAACTCGCCTATTACGAATCACGACAACGGATTTCGGACTGCCGCAGATTCGCAAACGAATCCTCTTGTTGGCTGGCAAGCGATCGCTCGACGATATCGAACTGCCAACTACAACAAAAACACCTAAACTTAGCGATGTCATGATGGAATGTGGAGGCTGCAATCACAAGCCGGTACAACTGAAGGGCGATTCGAATGAGTTGCTGATTGCCAAGCGGATTGGCCCGCATCAGAAACTTTGCAATGTTCGTGGTGGTAATCGAGCAGTACCGACTTGGGAGATACCAGAGGTGTTTGGAGAAGTGACCGATCGTGAAATGGAAATCTTGCAAACAATCCGGCAACTTCGACGACAGATTCGTCGACGTTCGTATGGTGACGCTGATCCTGTCCAAATCTCTGATCTGCAGGATCGTCTCAATTGGAGCCCGCTGCCGGCACTAAAAAAACTGATTAACAAGTCATACATCAAGATGGTTGGTGATGGCTTCGATTTCACGCACGGGTTCAATGGAAAGTACCGTCGTCTATCATACGACCATCCCGCACCAGCAGTAGACACGCGGTTCGGGCAACCGCGGTATTTTATTCATCCTACGGAACACCGTGGCCTATCTGTTCGTGAAGCTGCCCGTATTCAGGGCTTCCCAGACGATTTCATTTTCCATGGAGCGATTCATCAGCAGTATCGCCTAGTCGGAAACGCAGTCCCACCGCCCATCGGTCGGTGGTTGGCGAAACAGATCGTCGAAAAATTACTATGAGTGTGGACGATCTTATTGCAGAATGGGCGCTCGCGACAGGACCGTCGGATAGACTTCGGGACAACGAGAATCTGATTCGATTTCTCGGCGAGTGGCTATTTTCGGAATACCAGCCGTATCCGGAAAAGGCTGATTTCTGGGATCGACTTTATTGCTGGCTCAATCAAATTTGTGATTGCAAGACCCGCAACGAGGATCAGCGGGCAATGTTTGACTTCATTCCATATTTGTTGTTTGCAGGCCAACGTGATCTAACGGCGATGTACCGGGCAGCCTATGACGGTCCGATCCGCCGATGGCTGATCGATCAAGGCGAGCTCCTACTTGACGACTTGGCAGTCGCTAGAAAGCTAGAAAATCTGCGTCGAGATACTTGGTTCGGTAGCCTTGCCGGAATGGACATCAGTGGATTCAGTCGTGTGAATCGAATCACTGGGCAAAGTTATCGTCCGGAATTCAGGTTCATTGCTGAGTTCTGTAATATGAACGAACTGAAGAATTGGCTCGATGCGGAAGGATATAAGCGAATTGTGGTTGTGGAGGACATGGTTGGAACGGGAGAGCAGTTTCAAGACGCGTTGCCTGCGCTCGCGGGAGTTGGTGGCGAAAATCCAATTCAGGTTCTTTTTGTTCCGTTGTTTATACCTCCTGCAGGATTGAAAGTTGTGCTTGATGAACTTAGCAAACCGGAACACAGTCACATTTCATGCCAGCCAATTTGCGTTCTTCCAGACTCGTCCATTATTTACGGGGAGAGCCAGTCAGCCGAGAGCAAGGATCACTCGCGATTCCGAGAAGTGATTCTTCGTCATGGTTCAGGGAACTTTGGGTATGGATCAAACTACGGAACGCTCATTCTCAGCTATATGAATTGCCCCGATAACGTTCCGGCAATAATTCATCAACCTGCGGATGTTGCGTTGTTTCCACGCGCAACCAGGGAAGAATAGTTATGTCGATGCGACGCAATCCGTTCACCACATTGTATGTAACCGAGCGACTGGACCAAGCAGACTTTCCAGCGCTGTTTAGTCCGATATTGGCACCACACATTACACCATTGTTCGAAGCCGGAAACGTTGTCATTGAAGGCACACAAGGTACGGGGAAATCGATGTTGTTGGCGTTGCTTCAGACAAAAATCCGTATAGCTTACGCAGAATCGTCAAGGCATACCTATCCAATCGAAGACAGAGCCCTTTGCCAATTCGTCTGCGCTGGTATCAACCTCGCAACAAATCAGGCACTTCGTTCTGCCGCAAGATGGAAGAAAGATGATGAAGGCAGAGACGACGAGTTGCGGCTTTGCTTCATCGACTATGTGAACACGTGGATTCTTCGAGACCTACTCGAGTCGATCGATCTGATGTTATCGCATAGTCGCTTACTTTGGGAACCGCTTGGATTGGGTGAGGGTCGTGACGCGTTTAACGCCTCCATAGTGGAAATGGGGATGTCGCCGCTAATTCCGATACTAGTTCAAGAATCTCCGACAGTGCAGGTTGCGGTGCATCAGTTGTCGCTGCGAATCGATCGCTATTTGCAGTTCTTTAACGGGAGACCCAAAGACTTGGGGAACGACATTCGCGATACGCAGACTCAGTCGTTAGGTCAGCCCGTCGCTGACGCAGTGACCATCCTCAAACGAATGGGATGCCTAGCGCAGGGAACTCGAATGCTCATTATGCTTGATCAGTTTGAGCAACTCTTAGAGATGGAGGCAAGTCTACCGAATCGCCCGTATCGACTGCTACGTGACACAATTGATCAGGCGTTGCACCGGAGAGAACCTACTCTCAGTTTTCGTATTGGAACTCGGCCCTATGCTTGGCAAGATATGGAAGGCCAAGCTCTCCGCGATTATCATCCCCTGAATTTAGATGAAATGCTCGCCCGGAAAGAACATGGAAATCGTGATTTATTCCCCAATCTGGCATCCGATGTATTTGCTAGACGCCTCAAAGCTTTCGGCTATGACCAAATCGCCGACACGGCCGACCCGATTGATGCTGTGTTTGGTGCTTACCCAAAACCCCGCGAACGTGTGAGGCAGATCGGACCGAATACGAATTGGTCCGCAAAGATTTCCATTCCCAAAGAAGTCGATACCGAAATAGCGGCACGCATCCGCGAAATCGCAATAGACAATCCACTGGAGGCGAAGCTTGGTGTTGCTTGGGCAATGCAAAATCTCGACAAATGCAACGCATCAGACTTTCCCTCAGAAGTTGACGAACTGCACTGGAATCGAAACGAAGAAAAGAAGTGGTGGAAAAAGGAGCGACTGTGGATTGCAATCCTTCAACTGGCCGCCGACAACCGGCAGAAGATCGTGTTTTTTGGGAAGAAGGATATTCTCGATCTGTCCGGAGGCAATATCCTAGTATTCGCAAGTATTTGCCAGCACATTTGGGAATGCTGGATTCGATCGCTCGTAAATCCAAAGAACCGTACAACTCGTTGGGAGGACAACTTGCCTATCGAGCGAAAGCTACAGAACGAGGGGATTTTGTCTGCAAGTAACACTTGGCATAGAAAGATATCTGAAGAAACCTGGATTGGTGATACATTACTTTCCTTCATGGACGAAATGGGGAACTGGTTGCGTCGCGAGCTTAACGATGACCGTTCAATGTCGTATCCAGGCGGTAATGGAATCTCACTTGCCAATCGGGATGTCAATTCGCTCCCTGAAGTTCGTAAGGTACTCAGTGAGGCATCTGGACGAGGCTTCTTGTTGCAAAGAAAACACACGCCAAAAGTGCGTGAACGAGGCGAGTCGAAAAAATGGTATCCACATCCTATCCTGGTGCCGTACTACGAGCTGACACTTAACCATACGAAGGAGCCTCGTTACTTGAAAGCGAGTGATCTATTGCCGTGGTTGGTTCGTGCAGGAGTCGACATCGCAAGATCACCGAAAGAACGCCAAATGACCTTTCCTTGGGACAAGGCAGGCGAAACATGACTGGGGAGTATCGACCTGCTGGCCCTTTGAACTGGATAATCGATCATTTGCCAAATCATTCGGATTGGGATTTAATTGGAGCTATTTCGGCAGAACCGCGTGCGAACGAAGTTGTGCGCCTACTATTCAACAGAGGAAAACTGCACAACAGCTGTTTCATTGATATTGAAGATCAAGCAAGTGAATTTCAAATAGCAACACAAGACGCTCGGAAACTTCATCGCAACGAATTGCAGAATTTATTCGGACAGTCGCCCAACGCGATTCCCATGGAGTTGTTCTCAGAAATAGATGATCTTGATGACATGTTTGCGAAGATCGATTCAAACATCGGTGACCGGGTGATGCTTGATATCACCTCTTTACCAAAACGATTCTTTTTCTACCTTGTTCGCAAACTTCGTGCAGCTGAGACCGTTAAGAATCTAATTGTCACCTACACTGTTCCTCGTTCTTATGGCAAAACGCTGCACAAGAATCCAGGCGGATGGATGCCTTTGCCTGGATTTGGCAGTGAAGTTTCGAGTTCAAAGCAACCGATGCTCGTAATAGCAGTTGGATACCATCATTTGAAGTTACTTGATCTCATTCGTGAAAGAACACCCAAACCCATCCGATTGCTCATGCCATTCCCGTCGATGCCGCCAGGGTTTTCGCAGAACTGGGAGTTTATCCGGTATATTCACGAGCAGGTTGAGTTTAGTTCTCAAGACATTCGGCGAGTTGATCCCTTCAGTGTGTCGCTAGCGTTCGAGCACCTCCGGGCTCAATGCTCTGCACATGTTGGCGAATTGTTACTGGCACCCTTTGGCCCGAAGCCAATTTCGCTCGCTATGGCTCTCTATGCTTTGGCGAGAGAGGATTTTGGATTGCCTGTTTCTGTCGGCTACACACAACCAAGGGCGTATAGTGATTTGTATTCGCAAGGAGTTCAACGAGGGCACGACGGGAAGCCGATCATTCATGCGTACTGCGTTAAACTCAACGGTGATCTATTTTACCGATGGGATACAGCGTAGCGAAATGAGAATCGATTTTGTTTCCCCGCACATGTTTCGACTTGTCGGACGGAAACGCGAATTCGAATGAGCGAAGATGGACTTCTTTGCATGCTTTGTTGCAGCAGCATAAGACACCGCCAATTGATTACCTGCGAGGCCTAAATTCCGTTTCCTTACCAATCACTCGTCCGCTAAGCGTGCAACGACCCTGACGCCGACGCTAGGTTTACCGTTTTCGCCGATCAATTGCCCAACGAAATCAAGAGTGCGACGGAGCAGGAGCTTTCCAGATCCCTTCTGATCCATAAGCATTATCGAGCCCGCAGCTCGACCATCCTTTGTACGCGCAAACACAGCCACCGGTGAGGCCAATGTCTCAAAAGAAAACGTCCCGTATGAATCGGAGCTCAGTGTCTGATGGTTCTTAGAACTGCCACCCAGCGCACCAATCGTGATTGCTGCATCGTCCAGTTTTGCATCCAGTCCATCTTGCAGGTCAATTGTCTCTTAGGATCGAAATAGATTTCGCTTTAAAGGCAAATGCCCATTGCACACTAAGGCATACCGCCTTACATTTAAGGCAAATCGCCTTATCCAGCATACCGAGCGAAGAGGGAGAATCCAAAATGTCGACGGATGAGATTTCGAATACGGAAATGGAGATCATGCAGGTCGTCTGGACGCAGGGGAACCCGTCGGTTCGCGATATTGTCGAGGCAGTCTACTCGCAGCATTCTCAATCGTTGCATACCACAGTGAAAAGCCTTTTGGAGAGATTGAGCAAAAAGGGGTTTGTGGAGTGCGATCGCAATGATCATGTGCATCGATTTCGCGCACTCATCGCCAGAGAAACGTTCGTGCAATCTCAAGTTAGCAAATTAGCGGACTCGATGTATTCGGGAAACATAGCGCCCGTTTTGCTTTCCATGGTCGAGAAAGTTCGCCTGAGCAAAAAGGATCGCGAGACCATCGAAGAGATCCTTGCCAAACTGAAATAGTCATCTCACGTAAAGCGTTTAATTATGTTCGAACCGTTTCCGCTGGTAAACATTGGATGGCACTTGCTTTTCGTCACGGCGGTTGCTGTTTTGGTCAAGTTGCTTTGCCGTAGCGATTGGATTTGTACACGTCCATCCTTGGTGCACCTGCTATGGGTTTTGGTCATGCTGAAACTCATAACACCCTCGTTGATTGGCTTGCCAGTTTACGATCGCATTGCAACTAATAACTGGTTTCAGTCCACTCAATCCATATCGCCCAGCGTACACTCCACCAATAATTGGTCCGCCCATGTCGACAGTCGGGAGATCCTGCCTCAAACGAAAGCAGAGCCGTCGTTCGAAAATACGAGCAATCAATCAAACACACCAAATCTCTTCCTTCCGGAACAAACTTCTGATCCTTCCTCGCTCCCAGTCCCAGTCCCAGTCCTTTTGAGCACTCTCGCTTATTTCCTTTGGGGCGTTGTCGCGATCGCTTTCCTGTTGCGATTGTCCTTGCAAATACTCAGAGTGGTGCGAATGCAACGCTGCCTGGATCGTGATCCGTTGCTTCATGATGCAGCTTTGCGAATCGGTCGCCGAATTGGCTGCACGCGCGTTCCCAAGGTTTGCGTTGTTGATGTGGCTATGTCACCATCGCTTACAGGTTGCTTCCGCCCGATCATCCTGATTCCGAAAAGACTAACCGTCCAACTCTCGCAGGAATAGATGGAAGCGGTCCTGGCACACGAACTTTCGCACTATCGGCGTGGCGATCATCTCACCGCACTGGCTGGGTTGGTAATTCGCTCAGTATGTTGGTGGAATCCAATCGCTTGGTGGGCGTACCATGAATTGAGATGCTCGCAAGAACTTTGCTGCGATGCGATGGCGATCGGAAAAGCGAATGTTCCAACCGCAACCTATGCGAGATCTCTATGGTCGGTAGTGAATTGGCTTGACCAGGAATCAGTGATCCAGGTGCGTCCTTCCGCTGCGATGGTAGCCGATGCACCTAGCAGTCGATTTCGCGAACGGATCCTGTCGCTCGCCCGATCACAACGCACCACCGACTTAAGCGCTCGCGATTGGTCGGTTCTGATTCCCATTGCCTTAGGACTGGTTTGCCATCTTGGTTATGCTGCACCTCGCTCTAGTCCAAACGCCTTCCAGTATCGATCCTCCGAAGCAATAACGCCGAAATTGTATGCGATCGCCAACGAATGGACCGACGCCCCGCCTGACTCAAAACTCTTTCGCGATCAAAGCAACGACGTAACCATCGCTCGTGGCCAATTTTGGTTTGGAAAAATGGATAAACCAATCCTACTGGCGATGCTCGAATCGCAATCGGACAGGAAACAGATCTTGTGGGTCGATGTCAACCGCGACCAATCGATTCAAGCGAGCGAGTTTGCTCAAGCTACAAAAGATGTCTCTACGTGGAGGACTGCCAGGTGCCTGGCACCTAGCAGTCGCCTGGCAGTCGCACCTGTCGGTCCCTGCTGGCACCTGTCGGTCCTCTGAGGCTATGTTTTTATAGTACCAATCACACTCCGTGTGATTTCCGCTTTTCAAAAACTTTTGGTTTTTGAGACAACATCACACGGAGTGTGATGGGTACTTTCTTCGGCTTCAAAAAAATCACAACCTCTCAGAGAGTTAGCGAAGGGCGTGAGGAAGCTTGCTAAATGGAACTAGTGCCGCAACTCTTAAATAGGCCTACATAAAGCAGGTAGCGGAAGCCTCTCACTTTAGTTAGGATCGTTCGATCAATTAGTGGGGTAGGCTTCCAGCCTGTCGCATTGAAAATGACAGGCTGGAAGCCGGCTGGAAGCCTATCCCACTTCAGAAATCGGAGGCCTGCCCACGAATCCCGCTGGCTTGAGAGCTTAGCTTGCCAGTCTTGCTTCCACCGACACGGGGGTCGGTGGAGAGCTCCGACGATTCGCGACTCCAAAACGACTGACAGCTGCCTGGAGGGTTACAAGGGTCCACCCATCCAGGCTTTGCGACCGCTGGCTGTTAATTCAGCTACAGGTGCCAGGCACCTGTAGCTGCCTACTGATATCGTTTGCCTTATTCGAGATGCCGGAAAGATATTTTATGTGGAAGGGGTTGGATTCTCTTCGTCGGTACTATCGAGGTTTTGCTACGAATTGGATCTGCCCGAACAATTCGGCCTCTCGTTGGAGAGATGGATGGCTTCAGATGGCGACGGTAGCGAAAACGGAATTCAGCTTTAAGGCGAAAAGAAAATGGAAGACGATCCGCAAAGCAAGTTGACAAGGAGTTCAATTGCAAACTAGCATGACCGATTCGCTTGACCCATTTTTGACACCGCCAGAAATTGCGAAGCTTCTTCGAGTTTCGTCAGAGAAGGTGCTTGGCTGGATTCGCAAAGCCGAGCTAAAAGCCGTCAATGCCAGCGAAGGATTCCTACCACGATATCGGATTCGCCGTGAAGATTTGGATTATTCCTCCAGAGTCGAGAGGTACAACCACCTGCACCACGAGCTCCATGAGTACGTCGAAAACCCTTGACGCCAGTAGGAGGTCCAATCGATCCGGAGCTTGGCGAAAAACTCCTCAAGAAAGGACAGGCAAAAAAAGTCGGCAAACACTACTACCGAATTTGGAATGGAATGACACTGTATGTCTGATTAGTATGTTGCGTTGATTGTCGTCTTCCTCAAAATTCAGCTTTCGACTTTAGCAAAATCCCATGTCTCAGCCAATCAAAATCCTCCTTTCATTCCTTGAACGAAAAATCATTGCTGATCTTCTGCCTACGCTCTCCAGCAGGATGAAGCTGGACACCGAAAATGGACGTGTCCTTACGTTCACCCAGGACGAAGCACAAGCAATTTTGGATACAACCAGAAGTAACCATCATGATTTTCGTGGCGTGAAAGTTCATGCGGCGGAGAAACTCGCTGAACGATTCTCCAAAGCCATCGAAGACTCCCAAGGAATCGGAGCTATTCCCGTCGGCGAAAGACTTTACCAGTTCAAAATATCGCTTAGAGTATTGCGACCACTGATCTGGCGCCGAATCCAAGTACGGGAATGTACTCTCGATAAATTGCATGAGCATATTCAAACCGCAATGGGATGGTTTAATAGCCATTTGCATCAATTCAAAATCGACGGCGAAATCTACGGCGATCCTGAACTTCTCGAAGATGGTTTTGAGGACAGCACACCCATCATCGATTCGACAAATCTAAAGCTCGCAAAGATCGTTCCAAAAAATGGTCAGACGATGACCTTTGAGTACCAATACGATTTTGGAGATTCTTGGCTGCACGAAGTAGTCTTTGAAGGTTGTTTGCGATCACAACGAGGTTCTCGATATCCAATTTGCTTGGAAGGCGAAAGGGCATGTCCTCCCGAGGATTCAGGAGGTGCCTATCAGTATGGAGAGTATGTCGAAGCTCTTTTTGATCCAGCCCACGAAGATCACGCACAAATGCTTCAATGGCGTGGCGAACACGATCCAACTCAATTCGATTGTGAAAAAATAACCAAACGAATGCGACGTGGATTGCCAAATTGGAGGAATAAATAATAAATCGATGGCAAATTTGTTTGAAGACCTTC
>Ga0163144_10030409_pt1 | contig 10330 bp, 6 predicted proteins | sample OliLak19BULKMAT1_FD_123175 | JGI IMG/M metagenome (GOLD analysis project Ga0163144, IMG submission 123175) | Freshwater microbial mat bacterial communities from Lake Vanda, McMurdo Dry Valleys, Antarctica - Oligotrophic Lake LV.19.BULKMAT1 | ecosystem: Environmental > Aquatic > Freshwater > Lake...
ATCTTCGGCGCTGATGGTGGTGACATCGAAGCAGCGGAGCGCATGCAGCGCCTGCACATAGCGCGTCGGATCGGCGGGCCACTCGGGCACCAGCACATCGGGCAACAGTTCGCGTACCCGACCGCGTTCACTCGCGTTGTCGTCGAGAAAGACCAAGCTCTTGAGACCGAGATTCAGCTCGTCGGCAAGTTCACGAATGCCGGTGGCCTTGTCCTGCCAGCTGATGCGCCACGCACTGAAATCGTCGCGGCGCAGCACCATCTCCGGATGCGAGGTGATTGCATCCATCGCCACTGCCTCATCGTTCTTGCTGGCGATCGCCAGTTGAATACCGCGACGCTGCAGCGCCTTGAGTGCACGCTGAAAATCGACGAACGCCTCGCCGAGATGATGATGACCGCCCAGCTGCAAACCCTGCCATCCGGTCTCGCCCACCACGCCGCCCCACATGGTGTCATCGAGATCGACGACCACAACGCGTCGCGCTTCGCCGCGCAATCCGGCGATCGTCGATCGCACGTCGGCCGCCGCTTCGGCAAACACCTGCGGACTGAATGGCACCTTGGCCGCGTACCACATCTTTGGCGTGGCCGCAGCGGTACCAACGGCCGCTGTCCACGACGCCTGCGACAACGAGAACACGTTGGCTGCGCCCTCGAGTCGTCGCGCGAGATGCGCCTGCATCTGCACAAGGTGCGCGCCCGCGCCGATACCACGACGACCGTTCAGCGGACCCAGTCCGCGATAGCCGAGTGGCATCGTCCAGTCGACGATCAGCACCATCGCGCACTGTCTGGCGGCGTGCAGGACGGCCTCGGCGTAGTCGTCCACCTCGGCCAGCAGTGCATCTTCCGGCACCGGCTCGTAGTCGAGCACCCGCGCAAAACCGGCGACCATGCGTTCTGCCCGCGCCCACACCAGCACGATGTCACCGCTCGCGAACGGTTCAGTCGGAGCACGCAAGCCAGGAATCACCTGCCCGAAGTCGGCTGCGCGCACCGTGAAGCCGTGCGCCTTTTCCTGCGCGCGCAGCAATCTGGCAAACGGCTCGATGTTGAAGTCGCTGACCAGGTGAATCTGCGATGCCATCAGCCTTCGGTCCGGTCTCGAATGAGTTCGGCCACCTGGCGAACCGAGAAGGACGCACCTTCACCGTAGAGCGACGTATCCTCGAGCAGGGCCAGCGGCTTCCATCCGGCAGCACTCGCACTTTCCTCGACCGCCACGAGCAACGACACGAGCCCCAGCGAATCGAGCGAACCGCCAGGGCCGATCAGCGGCGCGTCCTCGCTTACCGACAATTCAACCGGTGCGACCTGCTGATCGTTGAGATCGCGAATGACGCCCTGCACGACGACCAGGGCTTGTTCGTATGACGCCATGAGTTCCGTTGGTTGTTCAGGTAGTCGGCCCGGCGGGCAGCACTCTCGCCACGGCCGGTTCGAGCTGCTTGGCCACGGCGCGCGCGAGCGAATCGCCCTTGATCACATCGGGATCGCTGTCGCTGTACCCCTTGCTGCTGGCCACACGCGGCAGCGGTACGACAATGCGCACGAGCGCCTCTTCGGTGCGGCCGTACAATGCCGCATCGCGCAGCAGATTCCACTTCACCACGTACTCGCTCGACTCGAGCCGACCGCGTCCCTGATACCAGTAGTAGACGAGCGCGCGATTGCCCTTGTTGGAGAGCAGCACACGATTGACCGTTGCACCCGCCGAACCGCTGGGCGCCGGCACGCGCGAACTGGAGAGGATGTCCCAGCCGGCACCGGGCAGACAGTTCTTGGGCGAGTGAATCGTCTTCCCCTGTACCTGCCTGTCGTAATAGCCCACGTACACGGAGAAGTTGGGGTTCGAATCGGGGCCAAAGGTGCGCATGGCGTAGTCGGACATCCCGGCGATGCGCTGCTCCAGCGTGTCGATGACGATGTCCTTGCCGGTCACGTTCACGAACGTGCTGGGAATCGCATTCATCGGCTGCGGCGATTTCACCGTGTACTGCTCGCGAATGCCGGAGATGAGCAGCAGGCCGGCCAGCAGCACACCACTCGGCACAAACAGCTGCGCCTTGTTCGTCATGCGACACTCCGTTGGCGAAAGTATGCAGGCACCCGTTCGGCGTAGCCCAACAGCCACGTCACGAGACCCGTCAGCAGAAATGCACCACCAAAGGTCACCATGCCTTCTCCGGTGTGCATGAACCCCTGCCCCATCTCCGGGCTCACGAAGAGCACCAGGAAACCGGTGAGAAACACGCGGAATCCGTTGATGAGGATGGCGATCGGGATGGTCACGAGCACCAGCAGCAAACGGGTGGGCCAGTGCTTGAGGAAGAGCGCGCCGAGCAGGACGCCCAGGCTGATGAGCGCCGTCAGTGAGCGCAGCCCACTGCAGGCTTCGGCGACAAAGAGCTCCTGCCCCGGAATGCGAATGACGTTGCCGGTGAGCAGCACCGGAATCTTGCGCCACTCGAGCAGACTCGCGCCGATCTTGGAGGCCGTGAACTGCAGCGGCAGCGCGACCGTGTTCAGAATGACTTCAGGAATCGGAATGGACAGCGCAGTCAGCGTGAACGGCAGCCACCAATGCAGCAGCTGGCGAATGCCGCCGTACCAGACCACCAGTCCGGCCATCGCCATGAGCATCGAGCCGCGCATGACGAACAGTTCGGCGGCGAGATCGGCGGCGTAGCGCGAGACCACCGCGAACAGCAGGATGGAGATGCCGAGGATGGGTTGCGCCTTGGCGTTCTTCGCGATGCCGCTCTTGTAGGCGAACCAGATGGAGAGCGGCGCCAGCAGCAGGCCGTGCCCCGAGTTCGGGTCGTTCCACCAGGCGTCGAGCATGAGCGACGCCGGCTTGGCGAACAGCAGCACGAAAATCATTCCGGTCAGCGCGTACGCTGCGAGCTCGATCGGCGCGATCCCCCTGAGGGCGGCGATCGCGGCGCGCGGAGCCAGGCTGGGAGTGGGACTCGCGGATGCAGGAAGGGTCATGGCTTTGTGGAGTTGGGGGGCACGTCATGGACGCATGGCGGGCCCAAGCTGTCACGTTCGATGCAGCGGAAAAGCTACCCCGCAGCCAGCATCGTGGTCCAGCGGGAGCCCTGCGCTTCATGTCCGGCACGGGTGGCGTACTCATCCAGCTGATCGGGCAACAGCTTGCCGACGCCAAAGTAGGTGGACTCGGGGCGCCAGAAGTACCAGCCGCTCACACTCGCGCCCGGAAACATGGCATAGCTCTCCGTGAGCACGATCCCGGCCCGCGATTCCGCCTCGGTGAGGGCAAACAGTGTTCCCTTCTCGCTGTGGTCCGGACAGGCCGGGTACCCCGGCGCCGGCCGGATTCCCTGATACTTCTCCTGCACCAGTGCCGTGTTGTCGAGCGACTCGCCGGCCACGTAGCCCCAGAATTCGGTGCGCACGCGCTGATGGAGCCGTTCGGCAAACGCTTCGGCCAGCCGGTCGGCCAATGCCTTGGCCATGATCGAGTTGTAGTCGTCGTGATCGGCCTCGAACTCGGCCACCAGTGTTTCCAGACCGTGCCCCGTGGTGACGGCGAACGCGCCCATGTAATCGAGCACTCCACTGTCGCGCGGTGCCACGAAGTCGGCGAGACAGAAGTTGGGGCGACCGTCGCCCTTCTTGTCGATCTGCTGGCGCAGCATGTGTAGCGTTGCGGTCACCGTGCTGCGGTGCTCGTCGGCATAGAGTGCGATGTCGTCACCCACCGCGTTGGCGGGCCAGAAACCAAAGCTCGCCCGCGCCTCGACGCTTTTTTCGCGCACCATGCGATCGAGCAGCGCCCGCGCATCGGCATAGAGGGTACGCGCCGTTTCGCCCACCACCGGATCCTCGAGAATGGCCGGGTAGTGCCCCGCCAGCTCCCACGTCTGGAAAAACGGCGTCCAGTCGATGAAGGGCACGAGGTCTTCGAGCGGATACGACATCAGTGTGCGCGGCCCCGTGAACGTGGGCACAGGCACCGGCAGGGCCAGATCGATCTTCGCCTTGTTGCCGCGCGCCGCTCCGATCGACACCAATCGCTCCGCCCCGCCGCGGGCCGCACGCGCCACGCGGATCTCGTCATACTCCTTGCGGATGCCGGCGGCAAAGGCGGCGCTGCGTTCGTCGCTCAGCAACGAACTCGTCACGCCCACCGCCCGCGATGCATCGAGTACGTGCACCACCGGCCCCGAATATGCAGGCTCGATACGCAACGCCGTATGCGCCTTGCTGGTGGTCGCACCGCCGATCAGCAGCGGCAACGTGAAGCCCTGCCGTTCCATCTCGCTGGCCACGAACGTCATCTCATCGAGCGACGGCGTGATGAGCCCCGACAGACCGATCACGTCCGCGTTCACTTCACGTGCCTTGTCGAGGATGGCGGCACACGAGACCATGACGCCCATGTCCACGACTTCGTAGCCGTTGCACTGCAGCACCACGCCGACGATGTTCTTGCCGATGTCGTGCACGTCGCCCTTCACGGTGGCCATCACGATGCGACCGGCGGCTTTGCTGTTGGCCGTCTTCGCCGCCTCGATGTACGGAATGAGATGCGCGACGGCCTTCTTCATCACGCGCGCACTCTTCACCACCTGCGGCAGGAACAGCTTCCCCGCACCGAACAGATCGCCGACGACATTCATGCCGCGCATCAGCGGACCTTCGATCACGTCGATGGGCTGCACCGCTTCGAGTCGCGCCGCTTCGGTGTCCTCCACCACAAATGCATCGATGCCATGCACCAGCGCGTGCGTGAGGCGATCGTCGACGGGCAGGTTGCGCCACGAGAGATCCTGTGTGACGGCGGCCACGCGCCCCTTGAGACCGTCGGCCACTTCGAGCAACCGCTCGGTCGAATCCGCACGACGATTGAGCACCACGTCTGCGACGCGCTCGCGCAATTCCGCCGGAATGTCCTCGTACGGAATGAGCTGACCGGCGTTGACGATGCCCATGTCCATGCCCGCACGAATGGCATGGTACAGAAACACCGCATGCATCGCTTCGCGCAGCGGATTGTTGCCGCGGAAGGAGAACGACATGTTGCTCACACCACCGGAAATCTTCGCGTGCGGCAACGTGCGCTTGATCTCGCGTGTGGCATCGAAGTACGCGATGGCGTAGCCCGCGTGTTCTTCAATGCCGGTGCCGATGGCAAAGATGTTCGGATCGAAAATGATGTCCTGCGGCGGAAAACCCACGCGCTCGGTGAGCAGTCTGTACGCGCGCGTACAGATCGCCACCTTGCGTTCGGCGCTATCCGCCTGCCCCTGCTCGTCGAACGCCATCACGATCACGGCGGCGCCGTAGCGACGCACCAGCGTGGCCTGACGCAGAAACTCCGCTTCGCCTTCCTTGAGCGAAATCGAGTTGACGACGCCTTTGCCCTGCAGACACTTGAGCCCCGCCTCGATCACCTGCCACTTGCTCGAGTCCACCATGATGGGGACGCGCGAGATGTCCGGTTCTGCGGCAACGAGATTGAGGAACGTGGTCATCGCATGCACCGCGTCCAGCAACCCTTCGTCCATGTTCACATCGATGATCTGCGCGCCGCTCTCCACCTGCTGCCGCGCCACCACCAACGCTTCGTTGTAGTCGCCGTTGAGAATGAGCTTGGCGAAGCGCGCCGACCCGGTCACGTTGGTGCGTTCGCCCACGTTCACGAAGTTCGTGTCGGGACCCACCACCATGGGCTCGAGCCCGGACAGTCGCAGCAGCGGCACCACCTCGGGCACACGACGTGGCGGCACGCCCTTCAACGCATCGGCCAGGGCCTTGATATGTGCCGGCGTGGTGCCGCAACAACCGCCGACGATGTTCAACAGCCCGCTCTTCGCCCATTCGGCGATGTGCGTGGCCATTGTTTCCGGCGTCTCGTCGTACCCGCCGATATCGTTGGGCAGGCCGGCGTTCGGATGCGCACTCACCAACGTATCGGCCATGCGCGACAGCTCCATCACGTACTCGCGCAGCTGCGTCGCTCCCAGTGCGCAGTTGAGGCCAATCGACATCGGCTTCACGTGCGACATCGAGGTCCAGAAGGCTTCGGCCGTCTGCCCCGACAAGGTGCGCCCGCTGGCATCGGTGATGGTGCCCGAGATCATCACCGGCACGCGCGTGCCCGTGCTGTCGAAGTACGACTCGATGGCGAAGAGCGCCGCCTTGGCGTTCAGCGTATCGAAGATCGTTTCGACCAGCAGGATATCTGCGCCGCCGTCCATCAGTCCACGCGTCGCCTCGACATAGGCCTCGACGAGTTGGTCGAAGGTGACATTGCGCGCGCCCGGGTTCTCGACTTCGGGCGACAGCGAGGCGGTGCGGTTGGTGGGGCCGAGCACGCCGGCCACGAAGCGCGGGCGCGAGGGGTCACGCGCTTCGAATTCGTCGGCCACGCGGCGCGCGAGGGCAGCACCGGCGACATTCAGCTCGTACGACAACGACTCCATGCCATAATCGGCCATGGAGATGGCGTTGGCGTTGAAGGTGTTGGTTTCGAGGATGTCGGCACCGGCCTCGAGATACTGCGCATGGATGGCGCCGACGATCTCGGGTTGCGTGATGACGAGGAGATCGTTGTTCCCCTTGAGATCGCGCGACCAGTCGGCGAATCGCGTGCCGCGGTAATCGGACTCGCCGAGTCGATACGTCTGCAGCATCGTCCCCATCGCACCATCGATGAGCAGGATGCGCTCGGCGAGCAGGTGCGGCAGGCGCGCAAGGCGGGAGGTGCGACTGACAGGCTTTGACATATCTTAAACATATCTATGACGACAGTTGCCGAGCACCCGATACAAGACACCGCGTCCGCGACGGACCGGCCGCGCGCTGCCCTGCTGGCCCGCCTGCTCGACCCTGAACAGGTCGTGATGTTCGACGGCGCGATGGGCACGATGCTCTACGCGCGCGGGGTGTTCATCAACCAGTGCTACGATGAACTGGCCCTGCGGGCGCCCGATCTCGTGCGCGAGATCCACGCGACGTATGTGCAGGCCGGCGCGGATGTCGTGGAGAGCAACACGTTCGGCGCCAACCGATCGAAGCTGACGCAGTACGGTCTCGAGGGGCAGGTGGCGGCCATCAACACGCGTGCGGCGCAACTGGCGCGCGATGCGGCCGGTGAGGATCGGCTGGTGGCCGGTGCCGTGGGTCCCCTTGGCGTGCGGCTGGAGCCGTATGGTGCCCTTGGCCGCGCTGAGGCCCGCGCGATCTTCGGCGAGCAGATGGCCGCCCTCAAGGCGGGTGGCGCGGACTGTTTCCTGCTGGAAACCTTCGCCGATCTCGAGGAGCTGGAGCAGGCCATTCTCGCGGCGCGCGACGTGGACCCCGGCATGCCGGTGATCGCGCAGGCGACGATCGGGCCCGAGTTGCGGACGGCGTACGGCGCGAGCCCCGAAGACATTGCCCGCGCGCTCGATCGGTGGGGGGTGGACGTCATAGGCCTCAACTGCTCGGTCGGTCCGCAGACGATTCTCGAAGCCATCGAGCGCATGACGGCCGTGACGCAGAAGAAGCTGTCGGCACAGCCCAATGCCGGCATGCCGCGCGACGTCGGTGGCCGCTCGATGTACATGGCCAGCCCGGAGTACATGGCCACGTATGCGCGCCATCTGATTCAGGCCGGCGCCAAGATCGTTGGCGGCTGCTGCGGCACCACGCCCGACCATATCAGGGCGATGGTGGAAGGCGTCCGACCGCTGGCGCCGCGCACCCGTGTGTCGGTTGGCGCGACGCGGTCGGCTGCCGGCGCGACGGCGGAGGTGGCGGTGGGTCGCACGCCCGTGCCGATGGCGGAACGCTCACGTCTCGCATCCAAGCTGGCCGCCGGCACGTTTGTCACCTCGGTGGAAATCGTGCCGCCGCGTGGCGTGGATACCGCCAAGCTGTCGCTCGATGCCGCCACGTTGCACAAGGCCGGCGTCGATGCCATCAACGTGCCTGACGGGCCGCGCGCGCAGAGTCGCATGGGCGCGATCGCCACGAGTCTCATCATCGAACGGCAGGGGATCGAAGCGGTCACGCACTACTGCTGTCGCGACCGCAACCTGCTCGGCATGCTGAGCGACCTGCTCGGCGCCTCGGCGCTGGGGCTTCGCAACATGCTGCTGATCACCGGCGACCCGCCGAAGATGGGGCCGTATCCTGATGCGACGGCGGTGTTCGACATCGACGCGATCGGGTTGACGAATCTGGTCAGCCAGCTCAATCGCGGGCTCGATCCGGGGAAGAACCCGATCGGCGAGCCGACGCAGTTTCTGATCGGCGTAGGCGTGAACCCGGCGGCCATCGATCCGGCGCACGAGAACAAGCGCTTTCGCTGGAAGGTGGAAGCGGGCGCGGAGTACGCGATCACGCAGCCCGTCTTCGATCCGGCGCAGCTCGAGACGTTTCTCGGCAGCATCGAGGACACACGCATTCCGATCGTGGCCGGCATCTGGCCGCTGGTATCAGCGAGGAACGCGGAGTTTCTGGCCAACGAAGTGCCCGGCGTGACCGTGCCCAAAGAAGTGCTGGACCGCATGCGGAAGGCGAACGACAAGAGCAAGGAGCATGCGCTGGCCGAAGGGATCGCGATCGCCCGCGAGGCGCTGTCGCGCGTTCGGGGGGCCGTGCAGGGAGTGCAGGTGAGCGCGCCGTTCGGGCGCATCGAGCTGGCGCTCGAGGTGTTCGCGTGACGCCAGTATAGCGCGCGGCCGAGCTGCCGCGTCCACTGCACGACGCAACACCCGCCCGACTGCACCGTGCCCATCAGCCGGCTAATCGCTCCTCGATTGGCGTGGTGGTTTGCGGGTCTGGACTGTCAGTCCGTGACATTGCTCACAACAGTGCATATTGTTGCGTACCAACTCTCAGCAATTGCCGAACTGGTCAGCACGGTGTTGGGCGCGACACCCCGTCGCACTCGCGCATCGCGCGTGGCAAAGCAAAGACAGCAACGGAATTCATGTGCGGGTTCGTAGCATTTTTCGGTAAGAACGGGAAAGTCGTCGAGCCCGCCTGGGTTGAGGGCCTCATGGACACGATTCGTCATCGAGGTCCCGATGATTCGGGCGTGCACGTGGAAGGCACGAGCGCACTGGGCTTTCGGCGACTGAGCATTCTCGACCTGACGGCTGCCGGACATCAGCCGATGCTGAGCGGCGATGGTCGTTTCGCGATGGTGTTCAACGGCGAGATCTACAACTATGTCGAGCTCCGCGCGGAGCTTCGGGCGCTCGGCCACTCCTTTCGTTCCTCGGGAGACAGCGAGGTACTGCTCGCGGCTTACGGTCAGTGGGGCGCAAAGTGCGTGGACAGGCTTCGCGGCATGTTCGCGTTCTGCATCGTGGACCGCACCTCCCGTGCCGTATTCGCCGCGCGCGACCGGTTCGGCATCAAGCCGCTGTACCTGCAGGAAACGGCGGAGGGCGTCCTGCTGGCGTCCGAGATCAAGGCGATTCGCAGGGCTGCGTTGCGGGAGGCGCGGCCCAACGTTCCACGCTTCGCGCAGTGGCTGGCCGATGGCCGCATGGACGCACTGCCGAACAGCGCAGAAACGTTTCTCGAAGGCGTGGAACAGGTCATGCCCGGCACGACGCTGACCATCTCACCAACGGGCGTGGTGTCCCGCCAGCGATACTACTCACCCGACTGGATTCCGGAGACCGGCGCAGCAAGCGCCGATGAGTTTGGCGCGCTGCTGGATGACGCCATTCGCCTGCATTTGCGATCGGATGTTCCGATCGGCGTGATGTTGAGCGGTGGCATGGATTCCGTCTCGCTCACCTGTCGATTCTCCGCGCTCACCGGCGGCCCGGAGGCCCGAACGCAGCCCATTCACGCATTCTGCTACACGGCAGACGAATTTGACGAGCTGTCGCAGCTGCAGGACACCGTCCGCGCCACCGGTGTCTCGCAGCACCGCGTGTCGGATTCATCCGCGGAACATTTCTGGGGCCTGCTGCCCAAGCTCATCTGGCATCATGACGAACCGGTGCAGGGAACCTCGGCGCTCGTCGGGTTCGAGCTTTATCGCTTGGCGGCATCGCACAACATTCGGGTGGTGTTGTCGGGACAAGGCGCCGACGAAACGCTGGCCGGCTATCCGAACTACTTCGACAACTTGCTGGTGTCGCTGGCGCTGAGCGGTCGGCTGCCCGCGTTGTTGCAGCAGGCCACGATCATCGCGCGCGAGCGTAAGCTGCCGCGTACTAGGGAAGCTCTGCACAAATAGTGCGTTTTCGCGAGGTCGATGCAATATTGGCGCGGCGATGTGAGACCTCACCGCAGTGGAGCGCGCGACACATGAGCGAGCAGCGGACGTTGGCGAGCGTGGTGTACGA
>Ga0163144_10030411_pt1 | contig 10330 bp, 21 predicted proteins | sample OliLak19BULKMAT1_FD_123175 | JGI IMG/M metagenome (GOLD analysis project Ga0163144, IMG submission 123175) | Freshwater microbial mat bacterial communities from Lake Vanda, McMurdo Dry Valleys, Antarctica - Oligotrophic Lake LV.19.BULKMAT1 | ecosystem: Environmental > Aquatic > Freshwater >...
ACTCCCCTACGCCTAACGAGCCATCATGGTCGGTCAATCCAACACCCCACCGCGCTCTATCGTAAAAGTCTTTCTGAAGGCTAAAGAGCTTCTGTATTCTGAGGCAACGAGTTTCTTTTATATTTAAAAAATTATGTTATAGCCCATAATCTAAAAAATAATGCAATATTCAAATGAACTTTACATAGACAGAGGTTTGTCTTCGGAGTTTGCTTATAAGTCGGAGGTCTCTTTGCGATCATTTAAACTTTCAGTGGAGTGGTTTTCCAGCGAAGCCCACGCCGCCCTACAAAAAGAACTCGGAGTCAGAGGGATTCTGACATTTTTAAAATTTTATGCCTATACGATAAAAATTTCAGGTTGGAAGTTGGAGGTAAATCAGTTCCTTCTCAACCGGGATCTCGCCAGAAGGAACCTGAAACATAAAAAGGAAACCTTCGAAGCATTCCTCCTCACCCTAGAGAAATTGAACCTTATCACTCTAGTCGAAGGAACGAATGCTGAAAGCCTGGTCTTCACGATGAAAGATCAATCCTCAGCCGTTGATCCTCAGGACGCGCAAGATGGAGTGAAAGAGAAGATTAAAAAACCCATTGATAAGATCGATGGAAAATTAGTCGCGCAAGTTATTGGAACCTACTGCCGCGTATTCAAACTTCGCTACAACGTCAATCCTTTGATAGGCCACAAAGAGAGTGGTATCATTAGAGCATTGATAAAGAGCTATGGAGTTTCAAAGACTAGCGAACTCGTATCAGCCTATCTGAGAATGTCGGATAGGTTTTTTCTGACGAAGTCTCATGACCTCCCAACTCTTCAATCCAACTCAAACAAGATCAATCATTTCATGGCATCGAATAAGAGAACGTCGGTGGATGAGGCAAGGCAGATAGATCTGGAGCAAGCTAATGACGACCTCATTAGACAAATCGAAGGATAGCTCAGAGCCGGCCAAGACACGATTTTTCTCTGTATTGAAAGACGTCGCTAAAATGGCATCGGTGCAGATAATGCGTCCTCAGGGTGCTCTTCTAAAGATGTTTCTGGATCGATATGGAGACGACCTTGCGAGTGAGGCTCTAGCGAGATGCGTTCTTAAAATGAAGGGTCGATATACGATACCGACAGTCGGGGATCTTCAGGAGTCGGTCGATGAACTTCTACAGAAAGAATGCCCTGCCGAGATAGCTTCTAAGATTGTTAAAGCCATCTCAAAATTTGGGTCGACTAATCACAAAGCTGCGAGGGAATATATCGGTGAGCTTGGCTGGTCGGTCGTTGATCTCGATGGCGGGTGGGGAACTATCTGCCGCTCTACTGAAAGCCAGGTCATCAGTTTAAAGATTCACTGGTCGAGAATAATCGAGAACCGCCAGAAGAATCAGAATCTCGACTATCACAAGTTATTGAAAGATAAATAACGATTTCAATATAAAATCTCTTTATTTCTTTTTTCAATTCGTATTACATACTTTCAATGAACACACCATTGATACTTCCCGAATCATTCAGACCTTACTGGGATTCCGAGATGGATATCGATGCTTACCACGGGAGAAAAGATTTCATCTCCTCCGGCGGTATGCGGATGATAGAGCAGCTCAGTCCTGAACACTTCTACCACCGGATCTGTGAAGGGCCGCCGGATAGGCCGACACAGGCTCAGGAGTTCGGAAGGATCGTGCATATAGCACTCCTAGAGCCAGATCGATTCGCAAGGAACCTAATCCTCGAACCCGATCACAACAAAAGAAGTTCGATAGAGAGAGCAAAGATAGAGCAGTGGCGAACGCTACAGGGCCCTGAGGCTATCATTATCGAAAAGAAGGACTTCGATGCCATCGTGGCGATACGGAAGCGTATAGAGTCCTTCCCTGTCGTTAAGGGCCTACTTAAATTAGGACGACGAGAGTGGTCAGGCTTCGGACGATGCCCACTAACCGGAATCGGAATTAGAGCTAGGCCAGACTTCTTTCACGCCCCAGATGAAACCTATCCAGATGGAATCATCATGGATGTAAAGACGACTGTCTCGGCCCGTGAAGAGGATTTCAAATTCACGATTGAGAACTATCTCTATCACCTATCTCTTTACGCCTATCGAAAAGTCGCGGAATCCATCGAAGGAGTTATCTTCCCTAGGGCTTGCATTCTCGCAGTAGAGAAGAGCCCGCCTTATGCGATGAATCTATTTTGGATGGACGACATGATCTATGAAGAGACCGCAGAATTTCTATACAAACAAATTATGTTCAAACTGAAAGCCTGTATCGAAGGGAGTGACTGGCCTGGCTACAATCGTGAAGCCGTCAGAATTTCCCCTAGTTTTGGCTACGAAAATAAAATGAGAGTCCGAATGGACTTCATGGAAAGCAAAGAGGCAATGAATGGATGAACTTGATATACCTTGGGAAACCAAAACACAGCCAGATAAGGATCTCGCTACAGAAGAGAAAAAAGCCGAGGTGGTTGAAACTACTTCAGTGGCTCTTCAGACCCCGAGCGTCCTCCTTAAAGATGACCGATGGCAGGCGATGCGAGAGAAAGTTAATCTTGCCGTCCGTTCTGGGCTACTCAGCGTCAGCGCGAAAAATGCCGAAGAAGTAAAAGTCGCCTACCAGAAATATGTAGTCATTGCAGGCTACGGAGCTGAAATCGGAATTCCTCCGATCACGGCTTGCAAAGAAATCTATCTAGTCGACGGACGTCCCGCGATGTCAGCCGCACTCATGCTTGGCCTTGTCCACCAGAAGCTACCTAAAGCTCTGTTCAAGGTTGTAGAAAGTGATGCTGAAAAATGCGTGATCGTAACGAAGAGAGATAAGGATGACCCGAACGAGCCTCAAGCTAAGTGGGTATATACGAGAGAAGAGGCGAAAGCTTTCGACACTGGAAGAAATGGAATGAAAGATAATTGGAAGAAATTTCCGACCGATATGCTGCGCTCGCGATGCGTGAGTAGAGCTTGCCGAGGAGAATTCGCTGATGTCTTTTTAGGTCCAGTCTATTCAGTCGAAGAAATTGAAGACTTAAAAACTTCATTTCGTACTCCATCCGACTTGGAAAAAAAAGATGAAGCCTTATCAAATTTTAACCAGACGATGAAACAACTCGCTGAAAAGAAAGAAGCATCACATTGAACGAAGAAAAAGTTGAAACAATTATTCCTAGAACCAGAATTGAAATAACCCAACAGAGCATGAACGCATTATCGCTCACCGCGAGAACCGCAGCGATGGTGTCCCCAGATAAGAGAACCCAAGCAGAATGGATTTCTTTCTTTGAACTTAAAATTCTTGAGTCAGTGACAGACGGCAAGACTGAGGCTTCCGTTGATTTTTGGTTCGATAAATTCTCTGTGGCTATTGGGCCATTTCTCAAAAGCCATTTCGAAAGACATGGATTCAAATTCAACGTCTATCAACAGGATAATTCTCAGACGGCAAAGATTTGGATCGAATGGTGAGTTCACTTATGTGTTCGGAAAGTAAAAATCCTATTCGTGCGACTGTCACGATTAGAAACAACAGGCTCCTCTCGCATAGAGAGGGGCTTCAGTTGAATCAAAAGAAGATGGCGGAGGCTTGCGGAGTTTCTTTCATGCACTACTGCGACCTTGAGACTCTTAGATCATCTCCAATAAAGCATGGCGACTGGACTGATACCGCTCTAAAGATTTGTGTTTTTCTTGAGGCCACTCCCGAATACCTATTCCCGGAAGTCGTTCACAAGATAAATAAAAATAAATCACAATTATTTATAGCTGATAAATTGATGAGCCAAATAAATGAGTCTGCGAACATGCTCACTCATCCAACAACTCATCATTTACTCGCTGACCCAGAGGAAAGCCTTGTATCTGCTACAAGGACAAAAACAATACGAAAAGTCTTAAGTACTTTAGCACCTAGAGAACAAAAGATTTTAGAACTTCGATTTGGATTGAATGGGAATGCAGAGCATACGATCGATGAAATCGGGAAGCAGTATGAAGTTACGAGGGAGAGGGTAAGAGAGATTGTGGCTAAGGGTATTCGAAAGTTAAGGCATCCAGAAAGAGCTAGGCTACTTGATGAAAAGAAGCAGGAAAGAGAATTCGAAGACGTATTGAAGCAAAGAGATCTGGCAAGACGAATACTAGAAATGAAGAATAAAAAGTCGAATGATCTATCAGACGAAGAGCTTCAAGTTTTATATCCAAAAAAATTCATGGATATAGATGAAGTCAAAGATCTGTGCGAAGGGCCTAGTCGCAGATTTATCTATTCTAGAATTTGGCATCATCATGATCCTCTAGAGAATCAGAAGGCAGAATACGCAAAGTATTTAGCACTAAAATGGATTCCTCTCGGTATTCAAAATATAAGAAAAGGTCACGATGATAATATTCCAGATATTATATTCCAGACCGATAGAAGTGAGATTGTAAAAAACTTCTACTGTGAAGCATCTCGCTACATAGATGAATGCAAAGAGCTTCCTGAAGAGGTTCTTGCGTCTGTAAATTCCCAAAGAGAACTCGAGAATGAAGAGATTATGAAGCTCGCGAGAATCAATGGCTATGTGACAGAGATCAGGAATGGAAAAGTTTATGTAGTCGGATGGAGAAATAAAAAATGAGCGCAACAATCATCGATGTAGAGACGACTGGTCTTGATAATGGACAGCATAAGGTCATTGAAATATCAGCCCTGACATTCGAGCCTGATACGGATCAGCCTAGAGGGGAGATTCTAAATCTTTTCTCTACTTTGGTTATTCAGGATGTCGCGCCGAGTGAAGAGATCACAAGAATCACTGGAATCAAGCATGAGCATTTCTCTTTAGGTATGAGGCCTGAGGGGGCGTGGCTCATGCTCCAGAGGATTCTAGATAACACTGGCTGCATCGTTGCTCACAACGCTGAATTCGATATTGGATTTATAAAGCCTCATGTGAATATCAAGGTCCCGGTCATAGACACGATGACAGCCATTCCTCTTCCGAAAGGATGCGGAAAGTCTCTGAGAGAAATTTGTCTCATGCACCGAGTGAGATCGATCGGAGAACATAGAGCATTTGCAGACTGCATTGCGCTCTATCAAGTATTGATGCTCTACAACTGGCAGACGATTCTAGAAAGAGCGAGATCTCCAATTGTCGAGATAGTTGCAGACCTGAGCTACGACGCGATGACGGCTATGCCTGATGATAAAAAACCAAAAGCTTTCGGATTCAGATGGAACCCAGAGAGAAAAATTTGGGTTCTTAAGATTCCAAAATGCGATCTCAGTGCTGAGTATCCATTTCAAACAATACAACAAGAAGGGAGAGCCTGAGATATGGCTAAAAGAATAAAGGTGAACGATGGGGTTAAGGTTACAGAATTACTCCCACGCGTATTAGATCAAGACGAGAGGTTGGAGGTGATGAAATCAGCCTGCGCTCTTAGTGAAGAAATTGCGTCGGATAAAGAGGCATTCATTCAGAGGAATAAAGAGGCAAAGACAGATATCGGAAGAAAACAAGCTGACTTTGACGGACTTATGAAGATTGCTAAAAATGGAATAGTTTTGGAGCCAAGGGAGGCGATTCGAAAAGTTTCGGGTCGTACTGTTCATTATTTCGATGACGAGGGAGTGGAGATTCACTCCAGAGCGGCGTCAGATACTGACCTTCAAATACAATTATTCGAACAAGATATAACGCCAGAGATGGCTGGAGCTTAAAGGAGAAAAATGAAAATGAATCAAACAGTAAAAACAGGACTAGTAACCGCATCGTTCGTATTAGCAGGAGTAACGATTTTCAATTATGGATCGAATCTCTATGGAAAATATTTCGGCTGGAGTCCTACCGCTGAAACTGCGCCTCTCGTATTCCAAGTGAAATTAGATAAAGAACCGGCGCCCGCATTCGCACTTAATAATGATGGGACAGCCTGCCAAAACATTCCCCTTCTTTTCAAGGCTTGGGAGATGCAGGTCAAGCAAGATGCGGCAAATAAAGCAGCTCAAGCAAAAGCTGGAAAGTCTGGCGCTGATAAAGCATTGGAACCTGTAAAGAAGAACTAAATGGATTTTCTAGAACTGATGTACCCAATCGAGAGAAAGATAGACGGGGTTATGTTCAAAGTATTCAAGTCGTGGTTCTGCAAAGAAGGCGAATGGATACTCTGCGTGAAACACCCTATTGAAATGCTTGATGGGTACACAGTTCTTCCAGTTCTTAAATTAATTCCTAAAGAAGAAAGCCAATCCGGTGAGCAAAGATAAGGTCGTTCACGTAAAGGTCTGCGCGGCCTGCAGGATGCTCATGAGTGAGATCTATACGACCGACTGGGAATACTCAGAGACCGAATGCCTATGCACGGATTGTGCAATGGATGCTGTTGAGAAGGAGCCAGACTGATGTCGAAAGAAGCAATACTGCTGGCGAAGGATGACCATAGAATTTCAGCGGTTGTGAATCTTATTGAGGAAGAAAAAAGACGAATGGATCAAAGATTTAAGTTTCTTCAAAAGCAAATAATAGATTCTGCGAGCGTCCATTTCGACATCATCGATAAATTAGAAGATGAACTCTTCGTAATTCTCACAGAGAAATCACTCGTAACTAAGGAGCAATGTAAAAATGAATGTATCCACATCGAATCCGGAGTCGTCTTTAGATGCACAGACCACCCACCCAGAGACAGAAATGGCGCCTACCGATTCAGCATCGACCTCGCCTTCAAAAGAAGAGGTAGGTCAGAATGAAGAGGCGCAAGCAAAAATCGCTGAGACATATAACACGATCGGAAAATTCACGGTCGAAAATCTCAACACCTTCACTATATTTGTGCGCGGGTTCGACAATCCCGCACTCGTTGGTTTTATTGTTTCAGACGTTATTGAAAGACAAATGCACGTTGCTAATAAGCAAGCCAGAATCGCGCTCATGAATATGGGGGCCGACGAAAAAGATATTCGGAAGCTGTACGTCAGCGCGTCTAAAATTCATCAAGCAATAGAAAGTAGAAAGGCAAAACAAAATGCACCAGCCACTGATAACACTACCCCCAGAGACACTTGATCTCGCCACAGATACGCGAACGCGATGTATGAGCAGAATGTGAAGGCTGGTCGATATAGAAGCCCATCTCAGGGAAGCACTCGCGAGCCACTCGATCTTGATTATTTAGGAGCTAGAGGAGAAGCCGCAGTAGCACAATTTTTTGAAATTGATTGGAAGCCAAGAGTAATCAATGAATCTGGATGGCAGAAAGCTAGAGCCACGTTGCACGATCTTCCTGGAAAAATTGAAGTGCGGGCAAGCTCTCGTAGCAATGGAGGGTTGATTATTAGGGATTGGGATAAGGCAGACGCCTCCTATGTTTTAGTCCGAGAGGTGAGTGAGGCAACTATTCGCATTATAGGTTGGATGGATGGATCGACTGCTAGAAATTTAGCCAGACAAAATCCATCTAAGTACCGAAAAGATTTTAATAATGTTGGAAAAGAAATGACCTGCATTCCTGGCGAGGATCTCTATGACGTCCTCGAACTTAAAATGAGATTATTTGGAGTTCCTTCGTATGCAGTGGATTGAGGAGATCGAACAGCGCCGACTCTCTTGCCAAGACTTTAGAATCGGCACTACTCCTCAGGTTCTATTGCAGCAGGATGTTCCGAAGCTTCTGGTGGCGGTAAAGTTTTTATATGGGCAGTTGAATCTTGTGGGCGGAATGTGCGGAAACCCAGACGCCTCCGAAGGGTGTCGAGTGATTTTGAAGCACTGCAAAGATTTAAAAAAGATACTCGATAGCGGAGAGAATTTTGAAAGGGGATAAATAAAATGGCTGAACATGAAAAACTTATAGTGAGATCCGAAGAGGCAAAGCTTGAACAGTGGCGCACTTCAAAGAACGCAAGAAACTCATTCCCTCAAGGGGCCGAGAACACTCGATACTATCGGTATCAAGCAGTTCTCATTCAACTCGCAAGGGAGGCTTTGGAATTTAAAAATGGGAAGCCACAAGAAGTTAAAGCATTGGAGCCTGAAAAAACTTTAGAATCTGCTCCTGCGCAAGAGGAAAAATATTCTGATCTTAAAAAGAAAATTAAAGATCTTCAAAGAGAGCTGAAAGAAAAGAATTCTGTTCTTGAGAAATATAAATTTGTTTCATGCGGTGATGAGGCTCCAGACTTTATTGGCAAAGAGGGTGGGGATGTTACGAATAGCTCTGCCGCTGCGGAGATTTTATCAAAATGGTCCTCACAATCTGCGTAGGAATAATCATCGGAATCACCCATGAGGTAATGAAGTATGGAAGAAACAGAAATCGTTCTAGGAGAAGTAATGGTCGAAAGAGACCCTCCATACGAATTATTTATAGCTCTAATCAAAGGAACTCAGCTTCACGACAAGGCGATGACCGCAATGAGAAGCCCTAGCACACAGGGCGAGCAGGCTATCTATGAACTCGCAAGAGCTTGGGATGTTTTCTCTGGCGGATGGAGACGAACCTGAGATGCCCAATTCACATGGTCGAAGAGATTCTTATGCCCTTCGAGTGCGGGGTTTGTGATGGCACTGGCGCGGTTGAAACCAGTCCGGGTCGCTGCCCGATCTGTCTCGGTACGGGCCAGGTCAACGAGTGGGCCTGCCCGAGATGCGAAAGGCCAAGAGATCCTTAAAAAGGAACTAAGGTTCTTCGTTCGACTCAACGAAGAAATTTGCGAGATGACGGAAACTCAATATCTCAAGATACTGGAAAAAGTTCACATGAATCCCGTATCTAAAAAAAATATAGTTCCAGGCCATTTCTTTATCCACAGCCTCGTAAAGATCGGAGTCGATCTAGACGGATGGATTGAAGGGGCTCCAAAAAGGGATTTTAGTACTGGATCGGCGGCTCTATTTCTTTCGAAAGTCATGAGCCTGATAGATAAAAATAGATCGAATTCAAAATGAAATATTTCGTAAAACATGGAACTGAATTTAAAGAAGTCACTGAGGACGAGTTCAATCGTATTCAGAAACTTAACTTGGAATTAGGTAAAGCTGCGACGTCTCCTTTCGCGAAGGGGCTTCTGGCGAGAAAGCAGGCAAGCCGAGGCGTACCACGCCGAGATCTTTCCTACGGTCGGTCAAGGGGAGACGCACCCCAATCCGACTCGCAGCACCTTAGAAGGTGGAAATGAACATTTGCTCTTATAATGCCCTGAAACCCATAATGGAGGCCTTATGACTGAAGAAAAGCTTAAGAAGGTTGAGAGGCTAGAAAAGGGAATCGAAAGCATGAGGCAGTCGGTTAGGGCTAGCTCACCTCTATCGGTCGATGCAATTTTAATAGAAGAGATCGACTGGCTTGTTAAAGAGCTTAAAGAGTCGTGGGCCGCCCATAAGGATCTTTTAGATAAAGAGGTCCAGAAGCTCCAGAAGATCGACGACTTTGATTCACAATGTTAATGTTTTAACTAGAAGGAGATACGATGAAATATTTATTAGTTTTGGCACTGGCTTTTAGTTCAACCGCAATCGTGGCGAAGGATAAGCCTAAGTCTGAAAAAGAGATTCAAGAAGTAAGCAAGAAGGCGCAAAAAGATCAGCTTGATAGCGATAAAAGGCGCGAAGATTCCATGAAGCAAAAGATAAAAGAAGGCGAAGAACAGGCGAAAAAACAAGCTGAGGAAGATAAGAAGCTTGCCGCCCAACGAAAAGCCGCCGCTGAGTTCGATAAGAAACAACTTGAAGAATCTAAGGCCAAGTCAAAAAAGAAGTGAACGATCTCCTGCTCCATGGATCAATCGCCGCACTGTGGACTTTTCTGGGTGGGGAAGTCTGCGATAGGCATTTCTCTGAATATAGAACAGCCTGCATTATTACTTCGGGTTCATTGGTAATGGCGGCGGGGGCTATCAAAGAAGAGTTCATCGATGAAAGAAGACAGAAGCAGGATTATATCGGTGACGCGATAGGCGTAGGGCTCGGTATAGCAGTAAAATTCTAGACTTATATACATTTTCGTTATTTTCATTACGTAAAACCAGTATTCATCCGATAAGGCTTTCATGAACAAGCCATCATTCCAGGCCACCCCTGACGGGTTTATTGTTCTCAAGGAAGAGACTTCAAATTACCTACATCAGAAATTCCTTTGCCAGTTCGAAGTAGACGAGCTTCTAGCCGCACTTCAAAGATGGGATACAGAAGATGACGCTGATTTTAAAATAGAGACAACCCACTAGATCCTCAGAGGATTTTGACATCACTACCGCAATCAAATCCTACAGATCATACTCAGAGTATGGCCTCCAAGAAGAGCGTGAAGTCCGGATCACTATCGAAGTCAAAATCACAGTCGAAG
>Ga0163144_10030413_pt1 | contig 10330 bp, 10 predicted proteins | sample OliLak19BULKMAT1_FD_123175 | JGI IMG/M metagenome (GOLD analysis project Ga0163144, IMG submission 123175) | Freshwater microbial mat bacterial communities from Lake Vanda, McMurdo Dry Valleys, Antarctica - Oligotrophic Lake LV.19.BULKMAT1 | ecosystem: Environmental > Aquatic > Freshwater >...
AAGCGGCGGCGGATCGACTCGATGACACCGCCGAGGACAGGGATCTGGCCGTAGATGTTTGTTCCGGAATCCCAGAAATCCTGGTGCATGACCACCTTGCCATCCGCGTTGAGGCGGACGTGGGAGACGCCGCAGGATTCCACCGGCTTTCCGCCGTTGAGTTTTGGGGCGCTGAAGACCATCGTCCAGCGGACGTAGTGCTCCGCGCCGTTGCTTGCGATGTCGTCGATGGTGACCTGGTAGGAGGACATCGTGTCGGCGGTGTTGAGGAAATAGGCCATGATTTGGTCGGTGCCGATGTGGGTCACCAGGGTGTCGTTCAGGAAGGCGTCCTTTGCATAGACCTTGGCGGTGTTTTCGCGGACGTATCCCTTGTCGCTTATTTTTTGGAGAAAGGTGGTGAATGCGTCCAGGGATGCGGAGGAAGTGGACTTCGCTTTTGTGGAGGCGAGGACATCCTTGTATTCCTTGTTGCGTGCGGCGGTATCGAAATTCGGGGCGCAGGCGGGGATCAGGATCGCGATCACCAGCAGTGCTAGCAAGGCAAGGGGGATGGTCTGGAGGGCGATTTTCAAAGACATGTCGAAGCTTATCACGATTTTCGGAAGATGCGAGCGGATGGGAGAAGTCGTTTTCCAAGGGCGGATATTTGCAGCCCAGGACAGGAAAAAACCACCCATGCGATGAAAAGCAATTGGAAAGGCAGCCTCGCGATGAGGACCCAGCGAGGAATGTCCATGCCCGGCCATCCGTTGATGGCTACATGCAGGTTCGCCGGAAATACGGCGATCAGCAGCAGGATCAGCCCCGTCGCTGCGGCATTCCTTGTCTGCGGGATCAGCACGCCGATCCCGCCCGCGATTTCCGCCGCGCCGCTGATGAGATTGAGCATTTCCGGCGAGGGTAGCCAGGTAGGCATCATCGCGATGTATGGCGCTGGATCGCGGAAATGGTTCGCGCCTCCGATGATGAAAGCGAGACCGAGGAGGACGCGGGAAAGCGTGCGCAGGAGGGGCGTTTTCATGAGGCGATCAAAGGTTGCGGTCCAGGAAATCGATGGCCTTGCCGATTGCCGCCGCAGGGAAAAGGTGGGCGAGGATGTGGGAGCGGCCCTCGATCCAATAGGTCTCGTGTTTCACGCCCTTTGTTTCCAGTGCCGCGATGAACACTTTCGGGTGCTCGATGGGGACGAGGTCGTCCGCTGTGCCGTGGTAGATAAAGACAGGCGGGCTGTCCTTTGTGACATACGTGACCGGCGAGGCCTCGCGGTAGAGCGCCTCGTTGCCCCTGAGCGGCCCGCCAAGCAGGAGTCCGGTTAGCTTGCCATCCTGCCAGAAGCTGAGATCGGCGGGTGCGCCGCCCGCGACGATCGCCTTCACGCCGTTCTTCGGATCAAGGCCGATCAGGGCCGAGAGATGGCCGCCTGCGGAGTATCCAAAGGTCGCGATGCGGGAGGTGTCGATGTTGAGCGATGCATCGTTTTCGCGCATGTAACGGAGGGCTTGCTTCAAATCGTCCGTCTGGGCAGGGAATTTCCACTCCGGGGTGAGTCTGTAAGTGGTGTTCATCACGAAGTATCCGCGCTTCGTCAGCATGCGGGCGATTCCCGCCATATCGGAGCGGCGCTCCTTCTCGTTCCAGCCGCCGCCATGGATGAGCAGCACGGCGGGCGCGGGCTTCCCGGCCGATGGAATGTAAAGATCCGCCACCAGCCTTGCAGGCCAGCCCTCTGGCGTGAACACGACATCCTTGCGGACGGTAGCTCCGCCAGACCGCGCCGCGAACGGGGAGGTAAAACAGCCGATGAACAGTGCGGAAGCGGCAAGTGAGATGTAGATGAAGTGGGAGCGGAGCATGGTGCGGCGTGACCTTCACCCGATTATCCCGGAAATCAAATGGTCCCGCGGCGAATTGGGGCTTAGACAAGATGGCTCACCGGCGGATCATTGGTATATTGCAAGTTTGTAGTAGGTGCAAATAACATACTATTGCGAATTAATTGCGTTTAAAGGTTGACTCGGTTCGCGACGCTGGCGATTTTCCCGTCGAAGCCAACCGCTTCGGAAAAATATGAGATCACATACACTACTAGCTGTCGGCATCATGGGTGCCGGATTCCTCCTTCCAACCAGCCAGACCCGCGCAGCCTCCGTTTATACGGCAGGCCACGGGGATTTGGGCATCGAGTACACACCGGGTGATACGGAATTCGAAGCGCACTGGCATATCGGTGCCGGAGCGACTGTTGACGGGACTGCCGTTTCGGGGCTGGACGGAGAGGAGTTCGCGCCCGGCGATCTGGTCGCCAGGCTGAGTACGACAGCTACCGTCAGCAATATAAAGGTGGCCAACGGCTTGGGTGTAAGCACCGGGACGACGGCGTATCGGACGGGAAGCAATGCCTATCCTCCGAACCTGGGATTCGCCATCGAAGAAGCGGGTGACCCGGGGGATTGGCTAGACGAAACGATCACGCTGACCTTGACAGGATTTTCAGGGCCGGGAGCGCTGGCGATTTCGCAGACCATTCCGGCGGTTGGCACGTTCGTATGGTTTTCGAGCGTGGGCGACGGTTTCACCCAGAATGATAACAAGTGGGATCTGGCGGTAGGCGCGCACCAGCATCTGGAGATCTGGTTCACCCAACCGGGGAATTATGATCTAGAACTCACCTGGACGGGCAAATACATCGGCGGCGTCGGCCCTGATGTGGATGTCGTCGGCTCGGGGACGTTCGGATTCCAGGTTGTGCCTGAGCCGGGTGCAGTGGGGATGCTGGCCTCCGGCCTTCTTGGAATGATGTTCCTGCGCCGCCGGGTGGCATGAAACCGACCGTGCGAATCCCGGCCCGTCGAGTTGAGTGCGGCGGGCCGGAGTTTCACCAACAACACGAATCCATGCGCAGAGGGCTGATGAAATCCGGTTTCACACTGGTCGAGTTGCTGATCGTAATCGCGATCATCGCCACGCTGGCAGTGCTGGGGACCATGGTGGCATCGCGAGGCAAGATGGCGGCGAACCAGGCCGCTTGCGCTTCCAACATGCGCCAGATCGGTATGGCCATCGTGTCGTATGCGGGGGACAACAACGGAATGCTTCCGCTGACCTCTCACAGCACGGGCGACTCAAGGGTGAAGATCAAGGGCGAGTGGGTGAACACGCTGGAGCTGAGCTGGGTTTACCAACTGGCCGGGTATCTGGACAATGTCGAAAAAGTCCGTATCTGCCCGGCGGATGAGAAAGTGCGGAGGGACAGGATCCTGAAGATGAACGCGACGAGCTATCTGCTGAACGACGTTGTTTTCGACCCCGACGAATACGGACGCATGAACAGGATTGCGGATCCGGCGCGCACGGCGATCATGTTCATCAGCAACCGGCCGGTGAGCAAGACCTGGGATCACGCCCACTGTGCGGAATGGAACACATGGGCTGCGATAAACCAGGATATTGCCACGGACAGGCATAGGGCGGGTGCGCGGGCGCCGGATCGCACGAACGGATCGGCCAACTACCTCTACGCGGACGGGCATACAAAAAGTATCCGGGCAAGCGAGATGAAGCGAATGCTTGGTGCGGGACAGAAGCCCTGGCTGCCGGAGGCGCGGTGAGGCCTGTGAATCTGATCCGGGGAGATTCCTGTTTCCGTCCTTCGGAAGGGAGAACTTCGGTTACGAGATTTCATTGCTGAGACGCATCAGGCCCACCACTCCGGGTTACAACCGTCCCATCCCTTGCTCGACGCCGCCCCGGCATCGGTGCATCATCGCCGGAGTGAAACCTCCATTGATACGAATCCTCGGTTTTGCCCGCCGGGTGCTAAGGGATTTCTTTTTCGTCAACAACGGTCTGCTCCTCACCAGCGCCGTGGCCTACAATGCGATGCTCTCGCTGATCCCGCTCGCCGCCGTGCTCGCGGTGTTCTTTTCGCAGTTTTTTGAGGAAAAACTCATCATGGATGCGATCACCGCCGAGGTTTCCCTGATCTCCCCGAAGGCGACCGGCATGGTGGTGGGCGTGCTCGAGGGATTCATGGCAACCCGGAAGCTTGCGGGATGGATCGGCTTGGGAGCCTTGCTTTTCTTCAGTGGCATGGCGTTCCGGGTGCTGGAACATGCCTTCGCCGTCATTTTCCACCGCAAGGCACTTCCCTTGAAGCGGCGCTTCTGGGTTTCCGCACTGCTGCCCTACCTGTTCATCGCCCTTGTCGCCTTCGGCCTGATCGTTCTCACCGCGATCACCGCCGTGATCGAGTCCACGGCAGGGCGGACATATGCGCTTGGCGGCTTCGACTTCGGCGTTCAATGGATCGCGGCGGCCGGTCTTTACATGGCGGGTTTCCTCGGGCTGGTGCTGCTTTTCACAACCCTCTACAAGGTCATGCCGGTGACGAAAATCTCCTTCCGGCTCGCCCTCTCCGGCGGTGTGACGGCGGCAGTGATGTGGGAAATCCTGCGCAACATCCTGGTTAGCTATTTCACCCACCTTTCCTTGGTGAATGCGATCTACGGCTCGATGGCGACAACCATCATCCTGCTCCTCACCATGGAGGCCGCGGCGCTGATCGTGCTCCTCGGCGCGCAGGTCATCGCCGGTCTCCAGCGCAGCATCCAGGCGAAGGTGCCATGGCATCACGACCTCGGTGATGAGGAGGCTGCGCCGTTGCATGCGGAGGGGAAATGAGAAAGGGGCGCCCCGCATGAAGGCGCCCCTTTCCGTTTCTATGGGGGGATGATCGGTCACCTGCCACGCGGCGGGCCGGGGGGATGCGGTGGGTGTCCGCCGCCGCCGGGAGGGCCGCCTTGGTTGGGGGCACCGAGTGATGGGGCTTCGGTGTTGTCGATTTTCTTGTCGTCATCCGCATCGATCTTGAGAAGGGCGTCCGGGGCTCCCTTGAGTTCATCCTTCGAGAGCGCCCCATCACCGTCAGCGTCGATGGCCTTCATCAGCCCGGATGGCTGTGGCGGAGGGGGTTGGTTCCGGGCGTTCTGATCGTCTTTTTTCCGGCGTCTGCCGTCAGCATGCTCGGGGCGGAGTTCCTCAGCGCTCAGCGCGCCGTCGTCATCTACATCGAGTTTCAGGAGTGATCTCTCCGCGCTCCGGATTTCGTGGGCGGTGAGCTGGTGGTCGTGATCCCTGTCGAGGGTCATCGCGATGACATCAGGCGGAGGCGGGGGAGGCATCTGGGAATAGGCGCAGGTAGCAATGGCGATCAGTATGGTTGGTGTGAGTCGTTTTGTTTTCATGAGTTCCCTGCGGTTCGTGGCAGCGGAACCAAGGCAGGCGACCCAATGTTACGGAATGATTTCGATGCGCGCCTTTTTTGTTAAGATTCGGTAAAATGGGTGGCAGAGAGGCGGCTGACATGAAGGATGGTTTCGTGAACGGTTCCGGGAACACGCAAGGCAGGCCGTTGCTGGTGGTCGATGACGACCGCAAGCTCTGCGGCCTGATCCGCGATTACCTTGAGCCGATGGGGTGGAATGTTTCCATGCGCCACACCGGCACCGAGGGGTTGGCGGAGGCCGCCGCCGGGGGATACGAGGCGGTGATCCTCGATGTGATGATGCCCGGGATGGATGGCTTCGATGTGTTGCGTGAGTTGCGCAAAACCTCCAACGTGCCGGTGCTGATGCTGACCGCGATGGGTGATGAGGCGGATCGCATCGTCGGGCTGGAGCTCGGTGCGGACGATTACTTACCGAAAACTTTTTCCAGCCGCGAGCTTCTCGCCCGGCTGCGTGCGGTGACGCGCCGCGCCGTTTTGGCGGAGCCTGTGGATGTGGAGAGCATCGATCTCGTCGCCGGGAAACTCCGTGTCAACGAAGCCACCCACATCGCCATCCTCCGCGACGGGCTGCTGGATCTAACAGCCCTGGAATTCGCGATCCTGGTTTCCCTGATGAAAGCGAAAGGCCGGGTGAAATCCCGCGAGGCGCTTTTGGAGGATGTTTCCGAGCGGCGCTTCGATGTCTTCGACCGCTCCATCGACGTCCACATCTCCCAGCTCCGGAAAAAGCTCGGCGACGATGCGAAGAAACCGCAATTCATCGTCACGGTGAGGAGTGTGGGCTACCGTTTCGAGGAAGGGGGGTTCGGGTGAGAACGAAGCGGCGTTTTCCGCTGTTGGCAAAGGTTGCGGCGTGGCTTGCGGTGCATCTGCTGGTGCTTGCGGTGGCGTTTGCGGCTTTCGTGGGATGGCAGCTCCGGCTCGGCCTGGACTCCCTTCTAACAGGAGCCACCGGCGAGCGGCTGGAATCGCTGGGAACTGCGATTTCCACAGAGCTGGCGGAAGCGGAGGAGACGGAATGGGCCGCGATCATCGCAAGCCGGGTTTCACCCTATGGTCTGGAGGGTTTCATCCGTATGGAGCGGAAGATACGGCCGGATTTCGAGGAAACGGAAATCCCCCGCGACGTTATGGAGCGTGCGAAGAAGATGCTTCCCCCGCCCCAGAAGTCCGGCGGGCCGCGTCCACCACCCGGACCGCCCCGTGGCATGGACGGCCCGCCGCGGCATCCGGGTCGTGGTTTCGGTCCGCCGGAAGGGATTGATAGCACAAGGGCATTGTTCCTCGCGAAGGACGATGCCGGAGCCAACTACTGGGCGGCGCTGGACATCCCCATCCCCGAAGGCGGGCGCGGCAGGATGCGCCACGGCGTGCTTTTCCTGAAATCCTCCGATGCCTCGGCCCGTGGATTGTTCTTCGACTACCGGCCCTGGCTCTTCGGCGGGCTGGCGGTGCTTGTGCTGAGCATCGCGATGTGGACGCCGTTCGTGCTCGGGATCACCGGCTACGCAGGGCGCATCTCCCGGGCGACGGAGAAAATCGCCGACGGCCATTTCGATACAAAGATCGGCGCGACCCGCAACGACGAACTCGGCAAGGCCGGCGAGTCCATCGAGGAAATGTCCGCCCGCCTCGGCCATCTGATCTCCGGGCAGAAACGCTTTCTCGGCGATGTCTCTCACGAACTCTGCGCACCCCTCGCAAGGATGCGCACGGGCCTCGGCATCCTCCGTAACGGCGCCGATGGAAAGCAGACCGGGCGTCTCGATTCCATCGAGGAGGATGCGGAGGAGCTTTCCGCGCTGGTTTCGGAGCTTCTCGCTTTCACAAAAACGAACTCGGCGGCGGTCGTCATCGAAACCGTCCCGCTCGCCGGTCTCTGCCGTGAACTCGTCGCAAGGGAGCTGGACGGCCACGAAGCCGATTGCTCCGTGCCAGATGACCTTTCCGTGAAGGCCGACCGCAAGCTTCTCGCGCGGGCCATCCAGAACGTCATGCGCAACTGCCACCGCCACGCCGGCACGGATTGCAAGGTGAGCATCTCCGCAGTTTCCGCAGGCGCCATCGTCACGCTTCTCATCGGGGACAACGGCCCGGGTGTTGCCGAAGGGGAACTCGCGAAACTCTTCGAACCCTTCTACCGTCCCGACAAATCGCGCACCCGCGACACCGGCGGCACCGGCCTCGGCATGGCCATTGTCGAAAGTTCAATCCGCGCCTGCGGTGGAAAGGTCTCGGCGGAGAAAAGCACGATGGGCGGGCTGCTCGTCAGGATGGTTTTGCCGAAGGGATGAGTGCCAGCACCTCCAGCATCGCCCCCGCCGCGACAACCCCGAACGTAGCCGTGACGTGGGTTGCGGTGCCGTAGCCGGTGGCGCAGTTGAGGCGCATGTCGGCGTCTTCCGGGCGGTCGCAGGAGACCTCGCCGTCGCTGCCGGGATAGACGGGGGATTCGTCGGAAAAGACGGCGGTGATGCTCATAGGTTCCGGCTTTGATCCCATCGGCACGGGGGCGAAACCATGATCTTTGCGGAGGCTTTTGCGGAGCTGGTGGAGCAGGGCGTCCTTCCCACAAAACGCAAGATCGCGCACGCTGATCCGGGTGGCGTCGCGCTTGCCGCCCGCGCCTCCGCAGGTGATCACGGGAAGCCCGCGCTTCCGGCATTCCGCGATGAGGAGAGCCTTGTGTTGCATGGAGTCGATCGCATCAATCACCCCGTCCACCCCGCCGCCGAGCACCTCTTCCACGGAGCGCTCGGTGAAAAATCCCTCGATCACATCCACCTCGCAGCCGGGATTGATCGCCCGCACCCGCTCTTCCATCGCCGCAGTTTTCTGTCGCCCGATCTGGCCGTCCATCGCGTGGAGCTGGCGGTTGACGTTGGTGATGCATATTTCATCCAGATCCACCATGCGGATTTTCCCTATCCCAGACCGCGCCAGCGCCTCGACCGTCCACGATCCCACCCCGCCGATCCCGACCACGACAACCCGACTTTCTACGAACCTTTCCAGCGCGCGCTCCCCGTAGAGGCGCGCGATTCCCCCGAAACGGTCTTTGGTATCCTCGCTCAGCATCGCGGCGAAGCTTCCAACTTGCCGCCGCGCCTTTCAACGTCCATCTCTATCCCGTGCCGGAAATCATCATCACCCTCGGCGATCCCGCCGGGATCGGCCCGGAAGTTATCGATGCCGCGCTGGCTTCGGGGAAACTGCCGGATGGTTTCGAATTCCGTGTGATCGGTGACAGATTCGCGGGCATGCCCGGAAAACCGACCCGCGAATCCGCGAAGGCCGCGCTCGATGCGCTTGAGGAAAGCGTCCGCCTTCTCCGCGAAACGGATGCCGCCGCCGTGGTCACGGGGCCGGTTTCCAAGGAAGGCTTGCAATCCGTCGGTTTCCGCTTTCCCGGCCAGACGGAATTTTACGCCGATGCTTTTGGTTGTGATGATTTCGGCATGCTTCTCACCGGCCCGACCCTCACCGTCGGCCTCGCTACGATCCATAATTCCTTGGGCGATGTCCCGCGCCTGCTGACGGCGGATGGAATTTTCCGCATCGGTTATCTGACTGCGGATTTCCTGCGGAAAAAGGGCATCGCATCGCCTCACATCGCCGTGTGCGGCCTGAATCCACACGCCGGGGAGAACGGCGCTTTCGGCAGCGAGGAAAAAACCGTCATCGCCCCCGCCATCGCCGCGCTGAACGAAACCGGACTCGCCGCGTTCACCGGCCCCCACGTTCCTGATGCGATTTTCCGCGCAGTGGCGCAGGGGAAGTTCGATGCGGTGATCGCGATGTACCATGACCAGGGATTGATCCCGCTGAAGCTGTTGGATTTCGACGAGGCGGTGAACGTCACCCTCGGCCTGCCGAAGCCCCGCACCTCGCCGGATCACGGCACCGCGTTTTCCATCGCAGGGAAAGGCCTGGCGAACCCCGCTTCCATGATCGCGGCGATCCGGCTGGCTTGCGAGTTGGCGGATTGAGGCTCACTCCCCGGCTTTTTTCCCGCGATACAACAGCGCGAAAGCCACCCAGCAGGCGGCGATGATGGCGGCGAGTATGCCCCAGAAATTTTCCCAGCCGCGACCGTTTCCATCCACGCAGACGACCCGCAGCCAGCGGCAGAAAAACGCGCCGAGCAGCGGGCCGATGCCGGCTGCCATCAGTGCGAGCAGCCCCTGCGCCTGCCCGCGCATCGATGGCTCCACCCGCCTGTCGAGATAGACCTGGGCGGTTACGAAATAGATCGTGTAGCAGACCCCGTGCAGTGCGACGCCCACCGTGTGCCAGGCGATGATCCCGCTCAGGCCGGCGTAGCCACTCATTGCGTAGCGCAGGGCGGAAAGGCCAAGCCCCCACATCAGCAGGGTCTTGAGCCGGTATTTCAGCATCAGCGCACCGAGTAATAGCATGGCTGCGATTTCGCTCCATTGGGCAATGGTCATGCTGGCCGTGGGGGTCTTGTCGCCCAGTGCCTCGAAGAACTCCGGAGAATACATGTAAAAGGCGACAAGAGGGATGGAGAACAGACCCGTGACCGTGAAAAGAACCGCGTGGTCGCGGTTCCTAAAAAGCGAGAAAGCCCCCAGTCCGAGGGCGCTTTTCCATGATTTCCCGAGACCGAGGGGTGGGGTGTGTGGCAGGCGGAAGGCAAGGATCGCGCAGCCGACACGTGCGGCGGCACCCGCATAGCCAGCGGCGGGGCTTGCGTCCGCACGAAGGGCGTAGCTTGTCAGGAAACCCGCCACAATCCAGCCGACCGTCGCACCGGCACGGACCAGCGGATAGCGCCGCCCGCCCTCGCCGAGATGAGTCATGCTGATGGTAGCGAGCAGCCCCCAGGTTGGGCCGGAAACCATGGAATAAACGGCAAGCAGGACGAGGAACCAAATCGGGCCGAAGCCGATCTCAAGGGAGCCAAAGGCAAGGAACAACATGAACGCGCCGGAAAGCGAGCACCATGCGAGGAGCTTCTGGGCGGACACCCGTTCATCGGCCATGGCACCGCCGATGAGAGGCGAAAACAGCGCGCAT
>Ga0163144_10030416_pt1 | contig 10329 bp, 6 predicted proteins | sample OliLak19BULKMAT1_FD_123175 | JGI IMG/M metagenome (GOLD analysis project Ga0163144, IMG submission 123175) | Freshwater microbial mat bacterial communities from Lake Vanda, McMurdo Dry Valleys, Antarctica - Oligotrophic Lake LV.19.BULKMAT1 | ecosystem: Environmental > Aquatic > Freshwater > Lake...
CTTGATTAAATTGATCCACGTGAACACCAGCACGGTGGTGCCGACATAAAGTTCCTTGTGCATCCGTTGGGGAATCAGGAACAAACTGACGATCGGCCCGGCCCCGTGCGCGAACGTCGAGGTGATGCCGGCGCCAATGCCGCACGGGATGCCGACCGCGTGATTCGGCGCAAAGGCTCCTTCGGCGCGAAAGATCATTTCCTTCGTCAATTGAAACAACACGAACAGGACCGCGAGGATCCCGATGGCCAGGTTCATTTCCCGCGCGGAAAAATTTCCCATCAACCGCACCCCGAGGATCACGCCCACCACCACCCCGGGCAGGAGGAACTTCAGGTTGTGCCGCTCCCATTTCCCCCAATAGTGATAGAGCGAAAAGGCATCGCCGGCGCAGAGCAACGGCAGCAGCGTGCCCACGGCAAAACTCGGCTCGCGACCGTTCGCGCCAAAGGCCAGCACGCAGATCGGCGTGGTCAACATGCCCAATCCTCCTCCGAATCCCGCCTTGGAGAAGCCGATGAACAGCACCCCCAGCGCCGCCAAAAGGATGGTTGGGTATTCGGGCACGGGCGCCCAAGGTATCGGGGAGGCGGGAAACGTAAATCGTAAAATGTAAAACCTGATGCCTGGTGCGTAAATCACGTTTTACGTTTCACGTTCCGTTTTACGCTTTGACTCCCCCACATCCAGTATGCTAGTTACCCCGAGGCCACAATTAGCGGTAGTCGGCCCCATTCTATGCGCTGTCCCAAATGTGGTTGTCAGGACGATAAGGTGATCGACTCACGCGCTTCGCGTGAAGGCGCCACCATCCGGCGTCGCCGCGAATGCACGGCCTGCACGCATCGCTACACCACGTACGAGGAGATCGAGCGGCCCAAATTGATGGTGCTGAAACGGGACGGTCGCAACGAGGAATTCTCCCGGGGGAAACTCCTCGCGAGCGTCCAGAAAGCCTGTCAGAAGCGCCCGATCACTCCCGATGCCGTGGATGCATTGGTGGAGCGGATCGTGGATGACTTGATGAACAACTTTGACCGCGAGGTTCCCTACGGTGAAGTCGGCGTCCGGGTGATGCAAGGGTTGCGGGAGGTGGATCCCGTCGCCTACGTTCGTTATGCGAGCATCTATCGGCGGTTCGAGGAGGCCGACGAATTTGTGCAGGAAGTCAAAAAACTGGAGAAACCGCATGATACTCTTACGGCCCGACTGCCTGGTATTTAAAAAGGCCGGCGGGGAACAAGTACCCTGCCCGGTCCACGAGATCTGCGTCGAATTGGTCAGCGATTCGGTCGCCCCGGTGGACAAGGAGTTGATCCTCAATGTCGCGGCGGGCGTCCTCCACTATTTCAAGGTCGAAAAGGGCAAGGATGCCGTCTCGATGGCGGAATTCTCCGAGGCGCTGGAGCGGGCCTTGTGCGAATTGGGACTCCCCGTCAAACTTGCCGGAACCACCACGGAAATCGCCAAGCCCGCCGGCCCACCGCGCGTCATCGAAGCCGACCTCAACCGGCTCGCCGCCGAATCGGGCGACGCGTGGGAGCTCTGTTTCTTTCCCCGTCTCCGCGACGAGGTGCGGCGACAACTGGACGGCTCCCCGCTGGTTCTGCGCTTCCGCGGCCTGCGTCCGTGCGTCAAGTTGCTGGCGGGCACCAAGCGTTGGAGCGCCCATTGCCAGTCGCTCAACGACCAAATCATCGATTACCTGCGCACCTGCCTCGGCAGCGAAAAAAGCGGCAACGGCTGCTCGCTCGTGGTGCTGCCATAAGCCCGTCCTACCGGGTCAAGGGCCCGAGTTGCGACCGGATGAGGGAACGCATCAGGGTCAACTCAAAATTCGACAGTCCGGCACGGGTGGTGTTGACCGAGAAGGCCGGAAGCCAGAGTTGCTCGCCGGGCACGTAGTTCAGCTCACTGCGCAGGCGCTTTTCAAGGTCGGCCAGGTGTCCGGCCCCGTAAAAGATGGCGATCGAATCGCTCCGCTTCGCGCTCTTCAACTCCGCCCGCAGATCCGTCATCACCGCCTTGTTCCGTTCGCGAATGAGGACATCGAGCAACCGCTTGAGTTCCTCCGGCACCCCCTGCATTTGCGCCATGTCGCCCTTGAGGGCGCCGAATGCCTCGATGAGGGCCAGCTTCGTGATGGCCTGGAGTTTCGGGCTGCCGGCCACGATTTGCAGGACGGCACCCGCGATCGCGCCAAAGGCCGAACTGCCATCCATCGCCCGCAGCAAATCCTGGAGCGCATTGTCCGCCGGGGCGGCATTGGTGCCTTGGCGGGCGGGTTCCATGAGCGCTTGCAGTTGCTGGATGCTGAGGTCGCTGTTGAAGAAATTGGTCCGATCATAATCGATCGCTTCCATTTGGAACACCAGGCCCAGCGAGGTCGCCATCTGCATCTGCAACGAACCGGGCTCCCCCTTTTCCTTGGTGCCGCGTGCCGATGACTGCGGCTGGGCCGGCGTGGGCGCGGCGGTTCGGGCCGTCGCCGCGTGCCCGCGCGGTTTGCGGGGATGTTCCCCGACCCCTTCATAGAGCACGAGCGTTTGCGCATCGAGTTGCTTCTGCAGGGCGGCGTAATAATTCGATTCCCCGATGTGCGAGGCCCCCGCTAGCCAGATGATCGGCCCCGCGCGATGCGCCGGCTTGAAGGGGCGGACGGCAATTTGGAGCTCGACGGTGTCGGCATCAGGATAGGCCACGCGCATGTAAGGCTCCGGCGGCGCCGGGGCCGGTTTCGGGCCGGAAGCGCAGCCAGTGAACGCCAGGGTCAGCGTGACCACACCGGCCCAACGGAAGAGCAGCGGCGGGAAAGTCGAGTTCATGAATTGCTGTTCACGAGATCCATTATGGCAGGGAAAGCCGCGCCTGGACATGATTCAAATTGGGGAAGGGCGGGACTGCGTGGTGGGGTCGGGCGGGTCCAAGACCCTGGTTTCGTAGCATCCCGGCGTGAGCCGGATCATTATTGCTTCGGAAATCATTTCACTCTGCACAGACCGCTTGCCACGCTCCGCGCCGGTCTTTAGATTCGTTCACCTTGAGAAAATGACGATGGACTACAAGAACACGCTGAATCTGCCGCGCACCGACTTTCCCATGAAAGCCGACCTGGTGACGCAGGAACCGCAACGCCTGGAAAAATGGCAGGCGGCCCGGCTCTACGAAAAGATCCAGGCGGCCCGCGCCGGCGCGGAACGATTCGTCCTGCACGATGGACCCCCCTTCGCCAATGGCGATGTCCATATCGGCACGGCGCTCAACAAGATTCTCAAGGATCTCGTGATCAAGTACCACTCGCTGCGGGGACGCCAGGCGCCCTACGTGCCGGGTTGGGATTGCCATGGGTTGCCCATCGAATTCAAGGTGAGCCAGGAGATGCGCAAGGCCGGCGACACCAGCGCGGATCCCGCGACGATTCGGACCGCCTGCGACGCTTACGCGCGCAAATACATCGACATCCAGCGAACGCAGTTCCAGCGCCTGGGCGTGCTGGGGGACTGGGAGCATCCTTACCTCACCCTCAACCAGGAATATGAAGCGGATGAACTCCGACTGTTCGCGGACATCGTCGAGAAGGGTTTCGTCTATCGGGGCAAGAAGCCGGTGTATTGGAGCATCCCGTGCCGCACCGCCCTGGCCGAGGCCGAGGTCGAATACCATGACCACGTCAGCCAGAGCATCTATGTGAAATTCCCCATCGTGGGACAACCTGGGTTGAGCGTGGTGATCTGGACGACGACACCCTGCACGCTGCCGGCCAATTTGGCGGTCGCCTACAACTCGACCTTCACCTATGCGCTGGTCAACACCAACGGCGAAAACTTCATCGTCTCCTCGAAGCTGCTCCCCGTCATCGCGGAAAAGTGCGGCTGGCAGAGCTACGAGGTGGTTCGCACGCTGACCGGCGAGGATTTAAGCAAGTTCGAGTATCAACATCCGTTCTGCCAGCGCACCGGAAGGTTTTTCTCCGGCGATGAGTTTGTCGAGAATGCGACCGGCACCGGCTTTGTCCACATTGCGCCCGGGCACGGTCTCGAGGATTACGGCGTCGGCCAGCGTCACGGCCTGCCCATCTATTCGCCCGTCGATGACAACGGCTGCCTGACCCACACCAATGATCTCCCTTGGGACCAGCAGATGCCGGGCGGGATGGTGGGGAAATCGATCCTCGAAAAACATGGCAAGAGCGATGCCAACGAAGTCGTGTTGCACGAACTGCGCGTGCGCAATGCCCTGTTGAAGCAGGAGAATTATCATCACAGCTATCCCCATTGCTGGCGCAGCAAGACGCCCGTGATCTTCCGGGCCATGGACCAGTGGTTCATCCGAATCGATCATGTCCCGGGGCAAAGCGGGGCAGGGGGGCAGGGGGGAAAGTGGGAAAGTGGGATCACGCCGCCCGTTCCTCTTTCGGGTTTATCGCCTTCAGATTTCGGCGGTGCCAACGCGGATGCGACGTTCCGCTGCGCCGCGGTGGCGGCGATCGAGCAGGTAAAATGGATCCCCGACTGGGGCAAAAATCGCATCGAAAGCGCGGTAAAATCCCGCCCGGACTGGTGCATCAGCCGGCAGAGGTCCTGGGGCGTGCCCATCCCGGCCTTCTACGACAAGGACGGCAACGCCATCCTCGATCCTCGGATCGTTCGCGCCACCGCGGACCTTGTCGAAAAGCATGGGTCGAATATCTGGTTCGAAAAATCGGTGGGCGAACTCTGGAACTCGGTGAAGCCCGCGGGCTGGCCGGGCCCCGAGGCCAATTCCAAATCGGCCGACACGCTCGATGTCTGGATCGATTCGGGTTCCTCGTCCCGTGCCGTCCTCGCGCGGCGGCCGGAACTTGCGGGGGCCCCATTGCCATTCCAGGCCGATCTTTACCTCGAAGGATCAGACCAGCATCGCGGATGGTTTCAATCTTCGCTGCTGTTGTCGCTGGCGGGGAACGGGGCCGCCCCCTATCGCCAGGTGATGACCCATGGCTTCATGGTCGATGCCGACCGGGAAAAAATCTCCAAGAGCAAACAAGGGCAGGGGGGCTACGAGAAGCCCCAGACCGCCGATGCCTATGTGAAAAAATGGGGGGCCGATGTCGTGCGCCTCTGGGTGGCCTCGCAGGATTTTCGCAATGACATCGTGGTCAGCGAGGAGCGGGTCAACAAGGTGGGCGAAACCTATCGGGTCATCCGCAACGCGCTGCGTTACCAGCTCTCGAACCTTTACGACTTCGACCCGGCGCAACACACGGTGCCCGACGCCAGCCTGACCAGTCTCGACCGCTGGATCCTGGCGGCGTTCGCCCAGCTTGAGGCCGAGGTCCGCGCGGCTTGCGACCTTTACGAGTTCCATGTCATCTACCAAAAGATCAGCCAGTTTGCCGCGGTGGAATTGTCGTCGATTTACCATGACCTGGTGAAGGACCGCCTCTACACCGACGCGGCCCATTCACCGCGTCGACGTTCGACGCAGACAGCCCTGCACCGGATGGTCACCGGGTTGTGCAAGATGCTCTCGCCCATCCTTGCCTTCACGGCCGATGAGGCGTGGGAATTCATCCCGGGACGCGGCGCGTTGGACTCCGTGCATCTGGCGGTGTGGAAGCCGGGCGCGCTGGCGCGTTCGGACGCCGAGCGCAATGCGTGGGAGGGATTGTTCCGGCTGCGCGAACTGGTCCTGCCCCAACTCGAGAAGGAACGCCAGGCCAAGACCATCGGCAAGGGACTCGATGCCAAGGTCACCCTGACCGGCACGCATCCGTTGCTGGTGGACGCCCAGGTTCACCTGGAGGCGCTGCGCGAGTTATTGAATGTGTCGCAGCTCGAGGTTCATTCGGAACCGGCTAACGGCGAGCCAACGTTGAACATCACAGTCAGCCGGGCCCCAGGCGGCAAATGTGAACGTTGCTGGCATTGGGAGGAGGACATTGGCGTGGTGGCCGAACACCCCACCCTTTGCGGGCGTTGCGCCAGCGCCGTGAGTGTCGCCGGCCTGCCGGGTTGAGCCGCGAACCTTCTGTGACCAGGGGCGATTCGTTCCGGCCAATCCGGTTCAGCGCCGATCTTCTCGCGTTGCACGCGGTATTCGGCACCGGTCCTTTTTCCAGCGCCAGAGGCGCGACATGTTTACAGCCCACGATGCCCATGGCTAATTTTTAAGCCCCAGCGGGGCGGCATGTTCAGAATTGCGCTCATTCAACGACAATACGGCGAGGCGGCGATGGCGTTTTGTAACGCTGGCCGAGGATTTGAGTTGAAGTTCCATCCGAGCCGAGGGAGACCTTGGGCGTGAAATGCCGGCTGGCCCTGATCCTGGCCTGGGGAGGCATCGTGGCCCTGATGGACGCGGCCACCGCGATATCAAACAGATGCTCGGTTGGGCAGGGGCAGGGGAGGATCATGATCCGGCTCACGCCGGATGCTACGGGAGGTTGACGTTCATTTAATCCTGTAGCATCCGACGTGAGTCGGATCAAATCGTCCCGGCGGCCATTCAGTTAAATATTGCGCTGATAATGGTAATAGCGTCGGGCCGATTGCTGAGGCGCGGCGGGCAGAATCAGGGCGACCGGCGAACTGCCCGGTAAAAGCGGTGGCTGAAGTTGGTGGAATTTGAATCGGAATATTGCTCCCGCCCCGTCCGATTGGTGAGATGGATGATTCCGGCCCAAAGTCCGTCGCCCTGTGAGGTCTGCAATTCCCAAACCCCGGGCGACCCGATCAGGTTCACCCTCATCCGGCCCAGCGCCTCTGCCTGGGTGGCGGTCAGGAAGAGCTGATCGCCGTGCCAGATGACCGCGGTGCCATCCTGGTGGCTTGCCGGCAGGGCCCGCGCTTCGACATCGCAGATCTCCCGAACGACCGGCTGATCGATAAAGGTGATCGGCGTGGCCAGCGTCTTCGTCCCCGAGGCCGCTCGGAAGCCCAGTTCTGCGACGACCTGCGGGCCAGCCGCAAAGGCGGTGCCCGTGGGAAGCGCCAGGATCAATCCAATTTGTCCCTGAGCAAGCCGATTCGTGTTGAAGTGAAGGATCGCGTTCCTCGCATCCGGACCACAGTCGGCCGAGACCAGGGTCAAAAGATTCGGATCGTAGCTCAGGCTGAAGCTGATTCCGGCTTCATTGCCCTGGGCTTGCATCAGGATGGGAAGGCGATTGGTCAGTCCAGGCGCCAGCGCGATGTCCGTTGCCGTCAGCCAACGAACATGCTGACCTACTGGCAGCGAAGGTTCGGCGCGCCACCCACCTGCCGGAGAAAAGCCCGCGCCGCCCGCGAGACAGTCGGTGGTCGCGGCAGGGGAATCCAGTTGGGCAACGTAGCGTCCGGCCTGGACCCAATCCGAAACGGTGATGGTCCCGTTGCCGCAAGGCTTGGGCGCGCAGTCGGCTCTGGCCAACTCGCAGGCATTGGAGAGAAGCGAGAGGCTGCTGGCAAACCGCCCGATTTGCACCCAGTCGGCGACCGAGACCGTCCCGTCACCCCCCCAGGCGGGGCACGACGTCTCCTTTGATGCCTTGGCACCCGCTGGTGGCGTTCACATAAACGAAAAAGCTTCGCGCCGCGCTCAGTGAAGGCATTCCTCCATCGCTCACCGTCACGATGACCAGGTTGGTGCTCCCCGCCTGAGCCGGCAAAGCTGTCCAATTGAAAACACCATCGGAATCAACCTCGGCCCCCGGGGGTCCTGCCAGCATTGAGTAACGCAGCGCCTGCGCCGGAAAGTCAGGGTCGGTCGCAGGAATCAGCAAACTCCGCGGCACGCCCGGGTCGATGGTGAGATTGCTGATGGGTCCGATCGCCGGCGCCGTGTTGACTTCGTTGACCGTCACTCGAAAGCTCCGCGAGTCGCTCAACGTTGGATCTCCGCCGTCGCGGACGCTGATGGTGACGATGTGAATGCCGTCCTGCGATTCCGTCGGGCTCCAGGTGAATACCCCGGTTAAGGGATCGATGCCCGCACCGTCGGGCACTGCGGGCGCGAGCGAGTAGCGCAGAGACTGCGCCGAGCCGTCCGCATCTGCCGCCGTGCATTGAACCGTCAAGGCGGTGCCTTCATTGATCGTATAATCCTGAATAAACGCCAGGACCGGGGGAGAGAAGTTGTTGGTTATCAGGTTGGGCGATCCGGGAGTGGGAGAAGACATGACATACAGTAATAAGCCGCGGTTTGGTTGCCATCGGTAAAGCGCCCGTGACTCACATCCCTGTACTGAGGGCCGAACGACACCGCGTCCACCGGCCAACCCTCCGGACTGAACAGCCCAATCTCGCCGCCAAACTGATCCAACCGCACGCTGGTTTGCAGCTCGTCCGCGGCAAGGGGGGTGGGTGTCAGGCTGCCGTCGGCCCAGCAGAGCAGGAATCGGTGCGGCGCGAGGATCGTGCCGGAAGGAATGCGATACTTTCTCGTCGCGCCCAAATCGTCGGTCAGATAGTACCCGCCCAGGCTGACCCATGTCTGGCCCCAGTTATACAATTCAAACCAAGCGTCATATTCGCCCGTCACGGGGTTGAGGCGTGTGCGGGTATTGCCTCCCATCCACTCATTGATGGCGATCGGGATCGCGGCCGGTTGGTTGGCCGCCCCGGGCGTCACCCGGTTGAACAATCGTCGATCGAACAATTGGCCGTCCGGCCAGGAACCAACGGATACATCGAAGGTCATGTTGCTGTAGGTGAGGTAATCCAGGATTTGTTGTCCGCGTGACAACACAATCGAGCCATTGCTTGAATCGAGACGAAAGGCGAAGCTGCCGGGGGCCTGGAGCGTGAGCAACCTGGCATCGAAGAGTTGGCCATCGGCGGGCAAATCCACTTCGTAATCGCAAAGCGCACCGTCTGGCGTATCCAGGAGATCCATCTGAAGGGGACTCACTGCGAACCGGGCGGTCGCGTTATGGAGGACACGGGAGTTGCCGTAGACAAGAGTGATCGGCACGCCTTGCTTGCCCAGCTTCGGCGCATAGATCCAATCGTTATAGCTGGCGCGAGTCAGCCAGAACCGGTAGGCGCCGTAGGCGCCGAATGGCTGGACTTCGCCAAACCTGACCAGGCACTCCTGCGCGGGAGCTTCGCGCGGAAAGCGCGTGACCGCCGAGAAGCCATCCGTGGCCTGCACATAATAGGCCACTAGAACACCCTGCGCCTGACCGGGTATCTGGGCGGAATAAATGCCGTCACCCGCCACTTGATCAGCGCCCGCCCCATTGTCCGATAGTGGAATGATCATCGGTTCGTCGGAGGGATCGACGCGATAACTCAGCTGCGCGAAAGGCACGCCATCCGGATCCCGGAGCCGTGCGGTGACGACCACCGGCTCGCCCGCGGCGGGGAGGATCGGACTGTGGTTCACTTCAGAGATCGCCGGTCCGATGTTTGCCAGAGAACGACTGATGCGCGCTCCCGGCGTGCCAGTATTGCGGGGGATGGTCATCAATCCTGGTAATTCGAGATGATTGCCGCGCAGCCGCAGCACGATTTCCGGCCTTCCACGCAGCCACTTGACCCTGGCTGAAATCGTTCCCGTCACGTTGGTGGGATAGCTTTGAATCAACCCGGTCTGGATGCGGTTGGCCAACGGGTCGCCCCGCTGCGGGGCAATCACGCGCAGGCTTCGCAAACCGGAGAAGCCCGGTGCTTCGATGCGGGATTGGCGCTGGCCACCCTGGAAGATCCAGTTGTTCAGGTTGCCGTTTTCAAAATCCCCGTTTGGCACAAGATTCGTGCTGCCCGCAATCGAAACGGCGACGTTGTCGATCAGACATTCGCCTGCCGACAGCAAATAGATTTGGAGGGCGTTATGAAGACTGGTCCTTCGGCTGGCATGGTCGAGCGTGCCCGGGGCGCTGATCGTGGTCCACACACTCTTGGCCGTATCGTCGCTGTCGGCCCAGTTGGAGGGGAGGCGGTTGTCGCTGCGAGGGTCAATCAACTCAAGACTGCTGCCGCCGCCATCGGCCCATTGGCCCCGGCAGCCTGATCGGCCGTAGGTCACCTGGTTGACCACGATCACGAACTGATTCGTCTTCCCCACCCCACCCGTATTGGTCGTGACAGTGGAATCGGGCATCGCCAGGGCAATCGTCCCACCCGCGCCATTCAGGGAACGGGCGTAATTCCCCGCCGAATTGGCCGTGGTCAGGTTCACGTAATTGCTCCTGAGATGACTGACGTTCTTTGCCACCACCAGGTAACCACCCGCGGCAATCACTGTGTTCGCTGGGAAGGTGAAGTCGATTGCCGAGGTCAGGCGCCAGTTGCCGATGTTGGTCGCGCTCGTCCCGCGATTGTGGAGTTCCACAAACTCGTCGTTCACATCGCCGGTCACCGGATTGTA
>Ga0163144_10030420_pt1 | contig 10327 bp, 9 predicted proteins | sample OliLak19BULKMAT1_FD_123175 | JGI IMG/M metagenome (GOLD analysis project Ga0163144, IMG submission 123175) | Freshwater microbial mat bacterial communities from Lake Vanda, McMurdo Dry Valleys, Antarctica - Oligotrophic Lake LV.19.BULKMAT1 | ecosystem: Environmental > Aquatic > Freshwater > Lake...
AATTGACGATTATATTTTGTTGCTGGGCTGTCGATTGCTTGCCGATAAAACGTTTGATCGACCGCATTTGAATGTAGTTAGCTGGATAGGACCAGGTGTCATGTTATTGATAGAGGGTCTCGACCTTAGGTCCGGGAAATTGAGATCCTGGCTGCTAGCTAGCTAGTGCCTGTTATTCCACTGCAGTTTCTTCACAAACATACGACGTACCCAATCTGCTGCAGGTAGGCAGTACAAGATAGTAATGACTACGATATCATGCTATTACCTGGGAGGACGGCGACCTTCATTATTAGCTATCTAATAGTTAGTACTACTAGTACTAGTAATACCACTACACAAGTGAAGGACGACTGAAATGCATCCGTTCAGCCTCTCAAGAGCGCAGGGGCGTCAATGAACTGAAAATGTGACAGTGAGCGGGGCTAATGGAGGGAAAAGCCGAGAACCTTCATGTTTTCCCCATCATGTGAAAACATTGGCCACTTCTTTCATCTCTGCTGTTTTAGCATTTTTGTAATGAATCCATGGATTCATTCAATGATTCATTAGCTCTATACTACGAGAAGTTAATACTATACTACAGTACATGCTCATTTGAGTAGCACTGAAGAGACGCCATGAAAGGTTTCGTCACCACGTCCGCATCGTTCTGGCTATGTGCCCTTTCCGTGAGTAGCAGTACAGGCACCGCTGCTCAGTCCGTCTACGAGGCGATTGCATTGAATCCAGAGTTATCTCTCTTTGCCAATGCGCTTGCCGCTGCTTCCTATGATGATCCAGAAAGCAGTATCTTGATGAACGAGACACAAAATCTAACCGTCTTTGTTCCCAGCAATGCTGCTGTGGAAAACTATGCAATCTTGAAGAATTATTCGGACCATCCTGGTTGGGATATCCATTTGAAAGAGTTGATTGATTTGCACATTGTGGCAGGATCCGCCTTGCCGCTATCTTCCATCTTCAACTTTAACAATGGAGAGACGTCTACATTGGACACCCTTGGTGGACCCGTGGAAGTGTCAATCAGAGACAGCAACTACACAGTGGCGGGGCAAAATCTGTTCGAAGGAGCAATTGTCGCAACAAATGGCATTGTCCATGTGGTTAGTGGTGTCTTCCCCACTGTTTGGAGGGGTGCTAGTTTGAATGACAAAGCAGCTTTCTCAGCTCCTGTCTGGGGCATGGTTGCTGCCTCTGGCGGATTCGGGATAAATGAATTGGAGACATTGACGCCCTTTGGTACAACATTGCTTGCCGCTTCTGATGATGTCTTTAAGAAGAAACAGGGGGGCGACCTTTTACAGGCGTTGCTAAACGCGTCGGCGACAGACGAGACCTACGACATACTTTTGTACAATGTTATTGATGAGAATCTCTACTCGCAAGAGATTTTCGATGGCATTCAATATCTGGTCACGCCGAGAAGTGAAAAAGCCCAAATGTGGGTGACCATGGACGAGACGAACAAGCTTCGCTTCAATGATGCTGTTGTGGAGGAAACAGATATTGCAGAGAATGGGTAAGCCAAGGAATGAGTCATGCAGTTTAAAGCCTATTATCCGCGACAATTTCTGTGTCATTTGTCTCCAGTTGGTCGATTGACCTTACCAAATCGACCTGTGGCTCAACCCTTGTTTCAACTTGTACTTAACTATCCAGAATTTTCTATGTTGCGGACAAGCTACTTATCCCACCTGGGATCATCGAATTCCTTGGCATCACTGGGCGTTACAGCAACTTGAATACCATCACTGCCTACGAATATTTTACTAGCAACAATTGGGATATTTCTGATCTCGCCGTCTCTCTTGGATATGCACCAGAAACAAAATTTACAATGTTTGCTCCTGTGGACAATGTCTTGGCAGAGTTACCTATTGATCAGATTGAACGACTGGCAAGTCCTGTCTGGCAGCCTCATCTCGAGGATCTGGTGAAGACTTGGCTGATCGAAGGCATATATACACACGATGACTTGAAGAATATGGTGAAGGAAACCCCAGACGGCGTTCTGAAATTGACAATGCTTAATGGTGCTACAATTTCTGTAGTGGCCGACGGGGTTAGTGGAGATTTATTCGTGGATAGTGGAACCCTCTTTGAAGCGGTTGACTTCCGTGACATTGATCTGGCCATTGATGGTGGAAGTTTCTTTCAACCAGCTAATATGCGTGGAGTTGACGGGTAAGTTTTTCGCTTTAATGTCATCGTAGTTCCTTACACGATTCTTCGATTCAAAAGCTAACTGTTGTTTCATCAACCCACAGATTGATCCAAGTTATAGGAACAGTCCTTTTGCCGCCATCATTTCAACAAACTGTTTATGAAAGGGTGACAATGGAGTCTGATTTGTCTTACTTTTTGAAAATGATAGACATCGCAATGTTGGGAAGCATTATTGACCGTATCAGCCCAGTCACTGTCTTTGGTGCCACCAATACTGCCTGGACAACATACAACGTTGGCGAACAGCGAAATGACACAGCAGGCCTGGCGGAAAACCACATCTTTGAGGGGCTACTTTCCTCAGATATGTTGCTAGAAATGGATGGCCAGTCCATCAAGTCGATGAATGATAAAGACTTTCTGATCACTGTTGTCAATGGTTCAGTAGTGCTCCGCGGAGTTGGAGTATACGCTGAGATGACAAAGGCAACTGTCTTGAAAGCTGACATCCTTGGATCGACTGGAGTCCTGCACCTTATCGATGGCGTACTTCACGACACTCCATCGCCAGCTACGCCACTTGCTGTGGCGAGTATCACGTTAGCCCCAGGGGAGATGACTTTAGAGAGTATCGCTCCCAGTGAAACTGAAATCCCAGAAGAGACGACTTTGGCGAGTATCGCTCCCAGTGACACTGAAGTACCAGAAGAGACGGCTTCACCCCGTGAAGAGACGGCTACACCCAGTGACGAAAAAAGCATGGAGTCAGCAGCTCCGTCGTCTGTTTCCAGTGAGTCTGAGTCTATAGAATTCACCCTGGTGGACGAGGCTTTTCTGTCTTTCAACGACACCACCATGCTCGACGAATTGCAAGAAGTTTCTGCTCCCAGTGAGGATATGGTATTGAATGCTACAAATACTACCAATGCTACTTTCGCGCCGCCAGTCGGTGAAGGGGATGAGGATCTCGGCACAATGTTTATGGAACCAAGCTTGTCGCCGGTAACTTTGATTGATGTTGAAGCTGATGCGGATACAGATGCTCCAACCGAAGCGCCGTTGTTGACAACTGCGTCGGATGCTGAAGTTTCCGACAATGGAGAACAAACTGCCGTAGGCGACGGTGGAGAACAAATTGCGGTAGGCAACACTGCTTCGGGTGCTCCTCCTCAGTATCCCACCCGTCTGACAAGCAGTCTAGTGGTCATTGCCACTTCATCGCTGATGGTCTGGCAACTTGGTGTCTCTCCTTAGCTCAAGTCTTACTGCAGAGCTAGGTATTCGTTTATTGTATGTTTGTGTGGGTTTGACACCTGATGTATTTCTTGGTCACGGCAACAACAGTTTGTAACGAAAGCTCGTAATATATATTATATATTATTATACTATCTATTAATTCATGTGATATCAATTTGGTTGTAAAAAATGCCAAGCCACAACAGTGACTCGTCCCAGCCACTTTTAGTAGCTAGATCCTTGGCAGTACGCCAAAAAAGAAGGCGCTGCCTCGAAGGTAGCTACAGTATGAAACAGCAGTAAATTTAGGATCAAAACAGACTCATCTATCAATTTTGTTTTTCATTTATCAAAGTGGGACAGCGGCTGAGTCAGTGGTCTCTTGTTTCCCCCAAAGAGCGCCCCATTTTCGCTACTTTGCCATTCGTTTTTATCCCCTGCCCTGCTCTTTTACAAGTTGAAGTAGTCTAGCCTGCAATGTGGGGCTGTGAGTGTGAATTGTTGCAACTCTAGCTACTAGTAGCTGGGGTGCATACTAATGAAGCTACCAGAACTATTCGATCGTTGGTAAATAGGACCCAGCAAGTCATTTCTACTAGGGTCCAGGTTAGAAGTTTGTTGACAACCGGTCTGGCCGTTGACAGGTTCATTTTCAAAACGTTGTTGAGTGACGAATGTCAAGATTTTTCGTCTTCTTCCTTTCCCACAATGACGAATGACGACGGCGACACCAGTGCTTCTGAATAACTGCGGTTTAATTGCTTCTTTATCAGACTTGTACCTCTTACTACTAGCTAGCTAGCTAGTAGCAGCCACTCTAGCCAGCCAGCTAGTACCAGAGAGTTCATAGTCTTCTTTTGGTCTCACCTAAAAGTTTGCAGCAATTTCATTTTGAGACACAACGCCAAATATGAGGATACCTTCATTGCTAATACTTGTACTGTTCAACGCCGCCAAGAGCTGCGTTGCCTTCGTTCTTCCAAGTGATACAGCCGTTCACGTTGGTCAAACATTACAGCAGCAGCATCCGCGTCCGTATCAAGCTGCTCCCCAGAAATCGCCTGGCCAATGCAGACTTCCTCCTCTCTTTGCTGCTGCCACCTCATCCTCTGTAGTAGATCCTCAAGTCATTGCCACGGGGTACTCCACCGACGACAATTTATCAGAAGCCATCAGAGAAGCCACTGAATTGGCCTTGGAAGCTTTACCGGATGCCACACCCTCTTCCAAAATTGACTTGGCTGTGATTTTTGTGAGTTCCCTCTATGATGGAACATCGTCTCCCTCGGTAATTGTGCCCTCGTTCTTGGACGCCGCATCCTCCTATGGTCAAGGGATTCAACATGTCATTGGCTCGACGGCCAGCGGAGTGGTTGGCAGTGTCGTTAATACAGAAAAAAATGGTCCGTCGTGCCAACCAGTAGAAATAGAAGGTTCCTTGGGAGTTTCCGTGGCGCTCTTTGTGCTGCCAGATGTTCAGTTGCAAACCTTTCACTGTTTGGGAGAAGACGTCCCCGATGATTTCAACCGATTGCCTGCTTCCATGTGGAAAGAAGCTGTAGGTCTAAAAGGGCTCGCAGGAGATGCCGAAGAAGCAGAGAAGGAGGATGGCAGTGACAATAAAGATGGAGCACCGCTTTTTATGGTGCTTCCTTCTCCAGCCTTTCAAAATGTTTTGGAAGATCTCTTGCGAGGGCTTGGCACTTATTTCCCAAATAGTAAAATCTTTGGCGCCCTAGCGTCCACCGTGTCGTCGTTGTCACGAGCACGACTCTTTCGATACGACGCGAAGGATCCACAGGGAATGCAAACATTTAGTGATGGCTGTGTCGGTATTGCCATGACGGGTGATGTTGATGTCCGAACCATGGTCGCCCAAGGCGCCAAACCTGTAGGTGGCATTTATAAAGTTGTCAAGGCGACAGGATCGACCATTAATGCCATTGTCTTGGATGATGCAGCTACGGAGTTGGAACGAGCATCACGAGAATCTGAGGGCGATGATGCCTTGGGCGGTGATGATGAAGAAGATTCCAATGAACCATTATCAGCCGAAGATAAGAAGGCTCAAATGGCAGCAGCCTATGCAAAGGCAAGCATTCCAAAACCATGTTTGGCAGAGGCTAATTTCCTTATGCGCGTTTTGAGTGACGATGACCAATCATTTATGAGGAAGGCGTTGTTGGTTGGGTTGGAACGTGGAGGATCGGTTGGACGAACGCCCAGCGAATTGGCGCGGCTGCGAGCAGGACAGGGACACAGATTTGAAGTGAAACAAGTGGCCAGTGCTGGCATGAAAGATGGTTCCATAACCTTACCACTAGGCAAAACGGTGGAACCAGGAAGCCGAATGCGTTTTTATGTAAGAGACAGCTCCTATGCTAAGAAAGAAGTGGAAGCGCTCTGGATGGGGTACAAGAAGCGAGTTTTGTCAGAATCGTTTGAAAAAAAGAGCGAGGAAGAAAAACCATCCTTCCGGCCCACTGGTTGCTTTGTCATGCCTACGCTAGATCGTGGTAACAAGTTTTTCAAGGGGAAATCTGGATTCGAGAGTAGTACTGTGACGACTTATATTCCTGAGATTGGTTCTGTTTCTGGGTTCTTTTCGAATGGCGTGGTCATGAAACTCGATGAAAATGATCCAGCAGAAGTTGGTGCGAGTATTCATGGCAGCTCGTCAGGCTATGTATTGTTTGGAAGCAGTAAGTAGTATTGTCGTGCCAAGTGCGGTCCCATGTGATGCAGTTGCTGGATTGCTATTCTTACACATCTTTAATTAATGAATATAAGAATCGGGTCGCCCAATCTACTCACCCACAGCGGCGGCAGCAGCGAAAAAGAAAGAAGAAGAGGATCGGAAGCTCGCGGAAGAAGAAGCGCGTGTGGAAGCCGAGCAGGACGAAAAAAGAAGCAGTCGGGCCAGACCTGTCAAAGAATCGAGAGAGAAGGCTCCCCGCTCGGAGGACGGTGAGTTGATTTTGAAGCGCCGCGAAGTCCATTCAGGTCGAGCATTGACGGTGTCGACTGTTGAATGGAGTGTTGCCGAGAAAACAGCAACCCCATCCTCAATGTTGGAGAGTTTTATGTGGGACAAAGAGACCGAAGTAGATCGATTCCGTGAACGAGTTCCCCTCGCAAATTTGGTTTCTCAGTGTCGCTTGGCTTCGGTAGACCCAACCAAGCCGAAGCCACGTGACTGGGTTGGTCCAATCAAAGCAGCAGCAAAAGATGGTTTGGCTGTTATTCCAGAGTGTAAGCGCATGGAACCAACATTAGGCAGCCTGTGGAAACGATATGACGTTGAGATACTCGCCAAACAATTTACTTCATCCGGCGCCCCAGCCATCAGCGTCAATTGTGACGCAGTGCTCTTTGGTGGATCGCAAGAGGATATCACCAAGGCGAGGGCATCTTCGTCGGTAGCTGCCGTAGAGACGTCTTCAAGCGATGATGGCGTTGTTGTGCCTTCAATTCTTGCTTCGGATCTCATTTTGTACCCCTACCAGCTATACAAGCTTAGCCTTGCCGGAGCAGATGCAGTCAACCTAGTTGGAGGAGCCTTGGCAGGCAAAGATCTTTTGTATCTCACAAAAATTGCGGCGAGTTTACAGATACAGACCTTGGTAACCGTCACATCTGAAGTTCAAATGAGAGCTCTGGCGAGTTTGGCCCCTGGGAGCATCAATGGCGTGATTGTTTCCAACAGAGAAGTGAGTGTCCTTATTCATGTCTGCGCATGCATGTCGTTCTTCGTACTTAGTAGGTGTTGCTAACATTCAATCAAATTAGCTCGAGGACTTTTCATTTGATATGACCGGTGAACAGGCTTTGAAACTGCTCAAAGGGGATGCACTTGCAGATGTGCGAGGCATCCATGGCGAGGACATCTTGATTCTCGTCGAAGGTCGCGTTGGTCTTATTGAAAGACCAGATAGTGATGGAAAGCCAAGTACTGCGCGGTATCTTGAAGAGTTGCACAAAGCCGGCGCTGAAGGAGTAATTGTTGGAGGGGGGTTGGTACATGGAAATGGCTACACCGCAATCAGGGAGCAAGCTAGCGCACTGAAGGCAATAACATAATCCTACCAGCTGCTTCCGTTCCTGGCGTCCGCGCAGTTTCGCGCTAAACAGATTCATAAATAACTAGTTTTTTGAAAACGTTACTTGGAAACCTAACTAATACTTCAGCTTTCGTTAGTACTAAAAAATAAATGCACAAAATATGGATTTTCACACAAAATGCATCCGCTCTGGTGACTTCTCGAGCCAGAGGATGCAGGACAAAAACAGATCCGGACCAGATCAGATGCCAGGAAAATCGGCAACAGTACGCCAACTAGGCTTCAATTTCGGTCCCAAGGGGATCCGCAGAATCCTTCTTAACATCAACTTCCTCCTCATCGGCCTCCTCTTCGCCGTCAACCAACTTTCCCGTCTTGTTCGTCTCATCAACACCGGCTTCATCAATTTTATCCCCAAGCATCTCAACACCAGCATCCTCGGGAAGAACAGCGTTCAAAAGCATAGCAATCACGGTTCCGATACAGTAGCCAGTAGAAAGGAAGATGGACACCCCATTGCGCAGTCCCTTCATAGTCTGGCTGCAATCAGCACATTGCCAGAAATTGGCCGTATAGGGAGATGCTCGCATGTCCAGGAAGGCATAAGGCCAGACGGTCACACCCACACCAATGGCCAAGCTCAAAGCCAGGATAAATTTCACCCTGCGGCTGTGAAGATCCAAGGTGGCAGCCAAAGCAATTCCAGACGCGAGGACATTGCTGCAAAATTCCAAAACAAAACAAAATGTTTCATGAGCGTACTATTTCTCTCGGTGGCGGACTCCATCCTTTCTCTTTTTACTTACGCGAACAAGAAAATAGTCATTCCACCGAGAACACAATCAGGAATGCTAGTAATAACCCCAGCAATCTTAGAGAAGACACCCATGAAGATGAGCCAGAAACCACATGCCAAGCCAGCCCTCCTCCTATGGAACGGTAAAAAAACAAAATAAAAAACATGAGTGTGTATTCTCTTTTTCATTCACACTAGGCGGTCACAGAAACGAAGGAGGGATTGTGCTGTACAGAAAACTTACGCAGCACATTTTGTCAGGGCAATGACTCCATTGTTTTGACTAAAGGTGGTGTTGGGAAGGGTGGTACAAAGACTTGCAATAATCGAAGCGAGCGAATCAAGAGTAAGACCACCTTGAATGGTCTCATGGTATTCGAGAGTGTCGGTAGAAAGCTCCGAGACCTCGTAGACAGCGGTTAAATCTCCAATGGTCTCGACGGTGGTCACCAAGTAGGCAATCAGCATAGGAATCACCGCTGGTCCATAAAAGCCAATGGGGAAGGTCTCCACCCAGAGGAATGTAATGGGTGCAGCTGTAGATAAAATAGCGAGAGAGAGAGACAAACATTGGCGTGAGAACAGCGGTGCAGAAATGCGATCTGTCCATCCTTCTTCTACTACATGCTAGCCACTAACAGTCAGTGGCTTACCTTGCGTGATGGCGTCGGTATTGACATAGCTATCTCCATCATCATTGGAGACTCCGGCAATGAAGTAACCAATCAAGAGAGCAAGGAAAACATTGCAGTTCCTGCAATAATTGGTGGGCAATAAAAAATAGTGAGCAGACATATCATGCTTTTTCCAAGAGAAAGCAGGCACCAGAGCATATATCAAGAAATTACAGACAACACAACACAACACACCACAGTACAGTCAGTACTTACTTCATAAAGGTACTTCCGAAGATTTCAATAAAGACGAGCCCGACCATGACGGAAAATCCAAGTCCAATGTACTGGGGAGCTCCATACTTGAGGGAAGTTTCTCCATTGGTACAGGTGGCAAAGGGAGGAGGAAAGACCAAAGTCGTATTTCCACCATCGTAATCGACAATTTGAGCATGATCCTTCCACCCCATTTCGGCACAAACGACACCACCACCCCAATACTTCATGCCCGTTCCAATCAAGGCAACGCCAATGAGAATCACCGTAGTAGCACTGTTGTTTGTTTGTTTGTTTGTCATATGAAAGAAAGAATAAAAATAGATTGAGTAAGTGAGTGAGGCATTAATGCCAAATACAACCGCTACCGACAGATACTATATAAACTGTAATAGATACGTACGTGACGAGAGGAGGAAAGATCCGCTTGATGAATCGGATGGGCAAGACACTAAAAAACAACTCCAAGAGTCCACAGACCATGGCGGTGCCCAACATTTTGCCATAGGCTACGGTTCCCTCAATTCCATCATCTTTCATTTGCGAAATGGCAATTTCATATATGGGCAAAAAGGTAAAGCTTGTTCCCATAACGGACAAGACACCACTGCCAATGTAGAGTTGACGTCCAAAAATGGGTTTGGTAAAGGGAATGGCGAATTTGGTAATGTTGATAATGGAACAAATGCCCGACGTAATCAAGGCGGCGGCAATCGCGTACTGCTGCAAATCCAGGCAAGTAAAGCACACGCTGAATTTAAAAATCACCAAGGGAGGGGTCACCAATCCTCCCACCATGGCAAAGGCATGTTGCAGTCCCATGACCAACGATAAGAGCAGTGGAATGGGTTCATCTTTTGGTTGGGTGGAGTGGAGTATAGAGGTAGAGGTAAGTGAGCAAGTGAGTGAGTGAGTAAATCAAGTCAGTCAAGTCAATCAAGTCAGTCAAGTCAAGTCAAGTCAGTTCTACAGCAGAAGAGCCAGTCAAGAGACAAAAGCCATTTCCATTTCCATTTCCATTTCCATGACTTACCCTTGGTGTAGAAATGCAACTTTTTCTTTTCCTGGTTCATGCAAGGAATGTTGGGCATACACATGGAAGTGTAATCATAGCGTTCAGGATCGCCAATGAGTTTGTCGCGGAGACTCGTCGACATGGTTTTGGTTTTTGGTGG
>Ga0163144_10030421_pt1 | contig 10327 bp, 9 predicted proteins | sample OliLak19BULKMAT1_FD_123175 | JGI IMG/M metagenome (GOLD analysis project Ga0163144, IMG submission 123175) | Freshwater microbial mat bacterial communities from Lake Vanda, McMurdo Dry Valleys, Antarctica - Oligotrophic Lake LV.19.BULKMAT1 | ecosystem: Environmental > Aquatic > Freshwater > Lake...
TCGTGTCCTCCGCAACGACAAGGATGTGACTCCTCAGCCTGCATATCTCGCCCCAGGCGAGAGACTCCTCAGGTGTCGGATCCCGCCGTCGAGCGTTCTCAGCGCCGTGAAGTTCGTCGTGGAGGGCAAGCACTCTAGAAAGGTCTTCGGAGCGCGCGTCCCGCAGCGAGACATCCATATCGTCACCATACGGTCTTGCCGGTTGCTCATGTGGCCAACCAGTGGCTCAGGTGAGGGGCTAGAAGATGCGCAGTCCGAACGCGGTAGCAACGCAATCGAGTTCTGGCATGCGGAGCGTAATGGCCTGCCGACTGACTTCTGCCAGTGGCACATCCTCGAAGATGGCCCAGCATTCCCATGTGGAGTTCAATCTGGAGCAATAGCGAACACCGGCGAATCGAGACAGGCCAGTCTTCGAATCCACCTGGCGATATGCCCATTGAGAAATATCTCGGGTAACGCGACGATCCGCGCCTCGCACGAGGCCAACGTCGAGGTCTGTGTGACCGAGCTCGAGGATTCTGGGACCCAGCTCCCGTCTCAGGACTTGATGCGTCTCGATAGCCTCAACGTCAAGGAAGGCTGACCCCGGATCAAGCACAACCTCAAGATCGAGCGTCGCCTGGACTGCGATCCGGACTTCGCGCCAGGAGGCTGCCACGGCTCCGATATCCATGAACTCAGGACGGTCCCAATCATCCTCGATAACCCCGAGCATCGCGGGGTGTGGTCTGAGGCGCGCCAGTGTCTCGCCAAGAGCGCCTTCGAGCGAGGAGGCCATGTACAGGACGCGAAAGTGCCCGCCCGAACTGTCGAACCGGTTTCCAGCTCTGGAACTCGACCGTTGCGACTCAGTCAGAGTGGGAGATGGCTCCAGCTCCTTGCCCCGAATTGCAACCCGGCAAAGCACATCAGGAGCCCCAACTGCGCGTACCCCCCTGCCCCCCAAGCAAACCGTTTCCCTATCCGCCAGCCGCAAAAGCGTTTGCGGCCATGTAGACCTCGCGGAAATGGCCCTCAGAAATCTCGGCGATGGGCGACTCTCCCTGTAGCTGTGGATTGATTCCGATAAACCATGCCCGAACAACATGCGGACTGTCCTGCGCCTCCAAGAGCTTGAACACTTGGTATGTAGCGCGAAGTGCAGCCTCGGAAGCGGGCCTTGGCTTGTGTTCGCGCCGTGCCCACTGTCCCACCAACTTCCGATCAGAGATCCCTGACAAGTGGGCAACCAGATTCTGGCCCAGGTTCTCTTGAAGAAACCCCGCGATATCAGCGATGTCGGCTCCCACAGACTCGCGATGCGCGGCGCCCTGCTCGACCTGTGTCCGCATATCCGTCAAGATGCCCTCCTTTGGTGGCCGACGGCTTGATACTACCCTCTATACCCCACTATTTACCACCCTCATTACACCCTACTTTCGAGGGCCTTTTCCAAATCGGAAACTTCAGGCCCTAGGCCGGGAAGAGGTATTCCGCGATCTGGACGGCGTTGAGGGCGGCGCCTTTGCGGAGGTTGTCGGCGCAGCTGAAGAGCAACAGCGTGTTGGGGTTGGAGCCTTGGCGGATGCGACCGACGTAGGCGTCGTCGCGACCGGCGGAATCCATGGGGCTGGGGTAGATACCGCCTGCAGCGTCGTCCATCAGAGTGACGCCGGCGGCACGTGCGAGCACTTCGCGGGCTTCGTCGGGGGCGATGGGTCGGTCGAAGCGAGCCAAGATCGAGACGCCGTGGCCACGGACGACGGGGACTCGCACGCTGGTGGCGCTGACGAGCAGGTCCGGGATGCTGAGGATCTTGCGGGGTTCGGACATCATCTTGGACTCTTCGCCGGTGTAGCCGTCGTCTTCGAAGTCGCCGATCTTGGCGAGGACGTTGTAGGCGATGGTCTTGTCGAACACCTCACCCGTGGGCAGCTTGGAGATATCGGGATTTCCGAGTTCCTCTTCGGAACCTTGGAGTTTGGTGACCTCGTCGAGGAGCTCGCGGACACCCTTCCAGCCGGCGCCAGAAACGGATTGGTAGGAGGACAGGACCAGCTCGCGGAGTGAGGCCGCCTTGTGCAAGGGGCCCAGCGGCATCATCGAGGTGATCGTGGTGCAGTTGGCCACCGCGATGATCTTGGGGGACCCTTCGAGCGATTCGGGATTCACCTCGGGGATGGCCAAAGGCACGCCGTCCACTTCGCGGAAGGCTGAGGAGTTATCGATGCACGTGACGCCGGCCTTGGCGGCGGCGGGGACGAACTCGCGAGAGACGGTCGCGCCCGCGGACAGCAAGGCGATGTCGGCGCGGCCGATGCTTTCAGGGGTGAGTTCTTGGACCTTCACCGGTTCGCCTCGGAACTCGACCACGCGCCCGGCTGATCGCGAAGAGGCCAGTGGGAAGAGCTCGTCTACGGGGAACGCACGCTCCTCCAATATCTTGAGCATCTCGCGCCCGACCGCGCCGGTCGCACCAACAACGGCGACGCGCGGCGACATCAGGCGCTCACGTCCTCGGTTCCCGCGAGTTCGAACTTGGCATGGATCGCCCGCACGGCCTTTTCGATGTCATCGGAACGGATCACGCACGAGATGCGGATCGAGGAGGTTGAGATCATCTCGATGTTGATGCCTTCTTCCGCGAGCACGTCGAACATGTCGGCTGCCACGCCCGGGTGCGAACGCATGCCCGCGCCGACCAGCGAGATCTTCGCGATGCCCTCGTCTACGGTGTAGGAGTCGGCCTCGATCTCGGGAACCAGATGATCGGCCAATGCGCGCAGGCGTGGCAGGTCCGCGACCGGGACCGTGAACGACATGTCCGTGCGGCCGTCGTGCGAGACGTTCTGCACGATCATGTCGACGTTGATGCCCTCGTCGGCCACGCTGCGGAAGATGCGCGAGGCCACGCCCGGCTTGTCGGGCACGTTCACAATGGTGACCTTCGCCTCACCGTCATCGTGGGCCACACCCGAGATGATTGCGTCTTCCATGTCCGTTCCTTCCTTGATCCACGTGCCTGGCTCGTCATTGAACGATGAGCGAACAACGAGCGGCACGTTCTGGCGCCGAGCGTACTCGACCGACCTGAGCTGCAGAACTCGCGCACCGCTCGCCGCGAGTTCGAGCATCTCTTCGAACGAAACCGCATCCAACTTGCGCGCGTTGGGCACGATCCGTGGATCGGCGGTGTAGATGCCTTCCACGTCGGTATAGATCTCGCAGTAGTCAGCCTCGACCGCCGCTGCAAGGGCGACCGCGGTCGTGTCCGAGCCACCACGCCCGAGCGTGGTCACGTCATACGTGGTCGACACCCCCTGAAAGCCCGCCACGATGACCACGCTGCCCTCGTCCAGGGCCTCGCGTATCCGGCCCGGGCGCACGTCAACAATCTTGGCCTTGCCATGCTCGGTGTCGGTGATGATCCCGGCCTGCGAGCCCGTATAGGAGGCCGCCTTGTGTCCCATCGCGTTCACCGCGATCGCCAGGAGCGACATCGAGATCCGCTCACCCGCGGTCAGCAGCAAATCCATCTCGCGCGGTTCGGGAAGCGGGGTCAACTCCTGGGCCTTGGCGAGCAGGTCATCGGTCGTGTCCCCCATCGCCGAGACCACCACGACCACGTCGTGACCGGCCTCCTTCGAGCGCACGATCCGCTCCGCGACACGACGGATCCGGTCGGTATCGCCGACCGAACTTCCACCGTATTTCTGTACGACGAGGGACATCGGAGACCGTTCCTACCACTGATCGAGGGCCAACTGAGCGAAATATCAGCCTAGCAGTCGCCTCCGAAGAATCTTCGGCCTGGCACCACCGCCGCCGCCATCGCCGCCATCGTCGCCGTCGCCGAGGAGCTACATCTCGGTGCGGCCCTCGAGCGCGCGGCCCAGCGTGACCTCGTCGGCGTACTCCAGATCGCCGCCGACCGGCAAGCCGCTCGCCAGCCGCGAGACCGACACGCCAAGGGGCTTCAGCACTGCAGCGACATACATCGCGGTGGCGTTGCCCTCGAGGTTCGGGTTGGTCGCCAGCACGACCTCTTTGATGCCTTCGCGGGGGACCCGGTCCTCCAGGGCCTTGATCCGCAGGTCGTCCGGGCCGATTCCATCCAACGGCGAGATTGCACCGCCGAGCACGTGGTAGCGGCCCTTGATGATGCTGGCCTTCTCGATGATCGCCGCATCCTTGGGCTCCTCGACGACGACCACCAAGGTGACGTCGCGGCTGGGGTCTCGGCAGATGCGGCACAAGTCCCCTTCCGCCACGTTGCCGCAGATGCTGCAGAACGTGACGCGCTCCTTTACCTTCACGATCGAATCGGCGAGCGCGCGCGCTTCTTCCTGCGAGGCGTTCACCAGCCAGAAGGCGAGCCGCTGCGCCGACTTGGGGCCGACACCCGGGAGTCGTGCGAGTTCGTCGATCAGTTCCTGGATCGGGCCTTCGTACACCTAGGAACCCTCTTCAGTTGCGATCTGGGCGCCGAACTCCCCCATGACCAGGATGACCGCATCGCCGTCGCTCGCGGGACCATCATCGTCATCCACGGGCGCAAACGGGTCGACGGGCATGTCCTTCGTCACGCAGGACACGCGCGGCTGGATACCGAACACCTCGTTCAGCATCGCGCGCAGATCGGCCTCGCGTTCCTCGACCTTCTTCACGCCGAACGCACGGTCGCTCGGGAACATCAACTCGAGCGTCTCGCCATCGTAGGAAGCGGGCGTCACGCTCTCGAGATTGGTGGCCAGGATCATCTGTCGCGCGGTGCGCAAGTGCGTCACGAGCGTCGGCCACGACCGGCGCAACATGTCGATGTCGACCGAGCCATCCGCGTTCGGCGCCACGGGTTGCACCGGCGCGACCGCATCGGGCGCGGGCGCAGCCGCAGCCGCGTCACCAGCCGGAGCGGCGTCAGCGGCGCGCTGCGACACAGGCGGGGCAAGCTTTGCCTCCTTCACCTTCGGTTTCGGCCTACTCGTCAGCGCCGCGGGGGACGGTGTCGGTGCAGCAACCGCAACCGCTGCCGCTGCCGCTGCCGCTGGCAGAGCCGCTGCGGGAGCCACGACAGGAGCCGACTGAGCGGCGGAGGCCTGGGTTGCGCCCGCATCGATGCCAGAGCGACGCTCGAGTCGTTCCAGTCGTGAGACGAGAGCCTGCGGCGTGGGATCGGTCTCGGGCATCGAGGCGCGCACGAGGGCAAGTTCCATCGTGATACGAGGCGAGGTGGTCCATCGCATGTCCGCCTGCGCCGCGAGCAGCAGCCCGATGATGCGGCTGATCTCGTGCGGAGTGAATTTGGCCGACTGCGCGCGCAAGCGCGCGTGTTCTTCGGGGGTCGCGTCGACCAACGCCGGATCCTCCGGGGCGGCGAGCGTCACCAACATGTTGCGGAAGTGACCGAGTGTCTCGGCGGTCACGTGTCGCAGGTCCTGGCCACTTTGTACCAATCGATTCACCACCTCGAACACGGCGCGCGTGTCACCGACCGCCAGCGCATCGGCAAGTTCGTCTTGCACTTCCGATGCCGGCGCACCGAGGAGCGAGTCGAGTTCGCCCATCCCGACCGAGCCACCACCGAGCAGGCTCGCCTGATCGAGCAACGACAAGGCATCGCGCACGGACCCCTCGCAGTGACGAGCGATGGCTTCGGCCGCATCGGGGGCAAGCGTGATTTCTTCCTTACCCGCGATACGTTCCAGATGACGAGCGAGTTCGTCCATCGGCACGCGCCGGAAGTCAAAGCGCTGACATCGACCAACAATCGTCGCGGGCATCTTCTGCGGTTCGGTCGTCGCGAACACGAATCGCACGCCCTCGGGTGGCTCTTCGAGCACCTTCAACAACGCATCGAACGCGGGGGCGGTGAGGCGCTGCGCCTCGTCGATGATGTAGATCTTCTCGCGGCCGATGACCGGAGCCGTAGGCGCCTTCTCACGGAGTTCGCGTGCGTCTTCGACCCCGCCGTGGGAGGCCGCGTCGATCTCGACGACATCCAGATGACCGCCTTCGCGGATCAGCTCGCACTGCTGACACACGCCACACGGTTCGGCGGTCGGCCCCTGTTCGCAATTGACCATCTTGGCCAGGATTCGGGCGGTGGAGGTCTTGCCGGTCCCGCGTGGGCCGCAGAAGAGAAACGCGTGCGCGAGTCGGCCTTCCTTCACCCCGCCCATGAGCGCGCGGATGACGTGCTCCTGCCCGAGGACATCCTGCGGCCCCTGCGGCCGGTACTTGCGGTAGAGGGACTGGTAAGGCTTGTCGTCGGCCACTTCTCTCGGCTCCACGGTCGGGCGGTCGGCTGCCGTCTTTCGGCGCCAGCCAGGGCGAACATCCAGTGGCGAACAACAGGGTCGATGACCGGGCGGTCGCGGCACCCGTCAGTGCCCACTTACGGCTGCTTCCTTCCGGACCTGACCGGGTTCGCAGGGTGACGTCGCGCGGCGCCCGGCCATCGACGCTGCCGTCCGACAAGCCGAACGGTCATAGCAGCGAGTATACGCCCGCCCTCCGACACCCCGGCTGCGTGCACGCGGTGGAACGGCAAGATCTGGCGGTGGCCGAGGGATTCGAACCCTCGGACGAGTTACCCCGTCACACGCTTTCCAGGCGTGTCCCTTCGGCCGCTCGGGCAGGCCACCGCGGATGAGTCTACGGAAACCCCTGAAATCCGCCCGGACGGCGAAGCCGGATACACGAAAGCGCCGCCACCCCGGAGGGCGCGACGCTCGTGTCGTGCGGAGGCGGCGCGATTCGAACGCGCGAGGGGCTTTTTAGACCCCTAACCGCTTTCGAGGCGGTCCCATTCGTCCGCTCTGGCACGCCTCCGTCGGTGAGTCTAGCAAGGGCCCCAAAGCAGCCGGACTCCAGCTGGACCGCGCCGCTGGACCGCGCCGCTGGACCGCGCCGGTCAGGCGCGCCGCTCGCGGAAGAAGGCCCGGAGGATCTCGCCACAGGGCTCTTCCAGGACGCCGCTGGTGAGTTCGACTCGATGGTTCAGGCGTGGATCGCGCACGAGATTATCGAGCGATCCGGCGAACCCCGCTTTCGGGTCCGGCGCCCCAAACACCAGACGATCGATGCGGGCAAGCACGATCGCCCCCGCGCACATCGCACATGGCTCCAGCGTCACATACAGCGTGCACCCGTCTAGGCGCCAGGAACCGACCACAGCAGAAGCCGCTCGCAGCGCCAGGATTTCGGCGTGGGCGGTGGGGTCGCCCGTGAGCTCGCGGCCGTTCCCGGCCACGGCAAGAACCTCGTCCCCGCGCGTCACCACGGCGCCCACCGGCACGTCCCCATGCGCCTGACACCGCGCCGCCTCTGACAAGGCACGCTCCATCATGCGAATATCCATGGCAGCCGCCATCGCGGTCGCCTCACCGCTCATCGCGTCACCGCTTAATCGGTCCATAGGTTCACGATACGCGCCCAGACGCGTCCAGAAAGGTCGCCCACTCGATGACCACAATCCGCGCTCGCACCACGCCCACAGATGAGGTCGTAGCGGACCTGCTGGTCCTGCCGGTCTTCGCCGGACGAAAGGAAGGCCCCGGTGCGGCGCTCGTCGCAAGCGCGTGCGGCATCGATCTGCCACTCGAACTCAAAGCCGCCAGTTTCGATGGCGACCTTGGAGAAACCCACCTGGTCGCGACGATCGGACGCGTTGCGGCGAAAGCGGTCCTGTTCGTGGGCCTCGGCAAGCGAGCCAAAGCTGGCGCCGAAGCAGTGCGCACGGCAGCCATGTACGCCGGTGCCGCCACACGCACCGCGGCCACGATCGCGAGCACGCTCCCCCAAGTCGGCACCGACCGACGCGAGGTAGCCCAGGCGTTTGCCGAGGGCATCCTCCTCGGCCGATACCGCGACGACCGCTACCGCACGAAGCCCGAACCGATGGTGCCCCTGGAGCAGGTCACGGCATTGATTCACCCGAAGAAGCGCGGCTCGACCAAGAGCGACCGCAAAGCCATCGAGCGAGCGCTCGGGCGCGGGCACGTTCACGCCGAAACGGCCAACTGGGTCCGCGACCTCGTGGGGATGCCCTCCTCCGAATGCACCCCCGCGCACCTGGCGAGCGTTGCGCAGGCCTTTGCTACCGAGCGAGGTCTCACGTGCACGATCTGGGACGAGAAGCGTCTAGCGAAAGAACGGTTCGGCGGCGTCATCGGCGTCGGCCAGGGAGGCGCGAACCCGCCGCGACTGATCGAGCTGGCCTACAACGGCGGCGGTAAGGGCGACGCCCCCTTCGCCCTTACCGGCAAAGGCATCACGTTTGACTCCGGTGGTCTGGACATCAAGAGCGCGAAGTACATGGAGACCATGAAGCTCGATATGGGTGGGGCCGCAGCGATGCTGGGGGTCATGCGGGCCCTTCCCGAACTTGGTCTGAGGATCAACGTGATCGCGGCTATCGCGTGTGCAGAGAACATGCCCGAGGGCACCAGCCAGCGTCCCGGCGACGTGCTTCACCATCGCAACGGGATGACGTCGGAGGTCGCCGACACCGACGCGGAAGGACGACTCTTGCTGTCTGACCCCCTGGCCTACCTCGCGGAGCAGCAGCCGCGCCTGATCATCGATGCCGCGACCCTGACCGACACCGGACTCGGCGAAGACATCTGGGCGATCATGGGAACGAGTCAAAAGCTCGTCGATCAACTCCGACGTGCGGGCAAAGCCGCGGGCGAACCCGGCTGGCAACTCCCGCTCATCGATGCCTACGAGCGCCACACCGCCTCGGAGGTCGCCGACATCAAGAACGCCGATTGGGAGGGCGCCGACACGCTGGCCTCGGGATTGTTCCTCCGGGCGTTCACCGCCAAGACCCCCTGGGCTCATATCGACGTCGGCAACACCGCCTTCCTCGAGGAGGAACGAGCCGAATGGCCCGAAGGCCCCACCGGCAACCCGTCCAGGGTCATCCTGCGCTTCCTAGAGGCCCAAGCAGGCGTCCCGCCAACGAAGGCTTAGCCCGGCCGCGCGGCCGCCCTAAGTCACGGCTTGTCCGGTCCTTGCGAAGGCCCGCCAGCCGCTCCCAGCGGCCCTGGCTCCCTCGCTCGCGGTCGGGTACGATTGCCCGGTGCCTGAGTCATGACTCAGGCCCGACGGGACACGGCGCATGACGTGGGGGAGCTACCTACATGGCAGACCGGAAGACCGAGATTCTCGAGGCAACGTGCCGCGTGATTGCGCGCAGCGGCGCCCACGACCTTCGCGTCGAAGACGTAGCCAAGGAAGCCAGCGTCTCGCCCGCCCTCGTCTACTACTACTTCGACACCCGGGCCGAGCTGCTCTCGCGCGCATTCGAGTTCGCTGATGCTCGTTCGACCGCTCACACCATGAAACACATCCAGGCGGACCTCTCGGGTCGCGCACGCCTGGACGCGATCTTGTTCCATGAGTTCGACGATGCGGCTGACGTGCGCGACAACTGGGTGATCTGGGGCGAGATGAGTTCGAGCGCGGTGTTCGACAAGGACCTGTTGGCAACACTCGACACGTGGTCGCGCAACTGGGTGAAGATGGTGGCCGACCTCATCCGCGACGGACAGCAGGACGGCTCAATCTCTCCCGACGCGAGGGATGACGATGCCGCCGAACGATTGACGGCGATCGTGGACAGCCTCGGCGGCAAGATCCAACTCGGGTTCCTCGATCCCGCGCGCGGACGCACGATCTTGCAGGAAGCCCTCGACATGGAACTCGGCGCCGACCGCACGGTCGTTCCCGCCGCCGTAGCAAAAGCGAACGGCTCTTGAACGCACGCGACTATGCGGGCCCGACCGAGGCCTTGCGCATCGCCGCCCGCGCCGCCTCATCGATCTCGCCGTTGGCAGGCAAGCTCGTCCACGTGCCGAGCACCCGACCCGAGGCTTCCGTCACGATGATGGTTGGCGCGGTGCGCACGCCGTAGCGCTGCATCACATCGGGCCGCTCATCCATGTTGACCTGGGCGTAGTTGACCCCAATCTCCTCCGCGCTCGCCATCAACTTGGGGCGAATGACCTTGCACGGTGCGCAGTAGGGCGTCGTGAACTGCACGATCGCCGGACCGATGATCCCGAGGTCCGCAAGATCCAAGCGGGGCACCTTCGGGGCGCGGCGCCACCAAAGGAAGAAGAGTCCGGTCGCGGCGATGACGGCCGCCGCGATGAGCAGGCGGGTCAGCATCAGGTTTGGCTCTTCGAGCGAACCCCGCCTGACGCACCGCCTGCTTGCGGAGCAACCACGACCGTCTTGGTCGCGATGCGTCCGCGCGTGGCGATACGCCGCCCGATCACGTACGCCTCACACCCGATGCATAGGCCCGTCGTTGCCGAAAGGAGCGCCAATGCCGCCA
>Ga0163144_10030422_pt1 | contig 10327 bp, 8 predicted proteins | sample OliLak19BULKMAT1_FD_123175 | JGI IMG/M metagenome (GOLD analysis project Ga0163144, IMG submission 123175) | Freshwater microbial mat bacterial communities from Lake Vanda, McMurdo Dry Valleys, Antarctica - Oligotrophic Lake LV.19.BULKMAT1 | ecosystem: Environmental > Aquatic > Freshwater > Lake...
AATCAAGAAGAGGTACCAAACGTATTTTTGAGTGTCCGCACTTCTCTTTTCAATGAAGCTCATATCATGAAGCAAAATGAGAGTTCCCAAGAACTCATCATTCTGAGTGATGGGAAAACTTGCCCGGTGTAGTGAACCCTGAGCTTGATGAACAACGTCACTCCGACTCTTGGAGTCAGAGTGACAGCGCAAGTCCGAGGGAAAAGTTTGGGTCTTGAATTTTAAAATGTCGTTCGGCCCACAAAAGCCCAAGGCGTATAAACGCTCATCTTTGACAGCATTATTAAAAAGAGAAACTATTTTGGCCCTCATACTTGTTTGAATCAGCTCGGCCAATGGTTCTTGAATGGTATTTAAAATGAGTCTTGATCGAACGTCTAAGTCACGCGTGAACCATTTCAGTGTAAGGGAGTCCACGAGTGGACTAACTATATAAGCAATTGAGCTCAATACAATGAGAAGCGGAAGGATAAAACGGAGTGATAACCTCATGGTCTGCGGAGTTTACTTTGATATCAAAGTAAAATAAAATTTTATGCATGTATTCTTACGGGCTCATCGGAAACTGTCAGATCTCTGCACTTGTTCACGAATCGGGCGGTATTGATTGGCTCTGCCTTCCTCGCCCCGACAGCGAACCAGTCTTTGGTCATATTCTGGATCCCCATGGGGGACAGTTCTCCATCAATTTAGCAGGGGGGGATGCCGTATCCAGATCTCAGTACTATCTGGAAAATACCAATATTTTAATCACAGAAATTCGATCGGCTCGGGGAGGGGGCTTGCGAATCACAGACTTCTGCCCACGCTTCGAGCAATTTGGGCGAATGTTCAGGCCGCTCATGCTCATCAGAAAAGTCGAACCTCTGGGAGCAGGTGCCATGATTAAAGTAAGCTGCAATCCCATAAGGGGATGGAGCCGAGAGCCACTAAAAGCAATTCGTGGAAATAGTCATTTGAGATTTGATCTAGATGATGAACGCCTTCGGCTTACGACCAATATGCCTCTCACATATCTCGAGGATTCGTCTCCGTTTCCTCTAAAGGAGAATATCTATTTCGCCCTAACCTGGGGAATCGCGATAGAGGAGGATTTGATTTCTACTGCGGAGAAATTCTTCATTCAAACCCGCGACTATTGGCGAGGATGGGTCAAGCACTGCTCCATTCCGGTTCTGTTTCAAAAGGAGGTCATTCGTTCTGCTCTTGTCCTCAAATTGCACTGTTATGAAGATACAGGTGCGATTTTGGCTGCGACGACCACGAGTCTTCCCGAAGAAGTGGGAGGGACAAGAAACTGGGATTATCGATTTTGTTGGTTGAGAGACGCTTACTTTACTCTGACAGCGTTTCACAATCTCGGGCAATTCGAAGAGATGGAGGGATTTCTAAAGTTTCTTATAGATATTGCCTTTGAAAGCGAGGCTTCGCGTGATCGCTTGGCTCCGCTTTACTCCTTGAGTCGAAGTCTTCCACTGCCTGAGAATTCACATTTCAACTGGGAGGGCTACAAGAATTCGAAGCCCATTCGGACAAATAATCAGGCAGCAGAACATATCCAAAATGATGTTTACGGCGAAATGATTCTTACCCTAGCGCCCATCTACTTCGATGAGAGATTTCAGCATCTGCGCGGCGAGGGCTATCAGAGTTTATTGGGTCATCTGGGTAGACTGGCATCACGATCCATTGGTCAGAAAGATGCTGGGCTTTGGGAGGTGAGGAATGTCATTCGAGAGCATAGCTTTACTAATTTAATGTTGTGGGCGGGCTTGGAAAGACTTGATCGAATCAATAGGAAAGGACTTCTTCCGGATCTTGGATTTGACATTGGGGCTGAATGCAAGCGAGCTGAAACCGCGGTTTACGGATCCGTGAAAGAAGGGGTTCTCAGAAGCACTTCAGATGGAACTGATTTAGATTCAGCACTTTCGCACCTGTGTTTACTTCGATTTCCTAATCAGGAAGTTGCTCAGCAAACTCTTTTTCAAATTCAACAAAAGCTAGCTCACGAAAAGAATAAGTCATTCTTCTATCGATATCGGCAGGAAGACGACTTCGGAAAACCGCAATCTGCCTTCGTTGCGTGCAGTTTTTGGATTGCGCAGTCCCTGGCCCAAATGGGTTCAGTTGATCAGGCAAAAAAAATTATTGAGGACACACTTAAGTCTGCCAACTCTTTAGGACTCTTTTCAGAGCATTTTGAACCCGTTAATCGAGAGCAATTGGGCAATTTTCCTCAAGCCTACTCTCATGTAGGGCTTATTAACTCGGCCTTTGCCGTTAGCCCGCGATGGAGCGAAATCCTTTGAGCCTGCTTTCTTCGGAGTACCTCTATATTGGGCTGATTTTCGGCCTTCTTATTTTTCCGAAGATGCTGGAGCGATTTAAGATTCCATCAGAGGTTTCTTGTTTAATCGTTGGTTATATTGCTGCTCGATACTTTGGAGAACTGTCCCGCACGCACCTAAAACAGAGTTTGCCTTTATGATCATGCTGGCAATTGCGTCAGCCACAATAACCAAAAAGCTTGGGGCTTATTATCTCATCGGGGCATTCGTTGTCGGACTCATTGCCCGAAGATTCGTGAGGGAGATCCCAGGCACTTCGTTTGAGCAAATGTTGCATGCGATCAAAAGCTTTTCGTTCTTTTTTGTGCCGTTCTATTTCTTTAAAGCTGGAATCAGTGCCAGCGCATTCGTTATTGAGCGAGATCAAATTTTATTGGGGCTAGGTTTGGGACTTCTTGTTGCCTGCTTTCGTATCTTAACCACAATGAGTTTTATGATTTTCTTCTTAAAAGTTCCAAAAATAGAGGCATTTGGTACAGCTAATTCAACTTTGCCCACTCTGATTTTCGGACTTGTTCTCACCGGGATTCTTTACGAGCGTTTTAATCTTCGCGCTCCGTGGCCTGGAGCCCTTATAGTCGCAACACTCTTTCTTACATTGCTTCCCATTACTCTTAGACGCTTTCATTCAAAACTGTTGATCTCAAAGCAGCCAGCCGTTTTGATTGATGTTTAATTCGAAGGATCACTCATTAAGAATATTTGTGGTCGAACATCTTTCTCGGGCGTCCATTCCCAGTAGTTAATCAATATTCGATACACCAGCAATCCAGTTTCACCCTGACCCCAAATTAAATAGCGAAATGCTTGGGTCATGAGATCTTCTCCTGTCAATCCAATGAATAGACTGATTGGATCCAGGAGCTCGCTGATATAGGCCACCATATTTGCAATCGCAACGGCCCCTGTAACTTTTATGACATAGTTGGAGCCGTCCATCGTCACCGTGATATTAGGTGTCGAGAGAAACTCACTCTGATTATCCATGAGACGAATATGCAAGAACGCAACAGGGCCCGTGAATTTATAGGATTCCTTTAGGTCCTTAAATTTAGCAGCGCGGTGCTCTCTCGAATTTGTTCGACAAGGAACCAAATGGCATTTTTTTCCTACAATATTTTGCCAGAGTTCTTGTGAGTCAGCCGATTGAAAGGTGATTTTGTCTACTCGAAGCTCAAGGGATCTTTGCCAGCGGCTGATGGCACTCAGAATCAGAATCATCCCAATGAAGACGAGTGAAATATAGAGTCCATCTGGTCGAAGAATTATATTGTCGACGAGAGCAAAAAGAAAAACAGCGGAGACGGCTAGAAAAAAGAAGGCCTTCAGATGTCTTTTTATCCGCTTGGTCGATTCCTCTTTCCAAATCACAAGGAAGACTGCGACTGAGGCGGAGAGCATGAGCGCGAGGACTCCCGTGGCATAGGCTCCGGCCTGCTTCTTCACGTCTGCATCGAAGAAAATCGTGACGGCGATTGCGACTACGAAAATCGTCAAAATCAAAGGTCGTTGATAGGCAATCCATCGCGGGGCCATTCCGTATCTTGGCAGATATCGTGCAATTAAATGTAAAAGTGCTGCCAATGCAGATGCCCCAGCGAACCAGAGAATAAGTACAGTTGAGAAATCATAAAGGGAGCCCCAAGATTGTCCTAAAAAATGATGAGCGAGATAAGATATCGCGCGCCCTTCAATTTCAGATGTTGTGGCCAGATTGCTGGGGATTAAAAGCGTTGTGACGAAGCTCGAAAGTATGAGTGCGACACTCATGATGAGTGCTGCGGTCCAGAGCATTTTCTTGGTGTCACGGATTCGCGTCGTGGGGACCCCGTGAACGGAGGCCTCATCATCTTTAATTAAAGGCATCACCGAAACGCCGGTTTCGAAGCCGCTCATCCCGAGTGCAAGCCGCGGAAAGAGAATTGCCGAAGCGATGAAGATGCCAATGGGATCCTGCTTCTGAAAGAGTGCGAGATGCCAGTTTGTCCAAAGCTCCGGATGCTTAAAGACTTCGATTACTCCGACCGTCAAGGTGATAAATGTGAGAACGATGAAGGGGATCGCAATGAGCATGGCGATCTGAATGGCCTCCTTAAATCCCTTCAGAAAAACAAGAGTCAGGACGGTTAAGAGAAGAATTGTGAGTCCGAGTTCATGACCACTCAAGTAAGGCTCAAGAAATGAGTTATGGGTTAAATGGAGTGCGGCATCGGCTGAAGAAAGTGTCATGGTGATGATGAAATCTGTAATCGCAAATCCAAGCAAAACTAGAACCGTTAGCTTGGACCACCATCCCTTTAAAAAGTTTTCTAAAATCGCAATCGATCCCTGCCCAGCATAAGAGCGTTTGGCTACTTCGCCGTAAGTGGGAACCGCACATACGAGTGTAACCAAGACGAGCAGAATCGTCGCAATCGGAGAGAGAATGCCAGCGGCCAAGAGGGCGATCCCAGGTTGGTAACTTAGAGTTGAAAAATAATCGACCCCTGTAAGCCAAAGTACCCGATACCAAGGATGGTGTTCAGAAACATGAGACTCAACTGGGTGACTCAGCAGCCAGCGCCCAATATCTGTTTGAGGCTTAGACGTTCGAGGGACGGGAAGCGCCGGAATTTCAATTTTCATTCGGTCCCAGTCTAAGCGTCTTTTCCAACAGCTCTAACAATCGATTTGTTGAGTAGCACAAAAATAAGTCCGGTCGCTACTCCCGCAGCTGCGAGAATCGCAAAAAATGATTCTTTCGCCATAACGCTATAGAGCATTCCAAATAAACCAGAAGCATAATTTCCAAAGAAGCTCGATAGAAACCAAACGCCCATCATCATCGAAGCAATTCGCCTTGGAGCGACTTTAGAGACGAAAGAAAGTCCGATGGGGGAGAGATAGAGTTCTCCCATTGTGAACATCCAGGTGGTTGCCGTTAACCACATGACACTTCCGCGCCCTTCGTCGCCCAAAGCTCGAGCGGCCATAATCATAATGACGAATCCGAGTCCGCAAAGAATGCAGCCGATTCCCATTTTCATTGTACTCGTTGGTTCCTTTTTCCTCTTAAACTGCCAGGCCCAAAATATAGTGAGAATTGGTGCAAAGATAAAAATAAATCCAGGATTGAAAGACTGGTAAATCGTCGATGGAATATTAACTCCAAAAAAATTCCAATTGGTCCGCTCATCGGCCCAAAGCTGAAGAGTATTACCTTCTTGTTCATAAATTCCCCAAAAAACAATATTCAAAAAGCAGAGCAAGCAGATCACGCCCACTCGCTTCCACTCATCAGCAGTCATTTTCGTGTTAGAGGCTTCTTTGGGTTTCGCCTGGCGCTCAGCTTTTGAATCCTGAGGAACATAGCGGCGTCCAAAATGATAGACGAGGAGGCCAAGAATCATCCCCACACCTGCAGCGGCAAATCCATAGTGCCAGCCCACGGTTTGTCCCAGAGTCCCGCAAACGATCGGTGAAAAGAAGGCGCCTAAGTTGATGCCCATATAGAAGAGAGTGAATGCGCTATCTCGGCGAGAATCCCCTTCAGGATAGAGGTTTCCAACTTGTGTTGAAATGTTGGGTTTAAAGAATCCGTTTCCAAAAATCAAAAACACCAGGGCAACGAGAAATAGACTTTCCGTGGCCATCAAAAAATGTCCGATGGTCATCAAAATTCCGCCCAGATAGACGCTGCGATTCTGCCCCAAAAAACGATCTGCGATAAAACCACCAAAGACCGGGGTTAAATAAACGAAGCCCGTATAGAGGCCATAAATCTGTGAGCTCATCTGCTGTACGTTCATCGGTCCAAAAATCTGGATTAGAACACTCTCTAGTCCATCGTAGCCAAATACTGCTCGAGCCTTTTCAGGATCAAACAAGAGATACTGGGTCATATAGAGCACCAAGAGGGCTCTCATGCCGTAGAATGAAAATCTCTCCCACATTTCAGTAAAAAATAGGACGTAGAGTCCCCTGGGATGCCTAGAAAAGAAGCCAATTTTTGCGGAATTTGTCATTTGGATCTCCAGCTCTCCGTCTTAATGGAAGACTTAAAGATTCAGCTAGCAAAAATATTCCAGGGTCAAAAATAAAGCTGAAGTCTGGTGTCGGGCAAGGCCTGGCGAATCTGTCGCAGGGCCTCTGACTTTTGCTCTGAGCGAACATAGAGTTTTCCGACATGGGTCATTTTTTGGAGGCTGCGAATTTCTCGAGGAATCAATGTGAGCGATATCGCGAGCTCCCTCAAAACCGGATGGCCCACAAGGGGATTGAGTTCAATCACGGGATTGCCAGCGAGCACGAGTGACTCAAGTTGAGGAATCTCTGAAAGAGCGGACACATCTTGGATTTGGTTATCCGCTAACTCAAGATACGCCAACTGCGGATGCCCTCTGAGAGGGCGGACCTCAGAAATTCGGTTCTTGGGAGCCGTTAGATTCTCAAGCTGAGTAAGCCAAGCAATGGGAGACAAATCCTCAATTTGATTCTCGGCTAAATTCATGGCCTTCAGTGAAGTAATTTGGGCGAGAGGACTCAGATCTCGCAGTTGATTTCCGACCGCAGAAAGTGTGCCTAGTTTTCTAAACCTCGAGATGGCAGACAGGCTTGGCAGCTGATTGTCATCAAGAGAGAGGTCGATAATCTCGGTCAAATTCTCAATCCCTCTGAGACTCGTGAGTGCATTTTTTCGCAAATGAAGATGCTGAAGAGCTTTGAATTCTTGAAGTCTTTGAATATCTGTCAAAGCATTTTCATCGAGGTTGATGGATTCAAGTAGAGGAAGCGGCGGCAATGTTTTAAATGCCGCTCCAAAATTATTTCGATCCAAGCGAAGCTGTCGAAGCTCAGGCAGAGATCGCAGAACGCTCAAATTTTTAATCTGATTTCCAGAAAGCGAAAGTACTCTCAGCTTTGAAAAATTTCGCACCAAACCGATGTCTTCGATATCCTGGTCGTCGAGTGTCAGAACAATGTAGTGAGAGAACTCAGCAATAACTCTGAAGTCGCGCAGCTTTGGAATGTTTGGGAAGCGTCCGGTAAGAACGAGGCCTCCGCGATTCTTCAAATTTGAATAAATTTCTTCGCAGCGATCAAAGCCGACTTTCTTGCCTGGGAAGACTGAACGTGTGAGCGCCAGATAGGATTCTTCCTTAAATTCACCTGTTGCAAATTTCTCACAAAAGGCTGAATTCGCAGCCTGAAGCTCAAAGGTAAACGCCAGTAAAACAACCAAAGCGTAAATTGCTCTCATGATTTCCCCCCTACGATTTTCCCCACTAACGCTTCTTTTTAACCTAACTAACGCAGAGCGGCAAGGCGAATGGAGGGGGGCCAAATTATAAGTCGGCAGGCTTACTTCAGTTCAATTCGAATCTGAGCGGCGGCCCCAGGGATCCTAAAATTCAGGCTCTGCCCCTTAAGATTCTGTAGTTCTGCCGCGGAAAGTGGTTGATCGGCTTCCTCAATTGCGTCGGTCGACGCTGTCGAAAACAGCCGATTCTCTGCCGGCAAATCTAAACTATCTTTATGGACCAACATAAAATCTAAGTCAGAAACCACACCCAGTTTCCACTCGTTGTTCTTCTTAATCGCGAGGCGGATTTCTCCCTTTTGCATCATCTCTCGATCAGAGCGATTGACCGGATAGTTTTTGTTATCGCGGCTAAATTGTTTGTAATCTTGGTAGTCCCAAAATCCCATTCCTTCTGGCATCGACCAATCGCCGAGTCCAAAATCCAGTGCAGCCTGAACTTTTGCGTTTTCGCCTACGAACAAAAGTTCTCCAAGTTTGGCGGTGAACTTCGAACCTGCCCAGCCGAGTCCCACTAAGCACGAGAGCAAATGAAGTTGAGCATCGTCGGCAAAAGAGGTTTTTACTTCTGGATGCTTTTTGAGAATTTTTTCCCACTCTGATGCGCCGGTTGTACAGGGTGCGGCAAACTGCATGCTTGGGAGTTTCGAGAACAACGTAAGCTGGACAATGTCGGCCATGGAAATCGTCGAATAGTATTGATCGTAATTCGCCTTGTCTTTTGCATTTGCCGAAGCGACCCATGAGGTACAAGCAGCGGAATTTTGCTCCTTCTCGTCTACTGGAAACCACATGGCCCCTGGAAGTCCGTGAGCATTGATGTTCAGAACATCAACTGCTTGGCCTCGCTCCTTGGAAATATTCGTAAGTGTGACAAGCAGCTCTTCAAGATTGGAAAAGAAAATACTCACAGATGAATCGGCATTCTCCACAACCACTGGAGTTTCAGCGCCTGAATTTTCAGGAAGAATATAGTTCTTCCAAACATTTTCATCTGAGTAAGGGCGGACTTGATTGTCGTAGCGATGAAACTTTCCTACGCCGATCTCGACCCCGTGAATGATGAGGTCAGTGTGGATTCTAAAGTCGGAGTTCTGAGCCGCATCACTACTCGACGTTGTAAATAAAACAAAAAATAGACTTAAAGAATAAAGCATTGATCAATCCCCCGACCGCAATCCTATCTCAGGATTTTAAAAACTGACACCAACATTGATATAGTGCTCGAGGGTTTTTTGTTCCAAACCGTAACCAAGATCGTAACCAATCAGAGGTACGGCGATTCCTTTGAAGTAGAGGCGGCCACCAACGCCAACACCATTACGCCATACGTCACGATTAAACTTTCGGTCTTTAAAATACATTGCGGAGCTGTCCCAAAAAAATGCCACTCGAGTGATGGCTCGCTTAAAACTGTAGAGGGGAACCATGAGTTCTTGATTGAGTGAGTAACGTGTATCTCCTCTAAATTCGCGGCTCTTGTAACCTCGAAGATTATCTCCACCCACCATGAGCTCTCGATAATACGGCAGAGTTCGACCGAATTGACCGGAGACTTGATTGATATAGCTCAACTTGTCGTTCAAAAAGACCAATCCGTATTTCAGCCGAATAATTTGACGAAAGTATTCGAAGTCAGAAAAAAAACGATTATCTGAAATTTGAGATTCCAAACCCATCTCGAAGCCCTTAAAGAGTCCGTCAATACTCGTAGAGTCCTGGTAATTGAACTGCGCAATGGCGGAAATATCATTTCCGTCGTTGAGAGAATAGGGGTCCAGTATTCGACTCGAAGTGGGAGTTCCCAATTGATTTTGTTTAACCTTTCGAAGGAAAACTCCAATTGAAGTGCTGAAGTGCTGACTCCACTGGACCCCAGGCAAAAGTGTGACTCCATATTCAATAACTCGAACACGGCGAGATTCATTGCCGTCGTCGTATTCAATCATCGTATCCCAGCGAAAGATTCCATCGACAGCGAGTATCGCCGATGAGCCAGCAATACTGGGATCTCGGTATCCAAGAATCGCTGTGCGATTTTTGGAGGACGCGTATCCTGCCGCAAGAATTTTCTTGGCCATTCCGAAGAGATTGCTCTCGCCGTACGCAGCTCCTCCCCCAAAGCCTGAAGAGGAATAAGACAAATTAGGCACGATGAACCACGTGAGTTTTTCTTTTACTTCGATCGCAATCTTCACATTTTCAGAAGTCGAACCCTTGGTCGCTGTGACAGCGGCACTTTCAAATATCGAAGCCGACAAGAGATCGTTTTTCGCTCGGTCTAATACTTCGGGCATAATCTGCTGGCCCACACGAAGCCCACTGATGCGAAGAATCTCGGCGTCTCGCGTAGAGGTATTTCCAGTAATTTTGATCTCTTCGATTATGACGATGGGAAGTTGCCAAGCCGAAACGTTAAGGAAAAAAATGAGAGAGTAAAAAATCATTTAGTGGTGGTGATGCCCGTCGGGTCCGTGGGCATGTCCATGTTTGAGTTCGTCTGGTGTTGCGGGTCGTACCCCAACCACTTCGATATCGAAGTGCAGGCTTTCGCCGGCGAGGACGACGACTTTCTTTTTGTCGCCTATTTTTAGCCCTTCGATTCCTGCTTCAAGGCCCGGAACAATTTGGCCTCCGCCGTGGAGATATTCAAATGCGGCATTGTCGTCTGAGCGAT
>Ga0163144_10030423_pt1 | contig 10327 bp, 4 predicted proteins | sample OliLak19BULKMAT1_FD_123175 | JGI IMG/M metagenome (GOLD analysis project Ga0163144, IMG submission 123175) | Freshwater microbial mat bacterial communities from Lake Vanda, McMurdo Dry Valleys, Antarctica - Oligotrophic Lake LV.19.BULKMAT1 | ecosystem: Environmental > Aquatic > Freshwater > Lake...
GCATGTGCGAGCCTATGACCGCACCAACAGCCGCTTTTCCGACTTTGTGATTACCCGGATAGCCAAGGCACTGACGCTGGACGGCGGCAAGGTAGCCGGCCATGAGCGGGCCGAGGCCGACGAGCAGTGGAACCGCACGGTGGAACTCAAGCTGATTCCCCATCCAAAACTCAAACACAAGGGGGCCGTCGAAGCCGACTACGGGATGAGATCCGGCGCACTGCTGGTCAAGTGCCGGGCGGCAGTGGCGGGTTACGCGTTGCGTCGGTGGGGAGTCGATTGCTCCCAGGACCACTGCTTGAGCGAGACAGAATTCCAATTGGCACTTGCGAACCAGCACGTGCTGACATCGTTAGATAGTTCCGCGTTGGCGCCGGGACGGATTGTCGATGTCAAAAACGTGTAAGACGTTCTAAGGAGATACAGCCGCATGAAAACCGTCCGCGACGCCTGCCAACTGCAGCCGAACGCCCTTGCCATCAAACTCAGCGATCAGATCGAGCAGCTCGATGACCTGATTGCGACCGAGGGCGATGGCGCCGCGTTCTTCGAAAAGACGCACATCACTCAGGGCATGCAGGACCTGATCGGTGAGGGTACGGCGCGCTTAGCCGGTGCTTCGACGCAGGCGATTTTCCACCTGAAGCAGGCCATGGGCGGAGGCAAAACGCACCTATTGGTCGGTTTTGGTTTGCTCGCCAAACATCCGGGGCTGCGCAAGACTCACTGCGCCGGGATGCCGAACGCTTCAGCATTCCAGAGTGCCAGCATCGCGGCGTTCAACGGCCGCAACAATCCCGACCACTTTTTCTGGGGCGAGATCGCGAATCAGCTCGGCAAGGGGGAGCAGTTCAAGGCTTTTTGGACCAGTGGGCCGAAGGCACCGGACGAGAAGGACTGGCTCAAGCTCTTCGAAGGCGATACGCCTGTACTTATTCTGCTTGACGAGATGCCTCCCTATTTCCACTACCTCGACACGCAAAAGGTGGGTAACGGCACCGTCGCCGACATTGCAACCCGGGCGTTCGCCAATCTGCTTACAGCAGCCGGCAAGAAAAAGAATGTCTGCGTAGTGGTGTCGGACCTGGCCGCCGCATATGACACCGGCGCCAAGCTCATCTATCGGGCGCTCGAAGATGCGCGCTCCGAACTCGGCCGGCAGGAGCGAAGCATCACGCCTGTTGACCTCGCCGCCAACGAAATCTACGACATTCTGCGGAAGCGCCTGTTCAAATCACTTCCCGACAAAGCGGAGATCGGAGACATCGCAGAATCATTCGGCCGCAAGCTGGAAGAGGCATCCAAATCCAAGACCGCCAACCGCGGCGCCGAGGCTATCGCGGACGAGATCGCTGCGACTTACCCCTTCCATCCTCGGCTCAAGAATGTCATCGCACTTTTCAAAGAAAATGAACAATTCAAGCAGACTCGCGGCCTGATAGAACTCGTTTCGCGCCTGCTCAGGTCGGTTTGGGACCGGCAGGCCAACGATGTCTTCCTCATCGGTCCGCAGCACTTCGACTTGTCGGTGCCCGAGGTGCGAGACAAGCTCACCGAGATATCCGGCATGCGGGATGTCATCGCCAAGGATCTGTGGGACGCTCAGCAGTCCGCACACGCCCAGATCATCGATCTCCAAACCGGCAAGGAGGCCGCGACGCAGGTCGGCGCGCTGCTGCTCACGGCGAGCCTGTCGACCGCCGTCAACGCGGTGAAGGGCCTCACCCGCGAAGAAATGGTCGAGTGTCTTATCTCGCCCCTGCGCGAGCCCTCAGATTTTCTCGCAGCGTTCGAGGAACTGGAAAAGGTCGCCTGGTACGTTCATCACACGCCGGAAGGCCGCTACTACTTCGATCGGCAGGAAAACCTCACGAAGCTCCTACAGAGTCTGGCCCATGACGCGCCCGAGAACCAGGTCGATGATCTGATCCGGCACCGCCTGCGCGACATGTTCAAACCGGCACGCAGAACCTGCTACGAAGACGTACTTCCTTTGCCCAAGTTGGAAGAGGTCGCTGATCGCGTCCGCCGCGGGCGCGTACTCCTCGTCGTGAGCCCGGATTCCAAAATCCCGCCGGAAGAAGTCCAGAAGTTTTTCGAGGGCCTCAGCCAGAAGAACAACCTGTGCGTGCTCACCGGCGACAAGACCGCCATGGGCAGCGTGGAAAAAGCCGCCCGCCAATTCTTCGCCGCGCAGAAAGCCGATGGCCGCATCCCGAAGGGTCATCCGCAGCGGGACGACCTCGAGCGTAAGCAGCAGACGTACGAGCAGGACTTCAATTCCACCATTCTTAATCTCTTCGACAAGCTCCTGTTTCCCATTCAGCGTGCAGGTAAGTCAGCCCAGCTTGCGTCCAAAGCCTTGGACATGACGCGTGACGCGACGAAGCCATTCAACGGCGAGGAACAGATCGAAAAGACGCTGGCCTCCAACCCGCTGAAGCTCTTCCTCGATGTGGAGAAGGAGTTCGACGCCATCCGGGACAAGGCACAGGACCTCTTGTGGCCGGAGAATCAGGACGATGCGCGGTGGTCCGATGTCGCTGACCGCTACACCGAGCAGGCCGGCATGCCATGGCTGCCGCCCAAGGGTCTCGACACACTCAAGTCTATTGCCTGCAACCGCGCACTTTGGGAAGACCTCGGCAATGGATACGTCACCAAGAAGCCGAAGAAGAAGCGCACTTCGGCTCAGGTGATTGCCGAGCCCGAACTCGGCGACGAGGGAAAGGTTCGGTTGCGTATCAATCCGCAGAACGCCGGCCCCGCGCCGCGCATCCATTATGCCGAGGAAGCACCAGTATCCGAATCGAGCGCACAACTGAAGGACAACCCTTACGTTACGAATGCTCTGAGGGTGAGCTTCCTCGTATGCGACGTGTCCGGGCAGTACGAGATGGGCGATCCGGTGACCTGGTCCAACAAACTTGTGCTTCGCAATCAGCTTTCGGAGAAGGACAGCAAGCGCAGCGTCGAACTCTTCGTCGCACCGAAAGGGGCGATCCGCTACACCTTGGACGGCAGCGAACCGCGCGAGGGCATCGCATACGAGGGGCCAATCGCCATCGGGGACGGTGAGGTGCTTCTGCGCGCCTTAGCGGAAGAGGACGGGATTGAGGCAAAAACCGAATTCCGGTTCGCGGCCAAGGGTAAGAAGGGTGTGCAGATCGACGATGTGAAGCCTGGGCGCCTGGTTTCACGTACCGGACGCAAGCTCGATTCGCGCGGCAAGACCTTCGAGGGGCTGAAGCAAGCGACGGAGAAATCCGCCACCTTCGAGGGCATTGTCCTCACGGTGGGTCAGGGCAACCAGATGATCGGCGTGAACATTGGCGACATTGCCGTGGACGCCGCATTCATAGAAGCGCTGCTCGTGAAGGTGCTCGAAAAATTTACGCCGGACACGCTGGTCACGATGACTTTCCGCAAAGCCCACTTTGCTTCGGGTCACGACCTCAAGGACTTCGCAGGGAAGCTCGGGATCGAACTGCAGCAAGGCGACATCGAGCAGTGAGCGAGCGGCCCAAAACTGTTGATTTCGGCGCCCCCAGCGCTTACGGCGCGCATCTCTTTCGTGTCGAAATTGCCGCTGCGCGAAACGAGTCGGTCGTTATCGTCGAGGACTATGGCTACCGAGGCCAAGAGGGAGGCATTCCGCGCGAAGAGGATCGCGTATTCCTGCAACGTCCGGTGTGGTCGGCGATCGCCGATATCGCGCGCCGCGAATTTAATGACCGTCTCAAGGCCGCTGGAGTTCTCACTGGCCGCTGGCACACCGGCACAAACCTGGTGGACCGGCTGCTCGGCAAGGAGTTGTGCGTGCTGGCGTGGGCGGCAGAGACGGCGGGCGAAGAGAAGATTCCAGTGATCTGCAGCAAGTGGGCCGCACTGCGCCCGGAAGAACGTTGGTGGCTCTTTGCCATGACCGTTGCCGAAGCGGGGATGCCCGAGGACAATCAGCGCGGCTGGCGGCGTGCGCTGTTTCTCGCGCTATCCGATGGCGAAAAGCCCATGTCCCGCAAGCGGCGGCCGCGCCCCGTCGAGCAGGATCTGTTCGAGCTACCACTGTTCGAGGATTCTAAGTGAGCGTGCCTGTAACGCCATTCGTGCTGAAGGACGCCCCTGCGCTCATCGAGCGGCTGTTGCCGGTGCAGAAGCTTTCCGCTGAGGCCTACAAAGAACAAGAGGGCAAGCAAGGGAAGACGCTGACCACTTTGGGCAGCTATTGGAAAGGTCGTAAGCCGCTGATCCTCAACAAGGCTTGCATCCTAGGCTGCCTGCTGCCGGTTACAAACGATCCGGCACGCGACCTTGAGATTTTCGAGATGCTGATGGGCATGAACATGGCATCCCTAGAACAACGACTTGAAGTCAAGAATGACAAAGAGAGCCGTTTCATTCTAGGTCAACATCGCTCCGTCGGGCATAACATGCCCTATCGTGAGTGGGTTCAATCGGCCTGTCGCGCGGAGGAGTGCGGGGAAGAGCTCTTTGACCATGTCTGGGACGCCGTCAACACCCATTTGGGCACTGATGCTCGATCGTTCCCAGAATTGGTCGAGCAGCTCGGCATTATGCGGTATGGTCACCGGCCGCGTATGGCCGACACGTTCAGTGGCTCGGGGCAAATTCCATTTGCGGCCGCGCGGCTCGGCTGCGAGGTGTACGCCTCCGATCTCAACCCCGTGGCTTGTATGCTCACTTGGGGAGCGTTCAATGTCGTAGGCGGGGCGAGTACGTTTCGCCGGGAGTTAAAGCAAGCGCAAGAACAGTTGACTGCTACTGTTCAGGCGGAAATCGATACGTTACGAATTGAGACCGATGAGGATGGATGGAAACCAAAGACGTTCCTGTACTGCATCGAGGTGACGTGTCCGCAGACGGGGTGGAAGGTACCGCTCATTCCGACGCGACTAATCAGCAAGGGTAGAGCAGCAATTGCAGAGCTAATACCTGACGCGCAGAGCAAACGCTTCGATATAAAAATTCGATCTGGCGTATCTGCGAAGGAGCTGGCCGACGCTGAGAAGGGAACGTTGCTAGTAGACGGACGAGGCCAGGATCCGTATCTGTCTTATACGCTAGACGGTGTCGAGCATCGGACGAAGATTCCGACGTTACGCGGCGACTTCCGCAAGGAGGACGGCACGAACGGAAACCGCTTACGGCTCTGGGATAAGACCGATTTCAGACCGCAGCCCGACGACATCTTCCAAGAGCGCCTTTACTGCATTCAGTGGATGCGCCCTAAGAAGGGACGGAAAGGCTACGAGTATGAGTTCCGCGCAGTTACGGCTGCGGACTTGAAGCGCGAGCGCGTTGTCGATGAGTTTGTCGCGAAGCACCTCACGGCCTGGCAGGCCCGGGGCTGGGTTCCGGATATGCGCATCGAGCCCGGCGACGAGACCGAGCGGCTATACCGCGAGCGTGGCTGGACGCACTGGCACCACCTTTTCGCTCCTCGGCAATTGTTGTTTCTCGGTCTTACGAGCAAGAATATCCGTGCTCGCGCGGATGAACTTGTCGCTCCCTTACTCATTTTCCTCGCTCGTCTTTGTGACTGGTCATCGAAGCTTTGTCGATACGGAACGGGTGCAGCGCGCGAGTCAGTTGCTCAAACGTTTTACAACCAAGCGCTCAACACGCTCTTCGCCTATGGAGTCCGTTCATTTTCGTTTGCCAAGACCTACCTCTTGGAGGATGTGGTCGAAAGTCGCGTGACGGTGGCTGCTCAAGTCAGAGCGCAACCTGCGGATGAGTGGAATATAAACGTCGATTTGTTCGTCAGCGATCCGCCCTACGGAGATGCTGTGAAGTACGAGGAAATCCTCGAGTTCTTCATCGCCTGGTTGCGCAAGAACCCGCCGCCGGAGTTCGCCGACTGGGTCTGGGACAGCCGCCGCGCTCTCGCGATCAAGGGCGAGGATGAGAACTTCCGCCGCAGCATGGTTGCGTCCTACAAGCGCATGACCGAATGTATGCCGGACAACGGCATCCAGGTCATCATGTTTACCCACCAGTCCGGCTCAATCTGGGCGGACATGGCCAACATTGTCTGGGCTTCCGGCCTGCACGTCACAGCCGCCTGGTACGTAGTCACTGAGACGGACAGCGCGATGCGCGAGGGCAGCTACGTCAAAGGTACCGTGCTCCTCGTGCTGCGTAAGCGCCATGGCGCCCACAAGACTACCCGAGACGACCTCGCTTGGGAGATTCAGGAGGAGGTCGAAGCGCAGGTGCGCGCGCTGACTGGCCTTAATCAGCAGGCGAAGAGTCTTTACCGCGACGAGAACGTCTTCGAGGACGCGGATATCCAGATGGCCGGTTACGCAGCAGCGCTTCGCGTGCTCACCCGGTATGCTGTGATCGACGGCCGGGACATGACCGCGGAGGCAATCCGCCCGCGCGTGAAAGGCGAAACGACATTCGTGGATGGTCTAATCGTTTTCGCTGTGGACACCGCCAACCAGTGTCTCGTTCCGCAAGGCATTCCCCAGGCGCACTGGGACAAACTCAGCGGCGCCGAGCGCTTCTATCTCAAGCTGCTCGACATGGAATCGCGTGGCGCGAAGACGCTGGACAATTACCAGAACTTCGCCAAGGCATTCAAGGTACACGACTTCAAGCCCTTATTGGCCAGCCAGAAAGCGAACGACGCACGGCTCAAGAGTGCAGTCGAATTCGGCCGCACCGAAATGAGCGACGGCTCAGAACTGCACCAGTCAGTACTGCGCGCGGTGCTCTACGCCGTGATGGAACTCGTGAACAACGTGGACGGCAATGAGGTACTGGCGCACCTGACGTTCAACATCGCGAATTACTACGGCGACATGACCCAGCGCGAGCTGGCGGTGGAACTGGCCGATTACCTTGCGAAGCGCCTTGACGGCCTGCGCCCCGACGAAGCCAGCGCCGCGCGCGTATTGCGAGAGCTGGTGAAGAATCAACGGCTCGGATAGGTCATGATGCGCGCCACCTCCCTCTTCATCAGCAGTGTGCAGAAGGAACTGGCTGAGGAACGCCGCGCAGTCAAAGCATTCGTTGAAGGCGACGCGCTTCTGCGGCGATACTTCACGGCATTCCTGTTCGAGGACCTGCCTGCCGCTGACCGCCGGGCTGACGAGGTGTATCTGGACGAGGTGGATCGCTGCGCAATCTATGTAGGCTTGTTCGGCAATGACTATGGCTACGAAGGCAAGGGCGGTGCGTCGCCGACGGAACGCGAGTTCGATCGCGCGACACTGCGCGGCAAGCCGCGGCTCGTTTTTGTCAAGGGGGCGGATGACAAGCAACGCCACCCGAAAATGCGTAGCCTGGTCCGCAAGGCCCGCGATCAACTGATTCGGAGGCGTTTCGAAAGCATTCCCGATCTGACCGCGGCTCTATATGCGAGCCTCGTCGAGTACCTTGAGCGCGACGGCTCGCTGCGCACTCGGCCGTTCGATGCGTCTGTCTGCACTGGATCGACTCTCGCCGATCTGTCCGAGGAAAAATTGCAATGGTTTCTTGCGCGCGCGCGCCGTGAACGGCAATTTGCGCTTGCGAAGAATACCCCGCTGCAGGAGGCGCTCGCCCACCTCAATCTGCTCGATGGCGGAATACCGACGCACGCCGCCATTCTGCTGTTCGGCCGGAACCCGCAGAAATTTCTACTCACCTCCGAGGTCAAGTGCATGCATTTCCATAGCACCGAGGTACGTAAGCCGATCCCGTCATACCAGATCTATAAGGGCACGGTCTTTGATCTCGTGGACCAGGCGACAGATTTCGTTATGTCGAAGATCACGCGAGCAGTTGGCACTCGCGCCCAAGGGCCGGAGGCGCCGGTCGAATACGAACTTCCCCAAAGAGCGGTGGCGGAGGCGATCGTGAATGCCGTGGCGCATCGCGACTATGCCAGCAATGCCAGCGTGCAGATCACGCTGTTCAGCGATCGGCTGGAGATTTGGAACCCAGGGGAGCTGCCGCCGCCACTGACAATGGAGCGGTTACGCGTGCCGCATCCCTCGATCCCGCGTAATCCACTTATAGCAGACCCGTTGTTCCTCGCGCGCTACATCGAGAAGGCTGGCACCGGCACACTCGACATGATTGCGCTTTTTCAAGAAGCCGGCCTGCCCGAACCCGAATTCCGGCAAGACGGCGGGATGTTTGTGCAAACCCTGTGGCGGGACTGCCTGACTGCAGAGGTGCTCGATGGGATGAATCTGAATCCGCGACAGCGAAAAGCACTAGCGGTCATCAGAACGGAGCGGCGTCTGACCAACGCACGTTACCAGGCGTTGACGGGAACGAGTCGTCCGACCGCGAAGCGCGATCTCGAAGATCTGTTGCGTAAAGGAGTCCTGAGTGCAATTGGGGCTGGCAGAGGCGCGGCCTATGTGGTGGCTATTAGAAATCGGCTCAGAAATGGCTCAAACGGCTCAGCGGGGCAGAATCGCGGAAATGGCTCAGAAATGGCTCAAATGGCTCGCGGCAAGTCCATGGCCCCGGCCGGGAAACGCGCCAGAAGCGCGCCAAATGGGACATCCCTCGGTTCACGAGCCGGCAAAGCCAAGGGCGTTAATAACAGGCCAACGAAGCGAGCGAAGTCGAAGGGGGCGGCCAAAAAATGAGCGAGATTCACCGCTTCTCCTCGCGCCGCCAGCGTCTCGACCACGCCTTCCTCAGCACGAGGTTGAAGAACGCGAAATCCTATCGCCGCATCGCGGGTTACTTCCGCAGTTCCATATTCGAATTGGTGGGCGAGGAGATCGCGGCGGTCGCCAAGGTACAGATCGTTTGCAACAGCGAATTGGACGCGGCGGATGTCGTGGTATCGAAGCATGTCCGCGAGACTGCGCTGAAGGAACGCTGGAACGAAGCGCCGTCTGAGGTCGAAGCACTGCTTCACCGGGAACGTTATCGCCGGCTGCATGACTTATTGGCGAGCGGTCGGGTAGAGATTCGTGTCGTACCGAAGGACAGAGTATTCATTCACGGCAAGGCCGGGGTCATCGAAGGTGCCGACGGATCGAAGACCTGCTTCCTTGGTTCTATCAATGAGACCAAGAGCGCCTTCGCACAGAACTACGAAATCCTCTGGGAGGACAGCTCTGAAGAGGGCGTCACGTGGGTGGAGGAGGAGTTTGACGCGCTCTGGAAGGACGGGTACCCGCTGCCAGACGCGATCATCGAGGAAATTAAACGCGTTGCTGATCGCGTGGAGATTCGCTTTGAAGAGGCGACGCTTGAGGAACTCCCCGCCGCTGCGCTGGCCGAAAGTCCGATCTATCGCGGCGGGGAACAGCTCCAGCCGTGGCAGCGCTCGTTCGTAACCATGTTTCTGCAGCACCGGGAAACCTACGGGAAAGCGCGCCTTCTGCTCGCGGACGAGGTCGGGGTAGGCAAGACGTTGTCGCTCGCGGCGAGCGCGATGATTTCAGCCCTGCTCGATGACGGCCCCGTGCTGATTCTATGCCCATCGACTTTGACGGTGCAGTGGCAGGTGGAGATGATGGACAAGCTCGGTATTCCGAGCGCAGTGTGGTCGTCGACGAAGAAGGAGTGGGTCGATCCGAAGGGCCATATTGTCAAGACGCGCGGACCCGAGGACATCAAGCGCTGCCCGTTTCGAATCGCCATTGTCTCGACCGGCCTGATCGTCCATGACTCGGAGGAGCGTCGTTACCTGCTTGAGTGCAAGTACGGCTCGGTCGTACTCGATGAGGCACACAAGGCCCGGCGGCATGGCGGGCTGGGGCCGAAGAAGGATGAGCCGAACAATCTGCTCGATTTCATGCTGCGGATAGGTCCTCGCACCAGAAATCTTTTGCTCGGGACTGCCACACCGATCCAGACGGAGGTGCGCGAGTTGTGGGACCTACTGCGCATCCTCAACGCCGGTGCGGATTTCGTTCTTGGGCGAGATCTGTTCGGTCGCTGGCCGGACTGGGAAAAGGCATTGCCTGTCGTGAAAGGCGAGGAGACGCCGTCGGATGAGAAGGACGTCTGGGAGTGGCTGCGCAACCCCTTGCCCCCTGCCAGCGAGGATGCTCTATTTGCCACGCTACGCCTGCAACTGGGTCTGGCAGACCAGACTTTTTTTACCGATCGCGGCTTTGGTTCGCTGGGTTTTCTGGAACAGCAGGCGGTCGCGCAAGCCCTCGCGCCCGGTTTCTTGCGGGAGCACAACCCTATTGTCCGCCATACCGTGTTGCGCCGTCGGCAGACATTGGAAAATGCGGGGTTACTGGAGAGAGTAGGGGTGGACATCCATCCCGACCCAGGTACGCCCACAGCCTCCTACGCGGGGGTCGGATTCAGCGGCCTGGGGTTACTGACGAAC
>Ga0163144_10030425_pt1 | contig 10327 bp, 7 predicted proteins | sample OliLak19BULKMAT1_FD_123175 | JGI IMG/M metagenome (GOLD analysis project Ga0163144, IMG submission 123175) | Freshwater microbial mat bacterial communities from Lake Vanda, McMurdo Dry Valleys, Antarctica - Oligotrophic Lake LV.19.BULKMAT1 | ecosystem: Environmental > Aquatic > Freshwater > Lake...
ATTCTATCTGGTTTTTAACGAAGAGTTGGCTAACCCTACAGATTTCCTTCGTGGAGAATTGCACAATGTATATTACTACGTGCATCAAACTTCTCGTACAGGAGATCGTTGGAAGTTCGAAGTAACGTTGGTAAATGATGATGAATCTTTAAACGTAGATTCTATCCACCTTGCGACTAACAAACGTTTCTCTAAATTCGGTAATATGCAGCCAGCAAGGTTATCTTATCAAGGATCACGTCCTTGGTTCAGTACACCTTTCAGGATGCAAAATCGTATTTCTAGTATCCGTATGGAGTATCAAGTTTCTTCTGAAATGGCCCGTAAAGGAGCTACAGAGAAGCTTGTATTTCCTTTTGCATGGAAAGGGGAAACCGGTAAAACGTTTGTGAACTTTATTGATATGCTTAATCTGTATCAATGTGAAGAATTGTTTGCAAGAACAGTAGTGTACGGTAACAAAAACTGGACTACTAATACTGGATATCTTGACTACGATCAAAAGAATAATCAAGAGATTGTAGGAGCCATGGGTCTGTTTAATCAAATTGCTCCGGGTAATGTAAATCTGTACAATTCTTTTGATATTGATTATATGGTAGATGCTGCTTTAGATATGTCTATTGGCAAAATTGATCGTAATAATCGCAGACTTTCTATTGTTACAGGGGAACGTGGAGCTATTGCTATCCATAAACAAATTGATTTGAAACAGAAGTCAAAATGGAATACGGTAGTGATTCCTGAGAAGGTTATTCGTCCAGGAAAAGCATCCAATATTGGTGCTCAAAATCCATTACATTTTGGATATCAATATACGGGTATTGACAGTTACAATGGAGTAACTCTTGATATCACTATTCTTGATTTCTTAGATGATGATGTGTATTTCCCAGAAAAAGATCCAGACGGACAAGGCACATTAGAGTCTCATCGTATGTTTGTGATGGGATGGGGTGAGTCTGCTGAGATTTACAATGTGCAATTAAAAGGAGAAGAGAATATGAGTTTTGGATACATGCCGGGTTTTGGCCCAGATCCATATTCTAGTCAAGGCACTATGGCCAGTCCTAAATTAATGACTTCCCCTGTATCTGGATATCAAATCCATTCAGGAAAGAAAGGAGGCATGGTTATGACTGATCCTACTAAGATCCTTGAATTCCGTAAAAACTTAGTTTATTAATCCATTAATATTATCCAGTAATTAATTATGGAAACATCAATTACAAAAGGGGATGCAGGTAATTCTGCATCTTCTTTACCTAATCCGAAAGCTAGACCTTATTTAGCAAATCGTGTGATTATTGTACAACCTACTCCATCTGCTTTGGCTTGGAAAGGAATTGTAGTCAATTTCAAAGAAAAAGAAAAAGATGCATTTTCTTTTAAAGGCGTGGTTAAGACGTGGGATTTGCCTCTTAGAGCTAGATCATCCGGAGGAGGACTTGTAAACATTCTTGATGACTTTACTCCAAAATATGTAGGTAAGTATCAACGAGAGCTTACTGAAAAGGCCTTTTTCGAAGCAGAACTAGGAGTTAATCTTAATGTTCATGCTCCAGCAGAAGAAAACTTTTGGAAAAGAGATTTGGCAGGAAGACATAAAGTTGCCATCCGTGCAGGTGAAGAAAAAACATTGGATTTAAAAACTCCTTTGGGTATGCTTCATTATAAAATATTGAAGGCAAATTCCGGTACTTTTGTTGAAGGATGGGATGTATATGAAAAGACCAGGATAAATACTGTTCTTTTTGTACTTACTGATGCAGAATCTGTACGAAATTCTGCACTTACTGAAGGGGAATTAAAAGGAGAAGCTTGGGAATATTATTCTCAAATTAAAGGCAGCATTCCTAAAATGAAGGATTTCTTTAGAGTACGTGGGGAACGTAAAGCTCCTGCTGCGTCACAAATAGAGTTAGCCGGTACTTTAATAAGCATCCTTAATGCTCCAGAAGGACATCTATCCGTACTTAAAATCAAAAATGATCCTTATTTTGATTCTAAAGTATTGCTTGCAAAACTTACGGAAGTGGGAGAATTGCGGTATGTTCTTAATGCTTATCAAACTGAAGGAGGGTCTCCCATAGGAAATATGCAAGACACATTGTCTTGGTTAAATAATCCTTTGAATGCAGAAGCAGTTGAACGTATGAAAATGAGACTGGAGCAATGACCGCAAATGAAATGGCTGTGGTATTAAGTAGTAGGACTAATCGCGTAGATTCTGCGGGAGGTCCTGGGTTTCTTGATGTTCATTATTCTAGAGCATTAACTGAAGCTTTATGGTACTATATTACTAAGTTCGTTTCATCCAAAACAAATCTGAAAAGAGAATCTTTTGAAGATTCAGAAATTAGAGGACAAGGTTTGTCTGCGTTAATAAATCAAACCTTGTCATTAACCACTTCTGCTTCGCAGGTAGGAGTGCATACAAATGGTACTTATTATGATCTTCCAGAAGACTTCATGGTAGCTATTAGCGAATCTCCATTAACTTCTGCTCAGAGTTGTGTAGATGATTCGAGATTAATTGCTCAAGTTGACATTGTAAGTCATGATAGTTATCGTTTATTGCTAGAAAATCCATATCGTAGGCCTCGATTAGAATATAATCGGGCCTACATTTGGAGACTGTTTGTAGGACGAACTGTAGATTATTATAATCCGAACATACCTAATACATTAAAAAGATGCGAGGTAATAGTACCTCCTGCTTTTACTGTACAGAATTATCGTATGGATTATTTGAAGATACCGCCAAATATTATAGTAGATCTTGATACTCCTGCTAATCAAAGACATTGTATATTGGACATCAGTGTTCATGAAGCAATTGTTGATATTGCTGTATCTCTTTTGAAAAGAGATACTGATCAGCAAAGTATTCCTAATCCTATACCGATAAGTGAAATTCATTAATTAATTTTTAAAAACTAAAGCCATGCTTGGACAAGAGCAACACAACTACTACGCCATTCTTGCTTCTTATAAAGAAGTAGAAGGCATCCCTTCAGCAGCTACACTGATTGGTCTCTCTTCTATTGTTGAAGGAGACGTCGCAGTAGTTGATTTGGCAAACTATCCTATTGTATCTAATGCTGCTTTGGTAGCTGCGGGTAAATTCAGAATAGTTCAACATCTTGGAGATAGATTACAATTTACTCCTGTTTTGACTTACAGTGAATGTACGTTCCAAAAGAAAAAACACATCACTGCTGTAGAGCAAGTATCGTATATTGGATACACGGGCGTTACTGGATCATTTCCTAAAGCAAATAGTACATCGTATTATATCTTCTTAGAAAAGAATGATAATGATGAAGGTAATCGATCAGGCACTTGGCCTTCAATAACCGGCCAATGGAAAACAGATGTTGCAGCAACTGAAATAAAAAGTGCTTGTGCAGCTGCTGGAAGTTTATTCATCAATACCTTACTTGAAGCAGAAATAAATCCTGTCAATAACGGACCTCGTTATGTAGAGATTTTTGTGACTTGTGCTGATGCTGATGGTGCTACTACTAGTACAGTAAATGTTAGTTTTAATGGCAGAAAAGTTGTTGTAGCTTCTGCTACAGGATTAGCAGTTGGAGGCGCATTTCGAGTTACTTTAGCATCTGGCGAGAAAGATTGTTATATCATTTCGGCCATTAATGGAACTACTATTACTTTGGACTCTCCATGGAGACATCCTACTGCTACTGGATTAACTTTCCATGAATTAGATGATGCAGCTACTGATGCTTGTGGTCTGAAATTAAAAGGACTCCCTTCCAAGTTCAGTATTAATTCTACTCGTATGTGGATGAAAAACCGGTTTGAAGTGAAAATTCTTTCTGCAGGTGAAAGTACTGGTACTTTAATTACTACTAATACTGGGGCAAATGAAGGACTAGGTAATTGGCAGCAAGTAGCTATAGCTGAAAAGGAGTCTTGGATGAATTTTGGTCATCTATATCATACTTCTCCTCCTTTTGAATCTTTGCCTTCTAAAGTGATCAATGGTGGGTATTATTCAGTGATTTCGATTTTGGAGAAAACTCCTCATGCGTCATTGACTAATACTTCTAATTTCGCTAATACTTTAGATTTGTACTTACAGATCGATACTACAGACAAAGATCTACCTAATGGTAGTGCCGGAGATTTCTTAGCAGATATTCTGCTGGGAGCATCTGCATTTACTGCAGGAGATCTTGACGCATAAGTTTTAAATTAATTGCTTTCCTGAACCGAAGCATAGAGTGATTACTGGATATATCTCTCTGTGTCTTCGGTTCTAGGTTTTTATATATATTTGAATTATGGGAAATCACTCAGGATTAATAGCCAGAAAGCCACCAAGTACCGCACTGAAAGGTACAACTGCTTATGTAGAGATTTATCAATCTTATAATGATGAACGATTGTACTATGTAGATCAAAATGGAATACATAGATTATTATCTTCAGGTAATGCTTTGCCGGAATTAGTGTATAATGGAGCAGGAATCTATACTCACTTTGATGGTAATATCCTTTATCAACAAATAAATGTAAATGCTTCCGCTCTTCCTTATGACAATAATGATTCAGGATTAGCAGCAATTACTATTCAAGATGCTATTGATGAACTTACTTTACTGGCTAATCATAATATTTATACAGAAGATGGCGTTATCGCCGATGTTAATAGGACTGTTAGTGGAGCACATAATTTAATATTTTCTCAATTTTCACGAGTATCTTTTTTTGAGGTCTCCGAATTTAGAATAGAAGCAGGAAACGAGGTAAATGTATTTGCTGATTCAAGCATAATCTGTCTATCTCCAACAGTACGTTTTATAACAACTGCTGGAGATTTGCAATTGCAAACAGCATTATTAAGTAATAGTTTAGTAGGAGCAGTGCTTACACTGGTGGATGATGTTGACGGATCTGCCGAATGGAGCACTTTCGCTTTTCCTACTCCAATACCAGGAGAACAAAACGGATATGTATTAGTATATGATGAGCCTTCTTCATCGTATGTCCTTACTAATCAAAGCAGTTTATCAGGTAGTTTTGATATCACTGATGGAATTACTGTTGAGGAAATAGCTATCAATACAGGCAGTCTTCTTTTTGGTTCCTCTATTTCTCCATTTGCTTATGAAGTCTCCGCAGGGACTGCTACGTTAGTGTTAGATAGTACTGGGGCTGCTCTGGGACAAACATTAACTTATGATGGCAGTAATGATTTGGTCTGGACTACTGTGAATTTGAATAATCTTTTTACAGCTAATTTAACGTTAGCAGCAAATAGAAGCCATAGCTTATCTACGTTTGACTTTAAAATAGCTCATTCTGCAGGATCAATTATTGATATGAAACCCACATCAAATGTCGTAGGGTTTATATCCGGATATATGCAAGCAGTAGCTAATCGTATAGATTTTATTATAACTGGCGGTACCGTAATAACTCTTACTGCTGCGGCAATAATTGCTACAACTGATGTACAACTTAGAAATAATAAATCTATTTTGTTCTATGAGTCAACAGTGAATGGGCTTAATAATGTAGGATTTACAGCTCCTGCATCGTTAGTAGCTAATACATTATGGACTTTACCTGTTGCTGATGGTACGTCAGGACAGGTATTATCTACTAATGGTTTAGGAATATTATCTTGGTCCAGTGCTGCTTTATCTTTTGCATTTACTTTAACTGACGGGACTACTTCTCAAAGTATCGCTAATACAGATACTTTTACGGTAACAGGAATAAATTTAATATCTACTGTTGTTTCTGCTACAGATACGTTAACTGTAGGTATAAATTTTTCAGGAGCTACTGCTGGTCAAGTAGTAGGATATAATGGAACTAATGTGGTATGGATTACTCCTGTAAATACGAATTTTAATATCACTGACGGCATTACTAATATTGCTATGACTACTGGAGGTTCTTTTCTTATTTCCTCTGGAACCGGTATAGCAGTACAAACTGCCTTGTCGCCTAATCGAGTAACTATTAGTTTAAATGCCGGAATAGACGATCTTACTGATGTAAGCATTACTGCTGTGGCGGCTAATCAGTTTTTAAGATATGATGGCAGTGCCTGGACAAATCAAACTATTTCCCTATTTACCGGGTTTTCTATCACAGATGGTTCTACAACAGAAGTACTCAGTTCTGGAAACACTATTACTTTTTCTGGAATAGGCCTTATTACGGCTGCTGTATTAGCAACTGATACTGTTAGATACAGCATTAATATTTCCGGATTAGTTGGTGGCGAAATTATTCATTATAATGGCGCTACAGGAGCTGCTGAATGGGGAGCTGCATCGTCGTTACTTTCCTTTGCTATTTCGGATGGAGTTATTACTCAAACAGTGGTTTCTGGAAATACTATATTGTTTGTTGAAGGAAATGGAATATCTATAGGAGTTTCTGCTGTAGATACAATAACTATTGCATTAGATGCGTCATTAAGTAATCTTACTGATGTGGATCCTGCACTTACTCCTTCTAATGGACAGGTATTAACGTATAACGGAGGTACTAGTCGATGGGAAGCTTCTTCTGCAGCAGGAGGATATTCTTTTATTATCACAAACGGTACAGTTTCTCAAACAATCAGTAATGGAAATACATTGCTGTTTGTAGCATCCGGTACTGGATTGACCGTTGCTGTTTCTGCAACAGATACCGTAACATATACAATAAGTACTGTCCTTTCTTGGGCAACGGGTACCTCAATTATAACAGTCAATAATGAAACTGTAGTTATTAATAAGTTTGCTTATAATTCCACAGAACAAGTATATATAGGAAATCCTCTTGCAGCAGCAGGATCTGCTAAACTAGTAGTTACTGGCGATGCATCTTCTGCTCCATTAATTCAATTATATGGATATGAGGCTGGATCTCCTATAGAAAGGTTTAACATTACTGAATCAGGAATAGGTACATTGACTTCTAAAGGAAGTGGATCTTTGACACTTACAGGAGAAGTTGGAACATTTACTCAGAAATTAATTATTAATTCTCAACGAACTGTAAGTACTAATACTTATGGTGCTGTGGAATTTACTAATATTGCAGATAGAGATTTTGCCCTTATTTATGGGAATAGCAGTACTCCTTATTTGCAAATTTTTGCGTATGATATTAGTGGAAGCACTGCTTATCAAAAACCAGTACTGACTGCGTTTACTGAAAACAGTAATGCTACTGCTGGGCGTATATATATTGGAGGTAGACATGGAGCTTCTGCCGGGGCTTCCGGATTATATGAATGGGCCCAAACTTCTCCTAGACACGATATAGTACTACATACGTCAAGACAAGGAGTAGGAAAAGCAATGCCTTTGTCTGGTACAATATGGTTAATTGATCCTTCAGTTATTACTGTAACAGATACTTATTATAATAGTCCTACATTGTCTTTTATGACTAGATCTTGGGATGGCGCTGCTGAAAGAGAAATCGAAAATAATTTGGTATATAATTTATGGATTAAGCAAACAAGTGCTGCTCAAGCTAGTGATGGCTTTTTTACAGTTGCTGTAAGTGGCTTAGGAGGAATGCTGGTTAACAGAACTTTAGGTATGAACTCTGATGGAGCTGTGGCTGTGGGATATAATCATACAAGTGTTACGTGGTCTGCGCATGCATTTAGAGTGTATGCAAATATACATTCTGGAAATATCTTATTTGACGGATATACCCATACTAGAGAGGACAGTACTTCTCCTGATAATTTACTGTACACAAATACAATAGGACTTCTTCAATCGGTAGCTTTTGAGGATATCTTCCTAGAGCGAACTAATTCTCAATCTGGAACTACTTATACTTTAGTAATTACTGATCAAAGTAAAACTATACAGACCACAAATGCAGGGGCTGTGGTAATTACTATTCCTTTAAATGCTTCTGTTCCTTTTCCTATAGGAACATCAATAGAACTGTTTCAATATGGAGCAGGACAGCTTTCTGTAGCAATTACAGTTGGAGGTACATTAAGACAACCTGATGGAAATAAAATAGTAGCTATATATAACCGAGCAGTATTGACTAAAATTAATACGGACGAATGGGATATTCAAGGAGCATTAACTGTATGATCATGAAAATTCTATTTTTTCAAATATTGGTATTATGAGAAGAAGTAAAGGTTCTATTTATTCAAGCAGACCAAATGGACCTGTTGCTTTTGATATTGTAACATACAATGCTGATTTACCTATACTTGCTTTTTCTTTTCGGAAAGTATCTTCTTCTTATGGTGGAAATATTATTAAACTAAGACGTAGTTCAGACAATGCTACATCTGATTTTACAGCTACTCATGGTAATTTTGTCAATTTTGCAGCAATAACTACATGGAGAGATGGAGCAGGAGCAGCGACTGCTTTTGTAGATACATGGTATGATCAGTCAGGAAATAATTATCATATTACTCGCACAGTGTTAGCAGAACAACCTGAATTTAGATATACAGGACAACCTTTTGGTACCATCTCTGCTTCTATTAAATTTGATGGAGTAGATGATACATTATTTCATGACGCGGTGACTGATGTATTTTGTAATAACCAAGCAACTATTTATTCATGCTATCGTCCTGTAGGTACTGCTTTTTCTAGTATGATGACTATTCTTGCTTTGCCTGGGAGTCCCTCAACTAATTTTTACAGGGCCAATAGATATTCTACGGTCAAACGTACATCTTGGAATTCAGCATTAGCTTCCGCTGTTATTGGTGTCTCAGGAAACAATGAACATTGTATTGATTATTGGGACGGAACCAATGCTGGATATAATATTGATAATGGAGCTTTTGTAGGCACCATCGCTGTAGGAGGCACTAATAATGAAGAGTTATTTTTAATAGGAGGTTCAGCAATTGGAGGTAGTAATCCTTTTGATGGATGGATGTGTGAGATTTTATGGTTTGATGTTTATCAATCTTCTCTTAACAGAGATACAATTCGAAATAATCAAAATTCATTATATACTTTATTCTAATGACTATTATCGAATTCTCTATCTTATATCAGGCTGAGGCCTTTAAGTCTTTTATAAACGAAGTTTGTGGGGTAGTTCCTCCTTATTCAGTAATAGATGTATATCCGAAGTATATAAATCCGAATATTTATTGGATAAATCTAAGCAGTGTTCAATCTACTATATCTGCATTTAATTTCTCTTTAATTGCTGCTTATGATCATCAAGGGGATTTAGTAGAAGTAGATACTTTATTTGAACAAGGACATAGAATTGTGCCAGAAGAATAGATTTTTAATTACTTTTGTCAATATCCATAAATCACAAACCTATTATGAAATTAAAATCACTAGTGAAAATAACTGCTAAAATAGCAGTAAGAGACATAAAAACCTTATTAGTAGGTCTTTCTGTTGTAGAGAATAACATGACTTATGCTCCTACTACTTTATTTGTTATGGGCATGAATAGCAAGATTTTGAAAGATGTTCTTTCTACAGGAATTGAGCAAGAAAAATTAGCTATGGATGCTTTTAACCAAGTAAAACTGGCAGATCCTAATAATATCCAAGCTTTGAATCAAGCTGCAATGGATTTTAATACAGTCAAAGACTCATTAGATTCCATAGTATTAGAACTGTCAATATATCAAATACCTATGCAAGAGGATCTTGACAAAGGAAAAGCCTTTCCTCCTATTTTAATAGGCAATTGGGCAGAGTATTCTGATCTTGAATTACAATAATACGAGGAACCTATGCCTATATTCAAACCGTTAATTGATGTATGCCCGACTAATACGTGTGATGAAGTAAAGATTACAGATATTACAGGCATATATGATCCGGAAGATAATCCTACAGGTTGGGATAATACGGAGGAAAATGTTGAGGGCTTTGTAGGTTTAGGGGAGTTTGATACTATTTATTTACAGGTTTATGATGTTAGAGAACCTACTGAACTATTAGGGGTTATCTATCTCAGACAAGGATCCTTTAGTGCTTTTCCAGACAGTGATGAAGCAGAACCTGATATGAATTTGGGGTTATTTGCCTGGCCTTACGGTGATGGTGTTTTTAATATCCATTATGTTTTGATTACTGCTGATGAGATTATTGAAGGGTATGTTCAAGAATCTATTACTCAGTTCTACTTTGATTGCAATGCTACTAATTGTGTAAATGCATTATGGTTGAAATATTTCCAGTCTTGTAATACAAATGACAAAGTGAAAGACATGGCTATGGAAGCAGAAGCTTTATTGATGGGAGCAAAAGCTGCTGCAGCTTGTGTTAATATTATTGGAGCAGACAAAATTAACGAAGTATTAACTAAAATATGC
>Ga0163144_10030427_pt1 | contig 10326 bp, 4 predicted proteins | sample OliLak19BULKMAT1_FD_123175 | JGI IMG/M metagenome (GOLD analysis project Ga0163144, IMG submission 123175) | Freshwater microbial mat bacterial communities from Lake Vanda, McMurdo Dry Valleys, Antarctica - Oligotrophic Lake LV.19.BULKMAT1 | ecosystem: Environmental > Aquatic > Freshwater > Lake...
ACACAGCACTTTCTTTTGTTATGGTCATCGGTGCTATTACGGCCCTGTTCATGGGCTTCCTCGGCATCATTCAAAATGACATAAAGCGTGTCGTCGCGTACTCAACGCTTTCACAATTGGGCTATATGACCGTTGCTCTGGGCGTCTCCGCCTACTCAGTGGCAGTCTTCCATCTGATGACTCATGCGTTCTTCAAGGCGTTACTTTTCCTGGGTGCGGGTTCTGTAATCATGGGTTGTCACCATAATCAGGACATCCGCTATATGGGCGGACTGAGAAGATATATGCCCATCACCTGGATTACGTCGTTACTGGGCTCTCTTGCGCTGATCGGGTTTCCATTCTTTTCGGGTTTCTATTCCAAAGATTCCATTATCGAAGCGGTGCACGCCTCGCAACTTGCCGGTTCCGGCTTCGCCTACTTTGCGGTCATGGCAGGCGTGTTCATTACTGCGTTCTACTCATTCCGTATGTATTTCCTGGTTTTTCATGGCAAGGAGCGTTACGACCAGGTTCCGCACGATAGTCATCACGCTGCCGGCGAGCATCATGCGGGGGGCAAACCGCACGAATCTCCCTGGGTAGTTACGGTTCCACTAATTCTGTTGGCCATTCCTTCGGTAGTGATTGGATTCTTCACTATTCAGCCCATGCTGCATGGCAATTGGTTTGGATCATCTATCTTCATTGATGCTGCAAAGCATCCCGCGATGAACCATATCGGCACCGAGTTCCACGGCGCAGTTGCTATGGCTATTCACGGTCTGACCAGTCTGCCGTTTGTGTTGGCATTGAGCGGCATTGTCCTGTCGTGGTTCTTCTATATTAGACGTCCAGACATTCCAGCAGCAATTCAAAAGGCCGCAATGCCGATTTACACCCTGCTCGAGAACAAGTACTACTTTGACAAGTTTAATGAAGTCGTTTTTGCCGCCGGTTCGCGCTTGATTGGAAACGGACTGTGGAAAGCTGGCGATCAAGCCGTAATTGATGGAGTCATGGTAAATGGGACGGCGCGCGCTGTAGGCTGGATCTCATCGGTGGTGCGCCTGTTTCAGACCGGGCGCCTTTATCAATACGCCTTCGGCATGATATTCGGTGTCTTTGCATTCTTGACACTTTGGTTTAACAGAGTCTGAGCGGCAGCACCTTCACTACACGCACGGGCCTGACGGAACAAACTATTCGATGAATTCGCCACTCTTGAGTCTTGCAATCTGGGTTCCCATTCTCGGCGCCGTGCCGATTCTGGCGTTGGGCTCGGAGCGCCGTGCGATGGTTCGCTGGTTAGCGCTTGCCGTGGCTGTCGCTGGGCTACTAGTAACCATTCCGCTCTACACCGGATTTGATATCAACGTCGGTGGCATGCAGTTCGTTGAACAGGCACCCTGGATTACCCGCTTCAATGTTCAGTATCTGCTCGGCGTAGACGGAATTTCAATGCCATTCATCGTGTTGAATAGTTTTATTACCGTGCTGGTGGTGTTGGCAGGTTGGGAAGTTATTGAACAGAAGCAAGCTCAATACATGGCAGCCTTTCTGATCATGTCTGGTCTCATGAACGGAATTTTCAGCGCACTGGACGGCGTCCTTTTCTACGTCTTTTTTGAATCCTCACTCATCCCGATGTACCTCATCATCGGTGTCTGGGGCGGGGCCAATCGGGTATACGCGGCCTTCAAGTTCTTTCTTTACACGCTGCTCGGCTCCCTCCTAATGCTGGTTGCCTTGCTTTGGCTGTTCCTTGAGTCGGGCGGTAGCTTCAATATTCTTGATTGGCACCAGTTGCGTATCAGCATCGTGCCCCAGGTCCTGATATTTGTGGCCTTCCTGCTTTCGTTTGCGGTTAAGGTCCCCATGTGGCCGGTCCATACCTGGTTGCCTGATGCTCACGTTGAGGCGCCGACGGGCGGATCGGTGGTGTTGGCGGCGATTGCCTTAAAGCTAGGTGCCTACGGCTTTCTTCGATTCTCGCTGCCCATCGTACCGGATGCAAGTCACCAACTTGCGCCACTAATGATTGGCTTGAGCTTGGTTGCCGTGGTCTACATTGGCTTCGTAGCGCTGGTACAAGCGGACATGAAAAAACTGGTGGCTTATTCGTCTATATCGCACATGGGCTTCGTCACACTCGGATTCTTCATCTTCAATCGGCTTGGCATTGAGGGTGCTCTAATCCAGATGATTTCTCATGGCTTTATTTCGGCGGCAATGTTTCTATGCATCGGAGTGATGTATGACCGAATGCATTCGCGACAAATCGCCGACTATGGCGGTGTGGTGAACACAATGCCGAAATTTGCAGCCTTTTTCTTGCTGTTCTCAATGGCCAATGCCGGCTTGCCTGCGACATCGGGGTTCGTCGGCGAATTCATGGTCATTCTTGGCGCGGTAAAGTTCAACTTCTGGATTGGTGCCGTTGCTGCGTCAACCCTGATTCTGGGCGCCGCCTATACCCTCTGGATGTACAAGCGGGTGATGTTTGGTCCCGTGGCCAATGATCATGTAGCTGAACTCAAGGACATCGGCGGGCGCGAGTTTTTTATACTGAGTGTATTGGCCGTGTGCGTACTTGTGATGGGCCTTTACCCGTTCCCTTTCACCGAAGTGATGCACGCCTCGGTGGACAATCTGCTCAAGCACGTAGCTGTGAGCAAGCTCTAGATATTATTCGAGCGGCAAATAAAGAAGCGACACAACAGCGATGCTGAATAATTTCGTGATGCCTGATCTGTACCCAGCGGCGCCGGAGATCTTCCTCCTGCTGATGTCCTTCGTCGTGCTTTTTACTGATTTGGTGGTGGGAGACACGCGTCGCTGGATCGCGGCAGCACTCAGTATGGCTACCCTGATCGGCTGCGCCGCGATCACGGTACTCACTGCCGATGGGCAAACTGTCCTCACGTTTAGTGGCATGTTCGTTGATGATCTATTGAGCGACTTCCTGAAGCTGTTGACGTATGTTGCCGTTCTAATGGTGCTGATTTACGGTCGCGGCTATTTGCGGGAGCGCGGACTGGACAAGGGGGAGTACTACCTGCTGGTGCTTTACGCCACGCTCGGCATGATGGTCATGATATCTGCCGCCAATTTCGTCACGCTCTATCTCGGCTTGGAACTGTTATCCCTGTCGCTCTACGCACTCGTTGCCATTGATCGGGACTCAACGCGTGGTACCGAGGCGGCCATGAAGTACTTTGTGCTTGGCGCCTTGGCTTCAGGCTTATTGCTGTATGGCATGTCGATGATCTATGGTGCCACGGGCAGTCTTGAGATCGGCGGCGTTGCCCAGAGCATCTATCACGGTCAAACCGATAAGACCGTTCTCGTCTTCGGGTTGGTCTTCCTGTTGTCCGGTATCGCTTTCAAACTGGGGCTGGTTCCGTTCCACATGTGGATTCCAGATGTCTACCATGGTGCGCCCACGGCGGTAACAAACCTGATCGGTTCTGCCCCCAAGTTCGCCGCCTTTGCGATTGCGCTGCGATTGCTGGTTTATGGTTTGTTCGGACTGGCTACCGAGTGGCAGAAGATGCTGCTTATCATGGCCGTGCTTTCAATAGCCCTGGGTAATCTTGCCGCTATCGCGCAGACCAACATCAAGCGCATGCTGGCGTATTCAGCAATCTCCCACATGGGATTCATGGTATTGGGCTTGATGTCTGGCGTCGTCGGCAGCCAGGTGGATCCGTTCACCGCGGTCAACGCCTACAGCTCGGCGTTGTACTACACGGTCGCCTATGTGCTGATGTCGCTCGGCGCATTCGGCATGGTGCTGTTGCTTTCCCGTGCCGGTTACGAAGCAGAATCTTTGGATGACTTCAAGGGACTCAATCAGCGTAGTCCGTGGTTTGCGGCGATGATGCTTATCTTCATGTTTTCAATGGCCGGTATCCCGTTTTTTATTGGTTTCTTTGCGAAGTTCGCCACGTTATTAGCCGCAATCAAAGCCGGATACACCGCTGTAGCGGTTGTCGCCGTCATGTTCTCGCTGATAGGAGCCTATTACTATCTTCGCGTCGTCAAATTGATGTACTTCGATGCCCCGATAGACGCTACGCCCATCACGGCTAGTCTGGACTTTCGCATCATGCTGTCAATCAATGGCCTCGCCGTTGCGGCGTTTGGACTGTTCCCCGACTCAGTGATGACAATTTGCACGACGGCGTTGATGCGCTCTTTGTAAGTCGCCGTCGCGGTCACCCGGCACAACGTCAAGGCAGGCCCAACGGGTCTCCCGTCACTTGGGTAATATCAGTTTGAAAACCGCGCCATTGTCGTTGTAGAGGCGCGTGTCACCGCAGCGATCCTGATTTTTGTGCATCTCTGCGATGCGCTTAGCCAGCCGCAACCCAAGTCCCGTGCCATCACGGGTTACCGCGGCCGACGCTCCTGAATCCACCAGGACACTGTCGGGATAGCCCGCGCCATCGTCATGCACGCTGAACTCAAGGCACTCGTCCTGCTCAATCGCCGAAATGACAATTCGTTCCCGCGCATAGCGAAACGCATTTTGGACGGCATTAGAGAGCACCATCCTCACCAGCACCTCGTCGTAGAACCACAGGGTAGGAGCCTGGCCATGATCTACATCGACCAGGATGGCTCTAAGTCCCTTCGTGTCATTCGCCAGTTCGACTAATAGGTCGGACGGAGAATGGTCATTGACGACCAGATTAAGTATCCCGTTTTCGGATTTATAGAACGCGAGTAAGTGCGTCAAAGCCTCGGAAGCTTCCAAGGCCGTACGCAGCGTTTCTGTGTCGCCCCGCCCTTCGGCCAGTCCGGCTAGATGGGCCAAACGATTCTTGACGTCGTGAATCGTCAGTGCCGCAATATCAGCGAAACTCATGGGTTGCCTATGGGTTGTCTGTCAGCGAATACTTCTGCTTGATTTTGGCCAAAATGTTGGCGATATCAACAAGCTTTGGATGATGACCATCTTTCTTTAGTACCGCTTGTTGCAAGGTCAGCGCCTCCCGAACCTTGGCGGCATCCATGCCATTCATGAAGACGTCAACCAGCAACGAGAACGCGGCGTTGGAAACGATCTGCATGTTGTTCGGCAAGCGTGCCGCCGCTTCGGCAAGCATTTTTGATGCAGTAGCGTATTCGCCGGCCTTGGCTTTTCCAACGGCGTTGTTGTTAAGTTGAATGATTTCTTTCGCCGAAGATGTCATTAACTCTTGGGCCTTTTCGGCGCCACCGTGGTCTTTCATAAGGTCTGCAATGCGGCCCTGAACGGTCGATGAATCCGGGTCGTCTTGTATTACATCCTTGAGTATGGCCATGGCGTCGTCCTGCCTGCCATTGGCAAGACAAGCCTTCGCACTGGCGAAGGCCGTCGACTGGGGCAACTTTCCGACGCCGGACTGCAGCGCCCGTTCCAGAGCCTGTTTTGCCAATTCCGGGTGGCCGGCCTTTTGCTGAGTCACGGCCTCTGCCGCTGAAAGCAGCGCGATGTCACCGACCTCTTTAAAGCTGGTCTTGGCTTCTGTAATCAAGGCGATCGCCCGGGTCGTGTCGCCCAATTCAGTCAGGGCATTGATCAGCTTGGCGTGGTCGGTCGCTTCCCGCAGAGGTGAATTCTTCGTGTTCTTTAATACGATGGTCATGGCTTGTTCTACGCGAGCGTGGTCGCCCGACGCTTCTGCCACTACCGCGATAGAACGCTGCCGAGTCAGTGAATTCGGAGAAACCCTGCTGGCGCTGTCGAGAATACTGAGGGCTTCTTTATCCTTGCCCTCATCGATGTGTATTCGCCCGAGTAGATCATACGCGGCCAAAAATTTCGGACTACTACTGACAATTTCGTTCAAAACAGACTTGGACTTTTCGACGTCCCCACTGCCGCGTAGCGCCTTAGCCAGGCCGAGTTGCGCCCACGGCATGGGACGCAGCGCAATGCACTTCTGATAGAACTCAATAGCCGCCGCGAATTGCGCCGACATAACGAGCGCATTGCCTTTGATGCGCATGGCGTCAACCAGATACTTGTCCTTAGCCGCAATGATCTCGTCGCATGCGATGGTGACCTCCAGCCACGCCCCCTGGTCCTGAAGACGGTCGACTTTGGCTAGGCGCGCTTTCTTCTCCAGCAGCCGTTCAAATCGTGTTCTCAGACTTTCTGCGGTAAATGGCTTTAGAAGATAGTCATCGGGCAAACACTCCGCGGCGGTGACAACACTTTCGTACCCGGTTTCCGCCGTGATCATTATAAAAAGCGTTGCCCGGGCGATGAGGTTCTTGGTCCGCAAATAGTCCAGAAATTGCTGACCGTCCGTTCCCCCGGCAAGGTAGTAGTCGCAAAGAATGATGTCGTATTTGTGTGTCTTGAGTTGCTCAAGCGCTTCTTTGATCGTTCCTGCCATCCCGACTTTTTCAATCGCCAGGGAAGATATCTGAGTACGCAACGAGCTGCGCATATCCGGCAGGTCATCAATAATGAGTAGTCGTTTATCGCTGTAAGGGGTCTGTGCAGACATGAGATTCCAAGAATCGACGAGGGTTTTTCTACGTCCCGAAGTATCGTCGGCATCGTTACCGCAGTCAAATACCCACCGTACAGAATGCGCATGTCGATGAGCGATGGCAGCCCCTTTTAGCTTCGTCGCAAGGTGCACCAAGTCAGCACAAAAACCTTTATGCTGGGTGTTTGTCTTGTCGCATGAGTCGATGAGAGAATGCCAGACGGTGTAGCGGTCGGGTGTTCCATATTTAAACGCTACAACTGGAGAAATGATGCTTACGAACCTCGAAGAGCAGAAGCAGACCGCCTTGTCGTTGGCCCTTAAACTGGTAGCCGGGCGGTTGGTGTCGGAGCATCAGGCAAGCGCACACGATTTCATTCGTGAGTATTTCGGTCAGATGGATGCAGAAGACCTGATCAGCCGCAGCGCCGACGACCTTTACGGCGCAGCGATGGCACATTTCGCGTTTGCCAAGACGTTTGTAACGGGCCGGGCCAAGGTCAGAGTCTATAACCCGACGACCGACGCGCATGGATGGGAGTCACCGTTCACGGTGATCGAGATCATCAATGATGATATGCCCTTTCTGGTGGATTCAGTCACCATGGAGGTCAATCGTCAAGGCTATACGCTCTTTTCCCTGATCCATCCGATGTTCAGTTCCCGTCGCGATGCCGATGGCCTCCTTCTTAACATGGCGGGAAGGACCGGGGAAGGCCAGAAGGAATCCTTCATTCATATTGAAGTGGATCGTGAAACAGACCCAGAGCGGCTTGAAGCGCTTCGGAACGGCGTATTTGAGGTGTTGGCGGACGTTCGGGCCGCCGTTGCGGATTGGCGCGCGATGCGCGAGCAAATGGATACCATCATCGCCGAACTCGCGAATCCTCCGGTCGGGTTGTCGACGCCCGAGGTACTGGAGGGCCGAGCGTTTCTGCAATGGGCCAACGACAATAATTTCACCTTCTTGGGTTTCCGTGAATATGAACTTATTGCGGATGATGGGAACGATCAGTTAAAGGTCACGCAGAAGCGCGGCTTGGGCATTCTTCGAAATTCTGCAAAGGACGGCTTTTCGACCAGTTTTTCTGACTTGCCGCCGGGCATACGCAAACTCGCACGCGAGCCGCGCCTGCTGGTGCTGACAAAAGCCACCTCACGCGCAACCGTCCACCGCCCCGGCTACCTTGATTACATCGGAATCAAGCGCTTTGATGCGACAGGCCAAGTGGTCGGTGAATGGCGGTTTGTTGGCCTTTATACGTCGTCTGCTTATCACGACAAGGTCAGCGAGATCCCCATCATCCGCAAGAATGTCGCGGCATTGCTGGCACAAGCCGGATTTGCGCCATCGAGTCACATGGGCAAAAACCTGGTGACCATACTTGAAACGTATCCGCGCGACGAACTGTTTCAGATCAGTCAAGAGGAGTTGTTCGAAACTGCGATGGGCATTCTGCGGCTGGGCGATCGACGCAAAATACGTATCTTCATGCGTCGCGACATCTTCGGTCGCTTCTTCTCCTGCCTGATCTTTCTCCCGCGTGACCAGTTCAGCACGGGGGTAAGGACCAAAATTCAGGATATTCTTAAGCGCGCCCTAGGCGGCAGCAGCGCCGAATTTACCGTACAGCTATCGGATGCATTGCTGGCCCGCATCCATATGCTGGTACGAACATCCCCCAGCGACGATGTGTCGATCGATCCCCGTGCTATTGAGGAGGAGATCGTATCCGCCTTGCGCGACTGGACGGAGAAGTTAAAAGTTGCGCTTATCGCCAGCGTTGGTGACGAAGCCGCCAGCCGATTGACCCATACCTATGGCGGTACGTTTCCCGTGGCTTATCGCGAAACCGTTGAGGTGGGCGAGGCGGTTCGCGATATCGGGATGATGGAGAGCCTTACCGAGGCGCAGCCGTTTACGATGAGTCTCTACCGGCCCGCGGGTGCCAGCAGCAAGACAGTACGCTTGCGGGTGTATCGACTGGGCCAGCCACTTCCGTTGTCGGGAAGTCTGCCGATGCTGGAAAATATGGGCCTGTTGGTGCAGGACGAGCAATCCTACGCCCTGGATGGTGGTTCAGCGCGGACGGTTCATATCCACGACTTTGGAATGCTCTCCGCCATCGACCTGGAGGACATCAGCACCGTCAAGCCCTTGTTTGAAGACACATTGAGTCGTGTTTGGCGGCGCGAACTCGAAAGTGACGGTTTCAATCGGCTGGTTCTTGCGGCTGGCTTGTCCAGCGATGAAGTCATCGTGCTAAGGGCCGTCGCCAAGTATCTCAAGCAAACAGGCTTTACCTTTAGTCAGGCGTATATCGAGCAAACGCTGGCCGACAACCGGACTATCGCCCGATTGCTGGCCGACTTGTTTCACGCGCGTTTTGACCCGACACGCGGGCTCGACAACGATATGGCGCGGAGTGCCGCCCAAACTATCCTGGTCCAGCGCATTGAACAGGCGCTCAACGATGTCGCCAACGCCGACGAAGACCGGATTCTGCGACGTTTCCTGGCCGTAATTCAAGCGACGATCCGGACCAACTTTTATCAGCGCATTAAGGGCGCCGATGGCAGCAGCCAGCGTAAGCCGTATCTTTCGTTCAAGCTCGAATCGGCAAAGGTGCCCGAATTGCCGGAACCCCGGCCGCTCTACGAAATCTGGGTCTACTCGCCACGAATTGAAGGCATCCACCTGCGCGGTGGCAAAGTGGCACGGGGTGGTTTGCGGTGGTCGGATCGCATGGAGGACTTCCGTACCGAAGTCCTCGGCCTGGTCAAGGCCCAGCAAGTGAAGAACGCCGTGATCGTGCCAGTGGGTTCCAAAGGCGGCTTCGTCGTAAAAAATTCGCCCCCGTCCTCAGACCGTGAAGCCTTCATGAAAGAAGGTGTGGCCTGCTACAAGACCTTCCTGCGCGGACTACTTGATCTAACCGACAATCTGGTGGCGAATAAACTCACACCACCGAAGGACGTGGTCCGTCACGACGGCGACGACCCGTATCTGGTCGTTGCTGCTGACAAGGGCACGGCGACGTTCTCTGATTTTGCCAACTCGGTGAGCGCAGAGTACGGTCATTGGCTCGGTGACGCCTTCGCCTCAGGCGGCTCCGTCGGTTACGACCACAAGAAAATGGGCATCACAGCGCGTGGTGCCTGGGAATCCGTCAAGCGGCACTTCCTCGAGATGGGCGTAGACACCCAGACGACCGACTTCACTGTCGTCGGCGTGGGCGACATGTCGGGCGACGTGTTCGGCAACGGAATGCTGCTGTCGCGCCACATCAAGCTGCTGGCCGCCTTCGATCACCGTCATATCTTCCTCGACCCGACCCCCGACGCCGGAATGAGCTTCATCGAGCGCGAGCGCTTGTTCAATTTGCCGCGATCCTCGTGGGACGACTACGATAAATCGCTGATAACGAAGGGGGGCGGCATCTTTTCTCGTAGCGCCAAATCGATTGCACTGACACCCGAGGTCAAAAAATCGTTGGACATCCACGTCGATTCAATGACGCCCGTCGAACTAATGAACGCCATTCTCAAGGCCCCCGTCGATCTGTTCTACAACGGCGGTATTGGCACCTACGTCAAGGCAAGCACCCAAAGCCATGCCCAGGTTGGGGATCGTGCAACCGATGCACTGCGCGTCAATGGCAAGGAGCTGCGCTGCAAAGTCGTGGCGGAAGGTGGCAACCTCGGCTGCACACAGTTGGGGCGCATCGAGTATGCCCTCAGCGGAGGCCGCATTAATACCGATGCCATTGATAACTCGGCAGGCGTGGATTGCTCAGACCATGAGGTCAATATCAAGATTCTTTTAGGCATCGTTGAGGCCGACGGAAAACTAACC
>Ga0163144_10030430_pt1 | contig 10326 bp, 8 predicted proteins | sample OliLak19BULKMAT1_FD_123175 | JGI IMG/M metagenome (GOLD analysis project Ga0163144, IMG submission 123175) | Freshwater microbial mat bacterial communities from Lake Vanda, McMurdo Dry Valleys, Antarctica - Oligotrophic Lake LV.19.BULKMAT1 | ecosystem: Environmental > Aquatic > Freshwater > Lake...
CATGTAAAAGGCCTGTTCCGGCAGGTGGTCGCACTCACCGTCGCAGATCATCTTGAAGCCGCGGATGGTTTCCTTCAGCGTGACGTACTTGCCGGGCGAGCCGGTGAACACTTCAGCCACGTGGAAGGGCTGCGAGAAGAAGCGCTCGATCTTGCGGGCGCGCGATACCGCCTGCTTGTCTTCTTCCGACAGTTCGTCCATGCCCAGGATGGCGATGATGTCTTTAAGTTCCTTGTACTTCTGCAGCGTCGCCTGCACCTTGCGCGCGGTGTCGTAGTGCTCGTTGCCGATCACGTTCGGATCGAGCTGGCGCGAAGTGGAGTCGAGCGGATCGACCGCCGGGTAGATGCCGAGTGACGCGATGTTTCGCGACAGCACGACGGTGGCGTCGAGATGGGCAAAGGTGGTCGCCGGCGACGGGTCGGTCAGGTCGTCCGCGGGCACGTACACGGCCTGGATCGAGGTGATCGAGCCGGTCTTGGTGGAGGTGATGCGCTCCTGCAGCACGCCCATTTCCTCGGCCAGCGTCGGCTGGTAGCCCACGGCCGACGGCATGCGGCCGAGCAGCGCCGACACTTCGGTGCCGGCCAGCGTGTAGCGGTAGATGTTGTCGACGAAAAACAGGATGTCGCGGCCCTTGCCGGTGGCCGGGTCGATGTCGTCGCGGAAGTACTCGGCCATGGTCAGGCCGGTCAGCGCCACGCGCAGGCGGTTGCCCGGCGGCTCGTTCATCTGGCCGTACACCATCGCGACCTTGTCCAGGACGTTGGAGTCCTTCATCTCGTGGTAGAAGTCGTTGCCTTCGCGGGTACGCTCACCCACGCCGGCGAACACCGACAGGCCTTCGTGGGCCTTGGCGATGTTGTTGATCAGCTCCATCATGTTGACGGTCTTGCCGACGCCGGCGCCGCCGAACAGGCCGACCTTGCCGCCCTTGGCGAACGGGCACATCAGGTCGATCACCTTGATACCGGTTTCCAGCAGCTCATTGGTCGAGGACTGATCTTCGTACGAGGGCGCGGCGCGATGGATTTCCCAATGCGCCGTGCCATCAATCGGGCCAGCCTCGTCGATCGGGCGACCGAGCACGTCCATGATGCGGCCAAGGGTGCCGGCGCCGACAGGCACCGAAATGCCCTTGCCGGTGTTGGTGGCCATCAGGTTGCGCTTCAGGCCATCGGTGGAACCGAGCGCGATGCAGCGTACGACGCCATCACCGAGTTGCTGCTGCACTTCCAGCGTGATCTCGGTATTGGCGACCGTCAGCGCGTCATACACCTTCGGCACGCTGTCGCGGCCGAACTCGACGTCGACGACGGCGCCGATGATCTGCACAATCTTGCCCTGGCTCATGTCTATATCCTCAAAAAAACAGTTCGTTGCTTCGTGTGTGCAGGAGCGATGGAAATCGCGACCGCCGTCGCTAACTTCGATCAGATCGCGATTTTCATCGCTCCTGCCGCATCAATTGGGTCAAACAGCGGCAGCACCGCCGACGATCTCCGAGATTTCCTGGGTGATCGCCGCCTGGCGCGCCTTGTTGTAGATCAGGTTCAGCGTGCCGATCAGCTTGGTCGCGTTGTCGGAGGCTGACTTCATGGCCACCATGCGCGCCGCATGCTCGGAAGCCAGATTCTCCAGCACCGCCTGATATACAAGCGATTCGACATAGCGCGTCAGCACATGGTCGAGCACGCTCTGCGCATCGGGCTCGTACAGGTAATCCCAGTCGTGCTTGGCCGCGAGCGTTTCCGAAACGGGCAGCGGCAGCAGTTGGTTCTGCGTAGGCTTCTGCGCCATCGTGTTGACGAATTCGCTGTAGCAGAGGAAAACGCGGTCGAGGCTGCTGGCGGTGTAACCATCCAGCATCACCTTGATCACACCGACCAGCTTGTCCAGCTGCGGCTGCTCACCGAGGTGGGTGACCGAACCGGTCATGTTGACCTTCAGTCGGCGGAAGAATGTCGAAGCCTTCTGGCCGATGCAGACTACGTCGATCTCGACGCCCTTTTCCTGCCACTGGCGCATGTCGCCGAGAATCTTGCGGAACATCGCCGAATTCAGGCCGCCGCAAAGGCCGCGGTCGGTGGACACGATCACGTAGCCGATGCGTTTGACCAGCTCGCGCTGCACCATGAACGGATGCGTGTACTCTGAATTGGCCTTGGCGATGTGGCCGATCATCTGGCGCATCAGGCGCGCATAGGGGCGCGAAGCCTTCATGCGCTCCTGCGCCTTGCGGATTTTCGAGGCCGAGACCATCTCGAGGGCGCGCGTCACCTTGCGGGTGTTTTGCACCGACTTGATCTTGGTTTTTATTTCCCTTCCGCCTGCCATTTTCTTTCCTTTTGTTGTGGGAGCGGCTTCAGCCGCGATCGCCTGTCGGGGCCGAAGCCCCTCCCACATGCCTCACCAGCTGCCGGTAGTCTTGTACTCGCTGATGATCGTCTTGAACGACGCCTCGATGTCCTTGTCCCAAGCGCCGGTGGCGACGATCTTCGCTTCCAGCTCGCTTTGGGTGTTGGCCATGTGCGCGTGCAGGCCGGCTTCGCAGGCGAGAATCTTCGCCAGCGGCACGTCGTCGAGGTAACCCTCGTTGACGGCGTAGATCGACAGCGCCATCTGCGCGATCGACATCGGCGCGTACTGCTTTTGCTTCATCAGCTCGGTAACGCGCTGGCCGCGCTCGAGCTGCTTGCGGGTGGTCTCGTCGAGGTCGGAAGCGAACTGCGCGAATGCCGCCAACTCACGGTATTGGGCGAGCGAAATCCGGATGCCGCCGGACAGCTTCTTCATGATGCTGGTCTGGGCCGCGCCACCGACGCGGGACACCGAGATGCCGGCGTTGACGGCCGGGCGGATGCCGGCGTTGAACAAGTCGGTTTCCAGGAAGATCTGGCCGTCGGTGATCGAGATCACGTTGGTCGGCACGAACGCCGACACGTCACCGGCCTGGGTTTCGATGATCGGCAGCGCGGTCAACGAACCGGTCTTGCCCTTGACGGCGCCGTTGGTGAACTTCTCGACGTATTCCTCGCTGACACGCGACGCGCGTTCCAGAAGGCGGGAGTGAAGATAGAACACGTCGCCGGGATAGGCTTCGCGACCCGGAGGGCGGCGCAGCAACAGCGAGATCTGGCGGTAGGCCACCGCCTGCTTGGACAGGTCGTCGTAAATGATCAACGCGTCTTCGCCGCGGTCGCGGAAGTACTCACCCATGGTGCAACCGGAGTAGGCGCTGATGTACTGCATGGCGGCCGACTCGGACGCAGAGGCCGCGACGACGATGGTGTGCGCCAGGGCGCCGTTATCGGCGAGACGGCGCACGACGTTGGAAATCGTCGAGGCCTTCTGGCCAATCGCGACGTACACGCACTTAACGCCGGTGCCCTTCTGGTTGATGATCGCATCGACGGCCATCGCGGTCTTGCCGGTCTGGCGATCGCCAATGATCAACTCGCGCTGACCACGACCGATCGGGATCATGGCGTCGACCGACTTGTAGCCCGTCTGCACCGGCTGCGACACCGACTTGCGCCAGATCACGCCCGGAGCGACTTTTTCCACCGGCTCGGACAGCAATGCATTGAGCGGGCCCTTGCCGTCGATCGGCTCGCCCAGCGCGTTGACGACGCGGCCGAGCAGTTCCGGCCCGACCGGCACTTCGAGGATGCGGCCGGTGGTCTTGGCGATCTCGCCTTCGCGCAACTGCTTGTAGTCGCCCAAGACCACGGCGCCGACCGAGTCGCGCTCCAGGTTCAGCGCAAGAGCGAACGTGCTGTTGGGCAATTCGATCATTTCGCCCTGCATTACGTCGGCGAGACCGTGGATACGCACGATGCCGTCGGACACCGAGGTGACCGTGCCTTCGTTGCGCGCTTCGGCGGCCAGCTTGACCTTTTCGATGCGGGACTTGATCAGTTCGCTGATTTCGGACGGGTTGAGCGTCTGCATGGGAATGTCCTGGTGACTGGCTCGCGCCAGCTTGGTTCAAGAAAAAAACGTGGGGATCAGTGCGCCAGCGCCGCCCCGAGGCGCGCCAGCTTGGTGCGTACGGAACCGTCGATGACCACGTCGCCGGCATCGATCACCGCGCCGCCAATCAGGCCGGCGTCGACCGAGGTGGTGATCTCGACCTCGCTGCCGAAACGCTTCATCAGTGCCGCGCGCAGCTTGGCCAGTTCGGCCTCGCCCAGCGCCTGCGCCGACGTGATGTTGGCCTTGACCACGTGCTCGGCCTCGGCGCGCAACGCATCGAACAGCGCCGCGATTTCCGGCAGCAAAGCCAAGCGGCGGTTTTCCGACAGCACAACCAGCACCTGCCGGAAACTGGCGTCGGCTTCGCCCGGCGGCAGCACTACGTCGATCAAGACGTCGGCGGCCACGCGCGGATCGCCCAGCACTGCCTGCACGGCAGGCTGCGCCACGGCAATGGCGGAAAACGCCAACTGCTGCGAGTACTGCGCCAAGCGCCCTTGTTCGCGCGCCAGAGAGAAGACGGCGCGGGCGTAGGGCCGGGCAAGGGTGGTGGTTTGGCTCATGGCGTTGTCCGCTCCGGGCTCAGATCTCGGCGGCGAGTTCGTCCAGCAGCGCCTTGTGGGCATTGCTGTCGATTTCGCGACGGATCAGCTTCTCGGCACCGGCGACCGCCAGCAGGGACACCTGCTTGCGCAGATCCTCGCGAGCGCGGCTGGTGGCCGAGGCGATTTCCGCCTGTGCGGCGGCCTTCTGGCGGTTGCCTTCGACAATCGCCTCTTCCTTGGCGGCATCGATGATCTGGATCTTGCGGGCTTCCGCCTGCGCGATGATCTCGTTGGCCTTGGTGCGTGCTTCGCGCAGGGCCTCGTTGACCCTTTCTTCGGCCTGAGCGAGGTCTTTCTTGCTGCGATCAGCGGCGGCGAGACCGTCGGCGATTTTCGCTTGGCGTTCTTCGATCGCCGCCATCAGCGGCGGCCAGATGAACTTGGCGGTGAACCAGATGAGTATCGCGAACGACAGCATCTGGCCCAGTAAAGTCATGCCGATATCCATGACGACTCCTGAAAACTTGGGCGGGCCGCGGCTCTCGCCGCGGCGTGGGGAACCGCACGGACTACCCGCGCGGCGCCTCGGGACTTGCTTACGCCAGCTTCGCCAGCAACGGGTTGGCGAACGCGAAGAACATCGCGATGGCCACGCCGATCAGGAAGGCGGCGTCGATCAAACCGGCGAGCAGGAACATGCGGCCCTGCAGCATCGGCACGAGTTCCGGCTGGCGGGCGGCGGACTCAAGGAACTTCGAGCCCATGATACCAATGCCGATGCAGGCGCCGATCGCGCCGAGGCCGATGATGATGCCGATACCGAGAGCGGTGTAGGCCTGAACGAGGGCGATGTGTTCCATGGTGCTTCTCCTGACGTTTCGATAGTGGGTATGCAGCGGTGGAAGGGTAAAACCGAATGAAAAACGTGACTCAATGGTGCTCGTGCGCCATCGATATGTAGACGACGGTGAGCACCATGAAGATGAAGGCCTGCAGGCTGATGATTAGGACGTGGAAGATCGACCAGCCGGCGTTGATCAGCACGCCAAAACCAAAGCCGACACTGCCAACAACCGCGCCCAGCGACCACATCGACAACAGGCCGGCGATCAGCATGAACACCAGCTCGCCGGCATACATGTTGCCGAACAGCCGCATGGACAGGGACACCGGCTTGGACAGGTATTCGACGAGATTCAGGAACAGGTTCGGGATGGCCAGGACGATCTTGGCGCCGGTACCGTGGGCATGGAAGGGCGCGGTGAACAGCTCCTTGGTAAAGCCCCAGCCGCCCTTGGCCTTGATCGAATAGAAGATGATCAGCAGGAATACGGTGATCGACATCGCGAACGTGGTGTTGATGTCGGCCGTTGGAACCATGCGCCAGTAGGTATGGTGCGCCGCTTCGTGGCCCGCGATCTGCTGCACAGCGAAGCCGACCAGATCCAGCGGCAGCAGGTCCATCGCATTCATGAGGAACACCCACATGAAGATGGTCAACGCGAGCGGAGCGATGAATCGACGGTCGCCGTGGAAGACGTCCTTGACCTGGCCATCGACGAACTCGACGATCAGCTCGACAAAGGCCTGGCCTTTGCTCGGCACGCCCGAGGTAGCCTTGCGCGCCCGCAGGAACAGCCAGATCGAAAACAGCGCGCCGAGCGCGAACGACACCAGAATCGAATCCCAGTGCACGCCCTTGTCACCCAGCAGCTGGGTGTTGTGGGTCAGGTGGTGCTGGATGTATTCGGTCAGTCCGCCCGGATTCGCTTCAGCGCTCACAAAACACCTATGCCTTGAACTTGCCAATAAGGAGAAAAGCCAGCGTGGTGCCCGCCATCCCCGCCACCAAGGGCAGAGCCGGAAGCTCGAACCGTGCGAGCGCGAGATACATCGCTCCCAGCACCACGAACCACTTCAACACCAGGCCGGCGAACAGTCTCGTCAGCGCCATGCCGGCCGAAACCGGCTCGCCTGCAAATGAGCGCAATGCCATCAGCAGACTTCCCAGCACCACGGCCGAACCGCCAATTCCCGCCGCCAGGGCCGAAGCGCCATCCTTGGCCAAAAAGGCCAGCGAAAGCGTCAACGCCGCACAGGCCTGAAAGCCCACCGCGGTCAGCGCCATCCGCCGGCCTGTGACCAAGGAATTGCGCACGCGTGCCACCCCACCTAGCGGAAAGGACAGGGGAAACCACCCTGCCTAGCCCGAGAATTATAGCAGCCGCCAGCTTTGCCGGACAACCGTTTGCGCGCTGGACGGGACGGGAGTGGCAGACAAATCTTGCCTCAAGCCGCGAACCCCGCATCGTCCCGATCCAAAAAAGAAGCCCCGCCTAAGCGGGGCTTCTCGTGGATCACATGCCACGACTCAGGGGAACAGGCATCAGAATGTGTATTGGGCCGAAATGTTGTAGCGACGACCCAGTATGTCGTGCGTGCCGATGCCACTGAGTGGGAACGGAGCACGCTTGTCAAATATGTTGCTGATCGCGGTGCGCACGGTCAGATTATCGTTGACCTTGTAGTAGCCGCTCAGGTTGAACATCCAGTAGTCGTCCCAGAACAGGATGTCGGACGTGTCGGTATTCTGCGTCACCGAGGTCTTGAACCCGCTCAGGTAGTTGCCCTGCAGCGACGCACCCCAACTGTCACTGTTGTAGGCGGTGCTGAACTGCCACTGGTAGTCCTGCTGGCCATTCACGCCGATGCCGTTGCTGTTGACGATGTTGTTGGTCGAGCTGTTCAGGCTCATGGGGCGGAAGCCGGACACGGCGACATCCAGGCGACCGTTGAATATGTCGCTGCGGTACAGGATCTCGACCGACGCACCGGTGAAGTCAATATAGGCGCCATTGACGAAGCCGGTCTGGACAAAGGTCACTTGGCCATTGGCGGAACGGGTGAAAAGCGAGCAGAACTGGTTGGCGTTGTTGACGTCGCTGGCGTTGAAGTCCGGGTTGTCATAGCAGCCCGTGGCGATGTCGGCAGTGCCCAGACTGGCGATCTGGTCATCGATCTTGATGCTGTAGTAGTCCGCCGACAGGCGCAGGCCTTTCAGGAAGGTCGGCTCGAAGATCACTCCAGCCGTCCAGGAATTGGCCGTTTCGTTCAACAGGTTCGGGTTGCCGCCGCTGGTAATCGGAATGGTCGCCGTGCGGGCGATCGACTGGAAGGTCGTGCCGTTGATGCCATACGCCGCGTAGAAGGCCGCGCAGTTGGCCTGTCGCACCGTGGGATTGGTGCCGCCGGAGACCTGGGTGGAGTCGCAGGGGTCAGGGAAGGTGCTGAAGGCCGGGGAGATCGGCGTGAATAGTTCAGTGATGGCCGGAGCCCGCAACGAACGGGTCTTGTTGGCGCGCAGGGTCACGCCGTTGAAAGGCGAGTACTGGAAGCCATAGGTGAAGGCGTTGAACTTGCCGTTCACGCTGTTATCGACCTGGCGGAACTTGCCGGTCACGTCGAAACGCTTGAGCAGGGGCAAGTCGTCGTTGGCATCAACGAAGGGCGCAAAAAACTCGGCGAACCACTCCTGGGTATCGAATTCACCGGCATTCGGCAAGATCGCCACGGCACGGCCGCGACCGGCCTGCTGGAAGGCGTCGGGCAGGAAGGCGCCTTTCTCGACACGACGCTCGAAGCCGGCGTTGAAGCTGAAGCCGCCGCCCCACATGTCAAACAGGGTGCCGCCGAGATTGGCGTTAACGATGGTCTGCTCGAGTTTGACGCGGGCATGCGTCTCATCGGTGATGTAAGCACGCGCGGCAGCGGACGCCGTGCCTTCGCCAAACAGGTTCAGCGGGACGCAGTTGGCGTCTGCCACCGGCGTGCCGCCTCCCGGGATAATCAACAGTGCGGAGGAAATGGCCGTCGGCGAGCAGACAACCTGGCCAGAGCCATTGGTCGTGACGTTCAGGGCATTGATGAAGTTCTGCTGGTTCAGCACGGTCTGGAAGAAATCGGAATCGGCCGTACCGTGCGAGCCGGAAACTTCCCAGTTGAAGGCGCGCTCGCCGATATCAAAGCCGCCGCGCAGGCCCAGGACGGTGTTCAGGGTGGTGCTCTCACTTCTGGCGTTGTTTTCGACCAGGTCGCGCGACGCCCGGCTCAAGCGGAACGAGGTCAGGCCAAGGCCAGTAAGGGTAGTACGCGCCTGTGCGCTGAGCAGCGGATAAGCGACGCCGAAGGTGATCGGTGCCGACAGCCCGCCAAACAGCGTGGAGTTGTAGATCGACTGATCGACCAGCTCAAGGGCCTCGGCGCTGTAGTGGATGACCTCGAAAAAGGCCTCCAGATTGTCGGTCAGGTCGAAATTGCCCATGGCCGTGACATTGGTGCGCGTCAGATCGGAGGTGAGCTGGAGCGTGTCGTTCAGGCGGATGCCGTCGCCACCCGAGGCGTTCTGGACGCCGAAGGGAACGCCGGGGTTATAGGGCACCAAGTTGCCGCCGGTGGCGAACTGCAGGCAGCTGCCCGAAGCGGTGGTCGTGGCGCCAAAGCAGCGCAGTAGGCCATTGCTCAGATTGGTGGCGCCCGTTGGCAACGCCAATCCGCCCCAAGTCAAACTATAGAGGCGGCCGTCCCGGATCCAGACCGAGTTCGGGATACCGTCCAGGGACGTGCCGTTGTAAGGGATGTTCGGGTTAAGGCGACCATCGTTGCCCGGGGTGCGTCCGGGCTGGCTGGTGATCGTGCTGGCCAATGGGTTGGTGCCTGTCGTGTAGGCATTTCGGTAGAACTCACGCTCCTCGGCCAGCAGGCCATCGGCATTGTCCCGGCTGGCGGCGATGGTGAAATTGGCGCGATCATCAAGGAAGTTGAGACCCCAGATCGCGGAAGCGTTGTAACGCGCGTTGTCACCACGCTCAGTGACTCCGTAGCTCAGCCGCGCCTCGGCACCCTCATAATTCTTCTTGAGGATGATATTGACGGTGCCGGCAATGGCATCAGAACCATAGGTCGGCGCGCCGCCGATGGCGATGTTCTCGACGCGGTCGATCAGTTGGGTCGGAATGGTGTTGAGGTCCACCTGCACGCCCGCATTGGCGGGACCGAAAATCGTCGGGGCGTTCGCCGAAACAAAGCGACGACCGTTGACCACGGTCAGGGTGCGCTGGCTGCCCAAGCCGAAGCGGTTGACGAAGTTGACGCCCACGCCAAACGATGACTGCCCGCCTTCGGGCGTAACGCCAACGCCAAAGCCCGGAATTTCGTTCAGAGCATCCGCAATATTGGTCAATCCTCGGGTATCGAGGTAATCACGGGTAATCACTGTAGCGGGCTCAAGGGTGTCGAAACCCGCCCTTGGGATACGCGAGCCTGTAACCACGACGGTGGCAATCTCGGATATTTCAGACTCAGCCTTTGCTTTTTTCGACTCGGCGTCATCTGATTCCGCAGCGGCCTCTGCCGTTGCTGCATCCGTTTCCTGCGCATGCACGCCGTTGGTTGAAAGCATGCTTAGCAATGCAGCAGCCATCGCAGCGGCAATTGGCGATTTCCTGATCTGTCCCATATCGACTACCCCTTCCCGTTTATTTTTATTTGGTTTGTATGCGCCTGCCGCAGATTGGCTGCGGAGCGTCGCAGCGATCTGAACAATAAATTAACGTCTTGTCTACCCCTTGAAGAGCAAATTTGTAGATCGGGTCCATGAATGGACAGCTCAGGCGCTTGATAGGTGGGGCTGTGCCATTCATATAGCCCCTGGCGATGACCAAGCCTGCTGCGGTGTTGTGCCTGCCTTTGATTAGTCGCTTGCGAAGAATCGCGGGTCGCGCCTTCGGCGCCACCGCTACGGCGG
>Ga0163144_10030431_pt1 | contig 10325 bp, 6 predicted proteins | sample OliLak19BULKMAT1_FD_123175 | JGI IMG/M metagenome (GOLD analysis project Ga0163144, IMG submission 123175) | Freshwater microbial mat bacterial communities from Lake Vanda, McMurdo Dry Valleys, Antarctica - Oligotrophic Lake LV.19.BULKMAT1 | ecosystem: Environmental > Aquatic > Freshwater > Lake...
AAAACAAGTCTCCGAGCAGCGGCATGTGAATCAAACTCCAGTCGATCGTCTTCCGGCCCAATCCGGTCTTCGCGAACAATTTGAATCCGATCCAGGCCGCGACGACCGCCGCGATCGCGAGCAAATAATGATTTTGCATGAACCGGCTCACATCCATCAGAGCCTGGGTCAACGCCGGCAGGGACTGGCCCTTCAAAAGACCAGAGAAGATGTCTTCAAACTTGGGTACGACCACGACCATCAGAATCGCCACGATCACCATCGCGACCAGGACGATGATCACAGGATAGATCATCGCAGCCTTCACCTTGCCCTGGATCTTTTGCGCTTTCTCCATGAAGACGGACAAGCGCTCCAGCACGACGGCGAGGACCCCACCGGCCTCACCGGCCTTGACCATGTTCACGTAAAGGCGATCGAACACCTTGTCGTTCGCCGCGAGTCCGTCCGAAAAATTGCCGCCCGAGCGAACGGCGTCGGCGATGCTGTCCACCACGGCCTTGAACGCCGGCCGCTTCTCCTGGCGCGCGAGCACTTCCAGGCTGCGCAGAATCGGCATACCCGCCCTCACTAGCGTCGCCAGCTGGCGGGTAAACACCGCCAGGCCCTTCATGTTGATCGGGCGCCCAAACGACCGCCGCTGCTTGCGCGCCGTCGGCACCCCCGAGGGGAACGTGAGCGTGCGCTGCTTGCCGGCGGCCTTTGCCTCAAAAGTCGCGGGAGCAGGAGCAGCCGCAGGAGCAGGACGGGCAGAGAGCTTGGACATGACGTCAGGTGTACTTGACCACTTCTTCCACGGAGGTATGACCGTCGAAAATCGCGCGCAGCCCGTCATCCCGGATGGTGCGCATGCCCTGTTCAATCGCCTTGCGCCGGATTTCCAATGTGGGAGCACGCTGCGTCACGAGGTCGCGCAGGCCCTCCGTCAAACGCAACCACTCGTAAATGCCCAATCGTCCCTTGTATCCAGATTGGCTGCACGTGGGACATCCCTTGCCATAGAAAAACTGCCGGTCACCCACGTGATCCCGGGAAATTTTCAGCTGTTGCAACAAATCCGGTTGAGGCAGGTACGACGTCTTGCACTGGGTGCACACGCGGCGAACCAGCCGCTGGGCCAGGACGGCCTCGAGCGTTGACGCGATCAGGAACGGCTCCACGCCCATGTCGACCAAGCGGGTGACCGCACCCGCGGAATCGTTGGTGTGCAGGGTCGACAACACCAGATGGCCGGTCAGCGAGGCCTGAATTGAAATCTGCGCGGTCTCGAGATCGCGAATCTCACCGACCATGATGACATCCGGATCCTGCCGGAGAAAGGAACGCAGCGCCTGCGCGAAGGTTAGACCCACGAGCGGGTTCACCGGCACCTGCATAATGCCCTCGATCTCATATTCGACCGGATCTTCAGCCGTCAGGAGCTTCAAATCCGCCGTATTGATAACCCGGAGACCGCTGTAAAGCGTCGTCGTCTTGCCGGAACCGGTCGGGCCCGTGACGATGAAAATACCATTCGGCCGCCGCAGGATTTCACTCATGCCGTTGAACACATCCTCGGGCATTCCGAGCTGCGTCATGTCCAGCCGCACCGCCGCTTGGTCGAGCACGCGGAGCACGACGCTCTCGCCAAACTGAGTCGGCAGCGTGGAGACGCGCAAATCGACCGCGCGGCCACCGATCATGATCTTGATGCGGCCGTCTTGCGGAATCCGGCGTTCCGCGATGTTCAGGCCGGCGAGCACTTTGATGCGCGAAGTGATGGGCAACGCCAGTTGCTTTGGCGGCGGCGCCATCTCGTAGAGGGCACCATCAATGCGATAGCGAATCTTGAACTCGTGCTCGAAGGGCTCGAAATGAATGTCGCTCGACTTGTCCCGAATGGCCTGGCCGATGACCAAGTTGACGAACTTGATGATCGGGGTCTGCTCGGCCATCGACTCGATGTCCCGCTCCGAAAGCTCGCGGTTCGGCGTTTCGGTGCCCGTAGTGATTTTCCCGGTACTGATCTCCTGGAGGAGATCGTCGATGCTGTCCTCATCCTCGCCGTAGTGCTGCTTGATCTGGACTTCGACCTTGTCGGGATCGGCGAAAAACAACCGCACGTTGCGGTCGAGCGCAAACGTCAGGTCGTCGACCGCCTGCGTGTTGAACGGGTCCGTGACGAGCAGGTCGATATTCTGGGCATCCGCCTGCAAGGGCATCACGCCGTAATCACGCGCGAGTTTCCCCGTCAGCGCCGCGATCGCCTCACCTGGAAACTGCACCGGAAGTTCGCCGACGTAATCGTAACCGAGATGAATGGCAATTCGCCGCAGGAGATCTTCCTTTTCGACGAGCCCCAAGTCGACGACGACGTCGGCCAGCGGCTTCCCGGTCGCCTTGTGCTCTTCGTTGAGCTCATCGAGCTGCTCCACGGCCACGAGGCGATGATCGCGCAAGAACTCGTAGATGGCAGCGCTGTGACTGGCGAACATGGGGTGGGCTACAGGAAAATAAAAAACAGATTAGAGAGGGCGCAGTTTCATCCCCATTTGCAGGAACTTCTCCCGCATGAGATTGGAGTCCTGCGCCTTTTCCAACGCCTCATCGGGTGAAACCAATTCACGGTTCACCAAGCTCATGAGGTGCGTATCAAGTGTGATCATACCCAGGTTGGCGCCGGTTTGGATGTCCGACGAAATCCGGAAGGTTTTGTTCTCACGAATCAGCGAACCGATCGAAGTCGTGTTGACCATGATCTCGTAGCTGGCGATGCGCCCGCCGCCAATTTTCTTGCACAACACTTGGGAAATCACCGCCACCAGCGACGATGCAAGCTGGGTCCGGATCATGTCCTTCATGTTCGCCGGAAACGCATCCACGATGCGATCTACGGTCTTCGCTGCGCTGTTGGTGTGCAGCGTGCCGAACACGAGATGGCCCGTTTCTGCCGCGCTGATCGCGGCCTCGATCGTCTCGAGATCGCGCATTTCACCGACGAGAATCACGTCGGGATCCTGCCGGAGCGCGCGCCGGATCGCCTCGGAAAAGCTGGGCACATCGACGTGGACTTCGCGCTGGGTCACCAAACAGCGTTTGTGGGAGTGGTAATATTCGATCGGGTCTTCGATCGTGATGATGTGACCGTCGCGGGCTTCGTTGATGTAGTTCACCATCGAAGCGAGCGTGGTCGACTTGCCGGACCCGGTCGGACCGGTCACGAGAATCAGCCCCCGGGGCCGATAAAGCAGTTCACGAACTTTGTCGGGCAGGCCAATTTCGCGCAGACCGAACATTTTGTACGGAATCTGACGCAGCACCAAACCGTAGTGGGTTTTGGCCTTCAGCACCGAGACGCGGAAGCGGGCCTTGTCGCCGAAAGCGAATCCGAAATCCGCGCCGCCGTTGAGCTTGACGTTGCTGACATGGCCGTCGGGCGTGATGGCAAGCATCAGCTTCTCGGTGTCGCTCGGCGTGAGCGCCGGACCGTCGATCGGCGTCATGCTGCCGCTGAGGCGCAACGTGGGCGGCTGACCGACTTGGATGTGAAGATCGGAGGCTCCTTGTTCGACCATCAGGTCGAGCAGGTCGTTCATTTCGTAGCTCATGGTGGTCGTTTAAGTCTGCTGGGAAGGACCGCGAAAGAGCTGGGGCCCGTCAGCTTGCATCGCCGACCGTGATCGAGACGACCTCTTCAATAGTGGTCAAACCCGCGGTGACTTTGCGGGTGCCATCTTCACGCATGGTCCGCATGCCAAGCGATCTCGCTTTGTCGCGCAGGCGGGCCGTACCCGCATTTTCATAAATCATTTTCTGTAATTCCTCGTTTACGACGAGGATTTCGAAGATTCCCATGCGCCCCCGGTACCCCGTGGCGTTGCAATCCGCGCACCCGTCGCCCTTCGCAAACGTGGCGTGCTCGGCCTGCGCGACAGTGATATTGAGCGACCGCAGCTCCTTCGCATCCGGAATCATCGGGCGTTTGCAGTGCCGGCAAATCTTGCGCACGAGCCGCTGGGCCATCACCGCGCGAAGCGACGTCGACACCAAAAACGGCTTCACCCCGATGTCGATCAAGCGCGTGACGGCGCCCGGCGCATCATTCGTGTGCAAGGTCGAGAACACCATGTGGCCCGTCAGCGAGGCGTTGATGGCAATTTCAGCCGTCTCCAAATCGCGAATTTCTCCGACCATCACAATATTAGGCGCCTGCCGCAGCATCGCACGCAGCGCCGACGCAAACGTCATCCCGACATCATGTCGCACCGGCACCTGGTTGATGCCGTTGAGTTGGTACTCTACCGGGTCTTCGACCGTGATAATTTTCCGATCCGGCTTGTTAATGAAGTGAAGACAGCCGTACAGCGTTGTCGTCTTGCCGGATCCCGTCGGTCCGGTGACGAGCAGAATGCCATCGGGCAACGAAATCAGGCGTTCAAACGTGGCCGCGTCGTCACTCAGGAAACCCAACTCCGGCAGGCCGAGCGTCAGGCCTTCCTTGTCGAGAATACGCATGACAATACTCTCGCCATGCGCCGTCGGCAACGAGGAGACGCGTAGATCCAGTTGCTTGCCGCCCACTCCAATCTGAATGCGACCGTCCTGCGGGATCCGCTTCTCGGCGATACTGATGTTCGCCATGATCTTGAGCCGCGAAAGAATGGAGAGCTGCAGCCGCTTGGGCGGATTTTCCACTTCGATCAAAACCCCGTCGATGCGGTAGCGCACCCGCAGGCGTTTTTCCAGCGGCTCGATGTGGATGTCCGAGGCGCGGCGCTGAATCGCCTCGATGATGATCTGGTGAACCAGTTTGACGATGGGCGCGTCGGCCTCGGCGTTCACCGCCGTGGTCGCCGCGCCGGGTTCAGTGGCGACCGCCGTTTCCACGGCGCCACCGGTTACGGAAAGATCGTTGAGCAGGTCGTCGATCGAGTTCGCGTCCTTGCCGTAAAAACGGTCGATCGCTGACGTGATTTCATCCGCGGTGGCGAGGACCGTCTCGATGGGCATCTTGACGACGTATCCCAGCGCATCGATGCCGTCGGTGTCGAGCGGATCGGCCAGGGCGATCCGCAGCCGGGCGCCTTCCCGGGCGATCGGCAGCAGGCGATGCTTCGCCGCGAGGGAACGCGGAACCAGTTCCAAAACGTCGCCCGGAATCCGCAGCGCCGTGAGGTCCGGCGCCATCGCCATCCCGAATTCTTTCGCGAGCAGAGTAACGACGGCTTTGGCGTCAATCGCGCCGTGGGCCATGAGGGTCGCCAGCAACGTCCGACCCGCGGTTCCATGCAGGGCGCGAGCTGCGTCCAGCTGGGCTGGATACAGCAGCCCACGATCGACGGCGAGCTGAACAATGAACTCCTCGGCAACACTGTCGGTTGGCGAAGCGGACGGGGTAGGAGGAGTCATGGAGGGCGCCGCTGCGCTTATTTCGGAGCCAGGCTCATCAGGAACTCGGCGTTGGACTTCGTCTTCTTCAGCCGGTTGATCAGCATCTCCATTGACTCGATCGGGCCGAGACCCTGCATCGCGCGGCGCAACGCGAAGATGCGCTGCAACTCATCCGGATGATAGAGCAGTTCTTCTTTGCGCGTGCCGGACCGGTCAATGTTCACTGCCGGGAAGATTCGGCGCTCCACCAATCCACGGTCAAGATGCAGTTCGCTGTTACCGGTGCCCTTGAATTCTTCGAAGATGATTTCGTCCATCCGGCTGCCCGTATCGATCAGCGCACTGGCAATGATCGTGAGGCTGCCGCCGCCCTCGATGTTACGCGCGGAACCGAAGAAACGTTTCGGCTTCTGCAGGGCGTTGGATTCGAGACCGCCGGACATCGTCTTGCCCTGGTTGCCGGCGAGCGCGTTGTAGGCTCGCGCCAGACGCGTGATCGAATCCAGGAGGATGACCACGTGCTCACCTTGCTCGATGCGGCGACGAGCGATCTCGATCACCATTTCGGCGCAGTGCACGTGCGACTCCGGCGACTCGTCGAACGTCGAGGAAACGACTTCACCCTTCGTGTGACGACGGAAATCGGTTACCTCCTCCGGCCGCTCGTCGATGAGCAGGAGGATGAGTTTAACGTCGGGGCTGTTCGCCGAAATCGAGTTCGCGATATTCTGCAGCAACACCGTTTTGCCGGTGCGGGGCGGAGCCACGATGAGCCCGCGCTGCCCGAAGCCGATCGGCGTCAGGATGTCGACCGCTCGCATCGAGACGTCCTTCACGACATCGGCGTCCTCGAGCAGAATGCGCTTCAACGGATAGTACGGAATGAGTTCCTCAAAAGGAGTGACGTTCGCGATCTCCTCGGGCTTCAGACCCATGACACTCTCAACGCGGACGGCGGACGGACAGCGCTCGCCCTCCTGCGGCGGCTGAATCACGACTTCGACGCGATGGCCGCGTTTGAGTCCGAACCGCTTAACCAGACTCTCGGGCAGGTAGGCGTCTTCCGGATACAGTCGATAATTGACGTGGTCGTGGACCAGAAATGACCCGCGGTCGTTTTGATCGATGTGCGCGACATCCCGGATCGGCCGGCTTTTTTCCGCGGCAAACCTGAAGATTTCGGTCAACAACTGCCGCTTGCTCGGCGCGCCGTCGAACCGCACTCCCAACTGGCGGGCAAACCCCGTCAGCTCGAAAAGCGTGAACGCGTAGATCTTATTTAACCAGAGAGACTCACCCTCGCCACGGGCCAGATTCTCGGCGAGCGCGTCGAGCGCCGCGAGATCGTTGAAGCGGGACGGATTGGGCAAATCACCGAAAACGGGAGCGTTGCTGGGAGGCGGTAATTGCGCCGGGGGCAGTTCGCGGCCGCCGTGACCACCTCCACCCCCGCCCCCACCCCCGCCTTGTTGCCAATGGCCGCCGCCCCCACCGGGAGCGCCGCCGCCATGACGACCGCGTTTGCGCTTGCCGCCATGCTTCCAAAAATTCCGGTCTTGGGCGCCACCCTGGCCGCCCTGCCCACCTTGGTTGTGTTGACCGTGTTGACCGCCCGGTTGGCCCTGCCATTCCCGGCCACCACCCCCACCACCGCCCCCACCACCCGGCTGGTGCGCTGGCTGTGGTCCACGATTTCCACCTTGATTCTCCGAAGGCGCATTCGACTGACCCGCGCCGCGCTCAGAACTAGAATCTCCGTGAGATTGGGCGTCAGGCGAACCGTCGCGCCGGTCGTCACCGCGGTTTTCCGGGCGGTCGCCATTTTCGGGACGGTCGCCGCTTTCCGAACTATCGAACGAGCGCTCCTCGCGGTCATCTCGACGGTCGTCACGCTGCGGGGGTTGATCCTGGCGGTTTGCCTCGCGATCCGGACGGTCCTCGCGACGACTCTCCGGTGCCGGGGCCGGTTCGGGAGCTCGGGATGGTTGAAAATGGGGACGTTCCGGTTCGGCCGCGCGCTCTTCCCGGGGCGGCGGAGGGGTTGGTGCCTGCTCTCGAAACTCACGAACGGAAGGGGGCGCGCTCGGCGCCGGGGAAACTTCAGGAAACTCCGTTTGCTCGGCCTTCGATCCAGCCGGTTTCCTAACCTTGGCGCGGGCTGCGGGTTTGGCGACTTTTTGATCGACGGGCTTGGGAGCGCGCGCGGTGGCGGCGCGGGGGCGCGGGCGGCGCGTTTTCTTGGTGTCGCCCGCTTCAGAAGCGCGCGGGGCAGACGGCGAATCGCCGTCGTTTTTAGGAGGAAGGGCCATGTCTAGAGTTCGAAAAAAGTTGGGGAAGAAGGAACCGGTGTCAGGCGGTAGACCCGACACTCCCGCGAAGTTTCAGGCGGCTGAGAGGGCGGTGGCCAAGCGATAGACCTGGGCCTCGAGGAACCGGGCCGAGCCCTCGTTCCACAAGACAAAGTCGGATAGCTCGATTTTTCGCGCCAGCGGCAGTTGCTTGGAAATTCGCTGCCCGGCGAGAACGCGCGGAAGGCCGCGTTGCTCCAGACGGACGAGTTGCTGAGTCGGAGAACAGGCGACGCATACCGTGAAATCAAACCAATTCTCCAACGCCTTTTCGTGCAGCAGGGGCACTTCGATGGCCCAACGAGCCTCGGGCGCCTGCGCAAACGCCTCGCGCCACGCCTCAAATACCCGGGGATGAGTCAGGTTTTCCAACCATTGCCGCTCGTCATCGTGCGCAAAGACGCGTTCCGCGAGCGCTGGACGATTGATGGCTTCCTTACCGCTGTCCCTCATGATCACGGCCTCGCCAAAGCGCGTCCGCAGGGCCGCAATCACCTCGGGATCAGTCAAAACGATTTCGCGCACGATCTGATCTGAATCGAGACGTCGAAATCCGCGCCCTGCAAACGCGCGCGCTGCAGTCGACTTGCCACAGCCTAAACCGCCAGTGATGCCCACAATCATGGAGAGGTAGTAAAACCGAAACGTTTGGCCCTCCGCCGAAGCTCGGCAACTGGATTGATTACCCAAATTTGGGTCATAGGTGGCTGTTTGTGCACAGCTGCGGATCGATTACGGCTTGGCGTGACACACCTTCTTGTCTGTGCATGAGATTCGACCGCACCGGCAGGAATGCCGGTGACGTTCCGAGATGGAACGGGTTGTCCCCAACGCGCTGCGAAGCAGGAGTATGTCGTTCCGTCCGAGGTTCCTCGCTGTTTCCAGTGGATAGTGGAGCGGATTGTCGCCAATCCGCTGAGGCGAATCGCCGCGCCCAGATGGCAATGGCTTTAAACCAGCGCGTTAGGGAAAACCCGATCCACCTTAAACCCCACCTCCGGCAACCTGGGACCGCGGCCGCCCTCGGCCACATCCGGGATCCGTGATGGAAACCACGCCCCGTTCCGTCAGTGACGATCAATGAAGATCAGTGGTTCACCTGCTTGGGTCCGAAATGACGTTTATCCTGTCATCTTGTCATCCTGTCCCGGCTCGAGCTTGATCGCTAAAGAGGAGAGACAGGATAAACAGGATTTACAGCATGGATCCCACGCCTCGCGACGCCTCGCCGGCGAAATCTTCAACCCGGCGGCTTAGGGACAAGCCTCTCAATCATCCGAATGCGGCCGGGGGCGGCCGCGGTCCCAGCCTCCGATTACCCCTAGAAAAGGGAAGAAAAACCCTCGCCTTGCTCGGGCGGCGGTTCGGGCATCTCGCCGGCAGATCCGCGTTGATCGCCCGTACCCTTTTTACCGAACCATGCTCGCCACGATCATTTCAGCTGCCCTCCAAGGCATCGACGCCGCGATCGTGTATGTGGAAGTAAACGCCGGCGAGGCGGGAGAACCTAAACTCATTTTGGTCGGGTTACCCGACGCGGCGGTCAAAGAATCCGATGACCGCGTCTTCTCCGCGCTGAGCAATAGCGGCTTCCGTCCCCCTCGCACGCGGACCACCATCAATCTCGCCCCGGGCAATCTGCGCAAGGAAGGCCCCTTCTATGATCTACCAATCGCCCTCGGCATCCTGGCCGCCACCAAGCAACTCGCCGCGGAAAATCTCGGTGAATGGCTCATCGCGGGCGAGTTGAGTCTATCGGGCGCGACGCGCCCGGTCCGCGGAGCCTTGGCGATGGCGCGGCTGGCCCGGACGCTCGGTAAGCGCGGGGTTTTACTCCCCGGAATTTCGGCGGAAGAGGCGGCGCTGGTCGAAGGCGTCCCGGTCTACCGCGTCGACTCCCTCGATCAGGCCGTTCGGTTCCTCACCGGCGAAAAACCGCTCGAACCGCTCAAACCCGACGCCGCGCGGCGCGCGAGCCCGGCGCCCGCCAGCGGTGACGCCGCCGTCGACTTCGCCGAGATTAAAGGCCAGCAAGCGCTGCGGCGCGCCATCGAGGTCGCCGTGGCTGGCAACCATAATCTGCTCATGATTGGTCCCCCGGGCTCCGGAAAGTCGATGGTGGCCAAACGCATTCCGGCGATCATGCCGTCGACCACGCTGGATGAGCGCCTCGAAATCCTCAGCATTCACTCCGCGGCGGGGCGGACCATCAGCGGCGAAATGGCGTGGGATGCGCGACCGTTCCGCTCGCCGCATCACACCGTATCCGACGTAGCCCTACTCGGCGGCGGCACGATCCCCGGGCCGGGCGAAATCTCCCTCGCGCACCATGGCGTGTTGTTTCTCGATGAACTGCCCGAATTCAAACGGTCCGCCCTGGAGGTTTTGCGCCAGCCACTGGAAGATTGTGAAGTCACGATTTCGCGGAGCGCGGGAAAGGTCACCCTGCCCTGCGCCTTCATGCTCGTCGCGGCCATGAACCCGTGTCCCTGTGGCTATCTGGGCGATCCCAAGCACGAATGCCGCTGCACGCCGACCCAGGTTCAGCGTTATCGAGCTCGCATCAGCGGCCCGCTGCTCGACCGCATTGATCTCCACGTGGAGGCG
>Ga0163144_10030433_pt1 | contig 10325 bp, 7 predicted proteins | sample OliLak19BULKMAT1_FD_123175 | JGI IMG/M metagenome (GOLD analysis project Ga0163144, IMG submission 123175) | Freshwater microbial mat bacterial communities from Lake Vanda, McMurdo Dry Valleys, Antarctica - Oligotrophic Lake LV.19.BULKMAT1 | ecosystem: Environmental > Aquatic > Freshwater > Lake...
GATTTTTCTATTCCTATGACTGGTCTAGGTTCTGGATTAATAAATTATGACGTTCCTATTACGGGAACGGGTTTATTTACTTTCCAAGGAACGATTAATCCTAATGGGGGGTATTTAACCGCGACGGGATTGACGGGATATGGAAGTGGACAAAATCAATACGGACTATATACCGGATATACAAATAAGGGAATAGCTACCGTTTTTGTCCCTTATACCGGTGCTTCCGTTATATCTGGTTTTTTTAATTCAAATCAATACGAGACTGTAAATTTTGTAAGTGATCTTTTCTTTTTTACTGGACTGATTACTAAGACATACTCTATTAACGGATTGGCTTGGGCGACGGGAGAGATAGTAACTGGAAAACTACAGGGAGAGTTTGGTTATAACTTTGAACCGGGCATTTATACTTTTAGCAAGACTTGGACGGGATTGGTGTCGGGAGAGAGTGCTATTATTGACTCCTTTAATCCTACCGAATATACCTATGGGGTTACAGGAACCAGCGGAGTAATCAATGGAACGTATTATACTATTTTAGATGTAAACGGATGTAATTTCGATGAACCATTTCTGACTCCTACCGGAATTCCTTCTCAAATTTATAATAAAACTGGAGGAATTGTCAGTCCGTTAAAAATCTTTGTTTTGACCCCATTAAATACGGGCGAATATACGGGGGAAAATTCTTTTAATAATAGCTCTAGGACTAATATTTCTCGTCGTGGAAATACCCCGTCTGGGACTGGATATTTTAACAATGTTTTTCAACAACCCTTCTATAGAGATGGAATTTGGACGGAGACTCTTACGGGAATAACTGGAAAAATTTTTACTGCCGAGACTGGCAAAATAAAAAGTATTACAGCTAACCCGTTTTTGTATAATGATGTAGTTTCTGGATATTTTCGTGTCAGTGGTGATTTTACCGGGTATCAGTCTTTCGTTTGGGGTGGTCAAACGTCGGGCGACTTTTCTGATTATACCACTTTCATTTCTGGTATAGACAACTCTCTTAGGAAAACTTATACTAGTTCTTATAATTTCGAGATGCTATTAAAAACTGGAACTTATGCTTTTTTTCTATATCCGTCTGTCATTGAGACGGGGGTTTTTAACACAGAGTCACCTTTTATATCTTATCCAAGCCAAGTGGATGTGTCTGAAAATGAAAATAACGTCGTGGTTCCGTTTCAACTATTATATCCGAGCAATTCTACGGTTAAGATGTCTTTTGAATATCAAGAAGGAACGGCTAGAGAGTACATTAATTATCTTCCTACCCAAAAAGAAATTACTTTCAATGGAGGTCAATCAGGACTACAGTTTTTAACTATCCCTATTATTGATAACTCTATACAAAATGATAATAGTGTCTTTGGATTAAAAATAACAAATATATCGGGTGGCTACATATCAAATAGAGGCTCACTGATTAATACCGTTATTAATATTAATATATTAGATAACGATATTCCTACTGAAAGTAATAGTTGCTGTGATCCAACGGGAATAGATGTAACGCCGGCCTGTTTAAAATACGTTGGTGGAAAAATATATAGCGGATATAACGGAATATATTATAATACTATCGTTTTTGACAGCGCGGTAAAAAATAACGAAGTTTTAAACTTCAAAACAAGATTTGTCGCAGGGCTAAGCGACGACTTAATAATTATAGGGCTGGTGGCAAATTCTAATCCAATAACAATAATTGATACACGAATTCAAAATTATGTTAGTGGGTCGTTAATTAACGTAAATGAAACATTGTCTTTGCCGAGCAATACCTTTGCTATAAAAACAGAAGTAATAGCGGCGTCGGCGTCAAACAATCAAGGATCAAGATGTCCTTGGTATTTAGTTTTAGGGTGTGCAGAACAAAATGATAGACTTGATAATATAGAAAATCAAATTCTTAATCCTTTAACTACCTGCTATGGTTCTCAACTTTCGCCTTTCGATTTTGCCGTAATTCGTTTCATATGGGACGGCGGCGGAGGAACGGATTTAGATATCCGAGTTGCGTTAATGGGCGTAGATGTGTCAATAAATGGTAGAGACGTAGGGTGGAGTAGAGAAACTGTTGTGGCTGGAGTTTCCGGTGATTATCTTATATGGGGGGGAGACAATACTGGGCCTGCGGGTACGGAGGCGGTATTAGTGTATTTCGATAGAGTCTCTACCGATTTTCCCGCTCTTTCTACAATATCTGTCCGTCTTAGAGCAAACTGGTACTCCTCTAGAAATACTGGTAACTTTACCATCCAATTTGAAACGTGGGTTGGAGGCGTAATGTCGCAAGTTTCGACTGATTTCATTAATACGGGGGGAGAACAAATAGACATCATTAATGTGGAGGCAAACGTAGTAAGTATCTCTCCGGGTACTGCAGATGGAGAAGGGTGTGGAACTTTAATTTTTAATGTAGCTACTAATACAGCCGAAATAATATGAATTTATCGTACTTTCTATTAGGGTCGTCCGGCTCTTTTTCTACTACTATAGACGGAACATTAGATTTAGCGTTTAATGATAATTTTTACGTTGATAATTCTGGATATTTCAATTTCAACTTATTTTCTGGCGAGACTTTAGTAGGAACTAAACAGGTATTAGGTAATTATTCTGATTGGCAAAGTTCTTTCAATTTACCTGCTAACGCTACTTATAATTATACCGCCGATGGATATATATTCAACGACTATACTTCCGCTTTCTCTGGGTCTGGAGTAAGAGCTGAAATATATTCTACCGGAAGTGGAGTTGTCCCGAGTTGGGTGAATACGGGTTTTTTGTCTGGTCGGGGCAATGTGTTTTTAGGAACCGGTTTAACTAACCCTTTTCCTGAGCCCGCGTATATAACCTTAAGGTCGGGGCTGTCAACATCTGGATTATTTTTGACTAGATTTAGAGACAACGGAACGGAGGTATCTACTGAGTCTTTCGCTTTCTCTGGGAGTGGGAGTTTAGTGCCTAATCAAGAAATTAGGCGATTTTGGGCCAAGTCTAACGAAAGGTTTTTATTGTGGTCGAGCAATTCATCCGGTAATCCGAGCGGTTTTATTAATACTGTTTTTAATTTTAGTAAACCCACCGGAAATAATGACAAGTGGACTCCCGACGGATTGACTTGTACTCTGGGCAGAAGTATCAGCGGGAAATCTTTAAAGATTGATGTTTCTAATAGTGCTGTGGGGCCACGTGGTTTTTATTTTTCTGGTACAATTCTAAATCCTTTGGGCGTTAGCAGTTATGTTACCGCATTCAGTCAGGGGACAAGCGATGATTTTTATCTTAACGGGAGTCCTATTCCAAGTACAAACTTGGGAGACAGTGTGTCTTTTAATTATACTTTTTTGTTAGAGGCCAGCGAAAGATTTAATTACGCTTTTTATAACAATAACAACGGATTCGTGGGCGGCGGTGTTGTATTTTACGTAAATCCTGTAAGTGGCAGTTTTTTATATTCGGATTTGACCGCTTATTCTTTAATGGGGAGATATCGTGGAAATACTGCTCCGGGATTTACTGGAGATATAATAGTCAGTCCTTTAGTTCCTCCTTGCAAGACGGGGTATGTTCCTCCTACTGGCGGGTATTTTCCTCCGACTGCTCCGCCTATAATAAACTCTGGACAGCTATTATTATCTATTACGAATACCGGTTCTCCGTGTTCCAATCAAATAATAAACAAAATAACCGAATTTGAAGTAATGTCTTATTATCCAGATGGACACGAATTGTCTTTAGATGTCAAATTTACCGATAATAACTCTTACTCTAAATATTTGTCTTTCACAGAAGATTTATCTTACCGCGTTAATTATACTGGATATATTTTAGCTTCGGGTATTTCCCCCACGACTAATATTACGGGATATATTCCAACCTATCAATACTTTAGCGGGTTGGTTCCGTATCAAATAAAAGGTTCCGACGGGGGTTTTCAAGTATGTTACTCTTACGAAATGACTGGAAGCGGTTTGATCGCAAGTGGAACTGGCATTCTTCAGAGATATTTCGGTCAAGCTTTAACTGGACTAATAGCTAATAATTCTGGATATATTCAGTATGATACTTATTTTTACCAAAGTGGTACAGGCGTTATTTCTGAATTTATCAGTGGATTTGATCCGCAAATTAACATATATCAAGATGGAAATTTTCTAGATTATAATGACGATTGGTTAAATAATCCTTATTCTAATCAGGTTAGAAAATTAACCACGGGTCGGAATATATATTTACCTTCTGTCGAGGCTGCAAACTTATTTGATGTGGTTGGAAGTTCTGGACTCTCAATAAAAGTATCTAAAAGTCCAAAATATAGTCAAACGTCTTTCTTACGCAAAAATTCGACAACCATACAATTAGTTTCTGAAACTGGGTATAATTATGACTATTCCGCATCGTCTTTGGCGGCGTGGGCTTCTTACCGAGTTGATAGCGGAACTAATTCTAAAAACGTCATAGGCTATGCACTAGAAATAATTGATGATTTGTTATTGGTCAATCAGGAGTCTGTAAACACCGGACAATTGAGAGACGTTCCCCCAAGCCTATTTGCTTCTGGAACAGATATAAGGAGTGAATACCTTACTTATTGTATCGTTAGTAAAAGCTTGGATTGTGAAGATAAAGAATTTAATGATGTCGAGGTTTGCTTTACTGGTGCCCCTGACTCCGCCGCATATAAAGTTTTCGTGAGCGGCGTGTTAAAAAAATTCAAAGATAATGCAGTAACTTCTTTTGATCCTCCGGGATTACTAAATATATCATCAGGGGTTGTCCCTAGTTATTTTAGGTATTGGTCTGGAGAGATAGAGTATAATACTTTTGTCAGTGGAGACTCTGTTAGATTTGATTTGTATCCTTTCGATTATACTGGATTATACAGGCAGTACTTTAATGTCGATCCTGCGTATCCTTCTACGGGTGTTAATTTTACCTATCCTAATGATTTCACTAATATCACGGGGTTAGTCTCTAAAATTAATAACGTATTGAGCGGGGTTAGTTTCCCTGTCTGGTATCCTTATTCCTGCGTTAGCGGAAGCGGAACACCTCCAATTTATATAGATGGAGGATTGCTTTCAGCTAAAGTTAAAAATCTTCCTTCTGGCGACGTTAATTACAATAACGTAATTCAATTTTTGTCTTTACGTAATAACACGGGCTATAATATGTCTCTGCAACTTCAAAGTAGAGCTATTCAAAAACAAAATGATAGTACTAAACTAAAATATCTATTGCCTTCTTACGTCCAATTACAAGGAAGTAATGATAATTCTATTTGGACAACTTTAGATACGCGGAGTGGTATTAATTGGCTTGGAATTGATCCTATTAAACGAAACTTTACCGGTTTAAAATCTGGAGTCCCAGACAATTTAAATATAATTAATATAAATAATGACGAGGGTGATGAAGTTTTCGTTGATGAGACAGGGGTGGTTGGAGGATATCAAAATCTTTACTCTTTCATTCAGTCGGGTTCCGTGGTATTGAGTGCGGACTGTCCTCCGATAGTCTTTGAAAGAGAGATTAGTATCATAAAGCCAACGGGATTCCCTATTAACGCAATTTTTGATCCAAAAACATGTGGACCTAAAGAAAAAGAAGAAGAGGGAGACGGAGAAAAAGAAAAAAACGAGCCTTCTTCCGGTCAATCTACTTCTGGAAATCCCGTTTATATTTCCAACTATCTAAGGACTGGATTTGTTTTAAGTTCCGGTATAAATAATCAACCCCTTACGGGCGTCTCTTATGATTACTATCGCGTTTACTTTAGCGGGTTTTCCGCGTTAAATACAAATTACGAAACCCTTTCTAGCACGTTTATTGTAAAAAATATTAATCTATATTCTTCTTTAGTGAATGAAATTCCCGTTCACACAGGAGAAAATATTTGTGTCATTGGTGCAGACTATTCCCTGAAAGTACAAGGAGCAGTTTTAGTTCCGTTGACTGGCCAACTGATAACAAGCATTGGAAAAAATAGTTTAGGAGTCTATTCTTTAAATAATCAAACAGTTATTATGCCTTTGAGCGGACTTCAAAGTGGAAGTTTGGTTAAATTTAATAACAGAAGCGGAAGATTAATATCTAATTCTGGAACTGGTGTCATAACAGACAGAATAACTGGAACAGGATGCTTTTCTACGGGGGTAATAGACTGGTTTTATAATCCAGCTACCGAACAAATTACCTTTGATAGAGATTTTCAGTCCTGTATAACTGGAAGCGGAAATATCACGGGTCAATACGTTAGACTAAAACCGGCGGTGGTTAATCAACAATTGGCGGGTGGAGGATTCTTAGGAAACTCTTTCAATATCACGGTTACTACCGGAGCAACTTTTACTGGAATATCTAATATTGATTTTCTGGTTCAAAATCTTACTGGAATCTATACTTTTACCGGGGTGACTGGTGGCTATGCGGCTTTAGGATACTTAAATATTAATACCGGATTTAACTTCGCTTTAAATTCTAATCCGGTGGATTATGTCGCTGGGGGTATTACTGGATACGTAAACTCTAAAGCCATATTAGACTACGGAACTCCTTTAGATTTCGATTGGGTAAGTATAAATAATAATTCTATAACATACAATGGTGATTCTGGAAACTGGATCGCTCCAGATTACTTTAGCACTTCTGGTCAGTTATTAAGTATAATAAATAGCAATCCTTTCGTATTTTTAGTTACGGGGTATGTCAGTAATAATAAAATTATTTTAGAGTCATTATTGTCTGGTCAAACCGGAAATAATATATTGATAAATGCCGGAAGAGGACTAAATACCGGGAATCAAACTCCATACTTTAATGCTAATACGTTGGTTAGTGGTCAAGATTTATATAGAAAAATTTATGGAACTGGCGTGTATAGTGGACATCTATCCGCTGTTTTTTATAATACGGGATATTTCGTAAATAACAATGCTACTGGATTTATAACTGGATTTGTACCTACCTTCCAAGGTGTCAGAACTTTTACTGGAATTTGGGGATTAGTAACCGGTAATTTCTTTACGGGTTATAATAATTTCTTACAGAATGGATTTACCGGCGTGTCTGGCCTCTCTTATAGAAATACTATCGGAGGAACTAGTTATGCAATTACCCCTCAAAACATTGATATGGGATTACTTTATAATGATATGTTTGATACTCAGACTAATACAGATATAGCTAAATTGACTGTCAGCGGAGTCAACTTATCGGGAGTATCTAAGTTAATAACGGGTGTTTTCCAAATAGTTATATAATAAAATTATGGCACAATATTTAAGTAGGATAATAGGAAAACCAAAAGATACTCGTTTACTACCCTTCGATATCCATCAAAGTGGACAGAGTTTTTTCATATCAAGCGGCAGGTGTTACTCCGCCTTCACATACGCTTACGACTCGCTTGTCCCTGTAAAGGGTCTATATACCCCTATTAACATTCCTCCAAATCAATTAGACAAATATTATTTTTATTTAGACTTCACCGTTTTACCAAATTTACAAGTCAGCGAGGTTTCTGCTAACGCAGCAAAAGTTGGCAGGTTTGCGGCAACTGCCGGATGGACATCTTACCCAGATCAATACTTAATTAAACCATACGACATAAAAAATACAGATGGTACTATCAAACAAATTATTAACGGTAAACAACAGGAAAAATGTTATTTACTACTAGGAAAAATTTGGAAAGAAAAACCAGACATTGACCCATATAAAATAAAAGTTATTAGTGGATTAGGTGCTGATGGACAACCCAAAAATTATTATTTGTCTATATATAATAATTGTGATATAATTATGATGGGATCAAACGTCTCAGGAACTAGTATAGTATTTCCTATGCCGTATTTTGGGGCTTCCTACTATAAAACTCCAGAGGAATACACGACGCCTTAACCATGACCTATAACTATTTCGGCCATCGCTCATTTAACCCTGATAATAATCCAGAAGGAGAAACTTTTGGAGATGGTTCAGAGCGTCCTATAGGTTTTCTGGAAAAAGATATAAACTATTTATTTTGGAATATAAGATCGTTTAATTGCAATTTTGTGATAACAATTCAAAGCGATCCATTAAGCGCGTTTTTATCGAGTAGTAGTCCGACGAGTATTGTCGGAGCTTTAGCTTCGTTAAGTCTATTATCTACAGATCGAACCGAACCTGTTGTCGGATATACAAAAATTTCTACGTCTTTTAAACAAAAACAAAGGGTAGGAAGAAGAAAGGACGACACGAAAGATGGCATTATTTATACTTGGGACGGGGTTAAAAACGGGAAAACTATTACAAAAATTAGTTTAGGAAATAATCAAAAAACTTTTACTTACAGCAATAATAAAATTTACGAAGGACAAGTAGCTTCTGGCCCAATCCATAGTTTAGGTGGAAAGGTCGTTATAGATTTCTCTAATATAAAATACTATAATCGAAAGTATTGGCCTCGAATTATAATAACGACTAACAACGCTACATCTAAAATACAGGGGTCTAGAATACTAGGCGGGGTTAGTTTTATGGGTCAATTAATTCCTATGTTTTCCGCCGGAAATATTTTAGCAACAAAGATAGCGTTTGGAGCTATCGAGCCGGGAAATAGACTAAACAGAGAAACGAATACTTACGATAAGTTTCTATGGGACGGAACGGATTACTACGAGCAAAGGTAACTTTTCCAACGTTTTTGATTTACAACCAAAGTTTTCTTTTTTTCCTCTTCCACAAGTCCGCCGTTATATTCTTTTACGCCGACCTCTGTTAAGTCAAGAATATCCATAACCTGATGATCTGCATCTCTAGTTTTCAACTTAAGATTTTCTATACCTTCTCTTTCATCGCCTCCTACGCAAAACGCAAGATGGCTATTATACGAGTTGCATCCGTAACTATTTCTTCCCCAATAATATATTTTATAGTATTTTTTCATAAACTTCACAATTGTTGCAAATATTGTTATCTAATGGATAAATATCCCTTTTGTCACATTTAAACGCAGAAATCTTATTACTTTGTCCGCAGCATTTTGTCACAAACCCGTCAAGTTTATCTTTTGATCGGAATTTACAAGACCCCATCTTAGAATCAGGAACATCGTTAAAATCCACGAAGATAACACTACTCATTCTTCTGAATACTTAATATTCCTAATATCTTAATGACAACAGGAATAGATATGTTACTCTCGTCCTGCCAAGCTAATACGGCTTCGTCCGTCAAGTCATTCTCTTTAAGAAAATCTGATTGGGTTTTTATCAGATATTTCTTTAATTGTTCAAACGAGCGTCCTTTTTCCTGTATTTTTTTAAGAAGTGCTGCGTGTGGTCCTCCCGCTTTGCTGGCAACTTCGGGATTACTTGTATTTTCTAAGTTACTATTAGGTCCAATTTCATCAAATCCTAACACCGGAATTTCTAAGGCATTTCTCCACGCCCTAACGAACGCTCTATTTCCGGCAATACATGTCAAATAGTTTGCGGCGAAACTGTGTGTATTTCGTGTGTGAGCGTCTGCTTCACCAACGAAAATTTTCGATTGCATGGATGTCTCTAGATTTGGAATTATCTCAATTTCACAGGTCATCGCTACGAAATCAGGATAAGCGAAATCAATGCTTTGCTTAATATAGTTATATCCACGTAATGAAGACAGATAACGAAATCCGCCTAACAAGATTAGCAATTTACTATCGTCTATCGTACTAATATCTAGCGACTTAAAATTTGTGTCTTTCGGAAATTTGTCGCGATTAGGAACAATAAACTTCTTAGGAACCATCTTATACCAATCAATTTTATTGGGTTCATCTTCCTTGAAGATATAATCTATCGGCAGTAATCCGCCTTCATCTCTTTTCCAGAAATTTAATTGAGATTGATAGCGATAGCTATCACTTGATGGCGAAGCAAACGGTGACTTTTCTATGAGAATATTCGGTTCTTCTATATCTTTTTTGAGTTTTGGCATATAATTATAAATTTGCTATTTTTAGTACGTTTTGAATATCTTCAAACGTTGTAGATTCATCGTCATTGAAAGCGGCCAGATATACATTTGACTTAGTATATTTACGAACGGCGTCTCCGAGTCGTGCTGATATGTCTCCTTGCCCGTTTCCCCCATATAAATGAACCACGGCCCCGTAAAGCGAGAATGATACGCATGTTGATGCTGGGTTGATCTCTCTCCCCCCATCGTAATGATGAACGTTTAAATTCTGCAACTTTCTTCCTTCTTTCGTAGTCGCCAAACATCCTTTGCACCACTTATCTTCTCTATAGATTAAGTTTGAAATCTTCATTTAA
>Ga0163144_10030435_pt1 | contig 10325 bp, 12 predicted proteins | sample OliLak19BULKMAT1_FD_123175 | JGI IMG/M metagenome (GOLD analysis project Ga0163144, IMG submission 123175) | Freshwater microbial mat bacterial communities from Lake Vanda, McMurdo Dry Valleys, Antarctica - Oligotrophic Lake LV.19.BULKMAT1 | ecosystem: Environmental > Aquatic > Freshwater >...
GGAGGCTCGTCCACTCCGCCAACCCGCCGGTCTTCGCATGCTTACCGTCCTTGTCGACTACGATAGCGGCAATCTTCATTCCGCCGAAAAGGCCTTTCAGCGCATGGCGGCCGAAGGGGACGGCGGCACGGTGCTGGTCTCTTCCCGTCCCGAGGATGTGGCCCGCGCCGACCGGATCGTGCTGCCGGGCGACGGAGCGTTTCCGGCCTGCCGGGCGGCTCTGGGCGCAAAGGCCGGGCTCTTCGAGGCGATTGCCGAGTCGGTCACGGTCCGGGCGCGGCCGTTTCTGGGCATCTGCGTCGGCATGCAGATGCTGGCCTCACGCGGGCATGAATACCAACTGACCGCAGGTTTCGGCTGGATTGCGGGCGATGTGGTGCGGATCGACCCCGGAAACCCGGCCCTGAAGGTGCCGCACATGGGCTGGAATGATCTGGTCATCGACCACCCGCATCCGGTGCTTGCTGGAATCGCGACCGGCGACCATGCCTATTTCGTTCATTCCTACCATTTCCGCACCGCCGACCCGGCCCACCGCCTTGCCGTCTGCGACTACGGGGGGGACATTACAGCCATCGTCGGTCGTGACACAATCATCGGTACCCAGTTCCACCCGGAAAAAAGCCAGGCTGCAGGACTCCGTCTGATCGCAAACTTCCTGCGCTGGAAGCCTTAGGCAGGCGCCATCTGCCAACGGTCAGCGCGGCGATACTTTCGGCCTGCATCGCCAGCAACGTGAGCGTAATCCGCAGGTCGGACGCCGCCTTGGCCACACAGCACGACCCGGCTAGTGCGGTTTACTTTACCCGGCTCCAGGTCCCGCCATTCCGACAGATGCCCATGGCACACCCGCGCACGGCAAGACTGTCACCCGAAAGCGTCATGTCGCCATTGTACTCCCGATCCCGGTCAGGTGCATAAATCCGCCCGTCGTCGTAGAGTCCGTCAGGATAGGGTGTCATGTCCCATACGATCTGCCGACCGACATTCGGGCTGTCGATCGGACTTCCGTCAGACTCGAAGGCTGCAATCAATGTGCCGCAAAATGCGGGCCCGCAGGGCTTGATCTCGATATGGCCGTAGTCGCCGTTGTCGTCCTTCAACGTTTGCCAGATACCCTCAACCGGGTCGGCCAGCGCAGCAGAGCCAAGCACCAGCAGTGCGGCGGTCAGTGTAAAGCCTTTCATAAGTCACTCCTCCCAATGGTTCCCTACATCAGCCTGGGCCGCTGCGGTCTTGCAATCAAGCATGACGTTGGGTCGCGTTCCGGGTCTTTCCAATCGCGCCCGGCCATGCCAGAGACGCCTCGCAGCAAAAAGGAGGCTATGATGATCCTCTATCCCGCCATCGATCTGAAGGACGGACACTGCGTCCGACTCCTGCGCGGTGACATGGCGGAGGCCACCGTCTTTGGCGACGATCCTGCCGCGCAAGCGGCTGCGTTTCAGGCGGCCGGTTGCGCCTGGCTGCATCTGGTCGATCTGAACGGGGCTTTTGCAGGCCAACCCGTCAATGCCGACGCGGTCGAGGCGATCCTCGCCCGGGTCACTGTCCCCTGCCAGCTTGGCGGCGGCATCCGCGACATGGCAACCATCGAGATGTGGCTGGAGAAGGGCCTTGCCCGCGTCATCCTCGGCACTGTCGCGGTCGAGAACCCTGCGCTGGTGCGTGAGGCGGCAAGGGCCTTTCCCGGTAAGATCGCGGTCGGGATCGACGCCCGCAAGGGCCGCGTCGCCACCAAAGGCTGGGCGGTAGAGACCGAGATCCTCGCCACCGACCTTGCCCGGAGCTTCGAAGATGCCGGTGTGGCGGCACTCATCTACACTGACATCGACCGCGATGGCGCGATGCAGGGACCCAACATCGTGGCGACGGAGGCTTTGGCGCGCGCCGTGACCATCCCCGTCATCGCCTCGGGCGGCGTGTCCAGCCTTTCGGACCTGACCGCCTTGCGCGCCACCGGGGTGATCGCCGGGGCGATTTCCGGCCGTGCGCTTTATGACGGGGCAATTGATCTGGCTGAGGCGCTAAGGCTCCTGGCACGATAGACCCGCCCGAGGCTTGCTTTTCCGGGCCCAAGAAGTCATGTCACCTCGCATGCTCAAAACCCGCATCATCCCCTGTCTTGACGTGGCCGATGGCCGCGTGGTCAAGGGCGTGAACTTCGTCGACCTGATCGACGCGGGCGATCCGGTGGAGGCGGCCAAGGCCTATGACGCAGCAGGGGCGGATGAGCTTTGCTTTCTCGACATCATGGCGACGGAGGATAACCGGGCCACGATGTACGACCTCGTGACACGCACTGCCGAGCAGTGCTTCATGCCGCTGACTGTCGGTGGCGGGGTCAGGACGGCCGAGGATGTGCGGCAGCTTCTCCTCGCCGGGGCGGACAAGGTTAGCTTCAACTCGGCCGCCGTGGCCCGTCCCGATGTGGTGGCGGAGGCGGCGGACCGGTTCGGCAGCCAGTGCATCGTCGTGGCGATCGACGCCAAGACCGTCGCTCCTGGCCGGTGGGAAATTTTCACCCATGGCGGTCGCAGGCCAACCGGCATCGACGCGGTGGAATTTGCCCGGACAGTCGCGGCGAAAGGGGCGGGAGAGATTTTGCTGACCAGCATGGACCGCGACGGCACCCGGCAAGGCTTCAACCTGCCGCTGACCCGCGCGATTGCCGATGCGGTCGCGATTCCGGTCATCGCCTCGGGCGGGGTCGGCACGCTGGATCACCTGGTTGAGGGGATCACCGAAGGGCATGCCAGCGCCGTCCTTGCAGCCTCGATCTTCCATTTCGGCGCTTTCAGCATTGGCGAGGCCAAGGCCCACATGGCCGCCGCAGGCATTCCGGTGCGGCTCACATGACACACGAACGGATGACTCTGGAGCGCCTGGCTGCGACGATTGCCGCCCGGAAGGGAGCCGATCCCGAAACGTCGTGGACCGCACGGCTGCTCGCCAGCGGACCAGAGAAATGCGCCGAGAAGTTCGGCGAAGAGGCGGTCGAAGCTATCATCGAGGCGGTGAAAGGCGACCGTGACCGGCTGGTGGCCGAGGCGGCGGATGTGCTTTACCACCTCCTGGTCATGCTTGCGGCGCGGGAGGTGACGCTGGCGGATGTGCTGGCCGAACTTGACCGGCGCGACGGCACCTCCGGGATCGCCGAAAAGGCACAGCGTTAGGCCGAAGGCACGCAAATCCTTTCGGACGGATTTGCAAGACCCTTCCAAGGATCCTGGGGCTTCAAAGCCCCAGGCGAGGGATCTCGATCGCAGGGCAACGGTCCATGACCACACGCAAGCCAGCGGCCTCCGCGCGGGCCGCTGCGGCATCATCGATCACGCCAAGCTGCATCCAAACCACCTTTGCGCCGTGTGCAATGGCGGCATCGACGACACCCCCCGCCTCTTCACTGCGCCGGAAGATGTCCACCATGTCGACAGGTCCAGCTTCGGCAAGACTGGCCCGGACCACCTCGCCCAGCGCGGTCGTGCCCGCCTGCCCGGGGTTCACCGGGATCACCCGATAGCCGCGCGCGGCCAGAAAGGCCGCGACCCTGTGGCTGGGCCGATCCGGATTTGGCGACCAGCCTACAACGGCAATCGTTTCGACAGTGGTCAGAATGTCGCGAATGTCAGCGTCGCTGGCCATGGTCACTTTCCAAAAAAAGGCGCCCGATGGGTAAGGCCCCGGGCGCCAAGTGCGGAACGAGGGACAGTGAAGTCAAGGACGGGGGTTCCAGCCCGTGCCTCCACTTCAATAGGTGGAAGCCCGAAGCCACGGTTAAAGCCCCGTCGCGCAGTCGTGATCACCGACGTGTCGCCGCGTAAAGCGCAACCGCTGCGGCATTCGACACGTTCAGACTGCCGAACGCCCCAGCAAAAGGGATGCGTGCAAGGACATCGCAAGTCTCTTTCGTCTTTTCGCGCAGACCCGGTCCTTCGGCCCCCAACACAAGCCCGACGGCGCGCCCGCCGGTCGCTGCCACAGCGGCCTCAAGCGTGATCTCTGCCTCGCCATCCAGACCGATGAGCGTGAAGCCCATGTCCTTCAGCGCGGCCATAGCGTCGGAAAGGTTGGTCACCTGCAGATAGGGCTGGCGTTCCAGTGCCCCGCTCGCGGTCTTGGCCAGCGCCCCGGTTTCCGGCGCGGAATGGTGCCGGGGCGCGATCACCGCGCGGGCACCGAACACTTCGGCCGACCGCAGGATTGCGCCGACATTGTGGGGGTCCGTCACCCGGTCCAAAAGCACCACCAACGGCAGCCCGGTGCCGGAAATGCAGACATCCTCCAGCCGTCCCCAGTCAAGCGGGCGCACCTCCAGCGCCGCGCCCTGATGGACAGACCCTTCGTCGATCGGCACGTCAAAACGCCGGGGATCCACGATTTCCGGTTCCAGGCCCGACGCCACGACGGCACCTTCCAGCTTGTCGAAGGCGTTCTTGGTCAGGACCAGCCGCAGCTTTTCCCGCGCCGGGTTTTCCAGCGCGTCTCGCACGGCATGGAGGCCGAACAGCCACAGCGTCTCGCGCGCTTCGCGCTTTTGACCGCGCTCCTTGTCAACGACCCAGGTCGGCTTTCGTGCACCGGTCTTCATGTCGCGCCTTTTCAAATCCGGCCCGGACACTGCGGCAGGACCGGGCCATGATGCAAGCCGAAACTCTGCGCCCGACATTGATGCTTCATCCCTTGACGCCCCTTGCCCCCTTGGTTACACGACCCCCCGGCGGGCGACGAGCTGCAAGGTGCGGCAGGGGACTGTAACTCCCCCGGGGCGACCCACGCCTGGTTCGATTCCAGGGTCGCCCACCAGACAGAACCGCAGCCCAGCGCCGGCTCTCGTCCGTCAGATCGCTTCCGCCGAATGCCCGTTGGCCAACGCTCCCCTGCGTGAAAGAATCGCTCGCCAGATCGTTTGATTAATGCGATGTTAACACCATTAACAAAGTCGGGGGCGTCATGGATCGTCGCAGCTTCAACCTTGGAACGCTTGGCCTTGCTGCCAGTCTTACTGCCGGTCTTTCCACCCTGCGGCCTGCCGTGGCACAGACCCGAGCATTCTCCGGTCCGAATGTCATCCTTGTGCGCTTCGGCGGCGGGGTTCGGCGGGCGGAAACCATTGATGAGGCAGCGACCTGGGCCCCCTATCTGCGCCACACCCTTGCCCCGCGCGGCACCTTCATTCCGGACCTCCGCATCGACAAGCTGGACGGCGTCAACACCAGCCATGCCGAGGGCACGCTGAACCTTCTGACCGGGCGCTACCTTGCCTATCGGAACCTGTCCGATGCGCCCAGCGACCGGCTGGAACCGACCGAGCCGACGCTGTTTGAATATCTGCGGCGCGCGTTCGACATCCCCTCGCATCAGGTGCTTCTGGTGAATGGCGAGGATCGCCCGCAAGAAGAGTTCTTCACTTTCGGTGCGGGAGATCACTTCGGGGTGGAGTATCGGTCAGAGATGCTGAGCCTGCACCGCTACAAGCTTTACCGTACCGGAATGCAACTGGCCGAAGGCGTCCTGCCCGAGGACCAGCTTTTGGAGGTGCAGGCCGAACGCGACGCCCTTCTGGCCAAGGACGCGCGTGGGTCAGCGCCGGAGGCATCGCCAGAGGTAGAGGCATTCTGGGCACGCTGGCGGCTGTCCTACGGTGACAGCGGGCTGAAGAACCCGCGCGGCGACCGGTTGTTGACCGAGCTTTCGGTGCGCGCCATGGCCGAGTTGCAGCCGCGCTTCCTGATGGTCAACTACCAGGACCCGGACTATGTCCACTGGGGTAACCCCAGCCACTACACCCGCGCCATAGCGATCATCGACGAGGGCTTGCAGCGCCTTGTTGCCGCCGCCGACGCCGATCCGTTCTACCGCGACAACACCATCTTCGTGATCACCCCGGATTGCGGCCGCGACGCGAACCCCCTGGCCGAGGTGCCATTTCAGCACCATTTCAACTCGCGCACAGCGCATGAGGTCTGGGCGGTGATCTTCGGCCCTGGCATCGCGCGGGGAAGGGTGGACAAACCGGTTGACCAATCCGCCATCGCGCCGACCATCGCCGCTGCCATGGGTTTCACCCCCTCCCGCGCCGAGGGGACGGCCGTCGACGGGTTGTTCCTGTGACCGCCCTGACCCGCACCTCGTATCGACAAGGCCTCCTTTCGCGCCTCGGGCGGGTACTGCTTGACGCGGCGATTGGCACGGTCCTGTGCACTGGTCCCATAACGGCGGTGATCGCGCTGGGATGGCTGACCCGCCGCTCCGGGTATCTGGCGCGCGACCGCTTTGGCCGGGCCGAGGATGCCCCCGGCTGGCTGTTCGGCCCGCGCGAGAAGGGCGCGTTTGTCCGCATTCTCGGCGGGCTTGGCGCGAACATCCGGGCGGGGATGATGGCGCTGACGGCACTTCTCGCCTGGACGCTGCCCTTTACGCTCTTGTGGCTCGGGGCATGGTGGGCGGGGTGGGAGAACTCCTTCAACAAGGGGTACGAGCAGGCCTTTGTCGGTCCCTCGGTCTTTCTGTTCGGTGCGCTGCTTGCCGCACTGATCCTGCCGACGCTGCCGCTCATGCTGTCCCACCTTGCGGCAGAGGATCGGCTTTCCGCTGCGTTCGATCTTCGGCGTCTGCGGACGCTGGTGGTGCAGGCGGGATGGCGGGTTCCGGTCCTGACGCTGCTGGTCAACGTGTTCGCCTTGCCCTTTGCGGCGGTTCGGGGTCTGATCACCACCGCCTCTGACTGGGCCCCTTGGATCAATGATCTCTCTCCCGCCGACCTTGCGGCGCTAAAGGGACAGATCGCGCTGGCATTGGGCGGCATTGCCTTTGTCACGGTCTGGATCACCCGGACGCTTGCGACCCGCATCTACGCCCGCGCGGCGCCGCTGGCCGCAGGGCTTCGGCCCGGCCTGTGGGACGGCACCCACGCGGCCGAGGCAGCGGAACCGGCGCGCCCCGCCTCACGACTCCTCTCCCTCATCTGGTACGGGCTTGCGATGGCGACGACCCTTGCCTTCAGTTTCCTGATCCTCGCCGGGCAGTTTCTGGATCACGCCTGGTGGCGCTGGCTCTTTCACCCGGCGCTGACGCTGCCGTGGGCGGGCTGACCGGAACCTGGCCCCTTGCGTCTGCCCCCGTACCGGTGCGACACAACGTCAGGCCACCGAGATCAGACCCATGTCCTTTTCCACCCATTTCACCCATGCCATCACCCGCCGCCCTGCCGTCAGCATCACCGCTGGCTTGCGCGCGGTGGATACCGGCACCCCGGACCTCGCCCTGATGCAGGCCCATCACGCCGACTACATCGCCACCTTGCGCGCCACCGGGGCGACGGTCGTGGAACTGCCCGCGCTGGAGGCCTACCCCGACAGCGTCTTTGTCGAAGACACCGCGCTTTGCCTGCCACAGGGGGCCGTCGTCATGCGCCCCGGCGCGCCGTCGCGACTGGGTGAGGCGGCGGAAATGGCCCCGCATCTGCAGGCACTTTACCGTCAGGTGGTCAGGATCAGCGAGCCGCAAAGCCATATCGAGGGCGGCGACATTCTGGTGACCGAGGTTGAGATTCTGGTTGGCCGGTCGGCCCGGACCAACGCGGCAGGCATCGCCGAACTGACCCGGCTTGTCACCCCCTGGGGCCACAAGGTGACCGAAGTTCACACCCCCCCCGGCGTTTTGCATTTCAAGACCGATTGCTCGCTTCTGGATGCCGAGACGATCCTGTCCACCACCCGCCTTTCGGCCTCGGGGTGCTTCGCCGGCTACCGCATCATCGACATTCCGGAAGGCGAAGAAGCCGCGGCGAACACCATCCGTTTCAACGATCTGGTCCTGATGCCCGCAGGATTTCCCAAGACCCGCGACCGGCTGCTCGCGGCGGGCTATGCCGTGCGTGAGATCGGCAATTCGGAATGCGCCAAGCTGGATGGTGGCATGTCCTGTCTCAGCCTGCGCTTCACCCCGGGGCCATGAGCTTTAACATCCTTGCTATCGGCCAGTCCGGTCGGCTGGAGTTCGAGGCGATCCTGCTGGCGGCCTCGCTGCGCCACTCGGACCCCGGCTTTTCGGGAAAGCTGTTCGTCGCCGAGCCGCAACCGGGTGGCAAATGGCAAGGCGACCCGCGCATGTCGGACCGGACCCACGCGGTTCTGCAAGGTCTGGGGGCAGAAATCCTGCCCTTCACCGCGCAGGTCTTTGGCAGCGACTACCCGCAAGGCAACAAGATCGAGGCACTTGCCGCCCTGCCCGACGCGCCGTTTCTGTTTCTGGACACCGATACGCTGATCACCGGACCCCTTTCCGGGGTCGCTTTCGACTTTTCCCGCCCGTCCGCCTCGATGAAGCGGGAAAACACCTGGCCGAAGGTGGAACTTTACGGCCCGACGCCGACCGAGACCTGGAAATCACTTTACGACCGTTTCGGGTTGGACTTTGCAAGCTCTCTCGACCAGACGCAGCCGGAAGATTACTGGCAGCGCTTCCTCTATTTCAACGCGGGCTGGTTCTTTCACCAAAGTCCCCGCGCCTTTGGCGACCGCTTCCTCGCCTGGGCCACGGATATCCGCGACACCCCGCCCGAGGCGCTGGTCTGTCAGGACCTTTTCCCCTGGCTGGACCAGATCACCCTGCCCTTGGTCATCCATTCCCTCGGCGGCGGTCGCCCGGGGCCTGAACTCGCTGCCCTCGACGGCACGGCCACTTGCCATTACCGGGCCTTGCCGCTCCTTTACGCCCGTGAAAGCGACCATGCTGTCGCGGTGCTTGAAGAGGTCGCGCGGGATAAGGCAGTCCGCCCCGCGTTGCGCGACTGGGAGGCGATGCGCCTGACCGTCTACCAGAACAAGGGGCAGAAAGCGCGGGCGCTGTTTGACCGCGACCGGCTGCCGCCACGCGAACAGATGATCCGCAACACCCTGAAGCGCGAAGGATTCTGGATCAGGTAGGCCCGGCAACAATGCCCACGCCTACAGTTCCAACATCACGACGGGCCAGAGCGACAGCACCAAAAGCCCGGCCATCGTCCAGTTGAACACCCGCAGCCGCCCCGGCCCCGCCAGCCAGCGTCGCACGACCTGCCCGGCACCCGCCCAGACCGACACCGACGGCAAGTTCACCCCGGCGAACACCAGCGCGACGACGGCATAGGCCCCGACCGACGGCGTCGGCACGTAGGCCGAAACCGCCCCCAACGCCATCGCCCACGCCTTCGGGTTCACCCACTGGAACGCCGCCGCCTGCAGGAATGTCATCGGTTGGGCCGCCGTTCGCCCCTCACCCGGCGCGGCTGCATGGGCGATCTTCCAGGCCAGCCACAGCATGTAGGCGACCGCGGCAACCTTCAAGAGCAGCAGCGCCAATGGCCAGGTCTTGAACACCCCGGCAAGGCCGAAACCGACCAGAAACACCATCAAGGAATGGCCGACGCTGATGCCGAGCATATGCGGCACGGTGCGGCGAAAGCCGAAATTCACCCCGCTGGCCAGAAGCATCATGTTGTTCGGCCCCGGCGTGACCGAGGTGACAAAGGCGAAACCCAGCAGGGCGATGAGAAGATCGTAGGTCATGGCCGATCCTGCACCGACCCTGCGGAAACAGGATTGCAAAGATGCGGCCAGCGGGGCAAGTTTCGCAACAAATGATCGCTCATGATGAAATTGACCACCGGATATTGCGCGCGCTCGCGGTTGACGCGCGGCAGTCCAACCTTGCCCTGGCTGAGCGTGTGGGACTTTCCCCCTCGGCGTGCCTGCGCCGGGTTCAAGCTTTGGAGCGGGCCGGGGTCATCAAGGGCTATCGTGCCGTGCTAGACCGCGAAAAGCTGGGCATCGGGTTCGTTGCCTATGTCACGGTCGGCCTGAACTCACATACCAAGGCCGCGCAGGAGGCGTTCGAACGCGCCGTGTCCCGCGCGCCGGAGGTTCGCGAATGCCACAACATCACGGGAACGGTGGAATACCTCTTGCGGGTCGAGGCCGGCGATCTCGCCGGCTACAAGCACTGGCATACCGATGTCCTGGGCATCCTGCCGCAGGTCCAGTCGATCACGACCTTCGTGGTGATGGGCAGCCCCAAGGATGAGCGGGCCTGAGGTCTGGAGTTTCCGTCTTGTCCTTTGCGTGGGCCGCACAGCAAATGTCTCGTAGGCTCAAGAAAGGACACCGGAATGCCCACAACGGTTCTGGCGATGACCACTCTGCGCCCCGGGGGCGAGGACGCCTTGGGGCGCTATCTCGCGGTGGTCGGCCCCCTGATGGAAAAGGCCGGTGCGCGTCTGATCAGCCGATATGAGGTGCTGCAGAACCTGTCCGGAACCGACCTGCCGCAGTTCGTGTCGATCA
>Ga0163144_10030436_pt1 | contig 10325 bp, 9 predicted proteins | sample OliLak19BULKMAT1_FD_123175 | JGI IMG/M metagenome (GOLD analysis project Ga0163144, IMG submission 123175) | Freshwater microbial mat bacterial communities from Lake Vanda, McMurdo Dry Valleys, Antarctica - Oligotrophic Lake LV.19.BULKMAT1 | ecosystem: Environmental > Aquatic > Freshwater > Lake...
AATATAGTTAACGAGAGCTTTTTTGATATATGAAACTGTATGGTCTCCTTCTGGAGTGATGCTCATGGCAACAATAATTTCACTTAGTCCGCCAGATATAAGTTCAAGAATTCTTTGTTTGAGCGCGTACTCACGAATATATGCTGGTACTTGCTCTAGGATTGGTATCGTACCTCCAAGTACGAAATAGTACCCCTTGTATGTGTCACTTTTTTCAATTGCTTCAAGGTCGCTGTCATGTGCGACGATTATTAGTTCTGTTGCATTTCTATTTTTATTTGAGCAAATTGAACACGTGATGAGTTCATTGTTTGATGAAAAATAACGCTGACACGCACTGCATGTCTTAATGCTTTTTTTAAGTTGCTGGATGGATTCAGCAAGTTGTTTAGTATCTGTGTTTGAAAGTCGGATGACGTGGTATACAAAACGTTTCGCTTGACGTGGGCCAATGCCAGGGAATTTTTTAAAAATTTCGATAAGTTGATCAAAAGGGGGCATGTGCAAATAGGACTAAAAATCTTCACTTGATCCGCCAACCATGCCGCCGAAGTTTTTATCGATAGATAGGAATGATGATTTTTTATCGTCAAAATAAAGTTCTGCTTTTCCAGTGGGGCCATTTCTATGTTTTTCGATCATGATTTCAGCAATATTTGGTCGCCCTGAATCTTCTTTCTGCTTGTCCTCACGGTGAATAAACATAACCACATCGGCGTCTTGTTCAATAGAACCTGAATCTCGAAGGTCAGAAAGTCGTGGTTTGCCTCCACGCTGTTCTACGGCACGAGAAAGTTGTGATAGGGCAAGTACGGGTACATCCATTTCACGAGCAAGTTGCTTGAGGGCACGAGAAATTTCAGTAATTTGCTGTACTACATTGTCATTGTTACGTCCTTGGGTAGCGGGCATAATCAACTGAAGGTAGTCTACGACGATAAGACCAAGATTCTTTTCGCTTTTGAGTTTTCGAGCAGTACTACGCATTTTAAGAATACTTGCTCCTGGCTGATCGTCGATATATATAGGTGCCGATGAAAGTCTGCCGAGTGAATCACGTATTCTGTCGAAATCTTCTTCAGCGGTTAGTTTACCAGTGCGAAGTTTCCATGCATCTACCTGTGCATCTGCTGCGAGCATGCGATCTACAAGTTGTTGTGAACTCATTTCGAGTGAGAAGATACCAACGGGAATTTTATGAACAATTGCTGCCTGGCGAGCAATATCAAGCGCAAGTGATGTTTTACCCATTGAGGGTCGTGCAGCGAGGATAATAAGGTCTGATTTTTGTAATCCAGCTAGCTTGTTGTCGAGTTCTTTGAAACCTGTTGGTACACCGCGCATTACGTCAGACGATTTATGAAGTGCGTCGATACGATCCCACGCCTCAGTAAGTGCATCTTTCAGTTCGATAAACTTGTGCGTTGTACCTTTGTGGGCAATATCATAGACCATTTTTTCCGCCTGATCTACGAGATACTGTATGTCACTTGCTTCTTCATATCCAAGATCTGAAATTTTCTCAGATGCATGAATGAGTTCGCGCATAATATACTTTTTGTGAATGAGTTCTGCATAGTACCTAACGTTGGCAGAAGAAGGAACGCTATTGACTACTTCGGCAAGATATCCAGAACCACCTATGTTTGCAGTAAGTTTTTTTTCAGCAAGGCACGAAGAAAGGGAGAGTAGATCAACTGGCGCCCCTTTGTTAGTGAGATCAAGAATTGCCGTCCAGATCACTCGATTGCGTTCTGAATAAAAACTGTCAGGACGAATAAGATCAATGATTTCGTGAAATGCGTCGGGGCGCAGCATAACCGAGCCGATAAGTGCCATCTCGGCTTCAAGGCCTTGGGGTGGAATACGTATTGTTTTTTGTCGTACAATCTGTTTCATAGTTCGTTGAGAACCATTTTATCACTTCTTTATATGAAAGCACTAATGACACAACCTGCATAAGCTGTGCGTAAGGTGTGGATGTTTAATTTTGAATACTATGAAGCGAAATAGGTGCTTTTTTCAGCCGTATCTTTTGAGTTAATACCAAGACAAAGTAATTCGTCTCGTATGCGATCAGATTCATTCCAGTTTTTATTGTTGCGAGCGTCCATACGCTGCTGTATAAGGTTTTTTATATCTTTAGAAATAGTTGAAATATCAATTTCTTTGTTTTTTACAATGGGTATTTTGCCGACAATACCAAGTACGCTGTTTATTTGTAAAAAAACAAAATGTTTCTCAGCATCGGAAAGTGATTTGTCTTTCATAAGTTCGTGCAAAAATGCCAATCCCGCCGGAGTATCAAGATCATCACTTATTAGTGATATAAATTTTGTAGTATATTTTTTTGATAATTCAGTTTCTATTGGGGAAATATTTATTATCGCCGCAAACCAGCCATGAACGTGTAAGAGTGCTCTTTGTGCATCTTCAAGACTTTGCCATGTAAAATCCATTTGAGTGCTATAGCGACCTCCTAGAAACCAATAACGCAAGGCAAGGGGAGTAATGCTTTTTTCAATAATATCACTTATTAAAATAACATTACCAATAGATTTTGAGATTTTTTCATTGTTTATTCGTATAAAAGCATTGTGCATCCAATAATTAACATATTTTTTTCCAGTTGCGCTTTCTGACTGGGCAATTTCATTGTTGTGATGTACTGGAATATGATCAATACCGCCAGTGTGAATATCAAATGTTTCTCCGAGATATTTCATCGACATTGCAGAACATTCGATGTGCCAGCCCGGAAAACCCTTTCCCCAAGGTGATTCCCACTCCTGCATGCGTTGTTCATGGGGGAGTGAGAATTTCCAAAGAGCAAAATCAGTTGAATTCTTTTTTTCTTTATTTATTCCTATGCGGGCGCCCTCTTTTAGATGTGATATGTCAATATTACCTAACTTACCATATGAAGGGAATTTTGAAGTATCAAAGTACACCCCATCCGATGTGATGTATATGCATCCTTTTTTTTCGAGTTCTCGTATCAGTGATATTTGTTCAGGTATGTGTTCAGTTGCTTTTGGAAAAAGAGTGCCAACTGTATTGATGTTGAGTGCCTCGAGATTGCTTTTAAACGCGGTAGTAAAATGTTCAACGATGTCGGCTATCTTTTCACCTTTTTCTTTAGCTACTTTTTCGATTTTGTCATCTCCAACGTCGGCATCGCTCGTAAGGTGTCCTACATCGGTAATGTTGATAATTTGTGTAACGCTATATTTTTGTGCCTCAAATGTTCTCCGCAAAATATCAGCAAATATATATGATCTGAGATTACCAATATGTGCATACCCGTACACTGTGGGGCCGCAGTGGTACATACCCACATGATTGGGCTTTAAAGGAACGAAGGATTCCTTTTCGTCCGAAAGCGTATTGTGTATTTGCATGTTTATACCCATCGGCGTCGTTTAAAGAAGAATATCATGCATAATATTGCAGTACTCAGGACGGTAATAAGTATCCAGAAATCACCCGAACCGCTATCGGCTAAACGAAGATTGGCGTGGAGGTGAAACAATGCGACGATAAGTGATAAGGGAAAGGTAATGAATGAAATCATGGTGAGATTCTTCATTATTTCGTTTTGCTTTGTAGATAAAAGGGTGTCATTGATATTCCAAAGTTCCTTAAGAGTTTCTTTGTGATATTCGATTTCTTTCATAGTTTTTGTATGTTCTGAAAGTATTGCTGTTGATAGTTTTTTAAAATCATCTCCAAACATTTGTCCAGCATATGTGGTGGTGAGTTCCAAAAGTTCGCGCTGTGTGCTGATCATCTGCTTAAACTGAAGTAGTGTGCGGTTTAAGACTGAGAGTGTGCTCACCACCTCTTTTTCTCGTCCATGAAATATTTTAGGTTCAATATTTTTAAGTTCATCCTCAACTGTAGCAACTTCGTCTCTTACATTTGCATAAAGCGATTTAATGATTTCGAAAAAAATGTATCCTGCGTGGGGAATGTGTTGGTTTTTTAAAATAGTACTTACTTCAAAATATTTACTAAAATGCTCAAGTGCCTCGATTGGTTCGTAATGAATAGTTACAATAACTTTACTATTTACCAAAAAATCAACTTCTTTCGTATTGGTAATTTTTCGGTTTTTGCCACGTGTAGGAAAGTATAGTACTAGGTAGAGAAGATCCTTGTAGTCATACACTTGTGACTTGGGCGAAGGGAGAAGCATGTTATTGCTAACGCTCGGGTCGATACTGTACGTTTCAATAAGCTCGCGGACTTCTTCTTGTGTGGGTTCACAAACATCGATCCATGTGATGTGTTTGTATAAGTGCTTCGTAATCATATATTTAAGATTATAGCTTATTATAGCTTTTTTTGACGTTATGCTTCAATTTTGAGACAATCAAGTACATATGGAAACACCAAAAAGAAATTATTTCAGCAAGGCGATATCAACTTTTTTAATCATTACTATTGCGCTTTTTATTGGATATCGCTATGGACACACTGAGGCACAGTCAGTGGCAATTCCCCCAAATATCACTGGTGTGTATAATCCAAATGCTTCGACTACCGACTTTACTCTTTTTTGGAAGGTGTGGAATCTCCTCGATCAAAAATTTGCTACCACAAAGAATAAGCCACCTATTAGTGATCAAGATAAACTTTACGGGGCTATGAAAGGTCTTGCTGAGGCATATGGCGATCCATATACTACATTCTTTCCACCTGAAGATACAAAAGCATTTGAAAGCCAGATCGAAGGCAACTTTGAGGGTGTAGGTATGGAAGTTTCTACCAAAGAAGGTGTTCTTATTGTAGTTTCACCACTCAAAGGCAGTCCTGCAGAAAAAGCAGGAGTAAAGCCTGGAGACAAAGTTTTAAAAATCGATCAGACACTTACATCGACTATATCTGTTGATCAGGCTATTAAGATTATAAGGGGACCTAAGGGTACTAAGGTTACTCTTACTATTGTAAGAGAAGGATCGCAGCAACCGATTGAAATCAGTATCATTCGAGACGTGATTAATATACCTACACTTGAAACAAAGATGTTGGATAACAATATTTTTCTAATACACCTATATACGTTTACAGCACAATCACCAAATCTTTTCAAAGATGCAATGCGCTCGTTTGTGCAGTCAGGAAGTAAGAAACTAATACTCGATGTACGAGGTAATCCGGGTGGATATCTCGACGCAGCGGTTGATATGGCGAGTTGGTTTTTACCGGTAGGCAGTGTTGTGGTGTCCGAAGACTTCGGTGGTAGTCAAGATACAATTTATCACCGTAGTAAGGGATATAACGTCATTGGAGACGGCTATAAGATGGTAATCCTTGTCGATGGTGGCTCAGCGTCTGCATCAGAAATCCTTGCTGGCGCTCTCAATGAATACGGAAAGGCAAAATTGGTAGGAACGCAGACTTTTGGCAAAGGTTCAGTACAAGAGTATATTCCTGTATCTGACAGCACCGCATTAAAGGTTACAGTTGCTCGCTGGCTGACTCCCAAGGGCGTGTCTATATCAGAAGAGGGTCTAAAGCCAGATGTGGTTGTCGAATTTACTAAGAAAGATGCAGAGGAAAAAAAAGATCCACAATTAGACAGAGCTGTCCAGTTGCTTTCGCAATAAAAAACAGTAGTATAAACTCACTATGAAAGTTATATTTTTTAAGGATGTACCGGGGGTAGGCAAGCGTTTTGAGGTTAAAGACATGTCAGATGGATATGCGACGAATTTCCTTTTGCCGCGCAATTTAGCAGTTAAAGCAACTGCGCAAGAAGTGGCTCGATTGGAAAATATAAAAGTTGAGGAAATAAAGAAAAAGCAGGACAAGGAAGCAGATCTTAAGAAAAATCTTAAAAAAATAAGCGAAGTGGTAGTAGAAATTTCTGCAGCTGCAAATGAAAAAGGTCACCTATTCAAGGGTATTAGTAGGGAAGATGTTGCTATTGCGTTAAAGGGTGCAAATGACATAGATCTTAATCCTTCGTATATCGTTCTTGAAAAACCCATAAAAGAAGTGGGCGATCATAAAGTATCAGTCAAGATTGGAGATAGTAACGGCTTCTTTACGGTCAAGATAAAATCAGAATAAAAAAGCCCCGCACAGTGCGGGGCTTTTTTGTGTATGCTATTTAACTGTAACTAGCTTTTTTGTTGAATATGAACCATCAAAGTTAGTCTTTCTCTTGTTTTTGATTTCAACAATACCGTCTTTGAGAGCAAAAAGAGTGTGATCTTTGCCCATACCTACGTTTTTACCTCCAATGAAGTTTGTACCGCGCTGTCGAACGATAATTGAGCCGATTTGTGCCTTTCCTCCCATAGTGATTTTAATACCCAAATATTTTGGGTTTGAATCTCTCATGTTCTTGGACGAACCGCCGGCCTTTTTTGTTGCCATAGTAGTTTTTTATCTTTTGTTTAGGTTTAATTCATGTCCTATCTGATATGTTCAGAACGTGAAGACGATTATACATAAATCCGCTGCAAAACTCAAGTTTTACGGGCTGGTACTTTTTTTAGTAGGTATTTTGATATTTGGTTTGTATCGTCATGATTACCACGAAAAAGAAAGGGGAGTGGTAACCATAATAACTCCGAGTGCGCATGTAGAAACGATAATTGGTGCAATTAAAAGCAAAAAGTACTATTTTCCTTGGTGTTATGGTGCCAGAAGATTAAAATCCGAGCAAAAAATAATATTTTCAAGTACTTTTGATGCTAAAAAAGGAGGGTATCGCAAAGGAAGTGCATGCAAGGGTATAGAATAGTTTAAAAAAGATAATTTTTATACCATGTTTTTGGTAGTTGTGTCTAATTAATTGTAAAATATATGGCTATAAATAAGCTTAATAAAGCAATTTTAATTAAGTCCCTAGTTCAAAATTAAAACAGATATATTGACAAAACAGAAGTAAAGATGTTATAATATTATAACTTCAGTCACACGACTGATTTTTTAATTTACAACTATGCCATTCGCAACAATTGTCGCAGCACTCGCTATTCTCATTGCTCCTATGGCCTCAGGTAATTCGCCAAGAGTAAATCAGACTATCTCAAAAACAAATAGCGCCACATCGGTTGAAACCGTCCTAACAGTTACCAGTGAAACTGTTAGTATTCCTCCAGCAACTCCTGCGCTTAAACGTGCTGAGGTAGAGGAAATCGTTCGTACTTTCTACAAAGAAACACCTATCCTTGCTGAAATTGCTTTTTGTGAATCGACATTCAGGCATATTGATAAAAATGGTAACCTGCTACGAGGTAAGGTAGACAGTGGAGATATCGGTGTGATGCAAATAAACGAGCGTTGGCATCGCATTGAGGCTGAAAAGCTAGGTCACAACATCGATACCTTCGATGGTAATCTGAAATATGGCCAGTGGCTCTATGAGCAAAAGGGTACAGTACCTTGGAATGCATCCAAGCCATGCTGGAGTCAGTATCAGTAAAATATAAATAACTAATACAAAACAAAACCCGTAGCGTCATGCTGCGGGTTTTGTTTGACAAGTATAAATAATGTCTTTAATGGCACCTGTGGATAACTTTCTAAGGGGGATCAACAGAGTGTCGCACAATATATCTTTTACGACATTGTATACCTAAAAAATACCATATCGTTCTGGTTAATTGCTACTTAGTTTCAAGTCGAATTATTTTTATAACTCCCAGAAGGATGAAAAGTGAAATAATACCGATAAGTATAGGCTCAGCATATGTGCGGCCCATAGCAGTGATAAATCCATCACTGTTAGTCTTATAGGATATATTGCTAATATATTCAGGATTGTCCTCTCTGACACCTATTTTCAGTTCCCTGCCGTCTGCAAATAAATCTGGGGGTGGGGTAATAATGCTTAATGAAAAAGGTTTTGCAAATGCATTTCCATAATATATTTTATAACGCATACTACTATCGTAAACAAAACTAATGTATTGAGATGGACCGCTTATAAGTACAAGTCGGTGAACAAGGATATTTTGCTGTGGTATAGTGATTCTTATAAATCGATCATTATTTTTTTCATAGGTTAGCGACGTCTTGTGTATTTCTTTATTACCTTCTGAAAAACGATAAAGAGAATCAGTACCACGAAACACCCATTGATTATTATCTTTACTAGTCTCTACGGTGGCATCTACCATGAGCGACTCGCTATGCATGGTTAGATTTAAACGATTATGACCTATAATGCTATTTTTAGTATCGATTGTGATAATAGTCTTTGCATCTTTTTCTTTAATCTCACTTTCGACATAGAACGATTCCCTGCTGTCCTCGAAATTTTTATTTTTTTTGTATATCTGCGCAAGTGTAAAAGGTTTATCGATGTTGTGTTTGAGTACAATCATGACGTATTCATTGTTACTTAGTGTGTATTCAATAGTGTTGTTGGTGAACATTCCTCGTCCTGTAGACATGTTTTTGTATACGGAAATGTTTCGACCAAGTACATCCCATGGTGTAATTTCTATACCGTAGTAAACAGGAGAACTAAAAACAGATATCCCGCCTTCCCCACTATCTTGATTGAAATCAATTTTGAAAGTCGCGTGTGATACCTTTTCGCCCACATCAAGAACAACAATGTCTTTGTCGTTTGTTCGATATCGTTCAATGATAGGTATTCCTTGCCATTCGTGAGCATCCTTATGTTCAGTTATTGTGAACGGTACTGATGAGTTTGTATTGTCTACAATACGAAGATCATCACCAAATGCACGTGAAGCAATATCGTATGTTACCTGTATCAGGCCAATTGATTGAATAGATGAGCTAACTGATGGGCCTGTGCCGTCTTCAATGATTTCATGTTTGTATTGGAACAAGTTACTGTGAAAAATTTTCGCATACGCGATGTGTGTGTGTGCTGCAGCTATACTGCAAGCAATAATTAATATCCGAAGAAATATTTTATAACGTTCCATATGTAGACTATATAGCCAACGATCAAGTGTCCTGTCGCATTGAGATCAAAGCCGTAATAGCTTAGAACTGTAAGTACAATAAATGTAAGTATAATTCCCTTGATCATAAATACAAAAGCGGATTAAGGTATGCTTTTAGGTCAGCGATAGGCATGGTGTATGTAGTGCCGCATGCTCTACTTTTTTTTGTAAGTATTTTTACACCCTCAGATACAAACACGGTAAAATGTAGATGCGGCCCAGTGCTATATCCTGTATTACCTGTATATCCAATAAGTTCTCCACGTGTTACTGTTTGTCCTTGGCTTACCTTGATAAGTGACAAGTGTGCATAGAGCGTAGTGAGTCCATTTGGATGCTCAATAAGAATCCATTTTCCGTAAGATGCACCAGCGCAATCTAGGTCAGTATTGCCGGTACCAAGTACATTTCCCGCGGCTGCTGATTTAAGTGGTGTTCCTACTGGTACACCGATATCGATACCGTTATGACCTCTACCGTTGTATGCCTGGGTGTGAGATCGAGCAAAATCAGTGTCTCCAAATTCTTGGGTAATTCTACGTGAATCGAGTGGCCACGCCAAAACACCCCTGCCAAAGGTTGGGATCTTGCTTGGGTCAATCGCAATATTGAGTTGAGATTCAAAATCTCTTAATTCCTTTTCAAATGCGTTCTTTTTTGCCAAACGATTAGCAAGAGCCTTTTTGTATTGAGCTTCAGTATTTTTTGTTTGGCCCAAAAGAGTACTTTTGTCTTTTTGACTTAACTCAACGAGTTTCTTCTGATCGCCAAGTGTAGACTTATATGTTTCAAGTTGTTTTTTTTGATCTTCTCGAGTCACTTTATTAGTTTTAAGTTTTATTTTTGCAGTCTCAATGTCTCCTAAATTTTTATTGATTGCTGATTGCAGTTTCCATGATTCATTAAGATAATTCCATGCAATACTTAGTGAATTATATTGAAAAATTAATTGAATAAGGTTCATACTTTCTTCCTGGTAACGACTTTTGATAAGTAGCTTAAGTGCACTTTTTCTTATGTCGATAGTGTCCTCAGCTTCATTGATATTGCTATCAAGTTCGGCTATCGTATAGGTAGTTTTCTCTAGGTTGACCTGGGTTCTGGTAAGCTCAGCACTGAGTTTTTTAATGGTTTGGTTTAGCTCGTTGAGAGTACTTTGTAGAGTCTTGGTCTTTTTACTTGTCTGGCCGATCTGATCTTTGTAGATATCAATCTCATCGTCGAGTTGCTTTAGAATCTGGTTACGCTCTTCGATTTTTTGCTTCAATTTATCGATTACTGCAGAATTGCTTTGGGCGTTTGCAGTACCTACGAAAATTTGTTCAAAAAGAAAAATAAAAAACAAAGATATTGCTATTGCTTTTCTTAGACTATCCAACATGT
>Ga0163144_10030438_pt1 | contig 10325 bp, 10 predicted proteins | sample OliLak19BULKMAT1_FD_123175 | JGI IMG/M metagenome (GOLD analysis project Ga0163144, IMG submission 123175) | Freshwater microbial mat bacterial communities from Lake Vanda, McMurdo Dry Valleys, Antarctica - Oligotrophic Lake LV.19.BULKMAT1 | ecosystem: Environmental > Aquatic > Freshwater >...
AAGCACTCGAGGCGCTGGCCGAGGCCGAGCCGCGGCTGGCCAAGGTGGTGGAGATGCGCTACTTTGGCGGCTACAGCGAAACCGAGATCGCCGAAGCGCTAGACCTCACCGACCGCACCGTGCGCCGGGACTGGGACAAGGCGCGCATGCTGCTGGGCGCGATGCTCAAGACCTGAGCGACGGCAATGTCCGGTTCCGCCCAGGCAAGCCGTCTGAAGAGGAAGACCCGCTCCCCGACACCGCCATGGCCCTCAATCCCGCCGACCTGCCCCTGCTGAGCCGACTGCTCGACGAGGCGCTGGAGCTGCCCGAAGACCAGATCGAGCCCTGGCTGGCCGCGCTGCCGCCCGAGCACGCCCACATGGCGCCGCGCCTGCTGGAGATGCTGGAGGGCCGTCAGTCCACCCGCGGCGGTGCCTTCCTGGCCGAGGGCCCGCGGCTAAGACCGGTTGACGAGTCGGTGGCGCACACCGATGACCGCGTCGGCCCCTACCGCCTGCTGCGCGAGATCGGCCGCGGCGGCATGGGCAGCGTCTGGCTGGCCGAGCGCGCCGATGGAAGCTACCAGCGTCAGGTGGCACTGAAGCTGCCGCGCCTGGCCTGGGGCGCCGGCCTGACCGAACGCATGGCACGCGAGCGCGACATCGGCACGCTGCTGGAACACCCAGCCATCGCGCGGCTGTACGACGCCGGCGTGGACGAACGAGGTCGGCCGTTCCTGGCCTTCGAGTACATCGACGGCAAGCCCATCGATGCCTGGTGTGAAGCGCAGGGTCTGGACACTCGCGCGCGTCTGCGCCTGTTCGTGCAGGTGGTGCGGGCGGTGGCTTACGCACATGGGCGGCTGGTGGTGCACCGTGACCTGAAGCCGTCCAACGTCATGGTCACTCTGGACGGCCAGGCGCGGCTGCTGGACTTCGGCATCGCCAAGCTGCTGACCGAGGCGGCGCCGGGCCAACCCGGGCTGACCCAGGAGCAGGGCCGCGTGCTGACGCCGCACTACGCGTCACCCGAGCAGATTGCTGGTGAGGCGATCACGGTGCAGTCGGACGTCTACAGCCTGGGCGTGCTGCTCTACGAGCTGCTCACCGGCCAGCTTCCGCATGAGGCGCGGCGCTCGACGTTGGGCGCAGTCGAGGACGCGATCCTGGCCGGCAACGTGCCTCCGGCGAGCGGCCGCGTTCGCGACAAGGCAGTCGCCAGGGCGCTGCGCGGCGAGGTCGATGCGATCCTGGCCAAGGCCATGCAGCTCGATCCGGCGAGGCGATATGCGACGGCGGACGCGCTGGCTGACGACATCGAGCGGCACTTCAAGGGAGAGACGGTTCTCGCGCGGCCCGACAGCGTGGGTTATCGCACGCGCAAGGCGGTGCGGCGGCATTGGGTGGCTTTGAGCGCGGCCGCCGCGGTTGCCGCTTCGCTGGCGGTTGGCGGCACAGCGACGGTGCTCCAGAGCCAGCGCGCAACCCAGCAGGCAGAGCGCGCGCGCATGGCCACCCAGTTCGTCACCGAGCTATTCCGAGTTGGCGCCAAGCCGCAGCAGCCGGATGCCTACGGAAGCGGGTCGATGCTGGAGCAGGGCGCGAGCCTGATCATGACGCGCTTTCCCGGGCAGCCGGACATACAAGCCGAATTGTTCGGCGCTGTCGGCCAGGTCTACGCCGACTTGGGCGCGAACCGAGCCGCAATTGATTACGTCAACCGAGAGCTGCGTTTGCTGGAAGACATGCCGCTCAACCGCGATCGACGCGCCCGTGCGTTGATGTTGTTGGCGCGGTCGTCGATGGATGACGGCATGGACGACGACGCCGAGCGCGCTGCCGCGCATGCAGTTCAATCCCTGTCAATGGCGGACGCTCTATGGGCTGACGCACAGGTCTTGCTGGCTCGCGTGCACGCCAGAGTCGGCAAGCGAGGTCAAGCACGCGAGGCAGTGGTTGGCCTGGAACGTGCCCTGATTGCCGCCGGTCGGTCGGAGTCGCCCACTATGGCCTGGACGCTGTGGCTGAAGGGCGACCTGGCGGTAGACGATTGGAAGGCCAGGATGGCGTTGCGTCGCACCGCACTGGACATGGTGCTGAAGTCGGACGGGCCCACCTCGGCCGATGCCATCGAAATGCAACTGATGATCAGAGGTGTGCTGACACAACAGGGACGGCTGAGCGAAGCCGCGCAATATGGAAACACAGTGTTTGCCACTCTAAGATCCATTGGCGGCGTGAGCTCGATCCGGGCTGCGATCGAGGAAGCCTTTGATTGGGGCCAGCGCTGCGGCATGGATTCAACCCTTCACGACAAGGCCATTGCAGCCATCGAACGCAATCGGCAATTCGTATCTGCGTCCAGGGTCCCACCCGATGTGCCGGCCGAGATGGACAGGGCCATGGCGAGATGCCACTTGAACTGGGGACTACTCGACGAGGCCGATCGGCTGTATCGAAGCAGCGAGATCGCGCTGGTGCAGAACCGGCAGTCGCTTGGCATGCGATGGGAGTACGCCGGAAACTTTGGCAGGGTTGACGCACTGCTCGGTCGACACACACAGGCCAACTCCGAGTTCAACGAAAAGCTGCAACTGCAGGACCGCATGGGCAAGTGGAGTCCGAGCTTCATCGTCAGCGCATGGGCTTGGCCCGTCATGAACCATTTGATGCATGCCGACCTGGCCGGCGCGCGTGAGACCTTGTTGCGCGCACCGGTGCTCGACACGGTCGGGGCGGCAGCCGATGACCAGTCAGTTCACGTCTTGCATGTCCTGCGGGCGCGGCTCTCGCTGGAGGAGGGCAGCGCCGAGCGTGCGCTGATCGAAATGCCGGCGCTGGCCTCCGGTGAATACGACGACGACACAGTTTTCTCTGGGCACGCCGCATTGGCGGAAATCCAATGTGCGCTGGGACAGCGAGCTGCGGGACTGCAGCTGCTGATGGGCAACATCGCTCACATGGCCCCACGCGTCAGCGACCGTGACGTAGGTCTGGCTCGAATCCGTGCGACAGCGGGCCTTTGCGCATTGGCAATTGGCCGACGCAAGCAGGCTGCGGAACTGGCAATGGCCGCGCGCAGGGCACTGGACTCCCACAGCAGCGTGAGCCCATGGTTCAGCCGCCCAGTCAAGGACCTGGAACGACGCCTGTCCAGTCGCTGACCACCGGAATGTTCGTTGGAGCTTTGTCCGGTTTGCTCTCGCCATTGCGTCTGAACAGGCAAGAGGGTTTTGCGCGCCGACCGTCGCCGCCTGGGCAGCGCCACATCCTGCCCCTTTGCCACGCTTTGGGACTGCACCCACACCATGATCAGCCTCCTCCTCTTGTGCTTTCTTGCCCTGCAGGCCGCCTTCATCTGGGCGCGCTACGCTGTCTTCCGCATTGACGGACCACCGCCGCCTGCGGTGCGGTTCATCGAAGCGTCGGCTACTGCCTGCATCGTTGCGGGGACCTGGCTGATTTGGCAACGCGCCGACAGCCTGTTGGCGCGGGATCTTCTTGCCCTCGCGATCGCCGCATGTTCTGCCGCCGCGTTTACCTGGGCGGTGCGAAGCATCCGGCCGCGGCAGCTCACGGCCGCTTTTTCGCCCGACGCGCCGACCGAACTGTTGCAGCGCGGCGCTTTCGGTGCGGTGCGCAACCCGTTCTATCTGGCGTACATGCTCGCCTTTGCGGTGCCAGCCGTCGCCACCTGGTCGTGGCAAGGCCTGGTGCCGGCAGCCTGGATGGCAGCCATCTACCTGCGCGCCGTGATGGTGGAAGAGCGCAAGTTCCTTGCCGGGCCGCTGGCTGACGAATATCGCCGCTATTGCGCTAGGACAGGCCGCTTCCTGCCCCGCATCCGCAGCTTGACTCACCTGAAGGGAGCCCGCCATGGCCATTGAGATTCGGCCGCTGTGCAGCGCCGCTGAGTTACGCGCCGTGCAGCAACAGCGTTATGTCATCTATGTCGAAGAGCTGGGCTACGCCAACCCGCATGTCGGCCCCGATACTCGGGTCGTCGTCGATGCGCTGGATGCGACGGCGCAGATCCTCGGCGCCTTCGATGGCAGCGAGCTGGTCGGTTCGGTGCGCATCAACTACGGCCAGTTCGGCGAGTACGCCGATCTTGACTGCGTGCGTCGCTTCGAGCCCTACTTCCCTGACCGCATGATGCTCATCACCAACTGGTGATTGCCCCAGCGTACCGCGCCGGCACCTTGATGGGTCGCTTCGGCATGGCCTTGTACGAGCACACGCGCGACACCCATCCGCAAACGCTGTTCGGCGTCATCTCCTGCGTGCCGGCTCACGTAGGCTTCTTCCAGCGCTTCGGCTATCGGCAGATCGGTGCGGTGTTCACGCATTCAGCCGCAGGCTTGACGGTGCCGATGGCGGTCGCCTTGTACGACCAGGAACACTTTCGGCGCGTGGGCTGCCGCGTGCACAAGGTCTGCCCACACCAAGACACGACATCGAGTGACTGGTTCGCACGCACCTTTGCCGAGTTCGAAAGCGACGCATGCACGATCACCTGAGCGCCGTTGCACAGCTTCGCGCCTCCGTGCCCGCGGCAGCCACCACGCCTGTCTTGGCCGAGGACATGCGCTTGTACCGGTGGATGCGCACGTCCCGCCGCATTGACGAATTGGAGCAAGAGCTCATCGCCCGTGGCGAAGCGTTCTTCCACGTCGGGGCTGCTGGCCACGAAGCCTCGGCCTGTCTGGCGCCTTTGCTGACGCGCGACGACTACCTGCACTGCCACTACCGCGACAAAGCGTTGATGCTGGCGCGCGGCGTGCCGGTGCGCGAGTTCTTCGACAGCCTGGTCTGCAACGCGGCAAGCCATTCGGCGGGACGGCAAATGAGCGCCCATCTCAGCGCGCCAGCGCTACATATCCTGAGCGTCGTCGGTCCGGTCGGCAACAGCGCTCTGCAGGCCGCTGGCATCGCCCAACAGATCAAGGATCGTGCAAGCCGGCCGCTCGTCGTGTGCTCGCTGGGCGACGGCAGCACGCAGCAGGGCGAAGTGTTGGAGGCGATTGCCGAGGCCGTGCGGGCCACGCTGCCAGTGCTGTTTCTGGTTCACGACAACCGCTATTCGATCTCGACGCGCACGGTGGGGCAGACCTTCTTCTCACTGCCCGCAGGCGACATCGACACCTTCTACGGCTTGCCCATTCATCGCATCGACGGCACCGAAGTCGACGGCTGCCAGCGCGCGTTGGCATGCATCGTCGAAGAGATTCGACGCAGCCGCGGGCCGGCCATCTGTGTGCTGGCCGTCGAGCGCTTGACCGACCACACCAATGCCGATGACGAAGGCGTGTACCGCAGTGCCGCCGAGATCACCCAAGCGCGCACGCTGAGCGACCCGGTCGAGAATGCGCGCAACGGGTTGCTGTCGCGCGGCGTGCTGCATCGCGACCTGGACCGCCTGCACGCCGCCATTGATGCCGAAGTGCGTGCCGCAGTGCATGCCTCGCTTGACGTTCCTGCTCCGGCCGCGGTGCGAAGCGCCTTTGCCGGCCCACGCCAGGTCTGTGCCGAGTACCGGGGCGGCGCCGACCTGCCCAAGTTGACAATGGCCGAAGCGCTGCGCGACACGCTGCGCGCGCGCATGGTGCTCGACCCGAGAGTGACCTTGTTCGGCCAGGACATCGAAGACCCGAAAGGCGATGTCTTCGGCGTTGCGCGCGGCCTGTCAACTGCGTTCACATCGCGTGTGCGCAACGCGCCGCTGAGCGAGTCGTCCATCATCGGCACATCGATCGGGCGCGCCCTGGCTGGCGGTCGGCCGGTGGCGTTCCTGCAGTTTGCTGACTTCCTGCCGCTGGCCTTCAACCAGATTGCAACCGAGCTGGCCAGCATGGCATGGCGGACTCAGGGCGGTTGGAGAGCGCCTGTCATCCTGATGGTCAGCTGTGGCGCTTACCGACCCGGGCTGGGGCCGTTCCACGCCCACACCTTCGACACCTTGCTGGCCCACTTGCCTGGCATCGATGTCGCCGTGCCATCGACTGCTGCGGACGCGGCCGGAATGCTCAACGCAGCTTTCCACAGCGAGCAGCCAACGGTGATCCTCTATCCGAAGGCGCTGTTGCACGCGCGCGCGCGTCTGGCCTGCGCTGACGTGCAGGCGCTGCGTGTGCCCGTCGGTGCGTCGCGGGTGGTTCGCCCCGGCGCTGATCTGACGATGGTGGCCTGGGGCAACACCGTGGCGCTCTGCGCAAAAGCTGCTGACGCGCTGGCCAAAGCAGGCGCGTCTGCCGAAGTCGTCGATCTGCGCTGGCTCGCGCCGTGGGACCGCGACGCGGTGCTGCGGTCGGTGACGAAGACGCGAAGACTGCTGGTGGTGCACGAAGACAACCTGAGCGCGGGATTTGGCGCCGAGGTCATGGCCTCGATGGTCGAGACCATCGGTACGGACGTGATGTGCCGGCGCGTCGCGCGGGCCGATACCTTCGTACCTTGCAATTTTGGCAACCAGCTGGATGTGTTGCCGTCCTTTCGTCGCACGCTGGAGATGGCGGCATCGATGTTGGGCTTGGACCTGGAGTGGGAGCCGGCGGCCGTTGCACTGGCGGGACGGCAGGTCGTTCACGCCATCGGTTCGAGCCCCACGGACCAGACAGTGGACGTGGTCGAGTTGCCTGTGGTCGTAGGTCAGACCGTGATTGCCGTTCTGACAATTGCGTGCCTGGAGGCGGACAATGCCGTGGTCGACCTGGCCTCACCAGCCGACGGCGTGGTTGAGCAGTTACACGTGCGTGTCGGCGACCGGGTGGCCGTGGACACGCCGTTGATGACTCTGCGCGTCGCCATTGCACGCCGGCGCCAACCGACGTCCGAACCCGATGATGTACCGCATCTCGCCCGAAACAAGCTGCTCAGGCCGCAAGCCAGACCGCAAGCGCTCGGTTCGCCATCGACCCACACCGTCTTGCTGCAGGGGCTGGGGACGGCGCGGGGCAGCGTGCAACTGCACAACCGCGACCTTGCCGCCCTGCTGCCCACCTTGGCTGCGGCAAACGGGTGCGGCGACGGCATCCTTGAACGCACGGGCATCGAGTCGCGCACCGTGGCGGGCGTGGGGCAAGACGCGGTCAGCATGGCCGTAGACGCCGCTCGCAACGCCTTGGCGGACGCCGGCATCGCAGCCGAGGAGCTGTCGCTCATCATCTGCAGCACCAGCACGCCGCTGGCGATTTCACCGTCAACGGCATGCCAGGTGCTGCAGCGCTTGGCGCCGGGTTGCCAGATGCCGGCTTACGACCTGCAGGCGGCGTGCAGCGGATTCGTGTATGCGCTGGCGCAGGCATGGGATTTTCTGCAGCAGCGGCCCAAAAGCCATGTACTGGTGCTGACCACGGAAGTGATGCGGTCCATCGTGGACATCCGCGATCCCCAGACCTCGCCGATCTTTGCTGATGCGGCCACGGCCACGGTTCTGTGCAGCGGCGCCAAGGCGTCCCTCCCAAGGAATCGCCACAGCATGCAGCTCATGCGCCCAATTGTCAGTGCTCGCGGCGATGGCCGGGGCACCCTCGGTGTGCCTTTGCCGGGGCAGGGCAAGCACGTGTACATGGACGGGAAACGCGTCTTCGCCGAAGCGGTGCGGGATATGGTTTCGGCACTCGCCACGGCCTGTATCAGCGATTCCAGCACGCTCGGAGAGTTGGACCTGATCGTGCCGCACCAGGCCAATGGCCGCATCATTGATGCCATGCGCTCGCGTTTGAAGCTCGCTGAGCACCAGGTCTGGAACGAGATTCGACAACAGGGCAATACCTCGTCCAGTTTGATACCGCTGGCGTTGGACACGGTGTTGCGGAAAAAGCCGGCGCCGCTGCGCATCGGGGTGTGTGCATTTGGTGCGGGTTACACGTCAGGGGCCGCCATCCTGCGACAGGTGGAGCGGTGACGCAGTCAGTGTCCGCGCAGGGGCGCTGGCACGCCAATCGTCGGGTCTGTCAACGAGCTTCGTCAGAGGTGACAAGACACTTTCAATTTGCCAAACTGGGAGAAAGCGCGTGGCGCGCGAACAGTTCAGAAGCGTGAGGGCTGTTCATGCGGACTTCGGCTTCGGCTGGTTGCACTCAGTACAGGTGCCTTGTCTCTGCGCCAAGCACACACCGAACCCGTTGCTGGCGTTCGACCACATCATTTGCTGTCGACGTTGCATGCAGCGTTGTCAATGCGCTCCTGCTGGCTGGAGCCGCAAGCCTTGATCGAGGACCGCGAATGACATTGAGCTCCACCGACATCGTTGCTCTAAGCCGCCTGCTCGACCAGGCTCTGGCCTTTGCGCCGGCGCAGCGAGAAGCCTGGCTGGCGACGCTGCCCGCGGCAGACCAGCCCTACACCGATCGTTTGCGCGAGATGCTTCAAAGCCACGCCGTCGCCGACAACGGTGACCGGCTGTCCGCGCTGCCCCGCCTGGGCGCCGACGACGAGACGGCGCGCAGCGGTGAATTGATCGGCCCCCACCGCCTGCTGCACCCCATCGGCCGCGGCGGCATGGGCAGCGTCTGGCTGGCCGAGCGCGCCGACGGCCGCTTCAAGCGCCAGGTCGCATTGAAGCTGCTGCGTTTGGCTCGCCCGCACGATCAACGGCTTCGGCAGCCCCATCGCCTTGAAACTGTTGCGTAACTTGAAGGTAATCGGCGGCGCGCAACAAGCGACTTCGGAGTGCAGGATCACTGCCTGGATGAAGCACCCGAACATCGTGCGGCTGCTCGATACCGGACTCGACACCCGGCAGCGGCCTTACCTGACGCTGCAGTATGTGAAGGGGCAATCACGGCGCGAGTGGTGCAGCGCGCAACGCGTGGGGGCGCTCGAGCTGACCCGCCTTTTTTGCAGTTGGCATCGGCCGTGGGCTACGTTCACAGCCGTGGTGTCGTGCACCGCGACCTGAAGCCCTCCAACGTGCTCGCCAGTGATGACAGCCAGGTGCACCTGATCGATTTCGGCATCTCCATCCAACCCAAGGTTTCGGAGAAACCGGCGCACGCCGCGACCCAGAAGCGCGGCTTGACGCCCGCCTATGCGTCGCCCGAACGACTGCAAGGCGGCGCGAAGACCTTTGCCTCGGACGTGTACTCGCTGGGCGTGCTTTTCTGCGCGTTGCTGGCGGGCCAGCATGCGAGCATCGGCTGCGCCAACGAAGACAGCGCTTTGAGCGTCGGTTTGCGCGGCAGCGGCCTGAAGGCTGCTGCCGCCACGCGTCGCTTGCCGCGCGCGCTGGGTGCCATTTTGCTGAAGGCGCTCAACCGTGCCCGCAGCAGTGCTACCCGACGGCACAACACCTGTCTGACGATGCGGCCCGGTTACTGGGTGCCGACGACAGCAGTGCCGCGGCCGCCATGCCCTTGAGTCAATCAGCGTTCACCTCCGCGGCGGCGCCGCGCGCAAGCCAGTCAAATCGAACCCGGATCGATGTCCGCTCACGCTTGATGGCTGCGTCTGTCACGGTGTAGGGGATGCATTTGCGGTGCCACCGCGGCCCTTGCGCCAAGGCTCAAGATCATGAAAGCTTACGTCTCAATCTCACGCAATTTGCACACACTGGCTGCCGCAGGTGCCGTTCTGGCCAACGTGCTGGTGCTGGGCGGAGTACTCGGCTTGTTCGACGCGGCCTCCACCGATGCCGTGCAGGCAGAGGCCATGACGAAGGCAGTGCCTGTGCTGAACGCCATGGCCGAACGTGCAGTGCCTGCCAACGAGCGCGGCTGACGCGTGGCGAGAATCGAGATGGTCATGAAGCCCTTGCCCCGATTTCTGCTGCCCATGTTGAACGCGCCCAAACCGCCGTGCACCAACGCAGCGCAGCCACGCGCCGCCAGCCTGTACCAGACCGTGCTCAACGCGTGCTTCGCCCTCTTCAGCACCACCCGGCTGCTGACCTACATGCCGACCTTCTGGGCCATTCAACAAAGTGCCAATTCCAGCCAGCACTCGCTGATCACGTGGGCGGCTTGGGTCTGCTCCAACGCCGTAATGGCCGCCTGGCTGTATGAGAACAACGGTCGGCGGGTCAACCGGGCCATCGCGGTGACGGCGGGCAACAGCCTGATGTGCATGGTGGCTTGCGCGCTGATTGTCTGGTTTCGCTGAACGGGCCTGCGGCCCACATCTTCTGGGGCGTGCTGGCCCACCTGCCCGGTATCGGAAGTGGGTCAAGATAGTTGTCGCCGCGAGGGTGTGAGTCAGGCTGCTTTGAGTGTTGAGTTTGGCTAGCCACCCCTTAAGCGTTTCCAGGCTGACGTTGAGCTCCAGGGCCACCGCTTCAAGGGTGCGGTTCCCTCGGTCTGCGGCCTTGCTGCGGGCTTGTTCTCTGAACTCTGTTGAATGTCGATT
>Ga0163144_10030439_pt1 | contig 10325 bp, 8 predicted proteins | sample OliLak19BULKMAT1_FD_123175 | JGI IMG/M metagenome (GOLD analysis project Ga0163144, IMG submission 123175) | Freshwater microbial mat bacterial communities from Lake Vanda, McMurdo Dry Valleys, Antarctica - Oligotrophic Lake LV.19.BULKMAT1 | ecosystem: Environmental > Aquatic > Freshwater > Lake...
CGCGGGTGATCCCACGCGGCCGTGTGGCAGGCATCGACTATGGCCGCAAGCGGATTGGAGTGGCAATCTGCGATGCCGAGAGGATCCTGGCGAGCCCTTGGTGCGTCCGGGAAGCCAACGGCGACCATGCCGCCGACGCGGCCTTCTTCCAAGGGCTGGTGCGCGACGAGGCGCTCGTCGGCTTCGTGGTCGGCCTTCCTCTGAACACCGACGGCACCCCGAGTGCGATGTCGCGCGAGGTGGAGCGGTTCGGTGGCTGGCTCGGCCGAGCGACCGGCCTTCCCGTTGCCTACCAGGACGAACGGTACACCTCCCATGAGGCCGCGACCATGCTCGCCGGCGTTGGCCTGTCGCGGGGCCAGAAGAAGAGCCGCAGCGATGCGGTGGCCGCGCAGCTTGTGCTGCGCGGCTGGATGGAAAGCGCGAAGGCGGCACCCCTGAGGCTCGTCGTCGGCTGCGGGTATCTCGGCGAGCGGGTGGCTCGACGCTGGTTGGCTCGGGGCAATCGCGTCGTTGCCACAACACGCGATCGCGCGAGGGCAGAGGCGATCGAGGCCTTTGGCGCTGAGCCGATCATCCTCGATGTCACGGCCGACGACCCAGGCTGGGAAAAACTCTTCCTGGCAATCGGCTTCCCAGCTACCGTCGTCTGGACCGTAGGTTTCGACCGCTCGGCCGGCGCGAGCTATCACGACGTGCACGCTGCCGGGCTGACAAGGCTTCTTGATGCCCTCGCTTCCGCCCCCTTCAGTAGCAAACCCCGGCTCATATTCGCCAGTTCGACGGGCGTCTGGGGCGATGAACGGGGCGGGATCGTCAACGAAGACACACCCACCGACCCGACCCGCGAGGCAGGCCGGGTCCTCGTCGAGGCCGAGCGACTCCTCGGTGCCCATGCCGCCGGGCCGGGCACAGCCCTGCGGTTCGCGGGGCTCTATGGTCCCGGCCGCGTGCCTCGACTCTCCGCCCTGCGCGCTGGCGCTGCGATCGCGGCCGACCCCGACTCCTGGCTCAACCTGATCCATGTGGATGATGCGGCGGCCGTCGTCGTCGCCGTGGCCGATGCCCCTTCGCCACGACCGCTCTACGTCGTCGCCAATGGGCAGCCCGTGCGGCGACGAGACTGGTATGACCGCCTCGCGACGCTTGCCGGAGCCCCGCCGCCAACCTGGGACACTACGGCCTGGGACACTACGGCACCCCGCGGCCGCGGCGGCGACAAGCGGGTCGATCCATCGCTCGTGCTCGCCGATCTCGGCATCACGCTTGAGCATCCTGACGCCCTCGCGTCGCTCCCGAACCTGGTAGACGCCTGACCGCGCGGCTGGCCCCTGCGCGGCTGGCCCCTGCGCCCAGTCGCGCTACGGAAGCCCGGGCACCGATTCCTTCCGAGGCGGCGTTGCCTGGGCCGCCTCGGCAATGCCGCCCGCTTCGGCCAGCGACCGCAGGTAATCGATCGTCACGTTCAATGCCTCGTCGAAGTAGTAGTCACGCTTGACGACCGGTCGCTTCGCGAATTCCGACTCCTCGAGTCGTTTTTCCTCTTCATTCTCAGCCGCCTTACCCTCGTTCCACTGGCGGTCAAACTCCGTCTCGAGAAGCGAGATGCTCTTCTCGTCCTTCCGCCGGTTGTAGCGGGCAATCTGGGCATTCAATTCGATGAACTTATCGCTTGCGGCCACCCGTTGGGCCGATTGACGCCGCAGCCATTCCACTACCGGGTCGGTCACTCGCCCCTCCGGCGTGAAGCGGGCAGGCGGCACCCGGTCGAAGGCAATGGCATGATCCAGATCACCTTCGCCGACCGGCAAGTGGGTGGTGATGCTCGGGAGGATGACATCGCTCTTGACCCCCTCGAGCTGCGTGCTTGCCCCACTCGGGCGATAGAATTGCTGCATCGTGATCTTGATGGCCCCGAGCGACGGCGCATTGTCGAACCGCTGAAAGAGTTGACGGCCGAGGTCGAGAAGGCTTTGGACCGTTCCCTTTCCGTGCGTCGCATCGTCGCCGACAATCAGGCCCCGGCGGTAATCCTGGATCGCACCGGCGAGAATCTCACTGGCGCTGGCGCTGAACTTGTTCGTGAGCACCACAAGCGGACCGTCCCAGACGACTCCGGCGTCAACGTCGTCATACGACCGAACCTGCTGATCGGCGTCTTTGATCTGCACGACAGAACCCCGGTCGATGAAAAGGCCCGTGAGCTTGATCGACTCCGGCAACGAACCGCCACCGTTGTTTCGCAGGTCGAGTACGACGCAATCGACCCCTTTGGTGCAGAAGTCTTCGAGCACCCGCTGCGTGTCCCGCGTGCTGCTCTTGAAGTCTTCCTGCCCTTGCTGAGCTGCCGTCATATCCATGTAGAAGCTAGGCAAATTGATGACGCCGATCCGGTAGGGCGACCCATCGGGCTTCCGTCCGTATTCGATGATCTCGCCGCGGGCCTCGGCGTCTTTGAGCTCGATCTTGTCGCGGGTGATGTCATAGGTCTTGGGGGCCGTCTCTCCCACCGGAATGACCTTGAGCCGAACCACCGTCCCCCGTTTGCCGCGGATGTACTTGACCACTTCGTTGAGATTCATATCGACCGTATCGACAATCTCCCCGCCGACACCCTGCCCCACGCCTATGACACGGTCTTTCGACTTGAGCCGACCATCACGGTCGGCGGCTCCGCCGGGGGTGAGCTCGACGATCGTCGTGTAGCCGTCTTCGCTCTTGAGCTGGGCTCCGATCCCATCGAGCTGAAGCCGCATGCCGATTTCGAAGTTCTCGAGTGTTCCGGGCGACATGAACGTCGTGTGCGGATCGAAGCTCGACGTGAGCGACGAGAGATAGATCTCGAGGAGCTCGTCGGCCGTCATCTGGTGCATCCGTTTGACAAAGCTGCGGTATCGGCGGTGGAGCTTGTCTTTCGCGTCATCCAGCGGTGTCTCCTCCATCTTTTGGACAAGGAGGTCGTACTTGATCCGCTTCCGCCAGGATTCCTCTGCCTCGGCATCGCTCTTCGGCCACGTCATCGACTTCCGGTCGGTCACAATCGATTCATCGACAGTGAAGTCATGAGGGGCGTCAATCAGCCGCTCAATTGCGGGCAGCCGCTGGTCAACCCGCTGGAGGAATCGCTCCATGATTTCGTAGGCGAAGGTAACGTCGCCCCGCTTGACGAGGTCGTCGAGCACGTCCCGCTTGGCGGCAAATCCGTCGATGTCGGCTTGGGTGAAATAGACCTTGGTCGGATCGAGCGCCTCGAGAGACGCGTCGAACCACCGGCGGCTCATCGCGTCGTCGATCGGCTGCTTGAGGAAATGCTCCCGCTCGAGGTGCCGACGGACGGCCACCGCGATGTGCCGATCATTGGGCCCCGGTTGGGGCGATCCGATCGCGGCTGCGGGACGAGGGGGCTCCTCCGCGATGCCGAAGGCCGCAGTAAGGGCGACGACGAGACAAGCCAGAACCTGGCCCATTCGCCACGCCGGAGTTCGATGCCCGTTCAGACACGTCATCGTACGAATTCCCCCTGCCATCGTCACTGTCATGCCGGCCACGAGGAACCTCCATCATGAAAAAAAACACGGCGCGGGCCGCGGGAACCGTGCCGCTCCACGACGCGGCCTGATCACTTCCCTGAATCATTCATTGTGACGACTTGCCGTCGGTTTGACGAGGCGATTTTATGCCCACAAAGGCCGCAGCGGCAGCCGCACGAGCCACAACGGCCGTGACAACAAGCGCGTCAGCCCCGAGCCTAGCCGCCCGCACCCATTCGATGTCAGGCCGTCTTGCCCTTCCTGCATTGATCACCGCAATCACCTGGTCCTCCACATGACCGCGAAACAGGAGGTGCGGCTGCACGATGATCCTACGCACGCCATCGTCCGCTGGATCGCCAGCCGTATCAATTGCCTCGGCGAGCGTGGGCCGGGCGGCGGCCGCGAACCCAAACAGGAGCCTACGGGGTGGCTGGTCCGCCGCGAGGGTGGCCGCAGCAAAGGCCGCCAGCTGTGCCGGGGCCGCAGGGTCGCTGGAGCCGCGGCCCACCACCACGAGTGTCGTTTCTTCCGGAGAGACGTCACTCATGGCGGCCACGGCCTCGAGCCGACGACGGCGTGAGAGGGCGACCATGGCCGGATGGCAGCCGAGTGGCTCAGCTTGGCGAACCACCATTCCCTCCGCGACTGCCGCCGCGCGGATCGCCTCCGGAACATCCCGTTTGGCATGGCCCGCCTCAAACAACAAGAGGGGCGCGACGACAACCTCCCGACAGCCGGCGGCGGCGAGCACACCGATCGCTTCACCGATGTCAGGGCCAACAACCTCGAGGAATCCAAGCGTCACTGGAACACCCGGGAGGAACGCCGCCACGCCATGGGCCACGGCCTGGGTTTCGGCGACACCGACCGGATCGGCCGTGCCATGCCCCACGACCAGGATGCCCGTACCGGGCGAAAAGGTACCGGACGGCATCGCCTGGGGCGCATCCGCAGGAAAACCGGGTTTGCTCATAACGAGGGGCGACCAATCCATGGGGAGGCGTTCAGGAATCCGGGCATCCTTCTATAGTAGAGGCTCGCCCGCGATCGCATCTCGCCCGTGGAACCCGCCTTGCCCACCTCTGCTTCTGACCCATCCCCGTCGGCTTCGGCTGTCATCATCCTTCGGATTGCGAGCCACTCAGGGCCCGCGTTCCAGCTTGATCCCACGGCCGACAACGTGATCGGTCGCGGTGCAACGTCGCTCGTGGTGCTTGCCGATCGCATGGCGAGCCGCCGCCATACCGTGCTCGCGTACACCGCCGAGACCGGCACGTGGTCGGTCCGCGACCTCGGCAGCCGGAATGGAACGTGGCTCGACGGGTTGGTCATCAAGGAAGAGACGATCTCCGACGGCCAGGTAATCCGCATCGGAACGACCGAGCTTGAGTTTCGAACCACGCTCTCCGCTGGTCTGGCGGTGATGTCACGGGAGGCTGGCCGCCTCGTGCGGCACGGCTCGCCGGGCGAGCTGCAGGGAATCGTTCTCACACGGATGGCAGCGTCTGCTGACGAAGCCCGCTGGCCGATGCTGCTCTACCAGTCCGCTGTCCGTTTGCTCGCCAGCAGTTCATCATGGCAGATCGTCTGCACGACCCTCGAGCTCGCGACCGAATTCACGGCCGCGACGAGGTTCGCCTGGTTCACCCTGTCTGGATCGGGCACCATCGAGCCCGTCTGCGTGGTGCCCCCTGGCAATGGGCTGGATGAGCTATTCGCCGGCACCGCTGCGGGCGAGGTTTTCGCTGGCCGAGCAGCCTGGGTTTCATCAGAGATCGCCGACATCGCGGCCGTGCCTGTCCCCCAAGGGGCTTCCGGGCGAGCCGTGCTCGTTGCCGGGGCTCCACCCGGTAGCTTCCGCGAGGCAGACTTCGATGTACTCGTCATGCTCGCGGGACTCGCGGCGGCCTCGGGCATCGCCCACGGGAAGACGGATGCCCGCGGCACCGATCCTCTCGATGACGACCTCGCTGTCAACGACCCCGAGGACCATTACGAGGGAACGCTCGCGCTCTCCGGTGCGGACCTCGAGGCACTCGGCATCGGCCCAGGCGGCTTCGCTGCCCCCCAGGTGCCGGTCGGCTCGGGTTCCCTGCGGATCGTCGAATGGCAGCGGGCGCTCGTCGTCGAGGCGCTTCGTCGCACCGGTGGAAGCGTGCCGGAGGCGGCTGCCTCGCTCGGCATCAGCCGGGCCACACTCTATCGCAAGCTCGACGCATGGGGGCTCACGCGGATCGCGGCGGCGCCGCCTCCTCCGTGATTCGCGGCATGAGGTTGGCCACGGCAACGAGGACAAGGACCGACGCGACGTAGGGCAGCGCGCGGGATGAGTGGAGCGAGAAGAGGCTCATGCCCGCGAGCGGCCCGACGATCCGCCCGAGGGACGCGAACGACTGGTTCACCCCGAGCACCTCCCCCTGACGATCGCGATCCGTGCGTCGGGAGATGATCGCCGACACCGATGGATTGACGAACGCAAAGCCGACGACCGTCAGCGCCGAGGCTGCATAGAAGCCAAACCGCAGGGAGTCGCCCGCCCCGGCCACGATGCCCCGGCCGGTCACGAGCGCAGCCACCACGGCAAGCATGGTCAGCCCGCCGAGCATCAGCCCGACCCCTGAGACGAGGAGACGTCGCTCGGAGATCCGTTTGGCGAGAGGGCGATACCCGCCCCCCGCGAGCATGAGGGTGAATCCAATGCCAGCAAACAAGAGAAAGTTGGAATCGTCATCCATGCCGAACGCTTTCTCGGTGAACAGGGCAAGCGTCGACTCGAACCCTGCCATCGCCACGATCGTGAGGAAATAGACGAGCACCAGGACGCCGATGGCGGGCATCCGCAGCACCGCGAGCGTCCGAGAAACATTGGGGAACTCCTTGGCGGCTCGCGCCCCGGGCTGGCGGGTCTCTCGGAAAACCGTCGCCGCGATCACAAGCGCGATGGCGGAGAGCACCGACGCGATGGCCCCGACGCTCCAGCGGGCCTGATCGAAGAGGGTCATGCCGAAGTACGCGATCAGCGGACCGAGCGTGAAGCCGCCACCGAAGGCGATGCCGATGAGGGCCATGCCACGGGCCCGGTTTTCCGGCGTCGTGCAATCGGCGATCACTGCCGCCGCGGTTCCCACGCTCGCCCCGGCGATGCCCGCACCGACACGGGCCAAGAGCACAAGCCCGAGCGCGACAAGCGCCGCAGACTGCGTAGGCAGTGGCTCCACCGGCACGCTCATCGCGTAGCCGTACACGGCGTAGAACACGACCGATCCCGAGAGGCTCATCAAGAGGATCGGACGGCGACCGACCCGGTCGGAGATCCGCCCCCAGATGGGACTGAAGACAAACTGCATGAGCGAAAAGACGGCGAACAAAAGGCCAATCACCGCGCCTCCGGCGACCCCTTCGAGGGGCGAGAGCCCGAGGGCTTCGAGATACGGCGTGACCTGGCGTGGCAGGACGGGGAGCACGATCCCGAAGCCGAGCAGATCGATAAATACCGTCAGGAACACGACCAGCATGGCCCCTCGTGGCGCCGGCGGTGGTGTCGATCCGAGTGGAGGGGTGGTCATTGGTGGGTGCATGTCGCGAGAGAGGGTCGGTGCGGCGGGCAGAAGGTGCGTGAATGCTACACTCCCCAGCCATGCACGCCCGCCGTTTGCACCAGTCCACGCGTCCCCCCCAGGAAGAATCCATCCGGAGACCGACAGATACGGACGGTCCGCCCGATGCCCCTCCGAGCGTGGCCGACCTCACCGCGCGGATCAAGGAAAGCGTTGAGGGACGATTCGCAGACGTCTGGGTCGCTGGCGAGGTGAGTAACCTCGTGCGGGCCTCAAGCGGCCACGTCTACCTCTCCCTCAAAGACGACGCAGCGATGCTGCGGGCGGTTATCTGGCGCACGACCGCAGCCACGCTCGCCATCGAGCCGGCCAATGGGATGGCGGTTGTGTGCCACGGCCGCGTCGAGGTCTACCCCCCACGCGGCACGTACCAGCTCACGATCGACCGGCTCCATGCGCTTGGCACCGGCACGCTCGAGGCTCAACTCCGACGGCTCCATGCGAGCCTCGAAGCGGAAGGACTTTTCGATGCCAGTCGCAAGCGGGCGATCCCCCTCTTCCCGCGCCGCATCGCCCTCGTCACGAGCCCCACGGGGGCGGCGATCGCCGACTTCCTCGAAACCCTCCGCGGTCGATGGCGGGGTAGCGAGGTGATCGTGATTCCCTCCCGTGTGCAGGGAGCCGGGGCCGCCGACGAGCTGGCCGCGGCGCTCGCCACCGCTGAACGGCTCGTGCCACGGCCAGACGTGATCGCGCTGGTCCGGGGTGGCGGTAGCCTCGAGGATCTCTGGAGTTTCAATGAGGAGGTGCTCGTCCGCGCCATCTCCAAGACGAGCGTGCCCATTGTTGCCGGCGTGGGCCACGAGATCGATGTCACGCTCGCCGACCTCGCGGCAGACCTCCGGGCACTCACGCCGACCGACGCGGCGGTGAAGGTGTCTCCCGATGGCCGCCAGCTCGCCGCGACGATAACAGGCCTGGGCGGACGCCTGGCCTCCGCACTCGCGCGACGGGTAGACCTGGCCCGAGAACGGCTCGTGCGGCTTGCCCGGTCGCGGATCTTTGCCGATCCATCGCGGCTCGTCGTGGAACGTCGTGCGCGACTCGCCGCCGACACGCTGCGGCTCCGACGGCTCGGGGCGGCGGCCGTCGCGCGGGGCCACGAACGCCTCGCGGCCGCGGCGGGCAGGCTCGAGGCAGGCAGCCCTGTTCATCTCCTGGCCCGCGGCTGGTCGCTGACATCTCGCGGCGACGAGCCGGGCACACCCCTGCGAAGCGTCGCGGGGATCGGGCCGGGCGCGCCACTCATGACGCAACTCGCTGATGGGCGGATCTGGAGCACCACGGTTCGCACCGATCGAACCATCGCGGGCGGTGCCGTGACGCCACACGACCAAAGACCTCTCGGAACAGAAGGGACGACACCTGATGCCAGCGCACCCTGACGACAGCATGACCAACACAATCACCCAACCGACAAGCTCGACGCAGATCGCCTCATTCGAAGATGGCCTCGCATCGCTTGGCGATCTGGTAGCCCGCCTCGAAGCAGGAGGCCTCGGGCTCTCGGAGTCGATCGAGGCGTATGAGCGGGGCGTGGGTATCCTCCGCCAACTCAACAACGAGCTCGAAAACGCTGATGCGAGAGTGAGGCTTCTTGTGCGAATCGACGAGGATGGCCAGCCGATCCTCGCGGACCACGAGACCGATGCGGACGGCCTAGCGGCCACCGAACGCGGTCCGACCCGCCGCAGGGCTCGCGGCAAATCATCCCGCGGCCAATCGCTTCCCGGGATGGACGATGGTGCGGAAGAAGCCTAAACTTCCCGATGTATTCGGCGGTATCAAGGAGGCAGGCGTCGGCTTCCCGTCCGCCCCCCTGTTCTCCCAGGCTCCCGAATGGCACCCGGCCCGGACTCCAGTGGTTCCGTGGCATCGGTCGCCGATGGCCTAGACTCCATCGCCGATGGGCTTCGGCGGGTGCGGCATTTTATAGACCCGCTCCTCGAAGCCTCTCTGGGGCTTCCCGACGATGCGCCCCCGCGGCTCGTTGCCGCGCTTCGGCATGCCCTGCTCGCGCCCGGCAAGCGACTCCGACCAGCGCTCGTCCTTTGGGCCGCTCGGGCTTGCGGCGACGGCTTGACGGAAGCCGCTGCGTGGCAGGCTGCTGCCCCGGCTGCCGTGGCCGTGGAGATGATTCACGCCTACTCGCTCGTGCACGATGACCTGCCGGCGATGGACGACGACGACCTCCGCCGTGGTCGGCCGACGTGCCACCGGGCCTTTGACGAGGCCACGGCCATCCTCTGCGGTGATGCCCTCCAGCCTCTCGCCTTCGAAACCCTCGCCCGCGGTCTCCCAGCAGCGGTGGCGGGGCGGGCTTGCCTCGTGCTCGCGCACGCCGCTGGGCCTGAGGCGCTCGTGGGCGGCCAGGTAGACGACCTCGCGCTGGAGCGGGGCTGGATTGCAGACCTCTCCTCAGCAACCGCAGACGACCAGGTAGCCTGGATGGAACGGGTTCACCGGCGTAAGACCGGCGCCCTCTTTCGGGCTGCCCTCGAGCTCGGGGGGCTTGCCGTGGACGCAACCGAGGCCCAGCTCGCTCTTCTCGACCGGTTTGGTCGGGCCTTTGGCCTCGCCTTTCAGATCGCTGACGACCTCCTCGACGCCGAGGGGAATGAGGCAGCCGTCGGCAAGCGGGTCGGCAAGGACGCTGGCCGTGGCAAGCTCACGTTTCCTACGGTTGTTGGTATAGAGGCCGCCCGCGAACGGGCCCATGAGCTGGCTGCCGAAGCTGCCAGTGCCGCTCGCGAGCTTAGCGGCTCGGCTGAGGATCTTGCAGCGCTCGCCCACTGGATCGTGGGTCGCGACCACTGACACCACACCGCCATTTTTTGGAACCACGCACCATGCCTCCCGTCCTTCCGTCGATCACGTCGCCCGTGGATCTCCGCGATCTCTCGATTGACCAGCTCGAGCAGCTTGCCGGCGAGATGCGACAGGCGCTCTGTGAGGTCGCGACCACCCGCACGGCCCATTTCGCGTCCAACCTTGGAGTCGTGGAGCTTTGCATCGCGCTCCATCGCGTCTTTGATTTCCAGCGGGATCGGCTCATCTGGGACACCGGGCACCAGATCTATCCGCACAAGCTCATCACGGGACGGTTCGCCCAGTTCGGCACGATCCGCACACGTGGGGGCCTCATGGGCTACCCCAACCCTGAGGAAAGCCCCTA
>Ga0163144_10030441_pt1 | contig 10324 bp, 2 predicted proteins | sample OliLak19BULKMAT1_FD_123175 | JGI IMG/M metagenome (GOLD analysis project Ga0163144, IMG submission 123175) | Freshwater microbial mat bacterial communities from Lake Vanda, McMurdo Dry Valleys, Antarctica - Oligotrophic Lake LV.19.BULKMAT1 | ecosystem: Environmental > Aquatic > Freshwater > Lake...
CCACCTGAGGTTATAAACCTACCCTTTTCTGATTCCCCTCCACCTGAGGTTATAAACCTGCCCTTTTCCGATTCCCCGCCACCTGAGGTTATAAACCTGCCCTTTTCCGATTCCCCGCCACCTGAGGTTATAAACCTACCCTTTTCCGATTCCCCGCCACCTGAGGCAATAAACCTACCCTTTTCCGATTCCCCGCCACCTGAGGTTATAAACCTACCCTTTTCCGATTCCCCGCCACCTGAGGGGGAGGCAATAAACCTACCCTTTTCTGATTCCCCTCCACCTGAGGGGGAGGCAATAAACCTACCCTTTTCTGATTCCCCGCCACCTGAGGGGGAGGGGCTAGGGGTGGGGGCTTTAATCGCTTCAGCCAATACCGGATTGAGCGCCGAATCCAGCAGGGCATGGACGAGCGATTCCGGCGTATAGTAGCTGCCGGTAGTTTTGCGTTCGTTGCCTGCCGCTGTCGATAGGGCAAAGCGCCGCGCCGGGACATTGATCTGCGGGTGCAGTTCCAGCAGGCTCTCGAAGATGCTGCCCAGCTCGTCCGAGCCGAGATTCTTGTAATCCACTGTGCGATAGACTTGGGCGCGCTGATCGTAAGTGAGGGAGAGCGCACGAATGGCATCCAGCAGGTGGCTGTTGGCGATCTGGCAGCCGATGACATCGGTGACGGCACGATCACTGAACAGGAACGACCCTAGCGGCACGAGTCCGAGTCCCGCGCCTGCTTGCTCCGCTCGCCCCGAGGGAGAAGAGCTGGGGGTGAGGGCATCTCCACTGAGCAGAACCATCAGCAGCCGCAAGCCCTCGAATAAATCGGGATGGCGCGTGCCTTTGAAGGTTTCTGCCATGTGCCGCAGTCGCTGGGTGGAATAGTAGCGGATGTAACGCTCACGAGCGAGGGCATCGGCAGCGGGATTCAACAGTAAATCACGATCTTCCGCCACGAACAGGAACAGCAACCGGTAGACCATTCGCAGCAGTTGGCGATAGTAGTCCTGCGCGTTGAGTTCACCGCTGGTCAGTTTGTCGCGCAGGGCAGCGTTGGCGGGATATTCGAGGAAGCCCAAACCGAGCGCCGTGATCGCCGCTTCCACACCGTCGCGTAGTTGGTCGAGGGCGCGTGTGCCTTGATCCTCGGCAACTTTCATCCACTTTTCCAGCCAGCAGTCGGACGGCTTCGCGCCCTCCACCCGCGATTGGTGGCACAGCAGCCACAGCAGCACGAAATCGCTGTAGACCTCGCCCTCCATCAGGGCTTCGAGGTCAAATTCGACGTATGCTTGCCGCGTCAGGCTGGCGTTGTCGCGCAGGATTCGCAGTTTGTAACCGTTACTGAGGAAGCCCCACAGGTTATCATCGCTGCGATTGAGGAAGACTTGCAGCAGGCTGTGCGGGCTGGCGGTCGCCGCCCCTGCTACGCCGCGCGTGCGCGTGTCGAGATCAACCTTGTAGCTCACCAGATGGATCGGCACCTGCTCCCATGTATGCGAGATCGGGTACGTGCGCCCGTCAATTTCATAGGCGGGGGCAGACTGCAAGCGCCCATAGTCGAGTTCGCGGAACAGGGGCAACAGCCAGCGTTCACGGGTGATCGTCGTGCCGAGATCGCTTTCCGGCAATCGTTCCTGCGCCGCACGGAAGCTCGCCCATACGCCTTGCAGCGCATTCCACGAGCGGTTGATCGCCTCGTTGAGCTTTTCGCCGGGGTGGTGATAGCTCTCCGCCGTGAGTCCGTCGATATTCGCTCCCTGACTGATGCGCTGGAGCAGATCGGCGGGCAGCAGTGCGCCCTCGGTGCGAATGGTGGTGAAGATGCTGGCTCGTGTGGTCATATGGCTTATCGGTTTCCCAACGCAGGCAAAAATACATAAATCCCCAACACATCGGGCGGAAGCTGTGCCTCGACGCGGTGCTGAGGACGGCGGTCGCCACGACGATACGCCGCTTCACGCACGCGGATATGTGCCGATAATAGCGCATCACCACGCGCTTCGGCAAGTTCATTCAATTTGGGGGAAATCTGGTCAAAACCGACGATCACCCGCTCTACAAAGTCCGCCGCTTGTTGAGGGTGGATGTTCTCGTCTGGTTGGGCGCTCAAGAGCGCTTCTGCCGCTTCCGGTTCCAGCCATGTCGCATTGTCGGGCGCGCCTTCAAATGCCAGCGTCAGGCTGTCCTCGGCGAGCAGTTGGCGCTCCTCATTCCCTATTTTTGTGATCAGGTGATACCGAAAGCGCAGCAGCAGCAAGGTCGTCCGTCGCTGCACCGCCGCTGTGCGGATGGCTCCGGCGCGCCGTGCCGACGGCGTGTCGTCGCCCTCTGCCGTATCGAGCGCGCTATTCATCACATATGCCGCCAGCGACTCCACCAGCGGGTGGGTGCGCGTCAAATAAAGTTGTCCTTCTTTCACCGGTAGTTCAAAACGCGCCGTGAATGCCGTTTTGCCAAGCAGGTCGCGCAACCCGCGTGGCGTTTCGGTCAAGTCAAAGGTCATTGTCTCCCCTTGCCCCGTAGCAGAGGGTGCCAAGCCCAGCTTAGATGAGGTGAGGGCAGCCACCCCGCGATTCAGGCGCACGGCATCGCGCATAAACGCCACCACATCAATGCCCGATCCGATGGCGGCGCGGGCGGCGTCTAGCTCGGCGGCGACTTCTTCTACCCGAATCGCTTGCTGGGCAAACATCGTGCGCGACCGTTTCTCTCGTTGTTCTGCCGCCGCCCAATTCAAGTCCAGTTCAAGCTGGCGCGGTTGGATATAGGCTTCAAAGCCGGGCAATGCCGATTGCATAAAACTGGCATTTTCGCGCAGCAGCAAGCCCTCAAAGATCGCCTCGATCACATCTTCGCTATTGCCCGGCACCGGCACCGACACCCCTAACGAATTACGGATGGTCTCATGCTTGCGCAACAGCACCCGCAACACAATGCCGTCAATCTGATTATCGATGCCATAGTAGGTGATCACTTTAATGCGTGGACTCGGTTGTCCATAACGATCCACCCGTCCTTCGCGCTGTTCATGGCGCGTCGGGTTCCACGACAGGTCATAGTGGATGACGGCATCAAAGCCCATTTGCAAGTTGATGCCTTCGCTCAGGCAGTCAGTACACACGAGGATGCGTTTGGGTGCGGCGCTCAACTGCGCCACCCGTTCTTCGCGTTCGCTTGGCGGCAGCATCCCGGTCACGCCCGCAATTTCCACACCCCGTGTCGCCGTCCGCAAGGCGTCGGTCAAATAATCGACCGTTGGGATGAAGCGGCAAAAGATGATCGGGTTGATGCCTTGTTTGAGCAGGTCTTTGACGATGACGATCACCCCTTTGAGTTTGTGATCATCCTCACCTTGCAGGGCTTCGGCTGCCCGCGCCAGTTCCAACAAACGGCGGCGGTGGCTGGTTTCGTCGCCCGCCAACGCGCCAATATCGCTGCCGGGGATCACGTCAATCCCTTCGGCGCTCTCATCGATCATCAAGTCCAGTACCGTCCGCCGCCCGATGTCATCGACATCTTCAGCGCTGATCGCTTCGCTGGTTGCTGCGCGGCTGCGCAAGGTCGCTGCCGCCGCCGCCGGACTCGACGCCAAGGACCGTAACAGTGCCAGTGCCGACCACCAGCGTACCCGTTGGCGAAAGGCAGGTGTACCCTGCGCACCTTCCCCCGGCTGTAAGACGGTTTCGCGGGCATAGCTCAACACACGGTCGAACAGTCGTTTGTAAGCGTCGGTCAGTTTATAGGTCGCTTCGGCAGGATCACGTTCGGGGAAAGGGGTCACGGCGTCCATGTAGGCTTTGATGTCGCCGCGCCGCCGTTGCACGAAGTAACGCGCCAATTCCCGTCGCAACGATTCGTTTTCGGCTCCGGCAAGGTCTTCTGGTAAGTCGGCGAAGGCGGGATTGAGCATCGCCAACAGCGACCGAAAGGCTTCTTCTTTGCCGCTATGGGGGGTGGCTGTCACCAACACCAGATGCCGGCGCGTATTGTCCGCCAGCGCTGACACTAATTCATAACGCTGATGTTTGCCGCCGCGTTTCTCGGTCGTATGGGCGATGGTGTGGGCTTCGTCCACGATGATGAAGTCGGGTGCCGCGCGCAGGAATTCATCCCGCCGTCGTTGGGACTTGATGAAGTCGGTCGAGACGATCACGAACGGATAACGCTCAAAGATTGATTCGCCCATACGCAAATGCCGTTCCAGTCGGGTTGCTGTGCTGGAGAGTACCAGCTCGGCATCAATATAGAATTTTTCGCGCAATTCCGACTGCCACTGCTCCGCCAATTGCGGCGGGCACAAGATCGCCATTCGGTCGATCTCGCCGCGATCCAGCAGTTCGCGGGCGATCAGCAATGCCTCAATCGTCTTGCCAATGCCGACATCATCGGCGATCAACAGACGCACTGGGTCTTGTTTGAGGGCGATCAACAGCGGCACCAGTTGATAGGGGCGTGGCTCCACATTAATGCGCGCAAAAGATCGGAACGGTCCCGCGCTTGACCGAAAGCCGAGCCGTACCGCCGCCCGCAGCAAACGCGCTGAACGATAATCCCCAATAATCGTCGGGTCGGGCAGTGCAAAGGTGGCGGGTTCGACGGTTTCGAGTCCCGTGTAAATCCCCGTGACTTCTTCATCCGTGCCACCTAGGGGGCGCACGACGATCAGTTCTTCGGTTGTCTCCGGCAGGACCACCCATTCGCGTCCTCGCACCCGCACCAGCGAGCCAACGGTAAAGGTCATGGCGCACCTCCAAAGATGTGTTTGTACTTTTTCAAAATGGCGTTCCAATCATCGCGGTAGCCGAAACGAATCACTTGATAACCCAACTCTGCCATGCACTCGGTCTGCCGAGCGTCGCGCTGTTGACGTTGGGGGTAGTCATGATACGAACCATCGATATACACAGCGGCATACACACCGCCACCCGTATAGGTAAAATCGGGGCGTGTTTGGCAATTTTCAATGTAGACCTGCCCGCGATCCGGCAGCGTTAGCCCCTGTTGGTTGAGAATCTCAAGCCATTCCCGTTCCAAATCGGACTCGCACCCACGCAATAGGGCATTCAGATGCGTCTCGCGGGGGGCACTGCTGGGGCTGGAATTGATCTCGGCAGTCGTCAGCATCGCCAAGATATCGCGGATCTCTTGACGGTCGAGGATAGGGTGTTCACGCTGATTGCCATAGCTGAGCAAACAATCGTAGCACGCGGCTTCGCAGTCTTCCCGCGCCCGCGCCGCCCGCCGCAAATCTGCACCAGTATCGGGGTCGAAATGGCAAATCCGCAATGCCTCCCGTGCCACCTGCTGCAAGGCTGCCGGATCATCCACGAGTTGCCGCAGGACGCCAGCACCGCCTTCCGCCGCTTCGTAAAAGAGCAACATCCGTCGATTGTTTTTGTCCGGCAACGGTTCCGCCGCCAGTTCATTCTCTTCCAGTTGATACACGGCTTCAATCGCCCGTTTCAATGCCGCTTGCAGGGAAGCCATTTGTGCCCCGTCCAGCCCGATGAGCGGCTCGAAGAGCAAACAGTTGCGGTTATCCTCGACGTAAGGAATGACCCGCCGAGTCCGTTCGGACATCGGATCGGTGCGGTCATCCTCATTTTGTTCGTTGCGCCCCCAGTAGCCGCGTTCGATATCGAGGACAAAGCCAACCTGCTGTTTCTGTTTGCGCCGCGCCCAACCGAGATTGATGCGCCATAGGGTGGCAGTCTGGGCATATGTCAAGGCGATCAGGTCATTTCCGTCATGACGCACGCTTGCCGTGCGAACATCCAGTTGACCGTCACGGTCATTGAAGCGGACACCCGTGCGTAGCTCATAGCCAAGCCGTAACCGATCTTCTTCGTCGGCGTTGATGCGATCCCGTCGGCGAGTGACGACATTTTGTAATTTAAGCAGCGCTTGCAGTGGCAGATCGAGAGGCATCCCACACCGTTGGCAGAGATCGTAATCCTGCCCGCTTTTCACCGGATGAATGTAGCCACAATGCGTACACTGCTTGATTTGGGTAGTCAGCGGTCCCTCTTCATCATCGGTCACGGGCATGATCACCTGATTGATCAAGTAGCGCGAGCCTTCGTGATAGAGAATGGCACGCGGTCCGAACTCGGAAATCGCGAGAAAGCGAGGGCGGGAAAGAAATTCGTCCCGCTGTTGTACGCGCCGTGCAGGAATAAATGCTGAGATTGGCAGACGCGGGAAGCTGTAGCCCGGCAAGAACCCCTCGGTGGCGAAGTAGCGATAGCTGTAGAAATCCGACTGAGCAAGACTACCTACATCCGTCAGAAGATCAATTTGCGACAACGCTTCGCGGCGGAGACGATCCGCTTGTTTTTTATCGACGGCGCTGCGAGTGGGGTCGCGGCGAATGTCTTCTTGGACTTTGGCTTGCTTGAGTGCTGACCAGTACAGCCCTCGCCACCGTTCGCAGGTCTGGTCGAAGGCATGAACAATATTTGCCATTGTGACTTCAAGCAGACCCGGCGCATCGCGCACCTCGGCGATTGTTTTTAGTACCTGTTCCGCACGCTGCCGAGCGGCACTACGCGCCGTCATGGAGTCGGCTTGCTGGCGGATTTCGGGCAGGAGTTCGAGGAGCGGTGGATCGCCGGTCATCGCGAGAATTTCTTTAAGCGTATCCTTAAGATCGATCCCCGTTTCCGCTAACCAGATGGCGTGGATATGCGCCCGTAGCAAATCCTCATTCGATAAGTCGAGGCGCGGCGGCGTTACAGCACCTGCCACCATCCGTTCTGGACGTTTGAAGAAATATTGATCGTGCGGGCTACCGCGTGAACAGTAGGTGAAGACGAGGGCAGGCTGACCGCTGCGCCCGGCGCGTCCGCTTCGTTGGGCATAGTTCGCCGGCGTGGGGGGCACATTGCGCATATTGACGACATTTAGTTCGGCAATGTCTACGCCTAACTCCATGGTGGGGGAGCAGTAGAGGATCGGTAAGTCTCCGGCGCGGAACTGCTGCTCGCGCTTTTCGCGTTCGGCATAAGGCACCTGCGCCGTGTGTTCGTGTGCCACTAGCCCAATCAGCAAGCCAGCTACATTGCGATAGAACTCAACGAAGAATTCATTCGGGCGTCCCCCTGCTTGCGATTCTTGTGGCACCCGAATTGGGTCATGGTAAGCATGAGCGCCGTCGCCCGCATACCAGCGCATGGCAGATGCGACGAGCTGATAGCCGGGGACATCTTTTTCGTGTTCCCGTTCAAGGATGATTTCGACCAATCCGGCGACTCGTAAGCCTTCCAGCAGGTCACGGATGATATGTTCGGTTTCGTCCAGACCGATGCGTCCGTCTCTGGTTGCGTTGTATTCGGGAAGCGTTGCGGGGCGGCGTAAATACATGCCAAAACCACCTCGTCCCGAAACATAGGTGTAATTGCCGCGTCCCTCGTCTCCTGCGGACGACTTTGGGATCAGAATCGAGGCGTACTCCATCGTTTCGTCTTCATCAATTGCCCATGGATCGACCAGCCGTTGACTGCTGAGTTGTTGTATCCGTTCCTGATAGCTGCTGTCGAGGTAATCGACTTTGATTGCCAGTTCGCGCCGCATGAAATCGAGGAGTGTTTTGGCGATTTTCATGCGGGTCTCTGGCGAAGCGGTAGCGAGCGCAGGGTGGGTATGCTGCCAAACATCTTCAGCGCCACACACTACATCGAGATCGTTGTAGCCAATTTCTAGCAGCCCACATTGCTCGAGATTGGGCAAGGCAATCCGCCAGCCGCGCCGCAAATCCCGATAGATGCGATAGCCCAGCACTTGTCGTAAGGCGCGTTGGGTATCCTGCAACGCTTGAAAGCGCACGTTGGGATCGCTGGCATATAGGGCGATGGGGAGATTGAGCGCCTCAAAAACTTTCTCCGCAATCACCTCATGGGCGAGTCCTGCATTGCCAGCGGTGGCAACGGCATGATAGATTGCCCCGCGTAAGAGGCTGACCTCGATAAAGTCATTGAAATGACCAGCTTGCAGCGAGGCATCCTGTCGGTTGTCGGTAAAGCTCAAGAGTTTTTGGGCTTGTTGAGCCAGATCACTCATTTTAAGCGAGCGAATGGTGGACAGACTTAAAAGGGTGGTCGCGCTGCTGCGTCCCTCTGAACTCAGGGTTGCGAGCTTGCCGAAGTCGCCCTGACGTGGACCATACGATATCCCACAATTCAGGCAGAACAGAAATGGGGTTGGGATGTAGACGCAGGATTGCCCTTGTGCCCCTTCTTCACCCGAAGCGGATAAACGCAGATGGCGCGGCAGTTTATCTCGGCGGTGTCCGCGAACCCGGCGTTTCCCGTTACGTTCTTCGATCCAATCATCGGGCAGGTATTCACCATCGATCAGGTCTTCGATATCCTCGGGCCATGGTTTGTGCGAACTGACATATAGATACACGGCTTCACCGTCATCATCAGGCAGTCGGTCGCTGAACTCGCGCGGGATAACATGACGCGGGACATCACCGGTCTCTTGCAATCGCACTGTGTAATATTCTTGCCCACACTCACGGCAAAAGCACATGGGAAACAGGATGCGCTCGCGCTCACCGGGGACGTAGTGTTGTCCCGTCAAGGTGATATAGCGCGTAGATTCAGCTTCGATAGTTGCATAAGCGGTGTCGCCGGGACTAATGAACTGATGCACGCGGAAAGCGAACGGTGCGAAGCCGGTGTCAGGGTTTGGTTCACAGTGGTATCCGGCAAGCAGCCAGCGCTGAATGATTTCTGCACAGGTACGCTCATCAACATGAGTGATGTCGGCAAGCTCGCGCGCTGCGCCCTCTTCACCTTCAATACTGCGGGGTAGTTGACGAACCAATCGTCCATCAAGTTCCCGTAGCCCAAATGTAGCCTCAATCCAGATCGAGAGGGGGTGAGCTATAAAATCCGAATACCCGCGCGGCACAAAAAGGTCAGTTCCCGCTTCAACGGCAGTGCGAAGATCGCGCCGGAATGCCATCTCATCAGCATACGGAACGGTTGCCCGATGTAAGGTTTCGCCGATCACTTGCTGGGGTTCAACGGGAACGCCAAAGATCTGGGTTCCAACCGCAGCGACCTGTGCCCGTTGCTCGGCGTATGAGCCTTCACTCGCCAGTGTTGCCGATGTCCCAACAAATTGTACCGGTTGCGTCGGTGTTTCCAAACGGTTGCGTACCCGGCGCATAAGGAGGGCGACATCTGCTCCTTGCCGTCCTCGGTATGTATGGAGTTCGTCCAGCACCAGAAAGCGCAAGCCCTTCGCTTGTTCGATCAATTGACGTTCGCGCGGGCGCGTCATGATAAGTTCCAGCATGACATAATTCGTCAGCAAGATGTCGGGCGGATGGGCGATGATCTGCTGGCGTTCGTCTTCGTTTTCCTGTCCAGTATAACGAGCAAAAGTAACTGGGGGCTTGCCTTCAGGGTAGCCGTCCACGAGAAATTTGCGCAGTTCACCTGCTTGGCTATTTGCCAGCGCATTCATCGGGTAAACGATGATAGCTTGGATCCCGCGTCCGCTCCCACGACGTAGGACATGATCGACAATGGGAACAATATAGGCAAGGCTTTTGCCAGACCCAGTCCCGGTTGTCAGGATATATGGATGCCCTTGCCGTGCAGTCTCGATTGCTTGGCGTTGATGACGGTGAAAACGTAAACGCTGTCCGCCATGTTGCTTATTCTTCACGAAAATCCGGGTGCATTCTGGATGAAGCAGAGAATGATCGACTAATTCATCAATCATGCCCCCGCTCTCAAATGTGGGGTTCAGTTGAATAAGTGGATCGGGCCAGAAGACGCCAGCGTCAAGGCTATCATGAACAACCTGACGTATCTGCTCATCAAGGATTCGAATGAAACTGCTGGCATAATTCGAATAATCTTGTGTCAGCCGAGTGCGTAAACTAAAAACATCCATTATGGCATCCTTGAGGGGAAAGGGCTGTATTATAACGAATACGATATCTTTGCAATATAACAACTACTCCATAACCACGACTTTTGTAGAATTTTTTCACCTATTGCTGGCAGGTGGACAGTAATTGGATAGTGATTGTGAACGATTATACTCCTTAATGGCACTGCTCGAAAAAACAAGAGTTCAGAATTTTCTCAAGGAAGCTATGTTGGGAAAAGAGGATTTTGTTGAGTTGCATGGTTATGCTTCTATATTTAGTTCTAACACATAAATGGAGCTATATTTATCCTGATGAGCAAACTACAGTGGCGCTGCCTTGCAGCAGCGCCGCATCGCGCTAGCGCGATGCCGACCAACCCCGCCGCAATGCAACCGTCGTAGACGGGGGCATTGTGGGCTTGCGACGGTGTGTTCA
>Ga0163144_10030442_pt1 | contig 10324 bp, 9 predicted proteins | sample OliLak19BULKMAT1_FD_123175 | JGI IMG/M metagenome (GOLD analysis project Ga0163144, IMG submission 123175) | Freshwater microbial mat bacterial communities from Lake Vanda, McMurdo Dry Valleys, Antarctica - Oligotrophic Lake LV.19.BULKMAT1 | ecosystem: Environmental > Aquatic > Freshwater > Lake...
ATTTAGGCGATCGCGGCGCAGCGAGCGGCGCAGCGTGCGATGCAACTCCCGGAAATGATCGCCGAGGCCGTAAAGCCGAACCTCGGCGGCGAAGGGAGCACCGGTGAGGAGGTCGCTGAAGTACTTCACGCGGCGGCGGTCGGTAGTGCGGACCTGCCAGAAGTCGTGTTGCTCGCGGTTGGCGCGCATCACAACGAAAAAGGCGGGGAGGGTGCCAATCACGAGCGCGATAGCAATCCAGACTCCATAGCTCAGGAGCAGCGCGCCAATGCCGACGACGGTGATGGAGTTCTGGAGGAGGGCCCCACCCCCTTCGAGCAGAGCGAGTGGCCGCGAGGCAGAGTCGCTACGCACGCGGTAGAGACGGTCAAGGAACTCCGGGGTCTCGTAGAACGCCATGTCCACCTGCGTGGCCTTGGCGTGGATGAGATCGGAGATGTGGTCTTCGACGAGTTCGGCCTGCGCCCAGCCGAGCCACTGGCGCGCGATACCGAGGATGGCGCCGCAGAGGAGGAGGGCGCCTAGGGCGGTCGCGAGGCCGACGAGGGGCTGGAGTGCCTCGCGCGTCACGCCGGCCCCCACGGCAGCGGTGAGGGCGTCTACAAGGGGCTTGGTGAGCCAGACCGTGGCGACAGGAATGACGCCCTGCAGGACCAAGAGCATCGCCCACGCAATCAGCAGACGGCCAGAGGCACCCCAGATGAGTTCGAGCGTGCGTAGGACGTAGCCGAATCGTAGCGCGAGCGATGACATGGCGCGAAGTATAGTTGTGATGCGTTCACGCAACAGTTGCTACGCATTAAAGACCCCGCCGCCCTCACGGGCGGCGGGGTCTTCCGCTGGCGCGACGAACGTCAGCGAAAGGGGCTTAGGAGTGCGAGTACTCGCCGTACTTGTCGCACTGCAAAACCATCCAGTTCTTACCGCCACCACCGGGAGGTCCGCCAGCGGTCGGGCCGCAGGCATAGTTACCGTTTCCCAAGTAGGCAGTGCCGCCGCCCTTTCCGCCGCCACCCCTGATCTTGACGGCGCCGTTGTTCGGCGTGGCGAAAGTGCAGTCAGCGATGGAACCGAACTCAAGCACCGTGGGTGCACTGTAGGTCTTTTTCATATTGATGCCGCTCTTGCTGGGGGTAAAATACCGAGAACGTCGCGCCTCTGAGACGAGTTACAGCGCAATTCACGGGCCAACCAGACCAACGGATTGCTCAGTTTCATAAACCGTTGCTAAATAAGAGTTTAGCCAGAATAAAGAGTAGGGACGGCACCCTCTTGGAGTACGACGAGTGTGGTGAGAGTACAACAGCCAGCTGCCCGCCAAGTGAGTAACCGCTAACTGAGCGCATCTACGATTGCGGCCACGGTGGCATCTAGGGCGTGCAGTCGCACGGGACGTTCCACATTCCAGATTGCTACCTTGGTGGCCAGCTCCGTCATCTGCCGAAACGACTCCGCTCGCCCCGCATCGTTCGGCATCCGATATCCAAGATGCCAGAGATCCTGTACCGAGGCGGCCGAGGCGGCTCGAGTCACCCGCACGTTTTCCCCTTCCCGAAGGAAAAAGACTCCCCCGATTGGAACCGGGGCGCTACTTCCCCGTCGCTCAGCGTCGAGCCGGAGAAAAATCCGGTCAGGACGGGTCGCAACGAGCTCCGTGCCGGCGGGAGCTTCTCCGCCAAAGACATCGGGGCGAAGTCGGACGACGGCGGGGCCAGCGAGTAACTCCATTGTACTTGGTCGCACGCAGGCCAGATCCTCGCTCAGCAAGCGGTGCCCTGCAGTATGGAATGCAAAGGCCAGGGTCGTCTTTCCAAATTTTGAGGGGGCGGCAAGAATCACCGCGCGACCATCAACCTCGGCGGCGGCGGCATGCAGAGAAAAGTCCCCGCGATGCGCGAAACTCAGCAACATCGGCATGCCGTGGAGTCGCTGTTCGCGCAGAATCTCATCCGATACCGACGGCACTTCGATACGGCCCCGAGCAAAATCCATCGCGAATCGTCCCGCGTCCGTCGTCCAGTACTCAAACCCGTTCGCCACCTTGTAGAGCGCGGCGCTCTGCGGTGCGGCGGTCCCGTGCAGCTCCCACTCCCCAATCAAGCCATCGTTTGGCCGCGCTAGATCCGGCTCCCCCAGCGCCACCGTAAGCGGCGACGCCCCGCCACCATCGCGGAGGAAGCGCAACGGCACCTCGCTTCCGACACTGAATCCAAAGACCGAGGGCCCGGATTCCTTACTCACTCGAACTCCAACAGGAACGCGTGCACCCGCGCCAGGTCGCGGACGCGTAGCCACTCGTGAAAAGTGAGTTGCTCCTTTTGCACCGCATCGGCAAGCAATGCGTAGTCAATCCCGGGAATACGCACCTTGGGGTCCACGAGGAGTCGCCGCAGCAGGGGATAGTCGATTTGCGACTGCACGTGCGAATCGAAGGTCACCTTCTTTCCGCGGTCGATGATTTCATCGGGGACCACTCCCCGCAACGCTCGGCGTGCCAGCGCCTTCCACTGCAAGGTGGGGAACTTCACATTCGCCGGTAGAGAGAGGAAGAACTCCCAAAGATCGATATCGGCAAATGGACGGCGCAGTTGCACGCCCGCCATGGTCGCGCAAATCGCGTCGGCTTCCATCGTGATGGTCGATCCCTCCGTACCGACCAACTGCTGCACCGTCCATCGGAGCCAGGGCATGGGGGCAAGATCGTGGCGCGCCACGGGTTCTAGATTGATGCGCTCATGCATCCACGCGGGAAATCGCATCGAGCTCGGTACCGAACCTCGACCAAGCACCCAATTGGCGAGGCCGCCGGGGACGAAGGTCATGAGGGTGTCATTCAGGACGTCACGCCGTCCTCGGCCACGGGCGTACTCGGCAGAGGCAAGGGCCCAGAAGGCCTTTAGCCGACCGCGCATCAGTAAGTGCCCCAACGCGTGGGGCCACTTTCCGTAGGTCAGCTCCGCGAACTCCCCTGTCAGCACCGTCCGGTATCCCAAGGCCCGCGCGCGGCTGTACGAATCCCAGACTTCAGGAATCGAGAGCATGGGCGTCGGGGTGGCCAAGGCGCGCGACCAATGCTCCACGTCATCGAGTGTCTTCGCTTCTGGACGATACGTGTGCAACGCCATCCCGAAACGAGCCGCCGTCAGCGAGATGAGTTCGCTTTCATCCACGTCGGGAAGATCGGGAAACACGGCGGAGATGGCACCAACAGGAGTACCGAACCGCCGCTGATGCTCCGGCGCAGCATAGGCGGCCACGGCGGGGGAATCCAGTCCACCACTCAGTAATACCGCTGTCGGTCCATCAATGCTCCGCCGCACCGCCTGCTCTAAGAGTTCGCGGAACCCTTGCTCGGCCTCACCCAGGGAGAGCTTCGCGCGCTCGAGTCCCTTCCAGGGAAACCAGTACCGATTGGTCTCGAGTGCTCCATCGCGCCTCACACCCATGACCGAACCCTGCGGCTGCCGATACACCCCCTTGAGCGCGGCTGGCATATGCGACGGCATCCCGTAGTAAAGCATGTCCTCGATGACTTCGAGATCGGGGGCCGAGGGGAGCCCTGCGGCGACGACGACGGGACGCGCCTCTCCGGCACATACGAATCCCTTCGCATCGCGATGGAAGAACATGGGGCGGAATCCGACGTGGTCGCGCACGGCATGCAACGTCTCGCCGTCGGTCACCACGCAGCTGAACGCTCCGCGAAATCGATTCACCCCAGTCGGGCCCCACGCACGGAATGCAGCGACCACAACATCCGCGGACATCTCCGACACGGGACGCACGCCGGCGGCGCTGAGTTCGGTATAGAGCGCCGCCGCATTATCCACGCGGCCGGTAACGGCGGCAACGAGATCGCTCGGCGCGCTGAGCCATTCCTGTACGAAGTCGGGGCGCGTGGCGATGCCGATGAGCGCGGTCCCGATGCGGTGAAACGACATGTCCGGCACCGCGTGTGCGACCACCCCCTGCGCAGCGCGCGCCCGCGCTTCGTCGGGCTCGCCCTGAAACGCCAAGATCCCAATCATGTGGTCGGCGCACCCGTGCTACGCGTGTCGGCCCACGCCGCCGGCAGTGGCGGCATCGGCGTGTACTCCTCGAAGCGCCGCGGAAGCTTGCCGACCACGATGATCTTTCCGGTCTCCGCCCAGGCGTGCGCCTCAAAATTTCCGGACGCGTCTTTCATCACGCCGACCCGTAGCAGGACGGGGAGACCGGCCCGCGTGAGCAGTCCCTCGGCGGTAACCGCCTGTGGCAGGCAGGTAGCATCAGGAATCACGCGCTGGGCGAGATCAATCGCCCAGCGGATAAGCTCGATGCTGATCCACGGCGTGGTCAGTGATCCGGGGCGCGGAACAATCGCACGGCGCACTTTCGCAAACGGAAGAAGCTTGAGCGCAACGTGCACAAAGGCCAGGGTGACGAACGTTCGCGCGAGAATGCGACGCTCGTACGCCGTGAGCCCGAGGAGTCGCTGCAGCGCGTTACGCGCCACTCCGGACCTCAAGCAGACCCTTGTCTAACAGCTGAGAAAGGAACGCGAGCGTGTCGGACTCAGCTCGCTCCGGCTCCACTTCGTACTCGAGCGCGATTGTGGTGCAGATGTCGGCCACGGCAATCGGCGATTGCGCGAGTGCCCAGATACGCGAGCCGACCCCTTCGAAGCCGTAGTACTTCGCCGTTTTCATACTCAGGAGCACGGTCTCACCGGCCAGATCCGACGAGACTTGGCCTGAGCTGGCAATCACCTGGGAGGATAGGGTCAATGGAGGCACGCCGCGGGATTCTGTCATGCCGAAATATTAACGTAAATCCCACGGCCTGAGTACGACATTTGCCTCGGAGGATTGGACGGCCACTGCGCCGACGAGTGGGCCGAGGAGGTGAAGCTCCCTGAGCCTCCAGTCGTGCGGCGGCGCCCCATCAATGGCATGAATCGTTGCCCGGAGCGCCGCTAGTGAGGCTGAAAACCTGCCGAGTGACCCGACGCCCATTCCCGCCGCCTTCGCAAGCGCCTCTTTCCTCGTGCACCCTCGGAAGAACCGGAGAACCCGGTCCGACTCCGAAGCCCCGACCAGCTCGGCGCGCTCGGCAGGCGAAAAGACGGACTCCACGACTGCGCTCATCTCCGGCACCGCTCGGATGTGCTTGACGTCAACGCCACCGGCACACTCCCGCCAACCGCGACAAGCCCAACGTCGCGGCTGTATGCGACACTGAAGGTGGGCGCGGAGAGACCGCGCAGCACGAGCCACCCCCCCTGGTGTCGGTTTGGAGCTCCAAGTTCTCCGGCCCTACTCCCACCGCGGCGCCCAGCTGTTCGCCCAGCGCCAGTCGACACGCACTCCAGCGCAACCCATCCAGCGGATTCTCGAAGCGGTTAGCGCGCTCGGCCTCGGCCGCCGAAAGCCGGCCGCGACGCCTGGAGTCAAGGAACTCGGCGTTATCAAGAGGAACCAGCCAGACGTGTGTCACAGGTGCACGTTATATCGCGAGCATCGATTCGGGAGGGGATGGGTTCCGTGAACCCTGACCTCGCGCTATTTGTTCGTCTCAACCATTGGTGAAACGCATGTTGAATCCGGCACCCTCGAGCGCGGGGGGCGACATTCCCTCTTCGCACGGCGACGCGAGGACCGACTCCGTGTCGGTCACGGTGGATGCGCTCGTGACGGCGCAGGCGCGCGTGAGGCCGAGGCAGGTAGCGGTTCGGCATCAAGAGCAGTCTCTCAGCTACGAGCAGCTCGAGGCGCGGGCCAACCAGATCGCGCACGCCCTTCGCGCGTTGGGCGTGACCCCGGGCGATTGCGTGGCGATGCTCCTTGAGCCCGAACTCGATGTGCCGGCCGTGGTGTTGGGGATTCTCCGCGTCGGCGCTGCCTACGTTCCGATTGACCCCAAGTATCCGGCGGCTCGCATCGCGGAGATGCTGGAAGATGTCTCACCGCGTGTGGTGATTTCGCGCCGCGCGCTCCAGCAACGCGCTGGCCTCGCGCTCGTGGGCACGCAGTTGTTGCTAGACGCAGACGCTGCGGTAATTGAAGGGCCCGCGGAGGGGAGTCTCGAGCTCGCCCCCGACCCGACGCGCATTGCCACAATCTTCTTTACGTCAGGAACCACGGGACGTCCCAAGGGGGCGCGTGCCTCGCACCAACAACTCTCATTTTACGCGAGCGCAGCGACAGCACGATTAGGGCACACCTTCGCGGACGTGATTCCGACGTTGGCGCGCTTCGGATTCAGCATCAGCATCTTCGAGCTGCTTATCCCGCTGACCGTGGGCGCGACCGTGCTTGTGCTTGATCGAGACGACGTCATGGATCCAGCCCGCCTCGTACGAAGGCTCGAAGAAGTGACGTTTTTTCACGCGGGTCCCAGCCTGTTGCGCGGCGTGCTCGCCGAAGTGGGGCGCGCGCCGGGTTCGCCCACACGCTTCGCAGCTGTGCGCCACGCGTCCTCCCGGGGCGACATGGTGCCTCCGCAGACGCTCTCCGCGATGCGAGCGGTCTTCCCCTTCGCGAGCATCTATGTCCTCTATGGGTGCTCCGAGATCAGTTGCATGGGCACCTGCTTCGAGGTTCCGCGGGAGGGCGAGATTGCGCGCACTTTCGTTGGCGTACCGTTTCCAGAGATGAAGATGCTGCTCCTCGACGACGCGCTACGGCCTCTCGCCAGCGGATTGCCTGGCGAAGTCTTCTTCGCTGGCCCAGGGGTGATTCCCGGCTATCTCGATCGCCCCGAGCTCGACCGCGAAAGCTTCGTGTTCATTGACGGAGAACGATTCTATCGGACCGGCGACCTTGGCCGATGGAGCGACGCCCACGGGCTTGAGCTCTTGGGGCGCGTGGACTTTCAGCTCAAGGTCCGCGGCATGCGTGTCGAGTCGGCCGAGGTCGAGTTTCACATCCGTCAGGTGCCCGGGGTCCGCGACGTCGCCGTCGCGTTGCGAGATCGGCTCGGCGAACAACTGCTCGTGGCGTTCGTCGTGCGTGAGCCCGCGATGGCGTCCGCCGGTGACCGCACCGCGCTCGCGGCGGCGATTCGTCGTCAGCTGTCGGATCGCGTTCCGGACTATATGGTGCCCAACGCGATTGTCGAGATCCCCTCCCTTCCCCTTAGCCACAACCTCAAGCTCGATCGCCGTGCACTGCCCGAGTTGAACATGGCGTCGGATGCCGTTGACCCTATTGAAGTGCCAAGGAGCGCAACAGAGCGGTGGATGGCAATGATCTGGTGCGAGCTTCTCCATGGCGTCTCAGTGGGGCGTCGACAGAACTTCTTCGAACTCGGCGGTGACTCGCTGCTCGGACTGCAGTTGATTCTACGCGTGGAACGCGAGAGCGGGGTGCGGCTGAATGGAATTGACGTTCTTCGTGAGCCGCTCAGCGTCCTCGCCGCGCTCTGCGATCCCGTTGACGCCGTACAGCCGGAGACAGTCGAGAGTCGTGCGCCGATCTCGCGACGCACCAGCTTTTACTTCGGCCCCGACGAGTCGCTGTTCGGCATCATTGATGCTCCAATCCAGCCGACGCATAAGTCCGCCGTCCTCATCTGCGGTCCGATTGGCGCCGACGATATACGCCCCAGTTGGGTCTTCTCGCTGCTCATGCGACGTCTCGCTGAGCGCGGCATTCCGGCCATGAGGTTCGACTACTTTGGCACGCGTGATTCTCCGGGTGATTCGCAGGACGGAGACCCCTCGCGCTGGCGTGCCGACATCCTCACCGCCCGTCGCGAACTACTTGCCCGCACGGATGCGCAATCGGTCAATGCGATTGCCGTCCGCCTCGGGGGCACACTGTTGTGCGGTACCTTGGCCGACGCCGACTGGGAGCGCGTCGTGTTCTGGGATGCAATTGAGAGGGGTGATGACTTTGTGCGCCAATCGGAGCAGACAGAGATCGGGCGACGCCGCGCGACGTTGCCGGTGTTCTGGCGCCCTCGGCCCGGCCCGCCAGACGGAGTACGCGAGTTGCAGGGATTCATGTGGTCGAATCGCACGCTAGAGGAACTGCGCTCGATTCGCATGTTACCGCCAACGCGCGCCTTTGGGACACGCGTGAGCTGGCTCTGCTCCGATGCGCCGACACAACAGCGTGCCACGTTCGAGCGAATTACTTCGGGGGGAATCCAAGGCCGCTTCGTTGCGTTGCCGACGAGCGGCCTGTGGTCGGACCCCGCGAAGCTCCTCGAGCAGATGCCAGATTCCTTCGTGGTGCAGTCTCTCGTCACGTTGGTGGAGGAGTCTTAGTGCCGGAGATTGCGATTCAGTTCGGCGACGCGGGGCGACTGGGTGGTGTGCTGACCACGCCGAGCGGCGCGACACCGCGCCTGATTCTGAGTCTAGTGAACGCTGGGTTCAATCCTCGCTCGGGTCCCACGCGCGTGCACACTCAACTCGCGCGTGCCTTGGCGGGGCGCGGGTGTGCCACGTTTCGCTTCGATCTCGGCGGACTCGGCGACAGCGTCGCATCCACGGAGGGACGCCTCGTTGACCGTACACGCGACGAAATAGGCGAAGCGGTGGCTGTGATGCGCCGCCACTGCCCAGATGCCTCGCTTGCACTCGGCGGCATCTGTTCCGGTGCGGAAGATTCGTTCCGCTACGCTTCCGTTGATCCGCGCATTAAACACACGGTGCTGGTGGACCCATTTGCGTGGCGCACGAGTGGCTGGGCGTGGCGGCACCAGCGTCACCGGCTGTACCGCCGGATCCTGCGCACCGTCGGGTCCTGGGATCCCGGCCCCCCAAGCGCGTACGTGGATTGGGTTGATTTCAAACACATCGAGCAGGAGGAGGCGAGCCGCATCATTCGTTCGCAGGTTGCGCGAGGGGCCGCCATGCACTTCATCTACACGGCGGGTATTCGCGAGCTATTCAACCATTCGGGCCAGCTTGTGAAGATGTTGCCGGGAGTAGGACTCGGCACGCACACGACCGTAGATTTCCTTCCGGACATCTCGCATACGCAGGTCAGGCAGTGGGAGCGTGATGTGCTTATCGCCGCCGTGCTTCGACGGCTGGCGCCCACGTGAGACCGCGTTCGACACTTCTTCATCCCGCCCTATCGAATGATGCAAACCGCGCCCGCCACTGCCGCAAGCTCCGAGCGTCTTCCAGCGCTCGATGTGATGCGCTTTTTCGCCGCGGTGGCGGTGATGGTCTATCACTACACGTATCACTTCTCGACGCCCGGTGGTCCGGCGCTCTCCCGGCTGGAGGCGATCACACGCCATGGCTATCTCGGGGTGGAGCTGTTCTTCATGATCAGCGGATTCGTGATCCTTTGGAGCGCTTCGAATCGGCCGGCGAAGAAATTCGTACGCGCTCGCGCGCTACGGTTGTACCCGGAGTTCTGGCTAGCGGTCGCCCTCTCCGCGGCGATCTTCTGGGCCGTTCCGGGCGGGTTCGGCAAGGAGTTGACGCTTCGCACATTCTTGGTCAACCTGACGATGTTGCCCCAGTACCTCGACACCCCATACGTGGACGGTGTGTACTGGACACTTGGCGTCGAGATCAAGTTCTACGTGCTGGTGTTCGGACTGATCCTACTGCGTCAAATCCGATTCGCCGAGTGGTGGCTGTTCGCGTGGATTGCACTGTTCTCGGCCGCTTCGATGATTGATGTCGGCGGTATCGTACGCTCGCTGATTATCTATCCCTACGGCTCGTTCTTCGCCGCCGGGGGCGTGTTCTTTCTGGTGCATACGTCCGGTTGGAACGCACGGCGCATTGGAGCACTGAGCCTCTGCCTCGCGCTGTGTTGCTATCAGGCCGTGCGCGGAATGGAAGACTTCATCGACACCGCACACATCTCGTCGGCGGCAATCGGCGCGACGATTGGATCGGTCATTGCCATGTTCGCGGTCTTCGCGTCGGTGGTGGGACGCCAAGCCGGACTGCAGTATGCGAGCGCCTTCGCGACTGTAGGTGCGCTCACGTATCCCCTCTATTTGCTGCACAACACGGGAAAAGAAATCTTCTTCTACGGCGTGCCGGACACTCCGGAGGCGGCGAAGGTGTTGCTCGCAATCGTCTGGTCGCTCGCACTCTCGTATGCCGTCTATCGCATGAGCGGTCGCTGGATGCAACCCATCCTCGGACGAATGCTTAATGTCGCGAGGATAAAGTAGCCGGTGGTGAAAGGTCCGTTGACTACTCGACTCGGCGCCGCGCCATCGCCGCATCCACGCTAAGCGAACCCGCCCCCCAAGCACTCAGCGCGAGCATCGCAAAGCACAACACCATCGCGAGCTCTCCGCGATTGCCCCACCAGAAAAGCCCGCCGCCCGAGACATGCCCAATGAAATAGGCCGCCGCCAA
>Ga0163144_10030444_pt1 | contig 10324 bp, 9 predicted proteins | sample OliLak19BULKMAT1_FD_123175 | JGI IMG/M metagenome (GOLD analysis project Ga0163144, IMG submission 123175) | Freshwater microbial mat bacterial communities from Lake Vanda, McMurdo Dry Valleys, Antarctica - Oligotrophic Lake LV.19.BULKMAT1 | ecosystem: Environmental > Aquatic > Freshwater > Lake...
ACACATCTGCAACCTGGATGTCGTAATAACTAATGCTGCCGGTAAGCTTTCCCTGCAGGGCATTCAGCTTTACACCGCCTTCCCATTGGTTGGCCTGCTGAGGAGTAAAATTATTTACAGAGCCATCCGGTTGTGTTACTGGTGCTACATTTCTAAAGCCATTCATGTAGTTAGCAAATAAGGATACTTTATCTTTTACTACCGCATATACCAGGCCCAATTTGGGTGCAAGCGCCGTTTGTTTGTATGCACCTGCTGTAATACCTGTGTTAATGGTGGTGGTGCCTTTGTTATCAAATCTATCTATCCGAAGGCAAAATTTAATCCCCAGAAAGGAAATTACGATCTCTTCCTGAAAATAAAAAAGGAAAGAAGCATTGTTGCCGAAGTGGGAGGAAATATTTCCAACCGGCCTATCTCTGAAATTTTTGCCGGCTTTGAATACAAATATCTTGGAAACATCGGAGTGCGCTTAATGGGCAATGGATACTTCGGGAAGTTGTATGCCTCCGCTCAAACACGTCTTCGTTTTGATTTTCCTTCAAGGATTCCTTTTTACATCGAGCCGGAACTTACTTTTAATCGTTGGAATTTTTACAAAAGCAGCAACCTCTTTTTTGAAGATGTAAAACCTGCTTATCTGATCCAGAATGACCAGCATGCTTATATGAACGTTGCATTACCTATCACCAACAAGGATAAGTTAGAAATTGGAGGCGGCCTTGGAACAACTATCGATGATTATTACCAAACCAGCCAGTTTTCCCAAAAGGACACTGCTGATCGTACAACGTTTGATATTGTATCAATGCATTTTTTGTTTGAACGCAACACATTAAATAGAAAACAATATGCAACGCAAGGCACATACTTTGGATTTAAGTCCCGCTACATACAAGGGGAAGAATATACAGTACCGGGATCAACGCTTACACTTGATCCTACCAGAACAATCCACGAATGGGTGCAGTTCAAACTCATCTACGATAAATATTATAAACAAAAAGGTACCATACGCATGGGAATTTATGCAGAAGCCGTTCACATACAAAGTCTTTTATCCCCTACCATATTCTTCAATAATTACACGGCTACATTACTTGCTGCCCCTGCATTTCAGCCGCTGGCAGAAAGTAAAACACTTTTTCAAACCAACTTCAGGGCACATACTTACGCTGCAGTGGGATTAAAAAATATTATTTCTATCAGAAATAGATTTGACCTAAGGCTGGAAGCATATGTCTATCAGCCTTATCAACAAATTGAAAAAGGAAGTCAAAATCAACCTCTCTATTCTGAGCCATTTTTAAGAAGATATTTTATTGGATCTGCCTCGCTTGTTGGACATACGCCCATTGGCCCTATCTGCTTCAGCGTAAATTATTACCACGAGGAAGTAGAACCATTTTCTTTTTTGTTCCATTTCGGATACATCATATTCAATAAAAAGTCCACCGATTAATATACGAATCACGAATATCTGCGAATATTCGAATCAATACATGAACATATTACTTGAAAATATTGGGAAACGATTTAATAAAGAATGGATATTCAGAAATGTGAATTATGAATTCTCCATAGGAAATAAGTATGCCCTACTGGGTACGAACGGCTGCGGAAAATCCACCTTGCTTCAGATAATTGCCGGAGCATCCAGCCAGACAGAAGGAGAGATAAAGCATATCGCACCAGCCCTAAATAGCACTCAAAGTCCTTTTAAAGATTTGAGTTTCGCTGCTCCTTATCTTGAACTTCCAGAGGAAATGACATGGAAAGAAGCGGTGAAATTTCATGGGAAGTTTAAAAAATTCATAAATGGATTTTCGGAAGATAAGATCATTGATCTGTCAGGGCTTTCATCCTCATCTGAAAAAGAAATCAGGAATTTTTCTTCTGGAATGAAACAGCGGGCACGTCTTACACTTGCTATTTTATCCGACACTCCCCTCCTCCTTCTGGATGAACCTTCCACGAACTTGGATGCAAACGCTGTGAAATGGTATCAGAACCTTATAAACGAGTTCGCAAAAGAAAGATTAGTGATCGTCTGTTCGAATTACAACAAGGACGAATATTCTTTTTGCAATATGGAATTGGAGCTTCAAAAACCTTAGTACTTCAGCAGCTTAGCAGAATAGCTTCTGCTTCCATCCTTTAAGCGAATACTATAAACTCCTTTCGCTACCTTTAAATTGAGAGTTACTGTTTGCCCAGAAAGTTTCTGTTTATGTACCAGGTTACCCAGAAGATCATACACGTCCAATTCCAACCCATACGCGTTAATACCCTTTATAGATACAACCGTTGATTCGCTGAAAGGATTCGGATAAATAGTGAACACCTCGTTAGATGCTGCAATGTTTTCTTCAATAGCTAATATGAGGCTTGCTGCGCAGAAATCAGAAATGCCATGCCCAAGTAGAGTATCCGGATTTGAAAACATGCTTGCCGTCTGCTGAATAGCATCAAACAATTGCATATTTGTTGAAGTTGGATGCGCCTGCCACAGGCAAGCCACCATTCCTGCAGTAATTGGCCCTGCAAAAGAAGTTCCGTTTAAGTAGGCAATACCTCCGGCAGTTGCATCGGATACCACCGAAGCCTGACCTTGTGCCGCAACATTGGGCTTTACTCGTCCATCATACGAAGGGCCGTTAGAGCTGAACCAGGCATAATTTCCTAATGAATCTACAGCGCCCACAGCAAGCACGCTGTCTGCATCCGCAGGCGCTCCGATAAAATTCCAGGGAGAACCACCTGAATTTCCTGCACTGCAAACTGCAAACATTCCTTTACTCACTGCAATATCGTTGGCAATGGAGATGCGCGCAGTATTTCCATCCATGTCTGCATACGTATGATTATCAGGATTTACAACGAGGATACTATCAACCAAAACTGAATCAAATACGGTATAGCCAAGGGATGTGGTAACAATATCCGCACCTGCACTATCTGCATACTCAGCCGCAGAAACCCAATTATCTTCTTCAATTACAAATTCACTTGAGCCTGCTTCTGTCCGAAACAACCAGTATTTTGCTTTGGGCGCAGTGCCCACGATCAGTCCAGGGGCATTACCTCCCATGGTTGAAAGCACCATTGTGCCATGAGTATGCGAATCATACACCATCGTATCATGATCTACAAAATCCCAGGTACCCAATATTTGTCCGTTTGTTCTCAGAGAATCAAATATGGGAAGTGAATCCACTTTATAAAATCCCGCATCCAGTACGGCAATATGAATTCCGACACCATCAAAACCCTGATCATGCAGGCACACTCCTCCTATCATATCGATCTGGTTGAAAGCAGGACCGTAATTATATGTGGAATGCCACCCCATCCCTACCTTCCCCAAAGTGGAAGGGGTTAGAACGTCCTTCTCTTCCCTTAGGGGGGAGCTGGAGGGAGTAGCAAACTTCTCTTCAACTCCTCCATCTCTTTTATAACGTGCCACTGGTTTGGTAGCAGCAACAAAAGAAAAAGCATTGATCGTATTCAACGCATTCGTATCCGTTGTATAAATTGTAACTGCATTGAACCACTTTGAATGATTAATGACGGTAACATTAGGTACATTCTCTACGCTATTGTAATAAGCAGGATTTACCGGCAGATCATTCTGCGCATAGGAGATATTCTGATTTAGCCTGCGCTGGATGGCCCTTGAAGAAAGAAAAGCAGAAGGCGTTGAAAGGCTGTAAGGACTATTGTTCTTATCGGTGAATTGAATCCAATACTTTGTATACTGAGAGAAAACAAAAGTTGGCAGCAGGCAACAGGAAATGGGCAATAAGAAAAATAAAAACCGCAAACTATTGGCCATAGGAAACAATTTTTTGAGTGTATGTGTACCCAATCGTATTAGCAGTACCGCCATCATACAGGCTGTCCCTCACCTTGTATATCAATCCCACATTCCTTGCATATTTTTCAACTTCAAAGATGTATTCAATAAAATTTATTTGCTCAAAATGCTTTACCGTGATCACAGAATCAAAAGCAACATTGTTGATCATTTCCGCTTCATCAATAGAAATAACTTCGTATTCCTTTTCTCCCAGCGTGTTATAGCTGTTTCCATCCCAATTCTTTTTGATCTTGGCAGGAAATATAAGCTTGATGAACCGGATGTTCTCTTCCACTTTTTCTGCCGTTGAAGAGGTTTTGTTTGCATGCCAAACCCGGGGCCCTGTCCAATTCATTGAATCATAGGGAATGGAATCATTATACATTTTCATAAAACGCTCAATTCTCAATGTTGGCCTTCCTGAATTATCAATAAAAGTAGAAGCGATCACTTCCTTGAGCAAATAGCGCGTTGTATCCGGAACATGGGATAAATCATCGTATGCGATCGAATCCACTTCATAAATAATATATCGCCCCACATCATCCGGAAAATAATTGTAACCCTGATCAATAGTATTTAACTCCGCATCTTTCTTGCAGGAGATCAATACAACGCCAATAAAGAGAAAAGTGAAAAATATGTATTTAAGCATTTTCATGCGATCGCACGTTCTATAATGCCGCCACCTACCACATCGTCCCCCTCGTAAAATACGGCCGATTGACCCGGAGCAATGGCCATCACCTTATCGTGAAAGAAAACTTCCACAGAATCATTTTCCGTTTGATTGGCGGTGCTTGGTTTTCCTGAATCCTTGTGACGGATACGGGTCACTGCCTGAAAATTCTCAGGAAGCCTATCGTATTTTATCAGATTTATTTTTTTAACGGACATTCTTTGTTCTTTCACATCTTCTACTGAGCCCAGTGTGACAGTATTTGTATCAGCATTTATCTTGGTAACATACAAAGGCTCGCCCACAGCAATCTCCAGGCCTTTCCGCTGTCCAATAGTATAAAATGGATATCCTTTGTGCTTGCCGATCACAGTGCCGTCTGCCAGTACAAAATTGCCTTCGCCTGCACGGGTATCAATATCCTTCACTTTCCTTCTGAGGAATCCGCGGTAATCATTGTCGGGGATGAAACAGATCTCGTAACTCTCGCTTTTGTTAGCAAGATCAGCAAATCCTTTTTCCATAGCGATCTTGCGTACTTCCTTTTTGGTAAGATCGGCCAACGGGAATATGGTACGTTTTAAACTTTCCTGCGTAAGCCCCCACAATACATAGGATTGATCTTTGGTATCGTCCAGTCCTTTCGATAAAATGTACCTGCCATTCTCATGACGTATACGAGCATAATGCCCGGTTGCAATGAATTCACAGTTAAGTTGATCTGCTCGTCTCAGCAAGGCATCCCACTTAATATGCGTATTGCACAATACGCACGGGTTAGGAGTTCTCCCGGCAAGATATTCATCCACAAAATTATTGATGATCGCATCTCCAAATTCCTCTCTCAGGTCCAACACCATGTGCGGAAATCCATAGGTAACAGAAATAGTGCGTGCATCATTGATAGAATCCATGCTGCAACATCCCGTTTCTTTTTTGGACCCACCAGCAGAAGCATAATCCCAGGTCTTCATGGTAATGCCAATCACTTCATATCCCTGCTCATGAAGAAAAAGCGCAGCCATGGAACTATCAATTCCACCGCTCATTGCTACCAATACTCTTCCCTTCTTGCTCATTTAATTTTTCTTAACCGTTTTTTTTACAACAGGAGGTTTCTTCGCTTTCTCTTCCTTTGCCATTTTCTGTTTTATCTCCTCAACAGTCCCAAAATCTTCCTCCTTAATTACTTTTCCGGTTTCATCCCACTCGGTCCATTTCCCCGTTTTATTGCTGAAGTAAAAATTTGATTCTAATTTTTTATTTCCATTTTTAAAATACTCTGTACAAACACCGTGTAGATACCCCACAAAAAAGGTTGTATCCTTATCGGGCTTTCCGTTCTCATCCAGGTAGGTCCATTTATCATGTCTTTTTCCCTGCTTATAGTTACCTTTCATGAAAGGCGTCCCATCTTTTTCCGACCATTCAGCATAATAACCATCCAGCTTCCCCTGTTTATAATTCTCGATCTGTATGATGATCTTTCCATTTCGGTTGTAAAACAACCACTTACCATGCTTAAGAGAATTCAAGTAAGGCCCTACAACGGCTACTACACCACCAGGATAATAAAACTTCATATCTCCCTGTAGCTTGCCTAATTTATATATGCCTTCCTGCTGTAATTCGCCCGATTCATAATATTTCTTCCAGGGGCCGTTTAAAACACTGTCCTTCCAGTTTCTTTCTTCAACAATTTTTCCTTTTCCATTAAAATTCTTTTCGATCCCATCCTTTTTACCATTCTTAAATGACTCCTCTGAAACCAAGGCGTTCGGTGCATTATAAAATTTCCAGATGCTGTCCCGCTTTTCGTTCACATATTTCCCTTCCGCCATCAGAATATTATCAGGAAAATAGTGTTTCACACGGCCTACAGTGCCATTGTCTGAAAAAACGGAGTGGGTCTTTAAATCACCATTATCGTAATAATATTTAAACTCCCCGGTTGGTTTACCGTCCTTAAAATTCCCGTCATAGACAATTCTGTCATGGTTATCCTTCTTGATCCATTTACCTTGTTTTTTTCCGGCTTTATCAACCTGATTCAAAGCAGGAGGCTGGGCATAGAGAAAAGCTGCGATTAAAACCAAAAGAAGCGATGAAATAAACCGGATTTTCATATAGACGAAGATACGAAGAAAAAGGAAACTTCGAAAAACGATTGTACGCTTTTGATGTACTTATAACGACTTACTGAATTCAATTATTGCATCTGATAGGCCATTCCAGGAAAGTTTTCCTTTTAAAATCCTGATTTCTTCCTGAAATTTAGGTTTCAGCTTCTGTTCAAAATACTGTTCGATTGACCTGCTGATCAAGTTTGAATCCGGAGAGCTCACGATAAGTCCCGTCTTTTGATGAATGATGGACTCTTTTAAACCACCCGTATCCGTGGCTATCAAAGGCAGATCAAAATGATATGAAATGGAAGTTATCCCGCTTTGTGTTGCCGATTTGTAAGGCAGCACGCAGACATCTGCCGAAGAAAAAAACAATGGCACTTCCTCATCGCTTATGTAACGGACATGCTGAATAATTTTATTCTGCAGTCCAAGTCGGGTTATCTGTTGGGCATATTTATCAAACGAGCCATACACTTCTCCCGCGATCACCAAAACATGTTCATCATTCAGCTGAGCCATCACATCAATCAGCAGGTCCAAACCTTTGTAATCGCGAATAAAGCCAAAGAAAAGAATTACTTTTTTTCCGGCTGGGATATTCAGTTTTCTTTTTGCTTCTTCAGAATTTACAGATTGACCAAAATGATCATACAAAGGATGAGGATGGGAAATACATTTAGCATCCGGTACAAGCTGAAGCAGATCGTTTTTTACCGAATCGCTCATCACTACAAATCCATGATTTTGTCTAAGAAAATATTTCGTAAAACTCTCATCAAAAAAACGATTTTCATGCGGGATCACATTATCAAGTATCGTAATCACCTTTGAGCTCTTCCTGATCTGCTTAGCTACTGTCCCCAGTGCAGGCGCCATGTACGACATCCAGTATTTCATCAGCAGAATATCCGGAAAAAAGTCCTGGATCTTATTTGCTGATGAATAATAAGTAAAAGGATTTAATGTGTCCAGTACCCGTTCAGAAGGGATTTGATCTGCCTTGTCTTTTCCTGTCACCATTTGTGTTTCACCCGGGAAAAGAAAATCAGGATACTGACGCTTGAACGTAAATGCTTTTACTGAATGCTGTTTCTCAAATGCCCTGTACAATGAAGCATTGAATTGCGCTATACCGCCCCGAAACGGATAAAATGTAGAGAGAAAAGCGATTTTCATGAATTAGAAGGAAATTTTTACAGCCATTTACCACAGAGCCACAGAGAAAACAACGCACAGAGGTCACAGAGAACAGCCAGTTATTTTGTAATGCTTTTAATATTCAAAAAAACAGTTTCTACAGGAATGTCTTTCATGCAATGCTTCTCTCCTCTTTTACACGTGTTCCCGTAATAACAGTCGCAGCCGGTCGGGGGTTCAACGATAACACCGTTGTTATATAGGTAGAACTCATTTCTATTGAAAATATTGTTGAACAACACGAGAGGCTTTTTCAAGCCAATAGCAATGTGCATCATCATGGAAACAGCTGTTAAAATGCAATCACAAACAGAAGAAAGCGCAATGAATTCAGGCAATGAGAAAGTGCCGGGATAAAAAGCTCCTGTCTCGGAAGAATATTTTCTATTCATTTCATCTTCATCCGGCCCGCCCAGAAGTAATGGAAAATAATTTTGCGCTTGCAGCTTTTTAATCAACTCTGTCCAGTAAGCTTCTGGCCAAAGGCGGGTTTGCCAGCGTTTGCCGCACCCTGTATTGAGTCCAATGATCTTTTTTCCTTTTGCCAATTCTTCAGCAATGAACTTAAATCGCACAGCAAGATTCGGATCAAAATTCAGCAAATAAGGCTCATCATTGAATTTCATGTCACAGATCTCGAAGATCTCTTCCATGTAATTTTTTGTATTCTGTTTGGAGATATTGTCGAAGATACCTGTGATTAACTTATGTTCAGCGTGCGGTGTAGCGATCGAAACATGGTTGTTCTCCCAGTTAAAACCAAACTTCTTCTTTGCTTTCACATTCTGCAAAAGCATGCAGGCTTCCTTGTCTTTGTCCAGGTTGATAGCAATATCATATTCTGTATTTTCCACTTTATAGACAGAAGTAAAATCAAAACGGCATGGCTGATCCACCATGTCTTTGGGCAGAATTTCAGGCGTGAGTGTTATCCAGGTGATATGTGAGGCAGGGTAATCCTTTTTGAACCGAGTAAGCAAAGGAGTAGAGCGCATTACGTCCCCGATTGCACCCAACTTGATAATAAGGATGCGGGTCTCAATTTTTACATATTCATCGCAGGAAGAGCATACTTTATCTCGTAATTTATTGGGAACGCAGGGAATCTCACCTTTAAAATGCTTGCAGTCGAATTTTATTTCCTGTACCTTCATAAAACATTTTTTACACTCCCCCTTCCCCCTCTTAAGAGGGGAATTTAACAGCCAATCCTTTTTTCTATTTGATATTTATTTTTATCCGCAGAATGGCGTACAATCAATTCAGAAACAAAGCCTGTAAGGAATAATTGAGTACCAATGATCATTGCCAGCAAGCCGAAATAGAACAGCGGACGTTCTGTCATTTTATATTCCATTAAGAAAATTTTTCCGTAGGCAAGATAACATGCCACAACAAAACCGAAAAAGAAAATTATTGTACCCAACAAACCAAATAAGTGCATGGGGCGCTTGCCGAATTTGGTAACAAACCCGATGGAAAGAAGATCCAAAAAGCCATTAATAAAACGTTCCAACCCAAACTTAGTGGTACCATATTTTCTTTTCTGATGCTGTACTTCTTTCTCCCCTATTTTTCGGAAGCCAGCCCAGCCTGCTATTACAGGAATGTAACGGTGCATTTCACCGTACACATCTATGTTTTTTATCACTTCTTTTTTATACGACTTCAGTCCGCAATTAAAATCATGCAGTTGTATGCCCGACATCCTGCGCGTTGCCCAATTGAAAAGCTTTGTAGGAGCTGTTTTGGTAAATGGATCATAACGCTTTTTCTTCCAGCCGGAAACAAGGTCATAATTTTCCTCCGCAATCATTTTATACAGACCGGGTATCTCATCCGGTGAGTCCTGCAGATCCGCATCCATAGTAATAACCACATCTCCTTGTGCCGCTTCAAATCCAACTTGCAAGGCAGCGGATTTACCATAATTCCTTCTCAGGCGTATCCCTTTAATATTATTGTTTCTTTCCGAAAGTTGCTCTATTTGTTTCCAGGAACCATCACGACTTCCATCATCAATGAACAGGACTTCGTACGAAAGCCCGTTTGCACTGCAAACACGTGATATCCAATCAGAAAGCTCCGGTAAGGATTCTTCTTCGTTGAGAAGGGGAATGACAAGGGATAGATTCATTGAAGCGCAAAGATAAGAAAAAGAAACTTCGGCCCTGTCCCGACCTCCCCATTGGGGAGGAGGAAGTGTGAGGCTTAACGTTTTATAATTCAATCTATTGTCCTGCATCCACACCATGATGACCCTCGCCAATGGGGAGGGACAGGATTGTTGAATTCTAAATATTGAATTTCATTAGATTTTCGATATTGACACTATTTTTATAGAGGCATTGACGAATGTGTCGTTCTCCATTTCTGCGTAGAATATTCAAGGCAAAACTTTTTATTCGCGCCATAATACCAGGATTGTTGCGATTTCTACTTTTATCTTCCAACAACGAC
>Ga0163144_10030447_pt1 | contig 10323 bp, 10 predicted proteins | sample OliLak19BULKMAT1_FD_123175 | JGI IMG/M metagenome (GOLD analysis project Ga0163144, IMG submission 123175) | Freshwater microbial mat bacterial communities from Lake Vanda, McMurdo Dry Valleys, Antarctica - Oligotrophic Lake LV.19.BULKMAT1 | ecosystem: Environmental > Aquatic > Freshwater >...
AATTCTACCTTTCAAAAAATAGAAAATTTGCGATTAACCGTTTATGATAACTTTTAATTTTGTACCCGGCTTAATGTTGGTGTTTGAAAGATTATTAATATTCTTAATCATTTCAACAGTAAGTCCTTCGTAACGCTTTGCTATGTTCCAAAGTGTGTCACCAGGCTGAACAACATAATAAACAAAAGCAGGTTTTTGTGTGATTTTACTTTCTGACGCCTCCGTTTGCTCGGTTTCATTAATGGCTACAGCGTCATTTTCAGGTTCCTCATGCGCTTTATGAGCAGTATCCACTTTGTGCTTAGCCTCTTTTTTAACAGCTAAATTTTCGGTTTCAGTCTTCTTGGCAACTTTCGTTTTTACCCAATTATACACCGTTAAACGTTGTCCGGAACGAAGTGTATTCGAACGCAATTTATTCATCTTCTTCACCTGCGAAACCGACATATCGTATTTAGATGCGATGACTCCTAAATTCTCACCACGCCGAACTGTATGTGTTTTCTTGATGCGCTTTGTTTGAGTTTCATAATTACCGGAAGATGCGATTTCATCATCATCATCACGATCGCGTCTTGACGAAGCATTCATTATGGGACGAGCAGGAGGCAAAGATTCCGCAAAAATACTTTCTTGACTCAGCATGAACAAAGCCATCTTGTTCGTTGGCAAACGCAAAACATAATGATTACCCACATCCGGAATTAAACCTTTTTTGTAGATGGGATTAAGGTAAGAAATCACATCTAAAGGCAAATCCAAAGTACTAGATAGGGTTCTGAAATTTACAGGCTGATGCAATACAACAGTATCTACTTCAAAGTAAGAATAAGCAGGATTTATGGGGTACAAATTATGCTCACGGGAATAATGCATCACATACGTTACCGCAATAAAAGCAGGCACATAATTCTTTGTTTCATTGGGAAGATAATTCATGATTTCCCAAAAATTCCTTTTTCCACCTGAACGTGCAATGGCCTTATTTACATTTCCTGCTCCGCAGTTATAGGCTGCAATTACCAATAACCAATCGCCATAAATTTTGTACATGTCTTTGAAATACTGACAAGCTGCGGCAGTTGATTTAATAGGATCACGACGTTCGTCGGTATATGAATTTACTTTCAAATTGTATTGAAGTCCGGTATTGTACATAAACTGCCAAATTCCGGTTGCACCTACTCTTGAAACGGCAATAGGATTCAAAGCAGATTCAACGATTGATAAATATTTGAATTCTAGTGGTAGACCTTCACGATCGAGTGCTTCTTCGAAAATTGGGAAATATAAATTCGATAATCCCATTGCACGCTGAGTGAGTCCGCGCTTTTTAACGGCATACAAATCTATAAATCCTTTTACATGCTGATTATAAGAAAGTGGAATGGGTGAATGAATGGCATTGATTCGCTCAGTATATACTTCATTGGAAAAAGAAGGAACTGAGCCAGGCACCACCGTGTTGGGGTCATAGCAATTCACTTCTTGTTGATTGTATCTCACAACATTATTAATCGTAATTAAACTATCTAATAGTGAAGAGATGGGGTCGTATTCTTCTTCTACGCCTGAAGTAACATTATTAATTTCTCGGGGAATCTGAGCTTGAGCTGCAGTGATAAACAGTGTTGCGCATAGAGCTAACAGACTTACTTTCAGTTTAAACTTCATCGATTGAATGGGTTTTTGTCTTAAACGAATAATATTCAGATAAGATATGCTAAATGTAGGATTAATGATTGCAATTTTCTTGATTCATCACATTAATTTATAAGCCAAATCCATGAATAAATCCATTTTTTAAAGCCTTTAAACCAATGCTTTGACGATTTATTAATCAAATCAAGAATTTTAGTGGCAAATTTTACCAAACCCTATGAGGATTTAAGGTGCAGATTTTAGCCTTGCATTGCAAATTTAAAAATAATGGGTGAAATGAAGTGAAAGTTGGGTGAAGAGATTGAGTTAATCAACTATTGAAACCCTTGACTTCGCCTTAAAGGTTTTCAAAAAATAGGGCGTAACACAAAATAAAGCTCCCAAAGCAGACAATACCAACAAGAGCATCAAACTAGATATATTTCTAAACATCAATGCGGTAAGGATAAAGCCGATGTTCACTAAATAAAGAGTAAGTGCTACTTCGCGATGTGATAAGCCTAAATCTAAAAGCTGATGATGAATATGATTTCTATCTGCAGCGAAAGGTGATTTTCCATTCATGAGTCGGATACAGAATATTCGCAAAGTATCCGCTAACGGAATCATCAAAATTGCAACCGCCATAGCCGGGCTTGAACGGAAAGGGAATGCATAAGGAAGAGAGTCGAAACTCATCTCCACAAAATTGATACACAATACCGATAAGATTAATCCAACTATAAGAGAACCGGTATCGCCCATAAAAATATTAGCCGGAGAGAAATTATAAACCAGAAAAGCTAATAATGAACTGAAGAGAGAGAATGCTAAAATACAGAGTGCAATTTGATTGTAGTTGTAAAACCAAAGTCCGAAAGTAAAGGCAGCAATGGCACCAATTCCTCCTGCCAATCCATCAATTCCATCAATAAGATTATAGGCATTGATGATGGTAAGCATTGTTAAAATAGTAATGAGAATACTGAACCAATAAGGGATTTGATAGATGCCCCCCACTCCGTAAAGACTGGTAATCCGCATATCTGCAAAAAACACAATGATTAAAACAGCGAAGAGTTGACCATACAATTTCTTGTGAGCGGTTAATTCAACGATATCATCTTTAATTCCTATAAAGAACATCACCACAATGGCTGCGATGATGTATTGAGTAGAAATAGTTTCAAGTCCTGCCGACCATAAAGTATAAGAGAATACTACTCCGGCAAAAATCGCCAAGCCACCTAAAGTAGGAATACTAGACGCATGTGCTTTACGCTCGGTGGGTTCATCAAACAAATTTTTAATTACTGAAACGCGTATAATCGACGGTATCGCCAAGAAGGTGATAATAAAGGCCGAAATACAAGCAAAAGTCAAGTTTAACATTATACGATTAATTTGGTTCCAATTTATAGGATATACCGAGACAGGGTTAGAAAATATGGTGAATGAACAGAATAACTAAGGGAACGTTTATTTTACAACAACTAAAAACATATTTTTTAGCATGTTTATTAGATGAGTGCAAAGCTATAACAAGTAAAGCATAAAAGTCAAATAAATTTATAGCCGAATTAGGGGAAAATGAGGGGCTTTTCGTGAATTAACAATTCAATAAAATAGATGGCATCATACATCTAGCACGGATTTAGGCTCTTTGCTGATGAATGGATGCAAATACTGGCTTCTAAATTCTAAAAATCATAATACCGATTAAACAAATTCGTCCTCAATCCTCCCTGGATGAGAATGGTATTCTCTGTTTTATCGGGGCGAACTGAACTACGAGAGGAAACATTAAGAAATAAATTCATTCTATTGGTAGGTTTAATTAGAAAATAAACGTTCACGCTCGCCCACATAATTTTAGTTTTCAGGCCTTGTCCGACTCTGTTCCCATATTCTTGCTCTCGGGTGGAATAGGGAAGAAATACATTTTGTCCCCAATTGGATCCGGAGGTATCATAACCAACCTCAGCATAACTTAAACGGGCATCAAAATTCCAGCGCTTATAAGCGTATTTTGCTATTCCTATCATCTCCCAAAAATTGGCACCTAAAGGATGCGCCAAAGGAGCACGATGATGACTATAACTTCCCAATTCGTCGCGATGCTGATAGGTATAAGGGCGAACATAATTCAATTCGCCTTGTAAGTAAAGTGTATTCACACCGAACACATCTACACTTTTAAATCCGGCTTGAATACCTTGTTTATTTGCCCACCAACCGTTTCCTGATTTTACATTATCGAATAAAAATTCGTCGAGCATAATTTGACCATACAAAATATTTTTGCTGTTCAATTTTACTTTAAAATTTAAGCCCATCAGCACATTGTCAGGAGAGCCAATGCTGAATTCTACAGGGCGCAAAAAGATAAAAGGATTCAAATAACCAAAATCAAAACCTCTTGATTGCGTGCTATCGGCATGCCAGATGACCGATTCAAATAATCCAATGGTAACATGTTTTCCAATATCCACATCGAGGTAATGCATGGAGGCGTATTTGCTTTGAAAAGGATATTCGTCATTTTGATCAATACGATCGAGGTTTCTCAATTGCATAAATAAATTCACATAACGAATCTTCCAAAAATCAGTTACTATTTTAAAGTAAGGATAATGAAATGCGTTATCGGAAAGCAATAAAGAACGATAGCCATCGCCGACAAAATGGCGATCCTGTCCGAACTCAAAAGTAAAATGCTTATTCAATTGAAAGTTGATGGTTCCGGTAGAGAAAGCATAATCGAAGGCATCCGTTTCAAATTTCTTCACTCTGCCTTGGCCGGGCACTACTCTACTTTTCCTAACTGCCGAATCCAAATACGTTGGGAACAAACTTTGATTTTCATAGAAAGTTGCATTAAACCCAAAACGCTTTCCGATGGAGCCATTCACCCAAACACCACGAGTATTTGTATTAAAATATCTGTTGTTTTCTTGATCTTTTCCTATTGTTAATTCAGTCACAGGATCTAAATACAAACGAAAATCATCTTCTTCCACTTGCAACAATTGCTCAGTAAATATTTTTCTACCGACCCAGGTTTTATTGAACTTTTTTTCAAGACGAACATTGTGTCGAATTAAAGAATCGTACAATTTTCCGTAGTCCGAATCTTCGGGAATTTCTTCTTCAGATGTATTCATGGAAGCTCTCACCACATCGCTTCGTAAATAAGGCTTGAAAGAAGTGTGAACTCCATTGCCTACTCGATTTAAATCTTTTGCGAATGGTTGCTCCACTTCATTACTCAATGGAATAAATGCACTTTGCGAATAGCCAGCAATCATCAGAATGCTAAATATAAAAGTTAAGTATGTACGTAAATTTATCATAGACTTAGTTGTTTCCATATATTTTTCCTTTGTACCAAATTCTAGAGGTTCCATCCTGTACATCATATTTCAAAGTGTTTCCATTGAGTTGATATCCGGTAATGACTTCCATCGATACTTCATACGATTTCCCTTGTGTGAAGATGTGCAAACGATTTGATACATCCATCCAGGCTACATTGTTTTCGCTGAGTTGATAATTGATCGGCATGAATTCATCCAGAATAAAACGCTCGCCATCTAAAATCAGTTGCAAAGAATTATTGAAAAAGAAAAGTACCGTACGATCTCTGACGGCATAAAAATCGGGGAGATAAGATTCTACTTTCAACAGTTTGCCTTTTGTAAAAACCTTGAACGAATTATCGTCAGCAACATAAGCGACCACATCCACACCGGCTTTAAACGACTGAGGAATTAATCGCTCCAACACTAAAATTTTTCCATTATAAAAAACTTTTAAATAACGATACAGTCCATCTACATAGGCGACCAAATTTCCACCCGGCTCAAAAGCTTCCGGAACAACGTTATCCAAATCATAAACTTGTCCATTGAAATATGTTCTAAAAAAACCGGTATTGTTTACATATGCAATTGTATTTTCTCCAACTTTATATTCCTTTAATTCTCCTACCAAAGTAGTTTCCAAATCACTTACTTTTCCATTTTTATAGATGCGCAAAATATCCACATTGCGATCACGAAAAGCGATAAGGCTATCGCTCACTTTAAAATCGCGAAGGAAATAAGTTAAGAGCGTCACATTCCCTCTTTCAAAAACAGAAAACATAAGGTCACGTTGAAAATACATAAAACTTTGACCAACTTCATAAGTTGTCGCTGTCATATCTCCCAATTTAAATTTCTCGCCTTTATAGTAAGCAATTAAATCATTTGCATTATTAACATAGACTATGGTTGGCCCGTTTGCTTTAAAAGAACGAATAGGTTGCTGTTCTAATTGACGAGGCACACCATTCTCAAAGACGAAAAGAAAATTTCTAAAATCAGAAAATCCGTGTACAAAAATAGAGTTGCTGTTTCCTGCCTGCAAAGTAAACGAGCAGCAACAAATAAGTAAGACGAATGATTTAATGTGTCTCAAGTAGTTTCAGGATTTCATCCAATTTAGGAGATAGAATCACTTCTATGCGACGATTTTTCTTTCTACCGTCGGCGGTATTGGTTTTGTCAATGGGCATAAATTCACCTCTACCGGCAGCTGTTAAGCGAAGCGGATTCACTTTACTGTTTGCCAATACAATTTTCACAACTGAGGTGGCACGCATCACACTTAAATCCCAATTATCTTTTATTTCACCGGTTCCTTTCATAGGTACATTGTCCGTGTGGCCTTCGATTTGAATACTAATGTCGGGATTTTTTTCCAATACTTTTCCTAGATCACTCAATGCCTCCACTCCTTTCGGATCTACCACTATACTTCCTGATGCAAAAAGCAAACGCTCTTCCATCATCACATATACTTTTCCATTTTTCATTTCCACGGTAAGGCCTTTGTCTTTGTAGCCTAACAAAGCATTCGCTACCGAATTTCGCAAAGCTTTTACTGCAGAATCTTTACTCGCCAAAATCTGCTCTAACTCAGCTAATCGCTTATTTTTAATCATCAAATCATCTGACAACATCGAAAGCGAATCTTCTTTCAACTTCAATGACTTTGCTTTTAAACTGAGTTCATCTTCCTTCTTTTGCAATTGCTCTTGCGTTTTTTGCAAATCGCGAATGAGCTGTTTTGTCGCTTCAGAATTTGACGCTGAATTCGGACCATCTTTCATTAAAGTTTGGTAGGCTGTGTTGATGCGATCATAGTTAGATTGCAAATTCCGTAAATCCTGACCTTTTGAAGATGTATCGCCTTGTAAGATATTGATGCGATTTTTCAAATCATCGATCATTGCCGTGAGTTCGCCTTGTTTGGTGCTAAGCTGAAGATTCGATGCCTTTAACTCTTCATTTTCTTTATCGCAAGCAGTTTTCTTTGCTTTTAATTCATTGTGCATACGAGAAGGTACGCAAGAAACGACCGTAAAGGCCAATAGGATCAGAAATGGAATTTTGTGCTTCATGTTCATCTTTGAATGTCCTAAATTAGGTAGACAAGACAGACCTCAGAAGTAAAGTTCATGTAATATTCAACACGATTCTGTTGAAACATCTGGGCAAATTAAACGCTATTATGTGGTTATTAACGTTAGATTAAATTGGAATTAAAATGTGAATTTGGAATATTAGAAAGGTTAAAGACCTTTCAGATAGCTCCTTAGAATTATTATACGCTGAATGTCATCTGCAGAAAAAAAGAAAACCCGAGTCAAACGAAAAGGAATTCATTAAATTAGAGTTTAAAATCCAAACAGCCATGGAGCAAAAGTTAAGTGATAACTGGATTACTTCGAATCATATCGACTTCGAATACAAGAAATACATTTTGCTGGCATATTTGCAACATGTGAACGATTGTTTTGAAGTGACCAAGTTATATCCGGCATTGAGTGAATTGGTAAAACATTATCGAAATTTAGTGGCCTTACGCGATCAGAAAAACAGTTTGTACAACAGTTTTCCTGAAAAACTAAACTCGGCTGATTTACAACAATTCAAATTGGTGTATGAAAAATTATGCACTGATGATCATTTGATGCAAGAGTTGGAATCCATTATTTCATTCAGCATTCCTCAATTCGAACATCATTTAGCAGAGGGAAAAAAGATTTATGATTTTATTGAATCAAAATTAAATATTTATCCTGTCGGTATTGTTCCGCTTCACACCGATGCAGGTTATCTTTTACTACGCAATGGCGATGCGCGCGAAACTGTTGTATTCGAATATCAAATTACTATTTTTGATCAACCTACAGAAAGATACCGGGCTATTGGCGTGCAATACGTAAGTTCTTTTGAGAAGAATTTGAGCAACACCTATGAAAACATCAAGGGTGATTTAATTAGATACAATCGGAATTTACCGAATCCGGCAACGTATGTAATCGAATCGGAATTGACATTGCCTTTAGAGGATACGTTGCTTCCTTTAGCGAAACGAACATTGGTAAAATACCTGCATTAAAATTTTAGAAATTTATTTTCGAAGTATAAAATTTCCATCTAATGTGATGGAAGGAATTTCTTCTCTTTCTACCGAATTCACATTCGCTAAAATGGGTCCGCGTTGCGACCAGATGAAAAGCGCTTCAATTTTTTCTGATGGTCCGTGTGCTTCAATTAAGACCGAACCATTATCACAATTCATTACAAAACCAGTTAAGCCAAGAGCCTTTGCTTTTTCACAAGTTGATTGGCGAAAAAATACGCCTTGCACTTTGCCACTAACGATGAGGCGTATACTAAGAATGTCATTCATAATTTTCAATCAAAAAATTCGATTACTTTCCTTTAAAATCTGCCTTTCTTTTATTCATAAACGCTTCTGTACCTTCCTTAAAATCATCTGTAGTAAAACAAGCGCCGAAACGTTCGATTTCAGTTTCGAAACCATTCATATCCTTGGCATAAAAAGCATTTACCGAATGAACAATCTCTGCCACTGCAAGTGGAGCCACTGCAATAATTTTATTTAAAATCTCCTTGCATTTATCCATGAGTTGATCGGCAGGAACCACATAATTTACCAAGCCTAAACGAAGTGCTTCATTGGCATCCAGCATATCGGCAGTCATTAATAATTCCATTGCTTTGGCTTTTCCGATGAGCTGCGGCAAACGCTGTGTGCCTCCGTAACCTGGTATCAATCCGAGCTTCACCTCAGGCTGTCCAAACTTTGCATTCTCTGCGGCCACACGCATATGACAAGCCATTGCAAGTTCACAACCACCACCTAAAGCAAATCCGTTGACCGCAGCGATGACAGGCTTTGTACAATTTTCTACGCTATTAAAAACATCATGACCATGCGCACTCAAAGCCATTCCTTGTTCAAAATTAAAAGAAGAAAATTCAGAAATATCTGCACCGGCAATAAACGCCTTTGCACCGGAACCGGTAAGGATAATTCCGCGCACTGTTTCATCTTTTTGCGCTGAGGCAAATGCTACACCCACTTCAGCAATCGTTTCCTTATTCAAAGCATTTAATTTATCGGGACGATTAATTGTGATGGTGCAAATGGAATTATCGACTGAATAAAGGATATTGTTATAAGACATAAATAATTTTTCTTTGAGATGTTATTATTGGTTTATTTTCAAATTCGAGAAAGAAAATCGCATTAAATATTCTTCAATCTTTTCACTTCGTTCGTCATGTAAGAGATGATCGTTGCTGTTTCGGTTCCCGGCGCAAACAATTTTCCGCAACCCATCTCCTCCAACTTCTTCATATCATCTTCCGGAATAATACCACCACCGGTTAACAGCACATCATTCATTTTATTTTCCTTCAACAACTGAAGCAAACGCGGAAAAACTGTCATGTGTGCGCCACTCAAAATACTCACCCCGATGGCATCCACATCTTCCTGCAAAGCGGCGCTCAAGACCATTTCCGGCGTTTGACGCAAACCGGTATAAATTACTTCCATGCCTGCATCACGAAGGAAAGAGGCAATTACTTTCGCTCCACGATCATGACCGTCGAGACCCACTTTAGCGATAAGAACACGAATAGGACGTTGCATGGGGTAAAAGTACTTATTTGTTGGCAGTTTTGCTTAGAGTCGGAGAATGGGAGATGGGGGATGGGAGAATGTGAGAGTCGGAGATGGATGAGTCGGAGTTTGGATAATTGGGGAATGTTGGGAGTGTAAATTTTAAGAGTGATTTACAATTGGTTAGTCGATATAACTATTTGTAAACGACTACAAATGTTTAAAAGCGGCTTATAGAAAAAAAGCAAACTATTTTTGATTCAATATGAGAAAACACCATACTTTATTCGTTTGGCAGCAATCAAAAAATCTTGTCACTGAAATTTATCAATTAACAAATTACTTCCCAAAAGATGAAACTTATGGTTTAATCCAACAAATAAAGCGGGCAGCAATTTCAATTCCGGCAAATATTTCTGAAGGGATTGGTCGAAACACTTACAGAGACACCATTCAATTCCTTTACATTTCTCGAGGCTCATTATTTGAACTAGAGACTTTGCTTTGTATTGCAATCGATCTAACATTTTTAAAAAAAGAAGATGGAGACAAATTATTTATAGAACTAGAAACCATCACAAAATTGCTCATCGGCTTAATAAAAAGCTATGAATTCAAATCTAAAACTATTAACAAATCAAATTCCTAATAAACTTCGCATCTATTTCTCCAACTCAAAACAAAACTCCCACTCTC
>Ga0163144_10030448_pt1 | contig 10323 bp, 12 predicted proteins | sample OliLak19BULKMAT1_FD_123175 | JGI IMG/M metagenome (GOLD analysis project Ga0163144, IMG submission 123175) | Freshwater microbial mat bacterial communities from Lake Vanda, McMurdo Dry Valleys, Antarctica - Oligotrophic Lake LV.19.BULKMAT1 | ecosystem: Environmental > Aquatic > Freshwater >...
CGAGGCGGGTTCGAACAGGGCCGTCAGATAATGGCGGTCGGACAGGTTCAGATTCATTTACGAATGGCCGTCCTGCCCGGTGTCGGTCGAAAAACCCGGCACGGGGCGGTAAAATGTAGTTAGTGGCAACCCGAACATCCTTTGTATACCCCGTTAACTTCGCGAGCTTGAATACTGGAATTACAAGCACTGGCCGCTGCGGACTTGGCAATCCGTCCGAGGCGGATCGGGCATTTTGGGATGAATTTCAGAATGATTGGGAGCGGCTGGCTATCGAGAGTGCAAAGGAGAGTGCAAAGCTGAATTTGGCTCATTATGGTGATGACGTTTCGGCGCGTGATGAACAAAGGAATGGCGAAGATGATCTTGCCGACTATACGCCTGGAAAGCGTCACGCCGACGCGGGAAGGCCGTTCGATCTACGACTTTCTAGCGACGCTCGCCGAGACTCACCAGTCGCCCTGGACGCACCTCGTGCGCGAAGCCTTCATGTAGTTAACTGGGGGAGCACGTGGCGTTTGGTGCTTTGTTGCCCTACTGCGCCTTTATCCCCGCACCCTGTATCACCTTCTTCCACTTCTCGTGATCCGCGCGCATGTAGCGCGCCAGTTCTTCCGGCGTGCCGGGGGCGGGATCGGCGCCTTGGACGATCAGCTTCTGCGCGATGTCCGGCTCCTTCAGCGCCTTCACGATCTGTTCGTTGATTCTCTGCACGTGGGCGGGCGGCGTTTTTGCGGGCGCGAACAGCGCGTTCCAGTTCGCGTATTCGAAGCCGGGATATCCGGACTCTGCGACGGTCGGCGTGTCGGGCGCGGATGCGGTTCGCCTCAGCGTGCTGACTGCCAGCGCGCGGATGCGGCCGGCCTTCACGTGCGGCAGCACGGAAGGGATGGAGAGCCACAGCAGGTGGATCTGTCCGCCGATCAGGTCGGTCAGGGCCGGCGCGCCGCCCTTGTACGGTACGTGCACGGCCTGCATGCCGGTGGAGAGCTTCAGCAGTTCGAGGCCGAGGTGCGTCGCCGTGCCTGAACCCGCGGAGCCGAAGTTGAGCTGCCCCGGCGTCTCCTTCGCGAGCGCCACGAGTTCCTTCACGTTCTTCGCCGCGACCGACGGATGCGCGATGAGGATCTGCGGGTTCATCACCAGCATGCCAACTGGCGCGAAGTCGCGGAACGAATCGTACGGCAGCTTCGCGTGCAGCGCCGGGTTGATGGTCATGCCGCCCGCCGTGCCGACAAGGAAGGTGTAGCCGTCGGGCGCCGCGCGCGAGACGATCTCGGTGCCGACGATGCCGCCCGCGCCGCCGCGGTTGTCGATGATGACGGGATGGCCCCATGCGTCGGTGAGTCGCTGCGTGACGAGCCGCACGACGACGTCGGTCGGGCCGCCCGCGGGGAAGGTGATGACCATGCGCAGCGGCTTCGACGGGTACGTTTCGGCCGCATGCGCGGTGGCGGGGGCGAGCGCCGCAAGCACGGCGACGACCAGGATGATGGTTAGATGCATGGTAGACATTCTAAAAAAGTTTAAATATCAAATAGATATGATAATTGCACGAAGTTTGCGCATTATTTTCGCATCCGGCTCCTCTCCGGAGAATACCCGATGAAGAATGTCACCATCACGATCGAAGAATAAACCGCCGCCTGGGCGCGAGTGCGCGCGACCGAGGGCAACGTAAGCCTGTCGCGCTACGTGGGCGAACCGCTGTAGCGGCAGATGCGCGAGTCCCGCGAGCAGGAGGCGGCGATGAAGCGCTATTTCGCTCAGAAGCCGGTCATGCTCCGGGGGCCGGGAGAACGCTATCCGACTCGTGAAGAAATCCATGACCGCACTCGTGTTCGTTGGCACGAACGTGCTGTTGCAAGCCACTGATGCGCGCGGGCCCGGCAAGCAGGTTCGGGCGAAGGCGTGGCTGGATCATCTGTGGCGCGAGCGTGCGGGGCGCATCAGCACGCAGGTAATCTCGGAGTTCTATTCCAACGTCAGGCGAGCGGCGTAGCGGTCATGGAGGCTGGCGACGCCCAAGGACTCGCGGCCAGCTACTTTGCATGGGCGCCGCAGACGGTAGATGTCGAGCTTGTGCGCCGCGCGCGCGAGGTCGAGCAGCGCTGGCACCTGTCGTGTTGGGACAACCTGATCGTGGCGGCCGCGCAGTTCCAGGATTGCTCGCTGCTGCTTACGGAAGATCTACACGACGGCGCCCATTTCGATTCCGTCATCGTCCGCGGTCCTTTCACCTTCAATGTGACCGAACCTGCGGCCGCCCCTCGCTGATCCGCAGTACCGACTCCATCGGCGCCACGCGGACGGCCCTGCCGGCTAAATATCCATAATGCGGACTGTCGTCGAAGTATACCAAACCGTACGCTGATCAATTCTCCGCAGAAGGGTATATTTGGGCCTGAGGCATCCGGTCCGAGATGCTCGACATAATTTCACTATAAGTCCGTATTACGGAGGAGTCTCCCATGTGTTCGACGACGCTGCTGTGCAAGGTTTCCCGGCTCTCGATTTTTGCGCTCGCGCTGCACACCGCTCTGCCGGCAGCGACGGCGCTGGCGCAGGGCTGGGCGCCGACGAAGCCGGTCGAGATCGTGGTCGGCTCCGGCGCCGGCGGCGGACTGGACATTACGGCGCGGTTTCTGCAGAGCATCGTGCTGACCCGCAAGCTCATGCCGGTGCAGCTGCTGGTCATGAACAAGCCGGGCGCGGGCAGCGCGCTCGCGTGGTCCTATCTCGCCAAGTTTGAGGGCGACGGTTCTTACCTGGGGCTCATGTCGAACTCCCTGCTGACCGCGCACATTTCGGGCAAGGGACAGCATGCCTACACCGATTTCACCCCGATCGCGGTGCTGTTCAGTGAATACATCGCGCTAATGGTCCGCGCGGACTCACCGATAGCGAATGCGAAGGAATTCATGGAGCGGCTGCGCAAGGACCCGACGAGCCTCAGCGTCGGCGTGGCCACGGCCTTCGGCGGGCCCAACCACCTGGGGTTTGCATCGGCTATGCGGGCCAGCGGCGTAAGCCCCATCAAGGTCCGTACGGCCATCTTCAAGTCGTCCGGCGATTCGATCACCGCGCTGCTGGGCGGCCACGTCGATGCCGTTCCGGCGACTGTCGCTTCGGCGCAGCCGCATCTGAAGAGCGGCGCCGTGCGCGTGCTCGCCGTTTCCGCGCCGGGCCGGCTGGCCGGCGCGTTCGCCGCCGTTCCGACCTGGAAGGAAAGCGGCTACGACTCGGTGGTTTCCAACTGGCGTGGAATCAATGCGCCCAAAGGGATCACCCCCCAGCAGATCGCCTACTGGGATCGGGTCTTCGCCGGCGTGACGGGCACCGAAGAATGGAAGCGCGACGTCGAGCAGAACCACCGCGACAACGTTTACCTCGACAGCAAGGCCACCAGGCCCTATCTGGATGCCCAGTATGCGGAGATGAAAGTGCTGCTGGGGGATCTGGGTCTCGCGGTGCGATAGGGCGCCCGGAAGCCGGGACAGGGCGCGCATGCCGGGCGTTGCGCTGGTTTCGATTTTTAATCCAACGGTTATAAAGAGGCCTGCTCATGGAGCCCACAGTTCTGTACGAAGTTCGGGACCACATCGCGCACGTGACGCTGAACCGCCCCGCGAAGAAGAACGCGATCAACGGCACGATGCGCAAGGAGGTGCAGGCCGCGTTCGCGGACGTGAAGCACAACCGCGACGTCTGGCTGGCCATATTGACCGGCCGCGGCGACACGTTCTGCGCGGGCAAGGACCTCTTCGACAAGCTGGAGTTCGACGGCACGCTGATGCCCGGAGAGGAACTCTACGACTACATGCGGCACATTTACAAGCCGGTGATCGTGGCGCTGAACGGCCCGTGCCTCGCGCAGGGCGCGGGTTTCGCGTTGATCGCCGACATCGTGCTGATGTCCGAGCGCGCGACTATCGGATGGCCGCAGGTGAAGCGCGGCATCTCGTCGAATAGCGGCCCGACCTACTTCGCACACGCGGTGCCGTGGTGCCAGGCGATGGGCTACCTCATGCGCGGCGTGCCGGTGCCGCCGCAGGACGCCTTGCGGATGGGCATCGTGAACGAGGTCGTGCCGCACGAACAGCTCGACGAAACGGCGCTGCGCTGGGCTCGCGCGATTCTCGATAACGCGCCGCTGGCGGTGCAGGGCATCAAGGAAGCGGCGCGGCGCGGCGAGGACATGTCGGTGCTGAGCCGCATGCATCTCGCGAAGTACATCGGGGCTCGCGTCGTTGCGAGCGAGGACGCCAGGGAAGGCATCCAGGCGTTCAAGGAGAAGCGGAAGCCGCAATGGCAGGGAATCTGACGCGTCATGGGTGACACGGCCATAACGCAGCGGTTCAAGCCGCTGCTCTTTCCGCCGACGGTGGCGATCGTGGGTGCGTCGAGCGCCGGCGGCGGGCGCCAGAACGTGGTCATGCGGCGGCTGCGCGCGTTCGGCTACAAGGACGCGCTGCATCCGATCCACTCGGCGCGGAGATCGACGGCATGAAGGCGTACCGCAGCCTTGCCGAGACGCCGGAGCCGGTCGACTACGTGCACATCGCGGTCTCTGCGGCGCAGATTCCGGCCACGCTCGTGCATGCGGCCGGTCATGTGCGTTTCGCGCAGGTCGTGCCGAGCGGCTTCGGCGAGAGCGCCGGCGGGTGCGATCTGGAGGCGCAACTCGTGGCCACCGTGCCCGCAGGTGGCATGCGGCTGATCGGGCCGAATTGCGCCGGCACGATATCCCCGGCGGCCGACACATGAGCGATTTCGTCGAGTACTTCCTCGCCGACGAGCAGACGCGGGCCATCGGCATGTATGTGGAGCCGGTCCGCGACGGCCGCAGGCTGTTCGACCGGCTGCGCGCGGCGCGGGCGCGCAAGCCGATGGTGATCCTGAAAGGCGGCCGCACGCCGGAGGGACTCGTTGCGGCGGCGCCGCACACCGGCGCGCTCGGCGGCAGCGACCGCGCGTGGCGGGCGCTGGAGCAGCAGACCGGCTGCGTGTTGGCGGAGATCAAGTTGCCGCCGGGCTGCTCCATCGCGAATCCCGTGAACATCCCGGGCGGCAATTTTCGCAAGGACAGCGGTGCGGCGACATCGATACTGGATGCGATAAACCGGCTCGACCGGCCGCAGGCGCCGGTCATGCACCTCAACATGACCGTGTTCAAGGGGCACGCGCAGGCCGGCACGCTCGACATGCTCGTGGAGGCCGCGCTGCGCGTGAAGGCGTCGCATCCGGGACGGTCGCATTTCGTGCTAGTGCTGCGCTCGGACGGCGACCCCGATCTCGAGGAGCAGCGGCGGCAGTTCCGGGCGCGCGCCAAGGCGAGCGGCATACCGGTGTTCGACGAACTGACCAACGCCGGCACGGCGCTTGCGGCGGTGAGCCGCGTGGAGCGGTTCGTCCATACGCGCAACGCGTCATGAACCCGAGCGCGGCAACGTCTGGAACGGAGGAGAAAACGGACATGAAGATTGAAGGAACGTTGTTCGCGTGTGCGCTGGTCATCGTGGTGCTGACTGGGTCGGCGGCGCAGGCGCAGCAGGGAGGATCGTGGACGCCGAAGCGCAACGTGGAGATAGTCGTCGGCGTGTCGGGCGGCGGCGCCGCGGACCGTACCGCGCGCACGGTGCAGCGCATCCTGCAGGACCAGAAAATCGTGTCGCAGCCGCTCACGGTCTTGAACCGGCCGGGTGGCGGCGGCAACCTGGCATGGACTTACACCGCGTCGCAGGCCGGAGAGGGGCGCGTCATCGCGATCGCGACGCAGCAGCTGCTCACCAATCACATGTCGGGCAGAACGAAGCTGAGCCACAACGACCTCACGCCGGTGGCGCTGCTGTTCGGCGAATTTCATCCGTTCGCCGTGCGGACCGCCTCGACGCTGACGTCGCCGAAGGTGATGCTCGACCGGCTCAGGCAGGATCCCGGCAGTGTGTCGTTCGGCGTGGCGTCGGCAGGCGGCGCGCATCACATGGTCATCGGGCTGCTGATGAAGCACATCGGTGTCGACGTGAAGAAGGTCAGGGTCGTCGTGTTCAATTCGGGCAGCGAGACGGTGACGGCGATGCTCGGAGGGCATGTCGACGTGGCGCTGTCGAATCCGGGCAGCATCGAGCCCATGGTCAAGAGCGGTCAGGCGCGCGCGCTGGCGATCGCGGCGCCGCAGCGGCTGGAGGGCGTCTACGCGTCGGTCCCGACGTGGCGGGAGTCGGGCGTGGACGCGGTGTTCATGGCATGGCGCGGCGTGGTCGGACCGCCGCAGTTGCCCGCGGAGCAGGTTGCGTTCTGGGAGCAGGCGCTGCTCGCCATGACGCGCACCGACGACTGGAAGGCCGAACTGCAGAAGTTTTACTGGACCGACATCTTCCGCGGCAGTGCCGCCATGAAGAAATACCTCGACGAGGAATACACGCAGACGCGGGCCATCATGCAGGATCTTGGTTTGATATAACTATTTTTTATTGAGAAAGAAACGCGAATGCCGTTCGAGCTGATACTGAAGGAACTGGAAGAGCGCCGCGCGAAGGCGCTGGCGATGGGCGGGCCCGAGAAGCTCGCGAAACGCAAAGCGGAGGGCGTGCTCAACGCGCGCGAGCGGGTCGATTGCCTGCTCGACCCGGGAACGTTCATGGAGTCGGGGCTGTTCGCGACTTCGGTGCGTCCGGAAGTGCGCCACAAGACGCCGGCCGACGGCAAGGTAATGGGGTTCGGCAAGATCGACGGCCGCGAGGTGGCGGTGGCCTCTAACGATTTCACGGTGATGGGCGCGTCGAGCGCGCTGATCAACGGCAAGAAGATGAAGCACATGAAGCAGGTGTCGATGCAGCGCGGGTTGCCGCTGGTATTGCTTGGCGAGTCCTCCGGCGGCCGCATCCCGGACCGCATGGGTTCTTCGGGACGGGCCATCGTCGCACAGGATCCCAACGAGTACCTGCGGTTGCGGCACGCGCCGTGGGTGTCGGCGCTGCTCGGCGACTGCTATGGCTCGTCGACGTGGTACGCCTGCGCATCGGACTTCGTCGTGATGCGCAAGGGCGCGACGATGGCGGTGGCCAGTGCGAAAGTGACCTCCATCGCGATCAATCAGCCGATCGACAAGGAGACGCTCGGCGGCTGGAAGCTGCTGACCGAGAAAAGCGGGCTCGCCGACATGGCGGTCGATACCGACGAGGAGGCCATCGCCGCGATCAAGCGCTTCCTGTCCTACCTGCCGAGCCACTGCAACGAGCCGCCGCCGGTGCATCCGGTGCCGGCAGGGTCGGGGGCGGAAGCGGAGAAAATACTGGAGGTGTTTCCGGAGGCGCGCTCGCAGGTGTACGACCTGCGCAAGATCATCGCGCTGATTGTCGACAGGGACAGCACGTTTGAGCTGAAGCCGCGCTACGGGAAAAACCTCGTCACGGCGCTCGCGCGGCTCGACGGCCGTTCGGTCGGCATCATCGGCAACAATACGCTTTACAAGGGCGGCGCGCTCGATGCCGACGCCTGCAACAAGGTGCTCGGCTTTCTGGTGCTGTGCGACTCGTTCAACATCCCGATCGTATTCCTCGTTGACGTGCCGGGCTTCCTGATCGGCCTGGAGGGCGAGGTGCGCGGGCTCGCGGGCAAGATCATCAACTGGATGAGCGCGCTGCCGTTGATCAGCGTGCCGAAGATTTCCGTCATCATGCGCAAGAGCTACGGCAAGGCGTATCCCAACATGGGCGCGGGCGTGAACTCCGACGAGGTGGCGTGCTGGCCCACCGCGGATCTCGGCTTCATGGATGCCAAGGTGGGCGTGCGCGTGCTGCACGGCGTGAAGGAAGAGGACGATCCGGTCCGCTACCGGCAGCTGCTGGCCGAACTGGAGCAGGACTCGTCGGCGTGGGGCCTCGCCGAGATGTACGAAGCGCAGGCGGTGATCGATCCGCGCGAGACGCGCAGCTACCTGATCCGCGCGCTCGAAATTCACCGCATGCGCATGACCAACGGCGTCGGCGCGCACCGCCTCGCCAACTGGCCGACGAGCTACTAGAGACTGCAGAGATCCGGCTCCGGTCGCTTACTGCGGTTCGATGCCGGCAGCCTTCGTCACCTTCAGCCACTTCTCGACTTCGAGCCGGAGGATCGCACCGAATTGCTCCGGGCTCTGGAGCATCGGACGCGAACCGTCCTTCGCGAGATTGCTCACGACGTCCGGATGCATCGCCGCCTTGAGCATCTCGGCGTGCAGCCGGTTGACGATGACCGCCGGCGTTCCCGCGCGAACCACGAAGCCGTTCCAGAGCGGCATCTCGAAGCCCGGAATGCCTGCTTCCGCCAGCGTGGGATATTCCGGCATCAGCGGCCAGCGCTCCGGATGCGCGAGGCCGAGGTTGCGCAGGCGTCCGGACTTCACATGGGGACGCGACGAGAGCGGATTGGTGATCGCGACCATCACCTCGCCGGAGAGCAGCGCGGTCGTGACCAGCGCACTGCCTTTGTACGGCACGTGTATCAGGTCGACGCCCTGCGTGAGCTTGAACAGCTCGCCGCCCAGATGCGAACCCGTGCCGACGCCGGCCGAGCCGAAGGTGATTTGCCCCGGCTTCGCGCGCGCGAGCGCGAGGAAGTCCTTCGCGGTCTTCACTGGCAGGGGGGCGGAAACGATAAGCGCGGCGGGAACGACACCCAGACGTGTGATGGGCGCGAAATCGCGCAGCGTGTCGTAAGGCAGCTTCTTGATCAGTCCCGGCGCGGCCGTGAACGCCGAGGCCGCAACCAGCAGCGTATGGCCGTCCGGCGCCGAGCGCGCGACTATTTCCCCCGCGATGACACCGCCACCGGACGGGCGGTTGTCGATGACGACCTGCTGACCGAGGCTTTCCGCCAGGCGGGCTCCGACGATGCGCGCGATGGTGTCGTTGCCGCCGCCGGGCGCCGCTGCCACGAGTATGCGCAGCGGGCGTGACGGAAAGGCTTCGGCGCCGTGCGCCGCAGCGCCGGCCAGCATCGGCACCGTTGACGCCAGTATCGCGAGCCGCCTGCGCGCGTCACGGAAATTCATGGATTCTCCTCGATTGAATCACCGAGTCCGGGTCGGCTATTTCGCGAGCCCGAGCTCGGCCAGTATGGCGTGCAGCTCTTTGTAGTTCGATTCCAGAAACGCCATCGCCTCGCGGTGGCGCATGAACTCGGCGACGGCCAGATTCTGCTCGACGTCGCGCTTCCATTCGTCGGCTTCGACGGCTTTCGCGAACACGCTTTCCCAGTAAACGATCTGCTGCGGGCTCAGGCCCTTCGGTCCCGCGATACCGCGCCAGTTGGTAACCACGGTGCGGTTGCCCTGTTCGGTCCACGTGGGCACCCCGGCGAATGCACCGCCGAGGCGCCGCGGCGCGGCGACGCCTACCGAGCGCAGCCGTCCGGATTCCACGTGGCGCGCGAAGTTGGCGGGGTTCGATCCCACGGCATCCACGTGGCCGCCGAGCAGCGCGGTCGTCGATTCGCCGCCCGACTTGAAGATCACGAACCGCAGCTTGCGCGGGTCGATGCCCGCAGCCTTTGCCACCGAGCAGATCGCGATGTGGCTCGATCCGCCGAGGCTCGTGCCCAGTCCGAATCGCACCGACGCAGGATCGGCGCGCAGCCGGTCCAACAGATCCTTGCCGGAAGCGATGGGCGAGTCCGCGGCGACGGCGATTGCCTGATACTCCGACATCAGCTGCACGATCGGCGTGATGTCAGTGTAGGAGAGCGGGTTGGCGCCGGTGATGCGGTTCGTCATCAGCAGCACCGATGTGACGGACAGGAAGTGCCCATCGCCCGGCTTCTGGTTCATGTAGGCCCAGCTGACCGCGCCGCCGCCACCGACCTTGTTGACGACCGTGACTGGCGTCTCGGTGAGCCGCTTCTCCTGGATGATGCGCTGAAGCAGCCGCGCCGTCCGGTCCAGCGCGCCGCCGGCCGCGGTTCCCGTGAGCAGTTCCACGTTGCGCGTGGGCGACCACTGGGTCTGCGCGATCGCGGGCTGCGATGAAAACGAGAGGTACGCGAGCAGTGCCAGTGCGTTGCGTAACATGGTGCATCCTCCTCCAGCTGCCTTCGGTCGAGTGTACGTCGGGCCGTGCCGGCCGAGGCGGTGACGTCCGGATGATGGGGGGCGCTTGCTTGCTATCATGCACGGCAGGTGCCGATTGAACGAATCAAGGAGCGTCCCGTGGATTTTACCCCCCTTTATATACCCCTACAAGATCACGGCTTTGATTTCAGTCACCATTAATGGCGAATCCCGCGCTTTCGATCAGGCTCCGACCTGTGCCGACCTGGTCGGCTTGCTGCAACTGGCCGGAA
>Ga0163144_10030450_pt1 | contig 10322 bp, 5 predicted proteins | sample OliLak19BULKMAT1_FD_123175 | JGI IMG/M metagenome (GOLD analysis project Ga0163144, IMG submission 123175) | Freshwater microbial mat bacterial communities from Lake Vanda, McMurdo Dry Valleys, Antarctica - Oligotrophic Lake LV.19.BULKMAT1 | ecosystem: Environmental > Aquatic > Freshwater > Lake...
ACAATAGCTGTCGTACTTTGGAAAGACAAAAGGTGTCCCAGGAATCAGAACATCGTTTATCAATCGGTGGCGTGTCACCAATGCCGCCCGCTGTTGAATCTCGGCGGGAGTGATCAGGATGTGTCCTTCGCCGTCAACGTTCATTAGTGACTATTCCACCTTTTCGACATCGACCAATGGCTGTTGATACGTTCCATCACGCTTAAACAACGGGTCTGCAAATTTAAACCGAACTCGTCGTTTGCAATCGGGACATTTTTGAAGATCTCCAGCGACATCGATATAGGACTCTCGTGGCACATTCGCGGCGCAATAGGGACAAGCACTTATTTCCCTGAAACCACAATTCGGACACACTGCTGGTGTAACTGACCCAGCGATATTACCACAGTTGACACATTCACTGCCTGGCTTGAAACGAGGATAACTTAACGCAACACGTTTCGCTTTGTCATGCTCATTAAGGACGCGCTCCACCTCTTTGATGTGATCTGTCACAAATTCGAAATAAGCCTTGCCATCGCTGTTTCGGTGAGTGCCGTGAATTGGATTGTCAGGATCAACTTCAACAGGGGAATGCGCGTACAGAGCTTGCCGAATGCGAGCTAGGTAGCGCAATTCCTCGGTAAGGTCTTTGCCCTTTGAAACGGTCAGTCGTACACGTCGCATTGAAATAATCGACCGACTCAGTTCCGGTCGCCTTTCGCATTCTAAACACCGTGTCTGTTGCGATCACTTTGCTGTTTGTATTCGCGTTAGTGCGCCATTCGCCCGGCCAAGCAAGCCAGTATCATCACTGTTCTCCTTGATCACGTTTTTTAAAATCTCCTCAGCCTTCACCTGCTCGCCTCTCCGAATGGCAAACTCAGCGATCCGAATCTGCGCGTTAGCCTTTTCTTCACGCGACTTCGCAAGCTCGATGGATTTCTGGAGCGCCGCTTCGGCGTCTGCTGTCATGCCTGCCTGCTCGTAGAAGCCAGCCAGTCCAGCATAATCGCGGCCAACCGCGCCCTCGTCTGGGAAGTTTTGCTTTAGCCATGTCGCGGCCTCTTCTCTCTTGCCGCCCATCAGCATCAACTGCGCCGCCTGAATTGCAATGGATCGCGATTCGTCCTTAGTGGTCGCGCTGGCGATCATCCTCTGAGCCAGAGCCGCCGCCTTGTCATACTGCTGCGACTGCTGATAAACCCCAAGCACTCGACGCTGCATCGCCTTGTCGTCGGGCTTCAGCACTAACAACTTGTCAAAGCACTGGCCAGCCTTCACCGGGTCCGGCTTTGCCGTCGAGTAGAGATCCGCCAGACGCTCAATCGAGGTGACGTCGTTGGGATTAACCTTCACTGAATCTTCTGATTGCTGAACGATCATGTCGAGCCGACCAGGTTGCTGCTGCCAGAGGCTTACCAGATAGCGTTGAATCTCCTGGCGCTGATACTGCGTGGCCGGAGTATTGTCGGTGGCGGCCTGGGCATCAGTAAGAATCTGTTCGGCCTTGTCGAATAGCTTCAACTGCGCGTAGCAATTGGCGAGTTGAAGTTGTGACCTGAACTTATCGGCTGGAGCCGTGGATTTGATCAACTGTTCGTACAATTCGGCGGCGGCTTTGAAGTCGGACTTTCGCTGAAGCAACGCAGCAAGTATAGATGCAACTTGCCGGCGTTGCACTGCGTCCTTTGCACTTTCGAGCGCCGTGCGAAGTAGAGGCTCGGCTCGACCAAGAGAGTTGTGTCGTAGATGGATTTGCGCCAACTCAAGCAAGTACACGGAATCTGTAATTCCCTGATCCTGATCCTTACCCTTACCCTTGTCCGGCGTGAATTGTTCGGCTGCAATTAGCAAATTTGAGAACGCAAAAAAAATCAATAAATAGGAAGCATTAAACTTATGAACCATAATATTCACTGTTTTTCTCTTTTACCCTTATTGGCCATTAGCTTACGAGCATATTCCAATTGATTCATGCCTGTGGCGCAGAATCCGCAACTTGCCGCCGGAAGATGCTGGCATTTTGTCGATTCGCCTTGAATTTGAACTTTGGCATCTAACGCTGCCCTGGCAACTTCAGCGGCACGGCGGACTCTCGAATTCTGTGAGTGGATCGCGTTCATTACCTCCGAACGACTTGCTTCATCGCAAAAGGCTCCTAAAGCCGCAATGGCTGCGACTTGGACATCCTCACTATTCCATGAAACCAACTTCCTGATTTCCGGAGCCATCTCCTTTTTATCTAATTCCACCATACAGCGAATCAATAAATCGAGCAAAGCCTCGTTTTCCCTAGGTTTTCGAAAAAAAGCGATACAAGTTGTTGTCCCAATAGGGTCTTTCAATCGCACCAGAGAAAGTAACGCCTCTCTTTTTACTTCCGTGTGCCGATCATTCAAAAACATTCTTAATTTATCTCTGATTACCTCACCGCGTCCTCGCGAAACTTCAGAAAACAGTTCTCCTAAATGCTGAACGGCAAAGGATCTGAATCGCGGCTTTTCGTGCTGGCGCGCGAGAATAAGAATTAAAAGATCCTCCAATCCCTCATACTTCAACCGGCGCAATTCATTAACAGCATTATTCCGTTCACTGTCACCAAATTTTAATGATCCAAGAATAATGATGTGTTTAACGCAGTTGTCGGGCGCATTAAGCGCGATACGCTCGGCGGTACCAGGATCATCAGCTACTGTGATTACGACTGAAGAAGTTTTCGGCGAGCCCTCGCTATTAGTTTGAATTACTACAGGCACACTTGGATCGGGAACTTTCCGAAAACAATAGTAGCCCAAGACGAGGGAGAAAACGAAAGCGATAAGTGGCGCGACTAGCTTGCTATGTAATGGTCGTTCAATATTGTTTGTCATGGCTTTCCTGCCAGATCTATTAGCATTATCCATTTCCAAGTTGACTCGAACACCAATAGGTACTGATCGGCAGGCTCAAATATAACATGCACCCCCATCGGCGCGTCCGGAATTGAAACAATATCAACTAGCTCCTTTTTCTGTAAATCCAACACCACAATACCATCGACCACGGGTGGCGATTTCGATTTGTTTTTCTCTAACCCAAATGCATACCTATATTCTCCATCAAGAGCTAATGGATAAACGGTACTATTGGCATCCCAAGGAATTGAGAAACCCGTATCTGAGTTTATCTTCACTCCTAGTTTCTGCCCATTACCAAGAATATTTGCACCTGCTGGGAGGTGCTGTGGAATCGGATTTGTGCCTGCCTTCGCGGTGTCAATATTAACGTTCTCGATGGACTCTTTTGACCAGTCGATCTCTATACTTTTCCGTGCCATTCTAGCCCACAGAACACTCTTTATACCATCCTTAGTTCTGGTGGAGCTAACTTGAAGCGGGCGAATTCCCAAGTCTTTTGGCGCTTGCATTAAATTTTGGTGGCCTCGAACAAAATGTATAGAAAATACCCTCGATCGTTTCGCTTCAAATGAGACCTCTTTGTCGCCCACCATGGACGGAACGGCGCTTTCATCCTTTGCACGCGCCCACGCTCGACGATCGGTTGGATTTAATGATTCATACCATCTCATCCAATCTGGAGAGTCCATCTTTGGAGCACTTGCGTTAAGTACTTTTCCACGTGCAACCAACTCTGCATCTGTCAATTGTGGTGATTCTTGTAGCGGCGTTGCCCCATTGCCATCGGCAGGGCCTAACCCGTTTTTGCCGCTTGACCCTTCGGGTTGAACTTTCGCTGGGGGCCCCAGAAAAAACGTAAAAATTGCCAATGCGGCAATGACGATCAAAACCAACAGTGCTAGTACACTTTTCCCGCGCACGCTATTTCCTCGGTGTAATTACTTCATTCCGCACAAACAGTTGATTGGCAATTTCCGTTCTCACAATGCCGCCGTGGTCATAGTGTGTAATAGCGTCCGGCAGTGTTTGGACAAATGGCCCAAATATTGCGCTTGAATATGAGACAAGTAGATCATTTGGAACAAAGTTTGGGTTCAGCGCCGCAGAAATCCCCTTAGAATTGACTCCAACAACAGTATTCGGCAATGAATAACTGCGCACCGAACCCAGAGCTTGGTAAGCAATATGGCCAGGGATTGCACTCAGATCGTAACAGACTGCCTCAACCAAATCAGGCACTAATGTAATTTGAGTGTCAAAATTCCGGTCGGCATCAGCACGAACTGCCCAAAACGTCGGCTTCGTGCCGTCTGAATTCGTGTAACTTGGCAGTCGGGGTCCAAAAACAGTATTATAGGTCGCACAGTCGTCCGGCAAAGCAACGCCAGTGCGCCGATCACCTGTCGAGCGATTAGTTCTTAAACAGTACGTTGCAGGAGTATCATTATCGGATGCGACTGCAATTCCTTTAAAAATCGTAAGAAACCCGGCTGCGGTAAGAGAAATATTTCCGGCCGCAAGATTGACATCGATGTCCGTGAATGAAACAAACTCTGGAAGGATAGCCAAATCCGCAATTACAGATCCCCGATGAGGTGTAGCCAATGTAATATACTGTCCAATAACGTAGTCAGACCCCAGTATTTGGTCCCGATTAATTTCGGTCAACCAATACCTCGAATCCAATCCCCCCTTCGAGTGCACAATTAGATTGGCATGACTTGTTCCAAACTGCGCAATCAACGGCGTCGCTTGGGTTTGCAAATCATTTGCTTGATTGATAACGGTGTCCTGAGATGGAACGGCCAAGGTTCCCGTTAGACTTATGTTGTCGTCATACGGCATACGTTTAGAAATTAAGAAGTCAGCGAATGGCGGCCAACAGCCAGCGTTTCCTGATGGTGATCCAGCACTCCAGAACTTTTTGTCTGCGCCTTTTCCGTGCACCAGGATGTAAGGCGACATACAATTAAATGCCAGCTCAAAAGTTTTGGCTTTGAACCCGCTCAGAGTCACGGAATTGACGCCGGGTGTGGGCCGGGAGCCGTTTACACCTTTTCCGATAGGAAGTATTAGGTCCGTAGAGTTTATTTCGAAAGTAGTAACGTAAAGCCCCTTTTCGAAGGAAGACCCGCTGCTTGTATATGTAACATTATTGAATGTAATTTCGCCTCCGTAATAACTATCGCTCCAAATTTTCAACACTGCTTTTTCCGAAATCACTCCATTAGCAACGTGGGCATTTGCAGGACGGAAGTTTTCCGTCTGCGGAATGTATCTATCTACGTCGATGTTAAATGACTCGCCGTCAGCACAATCCGAGTAAAAGTATCGTGTCGAAATCCACGGCTGCCCCGAAATAACGGTGTCTTTATCAGCCGAATCAACAGAGTAATCACCTGATGGATGAGGCCCCTCATAAGGCGTGCTCGGGGAAACAGGTATTACGTTGATTTCAATTTCCGCCTTCACGGTTGGATGTCCATCTCCACCGTCATCAGGGTCAGGGTCTACTTCCGCAAGCAGCCGACAGCTTCCAATCTTTAGCGCCGTAAAGCAAAAGTATTCCATTCCCGCGTGCCAGTCGTGCCTACCGCATCCTGAATGCCCCTCCTCTTTGACGACTACCTCATCTCCGAAATTGTATTTCTTACCGGCATGCTCTACTTCGATTATCGAGGAGTCACCATTCTTTACAGTCAATTTTAGAACACCTTTTAAATCTCGCGCACGAGGAGTGTCCACGGTAACAATTCTATGAACAATCGGCAACGTCCTTACGACTTTCGGCAACTTACCTGTCGCATCAGGCTTTGGGAACGTCGCTGTTGGAACTACCAAGCTAAACGTCTCTTCTGCGTAAGCTTCCCCTTCATTGGGCTTCGCCGGTCCGTCACACTGTTCGGTTGGTGGCGGAGGTCCTCCACCTCCGGGTGGACCACCACCACCCGGACCCGGAGGGCCGCCACCACCTGGCCCTGGAGGCCCATTGCCGCCTGGACCTGGTGGACCTCCGCCACCTGGACCTGGAGGGCCGTTACCGCCCGGGCCGGGAGGACCACCTCCGCCAGGACCTGGCGGGCCCGGCGGCAAAGGTGGGGGCACGAGGCCTGGGTCAAGAACGTTAATAATTACGATTGTCGGCTTTGCGGGTCCACCACCGCCGCCACCGCCACCGCCAACCGGAACAGGATTAAGAACAGTAATTGAATACCTATTGCTATGATACGCGCAAGTATCACTACACTTTGCTTCAAAGGTAAAGTCATAATTTCCCGGCGGGAGATTGGCAGGAAATGTGATTTGATTATTATTTCCAACACCGCCATTACTGGTAAACGTAATCGGGCAATTAATTGGTTGGCCGTCTAACGTCAATTCTACAGTAAAAGTTGCAGGTAGATTGCCTTGATTTGGACCAATAACCTTTGCTTCCAAGACAGCGATTCTCAGTGTCGCGGTCTTAGTTTTCCCGCTACAAGTCGCAGTTACTGTGTGAATACCGGGAACCTTTGCCTTCGCTTTTATTGTAACGCAACCTTTTCCGGTTTTTGGGCTCGCGCCTTCAATCAGGCCAGGAACATTCAATGTAACCATATCGTCAGGGCAACAACATGCTGTATATTCAACTTCATCGTCGTGACAAACTCTGGTTTCTCCCTCGGGGGTTAACGTCAAATCCTTATCACACGCTACTCCATTTACGTTAACCGGTGCGGAAACTGGCATCTCTTCGGATGAGGCTTGGAAACTTTGAAGCCTAAAGCAATACCTTGTCTCTCCGATTGGAACCTCCAGTTCAATATTAGACTTGCCGAGAATTTCATTCGTGATTTGATCCACCTCTTCAACGAAAGGTGTAATTCCAGGGCCAGACGTAATATCGGAGGTATTAACAGATAGGTGTGTTAATCCGCCCTCGAACGTGGAACGCGAGGCAAACATGTCTAACTGAAAGCGAATGTTAGGTATATAGGGCCGCATGACTAGCTGCGTTTGCCCAACTCGTGTTTCCTTATCGACGTGTACACTATATAGTGCTGGGAGGTCCAAAGTGAATTCATCGATTTCTTTTACATAGATCACGGGTCCATTTGCTGAATGCAAGCGAGCGACGAGACGAGGAGTTCCCCTTTTCATAGCCTTAATGTCAATTGCAGTGCCTTCGCCGTCATCGTTCGCGAATGCTCCAACGACGCTCGTAGCTAACGAAACGAGGTCCCCAGCAACAAATGTTACATTCGTCGCTGCGGAAGCTGGGCTAACGACAACATTCTTCCGCCGCTGAAATCCAACTTCTCCTGCTATTGGTTTATGCAAGTCCGCATCCATCACCGTAACAAGTAATGTTCCCACTGAGGCCCCATCGATCTTGGCCTCGGCGAGATATGTTCCCGCAATACTGTAAAGAACCGGGAACTTCTGTCCTGGTGCACCGGAAAATTCGGGCGATCCGTCACTGTTCGCATCCAGTGTCAAAGTCGCGCCAGATCCTGTCGCAGTTAGCAGCAACGAATCGCCCTTGCGGATGACAATGTTGTGATCGCTGGCGCTTTCTCCCGCCAAATTAAGCGGCCACCAGATAACAGCGCCGCTTTGTGTGGTTCCCGTGCCAGTCTGAACGAAAGTCACGCCCGTTGCAGTACTGGCCGCATTGAGTGGAAGGTTCAGAAACCAATTGTTGTCACTTATAAATGTCGCGGCGACACCGTTAGCCACTACGGAAGGTCCGGCTCCGTTCGGGCTCCACGCGATTCCTTCGATGAACGCAGGCGATGTCACAGAGTACGTCGGAATCGGCACGGCGATCCCGCTGTCGCTGTAGAGTTGGCTTCCAGGAACAACCGTTCTTGGCCTTGATGCACTCGACCATTCCAGCTTTGCATACGCGCCGCCGAAACGCTCGTAATATTCCAGTTTGAGGCCGACCTTTTCGCCCGCCTTCAAATCCACAGTGGCTGTATAGGTTGTCGGCCCCTGATCACGCCAGGCATCAACGACCAGATTGTTATTGAGCCAAAGACGTACGCCATCGTCGCCGGTAAGATAGAAAGTATAGGTCTCGTTGAACTGTGCCTGGATTTGGCCGATCCAACGCGCCGAAAAATTGTCAACGTTTACGCTGGCGTCCGGGCTACCGCCGCCCCAATCGTTGTTGATCTGCGAATCCACGCGCGTGAGCACCGGCACATTAAAGGGAGCGGCCGGACTGGAGAGATCGTTCGAATTAAAATACTGGGCCAGCAAGCCGGTGCCATTGCCCAGCATCGTGTTGCCTGTTGAATAAAGCTGGCTCTGCGGCACAACATCCTGCGGCGTGCTCGGAGAACTCCAAAGCAGTTTTGCTACCGAGCCGCCGCCACCCTGGAAAAACTCGATCATGACGTCGTACTTTTGACCAGCGTTCAAAGTGATGCTGGCGGCGTCCGTTGTCGGCCCGTGATACGTCCAGTTGTCGATAAGTAACTGGCCATTCACCCACAGACGAATTCCGTCGTCGGACACCGTGTAGAAGGTATATGATTCAGAAAACTGCGGCTGGATTTGGCCCAGCCAGCGAGCACTGAAGTCATAGCTGTTAACACCAGTGCCAGGACTGCCCCAACCCCAATCGTTGTTCACGACCGGGTCAACGCGGCTCGACGCCGGAGCGCCAGACAATTCCTTGTTGTTATAGTAGGAGACTGCAAGTCCATCGCCGCTTCCAATCGCTGGCGGCGTGTACGGCTGAAGCGAAACGTCGCGGAACTCAGCCTTGCACTGCGCCCACCAGTTGTGGGCTGTGACGGCGAGGCCGACCAGGACAGAATCGCCGCCGTTCCAAACGACTGAATCAACTTTTTCCCATGTCACACCATCGGCGGATTTGTAGCCGGTGACGATGTTGTCATTGCGAATGATGCGAACCCACGAGTTTGGCAGTGCGTTTCCGCCGCCGCCCGTGTGCGACGACCAGCCATTCGTCTCATCGCGGTGCTGAAAACCATAACCGTTCGATCCGGAAACCAGCATTGTCGCATGGACACTGCCCGGATCGGTCGAGGCGCGAACGGTCACACCGGCTTTGCTCCAAGAATCGGTTACATCCAGCGCCTGGACGCGCGAACGGAGATCGAAATTTCCTGAGAAATTCTGATAGGCCAACCGGAAACTGTCCTGCGTGTTCCACAAATCCGAGCCGCTGCCGACCACGTCCAAGCCGTCGCCACCAGCCGCCGTCGTGCTTCCATCTATCGCCGAATTGATGTCTATAGAGGAGTAGCCATTTACCGGACCAGGCGGTATTTGAATTGAAAAATTTCTGAACTCTGCTTTGCAGAGAGTGGCCGAGTCATGGGAGGTAACGGCCAAGCCGAGCAAAACCGGATCGGCGGAATTCCAAGTGACCGAATCCACCCTGTACCACGTGGCCCCGTCGCTGGACACATAGCCAGTGACGAGGCTGCCGATGCGAACCAGCCGGACCCAGCTATTCGGCGGAGAATTCCATCCGCCCCAAGCCCACGAAGACCATCCGCCCGTGTTATCGCGGTGCTGAAACGCGAATCCGTTTTGGCCGCTAACCAGCATGCTTGCATGAACCGAATTTGCGTCCGTCGAGGCCCGCAACTGAATGCCAGCTTTGCTCCACGGGTTCGTTACTTGAAGATCTGAGACCAAAACCCGGCAATCGAAATCCCCAGAGATTTGGGCATATACATAACGGAAATGGTCGCTTTGGTCCCAGAGATCCGAGCCCGCACCTTCGACGGTGTAGCTGCCGTTGCCGAGATCGGTCGTGTTGCCGGTAACCCCGCCGGTGTCAATGTCGAGCGATGTGCGATCGGCGGCGGCGCAGGAAAATGCAAGACCAGAAAGAATGAGCGCGATGAAGAAACGATACACGAGGACCCCTCTCTTTGGCCGCATTTATGCGCGCAGCCATTTATAAAGACCTCGACAAACGTACAATTGCTCTTAGTGAGACGGTAGAAGCGTATGATCTGCTAAAATCGAGTCAAGGAAATTCCGACGTTTTTTCAACCGGAGACCTCCGGCGAGCGACAGAAATTTTCCACAAGAACGCTAACAGTTGGCCGCCTCGCCTGTCCAAGTATACTTGGCATTCGCATCATGTTACTTGAAGCTGGTAACTGATCGTGACCGCATCGCCCGCCGTCAAGCTCAAACTTGTGACGGTCGCCGTGCAGAAAAGCACTCCCGCCGCTCCGCCTTTCGTGGCATCGTCCGTCAAGAACGCACCAGCCAGCGTCGCCGCTCCTGGAAAGTGGAAGATGCCGGCGTCTGGCGCGGCGTTGACCAGTCGGCGCGTTGCGACCGGATTATTCACGATCCACTGCGGTCGCGCGCCTTCGGAATACGAAGCGAGTTCCGTCCAACCGGCGTGCGAACCCATCGTGTCTGCATTGTTTAACACAACACCACTATTGATCAGACCGA
>Ga0163144_10030451_pt1 | contig 10322 bp, 12 predicted proteins | sample OliLak19BULKMAT1_FD_123175 | JGI IMG/M metagenome (GOLD analysis project Ga0163144, IMG submission 123175) | Freshwater microbial mat bacterial communities from Lake Vanda, McMurdo Dry Valleys, Antarctica - Oligotrophic Lake LV.19.BULKMAT1 | ecosystem: Environmental > Aquatic > Freshwater >...
CTGGGCACCGACACGGCGGGCTCGGGCCGCATTCCCGCCGGCTTCAACGGCTTGGTCGGCCTGAAGCCGACGCCCGGGCGCGTCAGCACCGCCGGCGTGCTGCCGGCCTGCCGCACGCTGGACTGCGTGTCGATCTTCGCCCACACCGTGGACGACGCCGCGCATGTGCTGTCGGTGATCGAAGGGCCCGACGACGCCGATGCCTACAGCGCGTTCGCGCCCGGGCCGGCACGGCTGCCCGACATCCTGCGCGTCGGCGTGCCGCAAACACCACGTTTCACGGGTGACATCGGCTATCCCGAAGCCTGGGCGGCGGCGCTGGCCGGCACCGCCGCGCTCGGCCACCGGGTGTTGCCACTGGACTTCAGCACGCTCGACGAGGTGGCGGCCCTGCTCTACGAAGGCCCTTGGGTGGCTGAACGCCACGCCGTCGTCGGCAAACTGCTGGCCAGCCAGCCCGAGGCGCTGGACCCCAGCGTTCGCAAGGTCATCTCGCGCGCGCTGGGCATGACGGCCACCGAGACCTTCGAAGCGCAGTACCGGTTGCGTTCGATGCAGGCCCTGCTGGCGCCGCTGTGGAACGACGTCGACGTGCTGATGGTGCCCACCGCGCCCGGCCACCCGACGTTTGCCGAAGTCGATGCCGACCCGGTGGGCAGCAACGCCGCGCTCGGCGTCTACACGAACTTCGTCAACCTGCTCGGCTGGTGCGCGCTGGCCGTGCCGGCCGGCCAGGCGCGAGGCGGGCTGCCGTTCGGCGTGACCTTCATCGCACGCGCCGGCATGGACGCCGCGCTGGCCGAAGCGGCGCGACGCTGGCCGGGCGCGGCACCGGCGGCCAGCGCGCTGCTGCGCACGCCGGCGGTCGAACCCACGCTGCCGATCGCCGTCGTCGGCGCCCACCTGTCGGGCCTGCCACTGAACGGCCAACTGCGTGAACGCGGCGCCAGGCTGCTTTCCGCCACGACCACGGCCGCCGCCTACCGACTGCACGCGCTGCCCGGCACCACGCCGCCCAAGCCCGGGCTGCAGCGCGTGGCCGAGGGCGGCGTGGCGATCGACGTCGAGGTCTGGGCCATGCCCGTGTCGAGGATCGGCTCGTTCCTCGCGCTGATCCCGGCGCCGCTGGGCCTGGGCAGCATCGAACTGGCCGACGGCAGCCAGGCGCACGGCTTCCTGTGCGAAGCCCATGCGCTGGCTGGCGCGCCCGACATCAGCCACCTCGGCGGCTGGCGGGCCTACCTGGCCACCTTGTGCGGCAACCTTTCCCCCTGATTCCCTTCTGCGGAGCACTCGCCCATGGACCGTCGTGACTTTCTTTCCACCGGCGCCGCCCAGGCTGCCAAGCTGGCCGCGCTGCCGCAGATGGCGCAGGCGCAGGCGGAGGCACAGACGCAGGCCCACGGCGGCTCGCGTTACCGGCAGCTCTGCAGAGCTTGAACGGACCATGGACAAGGACTTCATCACCTGCCACGTGGTGAGCACGGCCACGCTGATCGGCCTGCCGATCGACGATGAATACCGGGCCGGCGTGGAACGTTACTTCGGCATTGCGGCCAACCTGGCCGCGCTGGTGATGGCGCACCCGCTGACCGCGGCCGACGAGCCGGCCGAGGTCTTCGTGCCGGTGTCGCCGGAGGGATCATGAGTCGGGCCTCGGAGTTGCTGGCCGGCCCGGCGTTTGCGCTTGCCGATGCGCTGCGCGGCCGCGAGTTGCGTGTCACCGACATCGTCGAAGCCAGCGTGCAGCGCATTCAGGCCACCGACGAGCGGGTCAACGCCTTCACGCAACTCACGCTGTCGCGGTCGATGGCCGAGGCCGCCGCGCTCGACGACCGGCTGGCCGCCGGCGACGCCACGGCCCTGGCACTGCCGCTGCTGGGCGTGCCGTATGCGGTGAAGAACCTGTTCGACATCGAGGGCCACACCACGCTGGCCGGCTCGAAGATCGAGCGCGGCGCGGCGCCGGCCAGCGCTGACGCCGTGCTCGTGCAGCGCATGAAAGCAGCCGGCGCGGTGCTGCTGGGCGCGCTCAACATGGATGAATACGCCTACGGCTTCACGACCGAGAACACGCACTACGGGCCGTGCCGGAATCCGCATGACCTGGCGCGCATCGCCGGCGGCTCCTCGGGTGGTTCGGCCGCCGCGGTGGCGGCCGGGCAGGTGCCGTTGACGCTGGGCTCCGACACCAACGGATCGATCCGCGTGCCTTCGTCGCTGTGCGGCGTGTTCGGCCTCAAGCCCACGTTCGGCCGGCTGCCACGCACCGGCAGCTACCCCTTCGTCGCGAGCCTCGACCATCTGGGCCCCTTCGGCCGTTCGACACGCGACCTCGCGCTCGCCTACGACGCGATGCTGGGCCATGACGCGCACGACCCGTCGTGCGTGAAGCGCCCGCACGAACCCACGTCGGCCGGGCTGGCACTGGGCAGCGGCGGCCTGGGTGGCGGCGTTCGCATCGGCGTGCTCGGCGGCTGGTTCCGCGAGATGGCCACGCCCGAGGCACGTGCCGCGGTCGACCGCGTGGCGCAGGCGCTGGGCGCCGTGCGCGTGATCGAATGGCCCGAAGTCGCACGCGCGCGCGCCGCCGCTTTCCTCATCACCAATGCCGAGAGTTCGGCGCTGCACCTGCCCGACCTGAAGGCCCGGCCGCAGGACTTCGAGCCGCTCTCGCGCGACCGTTTTCTGGCCGGTGCGCTGCTGCCCGCGGCGTGGCTGATGCAGGCGCAGCGCGTGCGGCGCTGGTTCGCGCGCGAGGTGGCGGCCAGCTTCGCCGATGTCGACCTCCTGCTGGCACCGGCCACGCCTTGTGCGGCGCCGCTCATCGGCACCGAGTGGCTGGATATTGCCGGCCAGCGGCTGCCGGCGCGCGCCAGCATGGGCCTGCTGACGCAGCCGGTGTCCTGCATCGGGCTGCCGGTGTGCACGGTGCCAGTCTGGGGCGCAGACGCCTCATTGCCGATCGGCGTGCAGCTGATCGCTGCGCCCTGGCGTGAAGACCTGGTGCTGCGCTGCGCGCACACGCTCGAGACCGCTGGCGTCGTGCACGCGCCGGTCGCCGTGCTGGAGTAGGACGATGGACCTCAACCACTCCGAGGTGCACGCCGAAGTGCTGGCCGCCTTCCTGCGCTACGAAGACGCACTGGTGAACAACCGCGTCGAGGTGCTCGACGAACTGTTCTGGGACAGCGCGCACACCGTGCGCTACGGCGTCGGCGAGAACCTGCACGGCATCGCGGCGATCCGCGCCTTCCGGCTGGCGCGGCCCTCCAGCGGGCTGGCGCGCACGCTGCAGAACACCGTCATCACGACCTTCGGGCGCGACTTCGCCACGGCCAGCACCGAGTTCCAGCGCGAGGGCAGCGCCCGGAGCGGCCGGCAGAGCCAGACCTGGGCGCGCCTGCCCGCCGGCTGGCGCGTCGTGGCCGCCCACGTCAGTCTTCTGACATGAGTCTGCCCTCAACGCGCCTGGAACACCTGATACGCCGCCACCCTGAAGCCTGCGCGCCATGCGTTGTCCGGGAACACCGTCGGGCGAGTCGGACTGCGGGAATTGCACGCTGATGCAGCTGCCGACGCGGCTGCTCGACCCCAGCGAAGGCCGCTTAGCCTTCGGCGGTGTCGATCTGGCCGCACTGCCAGCGCACCGGTTCGCCCGCCACCCGGCTCGCGCAGACCATCAGATGGACTTCCAGGACTCCACCGGCAGCCTGAACCCTCGCTACACGGCGCACAACACCATCAGTGGGCCCTGCAAGCTGCGCCGGGAGCTCGGCCTTGCCACGCTCTTCGTCCCGCACGACCTCAACGTCGTGCGCCTGCTGACCGACCGTGTGGCGGTGATGTATCTCGGTAAGATCGTCGAGATGGGCCCTTTCGCCAACGTCTTCGAGCAACCCGCGCACACCTGCACGCAGGCGCTGGTGTCGGCCATTCCGGGCTGCCGGCCGCGCGTCCGGCTCGACGGCGAGATCAGCAGCCCGATCGACCCGCCGCCGACCGTCTGCCGATTCGCCAGCCGCTGCCCGGCGGTGCCGGACCGCTGCCTGCGCGAGGCACCCGCACTGCACGGCCCGGCCGCCACGGTGGCGGCTTGCCATCTGGCGCGCTGGCCCGCCACGGCACCCGCATCGTGAGCGCCTCGCCGCCGCTGCGTCCTGGCGCGGCGCCCGCACGCGGCAAACTCGCCGAGCAGGTCTATGCCGAGATCAAGCAGCAGCTGAATGACTTCAATCTCGTGCCGGGAGACCGCTTTTCAGAGGCCGAGATCGGAGCCCGTCTGGGTGTCAGCCGCACGCCGGTGCGCGAGGCGCTGTTCCGCCTGCGCAACGAGGGGCTGCTGGAGGTCGAACCGCAGAGTGGCTGGTTCGTGCGACCGATCGACTTCGACAAACTGGAGCAGCTCTATGACCTGCGCGTCGTGCTCGAGTCGGCCTGCGTGGCGCGCCTCTGCGCACGCTCCGAACACGCGCCCGAACTCGAAGCGCTGAAGGCCGTGTGGCTGGTGCCGGTGACGGAGCGCCTGACCGACGGGCGAGCGGTGGGCGTGCTCGACGAGCAGTTCCACGCCACCCTGGTGCGCGCCGCCGGCAACGGCGAGATGGCCAGCGTGCACTGGGACGTCACCGAGCGCATCCGCATCATCCGGCGGCTGGACTTCACGCGCGCAGACCGCATCGAGGCCACCTATGCGGAGCACGGCAAGATCCTGCGCAGCATCATGCAGCGCAAGGCCGAGCAAGCCTTGATGCTGCTGAACGCGCACATCGGGCAGAGCAAGGCCGAGGTGCGCAAGATCACGCTCGCCACGTTGCACGAGGCGCGAGCGCGCGGCTGATTCAGCGCAGTCCCTCGACGGGCCACTCGGCGCGCGGCCGGTGCAGCGCGCGCAGCACCTGGAGCGCGGCCCAGGCATCGTTGGCGGCGTAGAGCAACTGGCTGCCGCTGAGTTGCGGCAAAGCCCAGTTCGAGGTGGTCACCTTCTTCGACTTCAGGAAGCGCTGGCCGAAGAGCAGGCCGACGGCACCGCGCACACCCATCGAACTGCGGTAACCGTCACCGCGGAACAAGGTGTTGAGGTCGAGCACGGCGCGCAGCGGCAGCCCCAGGCGTGACTGGATCTGCCCGCGGTCGGAGGCCAGGCCGAAGCCGACCTTCACCAGCGCGGTGCTGTGCAGCAGCTCGATCAGCAGGTCATGGCTCTGGTCGTGGTGGATCTGGAAGATATAGGCGCGCGATTCCAGCGCGAACTGCAGCACATGCGGGCCGGTGCTGACTTCGCCCGGCGCGAAGGTCGGCTTCGATTCGGTGTCGAAACCGACCACGCCGGCGGTCAGGATGTCGCGCGCCGCCGCCTCGAACTGCGGGCGCGTCGCTGGCACTTCGATCTGCGAAAGCGTCAGGCCCTGGAACGGCGGCAGCGTGGCGAGTTCGTCCTTGGAAGGTGCGAGCCTGGCGCCGTTCGGGGCGGCCTGGCGGCTTGGGGAATCGGTGGGCATCTGGCATCCTGATACGGCCGCAGAGCCTATCACCGGGGCGTGATAGAACCAATGCAGAAACCAGCCTCAGGAGCCTCACTTGAAGACCTACCAGATCGAACTGCAACGGGTGAAGTCGATGTCGAACAGCCACGGCCTCATTCACGTGCGCATGGAAGCCATCGTGTTGCCCCGGCCGGCGCGCCAGGATGCCGATGAAGAGGGCACGCCGCACTCGGTGCTCAGCCTCAGCGAAGACAACGCGCGTGTGATGCTGCTGCTGTTGAAGCAGCAGATCGCCGAGTTCGACAAGAAGAAGGCAAAAAGCCGCTTCTGAACGTTATTGGCTCCTGCCACTCTCGTAAAGCACGAGCCCGCGGTACACCGCGCTGTGCGCCGGTGTGGGCACGCCGAGTTGCAGGCCCAGCGCATGCACCCGGCCCGACAACCAGGCCAGTTCGAGCGGCTTGCCGCGCTCCAGGTCTTCGGACATCGAAGAGCGGAATGAGGGCGGCAATCCCGCCACCTTGAGCATGATCTGGTCGGCCAACCCGGCGCGCAGAGCCTGGCCGGCGGTTTGACCGAGCGCCAGTGTTTCGTCCAGCAACTGGCGGTAGAACGCACGCGTTTCAGGGTGGCCGAGGATCTGGCCCATGTTCGCCCGCAACAGCGTGGTGGCACCCGAAATCGCGGTCAGCGCGACAAATTTCTCCCAGATCACGAGTTCGACTTCGTCAGTGAGTCTGGCGTCGAGCGCCACCGCTCGCCCGCAGGCGTCGGCGAAGGCCGCCATCACCGGGTCGGACTGCGCGGCGTCGGCGACGATGGCGTGCAGGCCGCCCGGGCTGCGAATGACACCGGGCCGGTCGATCACCGCGGAGACGTAAATGACGCCGCCGCGGACCTTCGCGGCGCCGGCAAACGGCGTCAGCATGGCCACGCTGTCGATGCCGTTCTGCAGCGTCAGGATGCGTGTCGCGGGCCCGATCAGCGGCGCCAGCGCACGGGCGGCGGTTTCGGTGTCGCCCAGTTTGACGGCGAAGACGATCAGGTCGACGACGCCGATGCGGGCCGGGTCGTCGGTGGCTGTCACCTGCGGCAGGTGCAGCGCACTCAGTGGGATATCGATGCGCAGGCCGTGCTCCTGCATGGCTTGAAGGTGAGCGCCGCGGGCGACGAAAGAGACATCTTCCCCGGCCGCCTGCAGGCGTGCGCCGACGTAGGCGCCCACGCCGCCTGAGCCCATGATCGCGATGCGCATGCCCGGTTCCCTTGCAGAAGTTGATGGTCCGAAAACCGCAGTGTCGTCAATTTGCGGCGCCCTTGCTCGCCGGGTGAGGCCCCGGCCCTTGCAACGCGCCGATCCGCAGGCGGCGGTCACCGCCTTCGAAGCGCCAGACAGGAAGCGCCAGGCGGGCACAGCTCTTGCTGTATTCCGTCAGGTATACCAGTGCATGCCCAATGACGGTGCACAGGGTGCACCAGACGAAACCAGTCCAATCCGGAGCCTCCATGATCCCCGATCTTTCCCGCCGCCGCGCCCTCGCCCAACTGTCCGCCGCCTCGCTCGTCACGCTCGCGCCCTGGGCGCTGGCGCAGAAGCCGATGACCGTCGGCGTGATCTACGTGGGCCCGAAAGACGACTTCGGCTACAACCAGGCGCATGCCGAGGCGGCGGCGCAACTGAAGAAGATCGCCGGCCTGAAACTGGTCGAGGAAGAGAACGTGGCCGAGACGCAGGCCGTGCAGAAGACCATGCAGGGAATGATCTCGCAGGACGGCGCCGGCCTGCTCTTCCCGACCTCCTTCGGCTACTTCGACCCGCACATGCTGGCGGTGGCTGCGAAGAACCCCGGCGTGCGTTTCTCGCATTGCGGCGGCATGTGGACCAAGGGCAAGCACCCCGACAACACCGGCAGCTTCTTCGGCTACATCGACGAAGCCCAGTACCTGAACGGCGTGGTCGCGGGCCACATGAGCAAGAGCAAGAAGATCGGTTTCGTGGCCGCCAAGCCGATCCCGCAGGTGCTGCGCAACATCAACGCGTTCACGCTGGGCGCGCGCTCGGTCGACCCGAAGATCACCACCTCGGTCATCTTCACCGGCGACTGGAGCATGGCGGTGAAGGAAGCCGAAGCCACCAACGGCCTGGCCGACCAGGGCGTGGACGTCTTCACGATGCACGTCGACGGCCCGAAGGTGGTGGTGGAAACCGCCGCCAAGCGCGGCAAGATGGTCTGCGGCTACCACGCCAGCCAGGCCAAGCTGGCGCCGAACGCCTATCTGACCGGCGCCGAGTGGAACTGGATCACCGCCTACACGCAGATCCTGGATGCCGCGCGCAGCGGCGCGCCGCACTCCAACTTCGTGCGTGGCGGCCTGAAAGAAGGCTTCGTCAAGACCTCGGCCTACGGCCCGACGGTCAGCGAGGCCGCGCGCAAGAACGCCGACGCCGTGAAGGCCAGGATGATGGCCGGCGGCTTCGACATCTTTGTCGGAGAGATGAAGGACAACACAGGAAAGGTCGTCATCCCGAAGGGCAAGGTCTTCAAGCAGACCGACCTGGAACTCGAAGGCATGAACTACCTCGTCGAAGGCGTGCTAGGGAAGATTTGACCCTGCCCCGCAGCGGCCCGGGCCGCTCCCACTCAAGTGGGCGGCGCCAGCAATCCGGCCCAGCCGATGGCATGGCGTAGCCTGACAGACCGGCTTTGCAACCATTCGCACGCGATGCTCAGACAACCCTGGCACGACCTTGCTGAAGCCTTCCTGCTGCCGGTGCTGGCGCTGGCCGGTGCGCTGCTGCTGTTCGGCGTCTTCGTCTGGTTCGGCGGGCATGACCCGCTCGAGGTCTGGCGGTTGCTCTTCGTCGGCGCCTTCGGTGACGCCTTCTCCTGGCAGAACACCCTGCAGCGCGCGGCGCCGCTGATGCTGACGGCTTTGTGCGTGGCCTTGCCGGCACGCGCCGGCTTGACAGTGATCGGCGGCGAAGGCGCGCTGGTGCTCGGCGGCCTGGCCTGCGCCGGCCTGCCTTATCTGCTGCCGCTGCCCGTCGGCTGGCCCGGCACGGCGTTGTTGCTGCTGGCGGCTGCCGTCGCCGGCGGGCTGTGGATCTCACTGGCCGGCGCGCTGCGCCAGTACCGCGGCGTCAACGAGACCATCAGCAGTCTGCTGCTCGGCTACATCGCCATCGCCCTGTTCAAGCACTTTGTCGAGGGCGCGATGCGCGACCCGGCGAGCCTGAACAAGCCGTCCACGTTGCCGCTGGAAGAGTCGCTGCGCATCGGCGGCATGTTCGGCTACGACGTGCACTGGGGCCTGGCGTTCGGCGTCGCAAGCTGTCTGGCCGCCGCCCTGTGGCTCAGCTTGAGCACGCACGGCTTTGCCGTCCGCGTGGTGGGCGGCAACGCCCGCGCGGCACGGCTGGTAGGACTTCCGACGAACCGGCTGATCATCACCGCCTGCGCGCTGGGCGGCGCCGGCGCCGGTCTGGCCGGCGGCATCGAGGTGGCGGCTGTGCACACCTCGGCCAACGCGTCGCTGATTGCCGGGCTGGGTTATGCCGGCATCCTGGTCAGTTTCGTGGCGCGCCACCATCCGCTGGCCATCATTCCGGTGGCCATACTGTTCGGCGGCTTCGGCGCGGCGGGCAGCCTGCTGCAGCGGCGCATGGGCCTGCCAGACGCCTCGGTGCAGGTGCTGCTCGGCTTTGCGTTCGTGATCATCCTGGCCAGCGAGGCGCTGCGCGGACGGCTGCTGCCGTTCAGCCTGCTGCCGCAGCGTGCGCCCCTGCCCACCGCCCCCAGGCCCGCGTGAGAGGCTGAGCACCCGCAGATGGAAGCCTTCCTCGATGTCTTGCTGGCCGTGCTCGGCGGCGCCATCCGCGTCGGCACGCCCTTTCTCTTCGTCAGCCTGGGCGAGTGTCTGACCGAGAAGTCGGGCCGCATCAACCTCGGTCTGGAAGGCGTGCTGGTGTTCTCGGCGATGGCCGGCTTCGGTGGCGCGTACCTGACGGGTTCGCCCTGGCTGGGCGTGCTGGTGGCCGGCGCCGGCGGCGCGTTGCTGGCCCTGCTGCACGGCCTGGTGTGCTCGCTGCCGCGCGTCAACGACATCGCGATGGGCATCGCGCTGATGATGCTCGGCGCCGGGCTGGCCTTCTATCTGGGCAAGCCGCTGATCCAGCCGCAGGCGCCGCAGATCCCGTCGATCGCACTCGGCGGCTGGAGCGACTCGCAAGCCGTGCAGGCGGCGCTGAACGTCAACGCGCTGTTCCCCATCGGCGTGCTTCTCGCGCTGCTCATGGGCTGGGCCTTCATGAACACGCGCTGGGGACTGCTGGTGCGCATGGTGGGCGATTCGTCCGACGCGGCGCGCGCGCTTGGCACTTCGGTCAGCGGCGTGCGCATCGCAGCGACCACGGCGGGCGGTTTCATCGCCGGGCTGGGCGGCGCGTCGCTCAGCCTGCACTACCCCGGCAGCTGGAACGAGGGCCTGTCGAGCGGCCAGGGACTGATCGCGGTGGCGCTGGTGATCTTCGCGCGCTGGAGCCCCGTGCGCTGCCTGGGCGCGGCCTTGCTGTTCGGCGGTGCCGGCGCCCTGGGGCCGGCCTTGCAGTCAGTGGGAATCAGCGGTTTCTACCACCTCTTCAATGCCGTGCCCTATGTGCTGACGCTGGCCATTCTGGTGTGGACCTGTTCGCCCAAACGCAGCCTGAAGGGTGCACCGATGGAACTGGGAGTGTCACGATGAAGGACGAACGATGAGTGGTCTGGGCGGTCTGAACAAGTCGGCGCAAGGCGTCGTCGTGGGTCTGGTGCAGTTGCAGTTGCCGGTGGTCGAGAC
>Ga0163144_10030452_pt1 | contig 10322 bp, 7 predicted proteins | sample OliLak19BULKMAT1_FD_123175 | JGI IMG/M metagenome (GOLD analysis project Ga0163144, IMG submission 123175) | Freshwater microbial mat bacterial communities from Lake Vanda, McMurdo Dry Valleys, Antarctica - Oligotrophic Lake LV.19.BULKMAT1 | ecosystem: Environmental > Aquatic > Freshwater > Lake...
CGGCAGTCCGTCAGGGAGTTGGAAGCGACTCGCGGCCGAGATGAACGAGTCGGTCGAGAGCGACGCCTTGGTGATGCCGAGCAGGATGCGCTTGGCGCCCGCGAGAGCCTTGCCGGCTGCCTCGAGCTTCGCGTTCTCGCGCATGAAGCGGTAGAAACCGAGGGAGGGGATGCCTGAAAGAGCCGAAGGCGAGCGCGAAGCCTGCCCTCGGGGGAGCGCGAAGCCTGCCCTCGGGGCACGAAGGCAACCCCACCACCTCGGCCGCCTGTGCCCGCGAGGGAGCGCGCAGCCTGGCCTTGGGCCACGAAGGACCGAGCAGGGTATGAGACGAACGCTGCGTCGAAGGGCCGAAGGACCGAGACGCTCTTCCCACGTGACACGAGCCCCTCCCCTACAGCCCGTCCGGCAGCCTGAGTCTTGCCGCGCCACTTCTTCCCGCACTGCGGATGCCCGCAGGCCCGCTGACGCGGACCTACCCGTGGGTCAGGGTGAAACCACTTTGCGGCAGATCCGGCAGGGGCGCTTCTTCACCCACCATCATGACGATCAACACTGGCCGTCCCTCTCCGCCGCCCCCGCCAACACGGCCGGTGGTCCATTTCTCGCTAGCAGCCCTGGCCCATTCCTCGCTAGCGCCTGGGCCGCGTCGAAGAGCGACATCGAAAGGCGGTCTGCGGTCCCGGCCGGAGCGCGGCGGGTGAGGTTGTAGGCGAAGTACTTCGCTTGGTGCGGAGTGAGGCTCATTCTGCGATCCGCCCCGCCATCCATAGACAAGCCGACCGTTTATCGGTCCCGATCCGCCGGAGTCCCTGCCGAGGCACAGGCGAGACGATACGACGGGTCGGGTTGAGTTCGATGAGATCTCGTAGGCCCACGGGGGGCCTGCATTCATATTGTGCGAGAATTTTGAGCCCGCTGCCCGGGCATTGTAGACGGCGGTCGGAAAGCGCGCTTTTCTGACGTGTGAAGTCGGCTTTGCCGATCGAGACCAGCATCATCCGCGGCGAAGCCGCGCCCGCCCAGGGGGGTAAGGGCGGTATGGTGACGTCGCGGAACCCGCCGACAAAGATCGACTCAGGCTACTAGTTTCAGCACCTTCCGCCTGAGATCTGCTTGCGCTGCCAAGGAGGCTACTTGCTCGCCCCCTGCGTTGGAGAGGCGGGCCAAGTCAGGGCGAGGAATTAGCTCCTGATCCTGGAACACGAGGATCGACTCGAACGGCGTCTTGTTCGCGGTGAGATGCTGAAGGATGATCGTGGCGAGGCGCGCCTTGTCTTTGGTTGGGACTCCAAACAGATAGAGCGGTTGTCGTTGCCCCTCCAAGTAGAAGTCGACCGGGTAGTTTTGAGCGTTCTCTATACCCGGCACGAGATGGTCCTTGTGAATTCTCTCCGGAGGTACGATCTCGGCCAGTGCGCGTTCAAGATCCTCGTAGAAAGTGGCAGCGATGTTGTGTCGCCTCCACAGTGACAAGTCGTGAACACGGGTTATCGCCTGTCCGAAGGAAAAGAGATGACCCCCCAGCGTTTCAAGCGGGGAATCCACATAGAGCTCGCCGTCCTTTTCGGTGACCGAGGACTCGCTGAGGATTTTTTCCAAGAATTGTGCGCGTCGCCCCTCCCGAAGGGTGTTCACGTCGATGCTGTAGCTCAGGTGCATCAACGTTTGCCCGGCGTCGGTGATCCGGACGCCGCCACCGGGAAGCGACTCAAGATAGATCGCGTAGGTATCTCCATCCGAGAACACGAATGGGGTTTGGACCATGAGGCGACCATCAGCGCGCTCGTGCAGGGCAACGTCGGCGCACATGCTCTTACAGACGGCATCCTTTAGGCGGTTTGAGTCGAGATTCATGACGTCTGCTCAAAGAGTGGGAGAGGGGATGGCTGAAATGGAGGACCCTCGATGTTGCAGCGGCGGCCCAGCGTGAGGAGCGCACCCTTGAGGTCCGAGTACTCACTCGCTTCCTCGGCGAAGCCTTCCAGTGCGCGGCCCGCATCCGCATATCGAGACGTGGCGATGTGGATGTGGCACTTTCGATCGATCATGGTGCCTTCGAGTGGGTTTGGATGGGTGTGATTCGAACCATTGGCTCTCATCAGCGTCACGTCTCCGGCTGGCGATAGCCAGCGTAAACCGCACGAGAATGCGTCGGTCAGAAGTTTGCTCTGACGCGCTTAAACGACGAAGAGTTCTCCGCCATCCCCTTGGAGGTTGTAGTCCCGCTCCTCGTGTTGAGCCTTCGCACGTGTTTTTGCGGCAGTTGTCGACATCTGATGTTTCCGCATGGCCAAAAGCTCCGCTATCCGAGCATCCGTGAGTGCTTCTCCCGTCATCCGAATGAAGCGTACCACTACGCCCCAGTCCTTTCTGCGGCCAGGATGGGTGCAGCCGCCAATGCGCGGCTCTACATGAGAAAGCCGCCGAATCTGAAGAAATGACCCGATGGCACTTCGCTAGCCGGGAGGCCTAAGTCGATGATTTAGAGTTCATCATGGCCTTGCTCGCCGCGACACGCGGCATTCTTCAGATGGTGGAGGGGCGGACGCTTATCCCGGTCCAGCTCGCAACCGACTCCAGCCTGCCCGTTCCGGCGCGTGTGATGATGGCTCGCGAGCAGATGCGCGCCCACATGGTCACCTTCAATCCGACCAACCCTCTGGCCGACTACTGCGTGGCCTTTGCGGCGGCCTTCATCCTGCGCCTCTACGGCACAAAGTCCGAGGACCGATTTCTGTTTGGAGAGTCGGGCAAAGGCCTTATCCAGTCTGGAACCCGAGGTCCGGACGCAGGCCCTTGCATCTCTTCATGCAGGACTCTTGATGCAACTGCGGTCACAGCCGATCGGGCTGCGCGTCGCCGAATGGCTCTGGACGGAGCATCCCGATCTCGCCGCCGTGCAGGCCGACGCCATCGCGGTTGAGCAAGGGGAGGCGATTCGAGCGATGGCCCCACAGGTTCGGGCACGCGTGCCGGCTCGCGTGTTTGAGGCCAGCGTGGCGATGAGCGCCGCCATGGCTCTGCACTCGGATCGACGCTTGGAGCAGAAGCTGCTTTCGATTCCCTACATGTCCGGTGGTCACCTCGAACGCGGGAAGGCGCTACTCGCGATCGCAGACCTCACCCCGAGCGATCCCAATCACCACAAGCAGCTCGCGATCTGGGGAGGCTTGATGAGGCCCGGCAGGACCTTGAGCGCGCAGTCGGACTCGATCCGCAAGATGCCGCGGCCTGGGTGGCGGTCGGCGTGGCCCAAGGTCGAAGTGGGATGAGCAAGGAGGCGATTGCGTCGTTCCGTACTGCTTTGGAGATAGAGCCAGGCAACGCGTACGCGGAGCGGAACCTCGCGGCGAGCCTCGGGAACGCCGGATTTCCCGAGGATGCCGCAGGACATTTCCGCAGGGCGGTGGCCCCTCGCGCGAACGACCAGGCCGCGATTCTTGGCTGGGCTCAGGCCGTCGAGTCACTGGGTCGCTTCGATGAGGCGAGCGAGATTTATACGAAATCGCCCGGGGGAGCGCGAAAGAGTGCACTGCCGTCCTTGACCTTGCCGTGGCCCTCGGAGTCGCGGTCGAGACTTTGGCGGCGCGCAAGCTCTTCACGCGCGCGGCGATGATGCTCGCGAAGCTGGAAGCGCGGTTTCGGTGACGCCGTTCGGAGTTCGATTCGGGTTCGGGGTCGGATGCGGGCTCCGGGCTCAGAGCCGAGAGCTCGCGTACGCACTCGTGGTTTTCAAATCGGCATCGTCGCGCTCGTGCTCGGGGGCTTGCGGTAGGCTGCTTGCCCGTCCCGAAACTCCAGGAGGAGATCGCATGAGTCTCATCGCCGCGTTTGCACTCACCGTACTTCTGACCCCTCAGCCGAAGGTAAAGCCGACGCCGGTTCCCCCTGGCACCCTGGAGGCGAAAAAGCTCGAGGCGCTCAAGGTCGAAGTGATCGCCGAGGTCGAGAAGAACAAGGACATGGTCCAGCAGATGGTGGACCAGATCTTCAGCTACGGGGAACTCGGGTTCCAGGAAACGGAAACCTCGCGCTACCTCGTGGGCATCCTTGAAAAGAACGGCTTCACCGTTCAGAAAGGCGTCTCGGGTATCCCCACCGCGTGGTTCGCGCGCTGGGGCTCGGGCAAGCCCGTGATCTCACTCGGCACCGACATCGATGGCATCCCCAAGTCCTCCCAAAAGCCGGGAGTCGCCTATCCAGCACCCCTCATCGAGGGCGCGCCCGGGCATTGCGAAGGCCACAACTCCGGCATGGCCGTGAACATCGTGGCCGCGCTCGCGGTGAAGAAAGTGATGGAACGCGACAAGATCCCGGGCACCATCCAGATCTGGCCGGGTGTCGCCGAGGAACTCGTCGGCACCAAGGCGATCTACGTCCGCGACGGCTTCTTCAAGGATGTCGACATCACTCTCTTCTCGCGTGTTTCCTCGGACATGAAAGTCAGCTGGGGCACGCAGACCTCCAACGCCCTCGTCTCCGTCCGCTATGACTTCACGGGGGTGGCGGCCCATTCCGCGGGAGCCCCCTGGCGCGGCAAGAGCGCGCTCGATGCGGTCGAGCTCATGAACGTGGGCTGGAATTTTCGGCGCGAACATCTCAAGTACACCCAGCGCTCGCACTACATCATTCCCGATGGCGGCGACCAGCCAAACGTGGTTCCAAGCAAGGCGAGTGTGTGGTACTACTTTCGAGAAATCGACTACGAGAAGACCAAAGACCTCTGGGATATCGGCAACCGCGTGGCTCAGGGCGCCGGGATGATGACCGACACCATGTTCGCCTCCACCATTCTCGGTTCCGCGATGGACCATCACATGAGCAAGCCGGTGGCCGAGGCCGTGAACGAGAACATCAAACGTGTGGGTATGCCCATCTGGGACGAGAACGACCAGGCTCTGGCCAGGGCGGTTCAAAAAGAGCTTGCAGTGAAGGAAGAGGGCCTGGCCACGAAGGTGGCGGACATGACTGGCCCGGTGGAAGAGAAGGCCCGCACCGGTGCCGGGTCCGACGATATCGGCGATATCCAATGGAACACCCCGTCCGTCACCCTTCAGTTTCCCGCGAACATTCCCAACCTGCCCGGACACAGTTTCTGGAATGGCATCGCAATGGCCACTCCCATCGCGCATAAGGGTTCGACCGCGGGAGCCAAGGTTATGGCAACCACGATGCTGGACCTTTTCGCGAAACCGCAACTGGTGGCCGATTCGTGGAAGTACTTCAACGAGGTTCAGACCAAGGACCGCAAGTACATTTCGTTCCTGAGCGCCACCGACAAGCCCGCGATTCACCTGAACCGGGAGATCGACGCCCAGTTTAGGGAAAAGCTGCGCCCCTTCTATTACGACGCGTCGAAGTACAAGACCTATCTGGAACAGCTCGGCATCAAGTATCCGACCCTCCGTGTCCCGTCCGCGGCGGCGACGAAGACCGACTCGATTGCGCCTGCAAACGAAGGCGGTGCCAGGTAGGTTGAGCCCGCCCGCACAGCGTGAGACGAGGAACGTTGCTGAGACTAAGGAATTACGTAGCCGACGATGCCTTCCTTCACCCAACCTCGAGTCGCCAGAGTGGTGTACTCGTTCAAGTTGATTGTCCAGAGGTGCAGCGGCGGGTTGGCCAGGGCCAGCCGGTATAACGGTGTCGCGCCGATCACCGGCAGGGGGAGGACGTAGCCCACGATCCCCTCGTAGGCCCAGGCGTCCGTCTGCCAGAGGAATGTGGCCTCGTACGAGTCGGTAGTCCAGTGGTGTTGGAGGATTCCCGGGTGGTAAAGGCGAAACAATGGGATCGTCGGGATGCCGTTGTAGAAGCCGTCCGTCAGCATCTTGTAGGCGACACCTTCCTGAATCCACTGCCTGGTGCCGAGAATGTTGTATTCGTTCAGGTCCGCGGTGTAGAGATGCTCCAACGTGCCGCGGTGATAGAGGCGATACTGCGTGACCGCCCGGGCCGCCACAGTCGGGTCGTCATTCACAATCGTGCCCGTGCCCACGGCCTTCGCGATGCTGGCTCCGACACTGTCGGCCAAAGCAACAGTGAACGTGTTATCGCCCTCTAACTCGGTGTCGCCCTGAATCAGAACGATGACCCTTTTCGACGTCGACAAGGCAGGAATGGTCAGGAGTCCGCTGACCCCTGCGAAGTCCTTTCCAGCCTTAGCCGAGCCATCAACGGTCTGAAAACGGACCGTCACGGGCACTTCGCTCACGTGCGATAGGGCCACGGTGAAGGCGACCGGGGCCGTTCCGGCCGAGCCTTCCACGATGGTCCTGTCGTCGATCGAGATTTGCGGAGCCGGCGTCCCGGGGACCGCGACCAGGAAGGCATCGGTGTACCCTGCGGGAAGGCCAAGCAACGACTGCAGGTTGTAGTTGCTCGTGTAGACGAGAGTGCTGCCGTCGCGGCTCGCCGAGAGCCGCGGCTGATATCCGTAGTTCGCGGTCTGCCGGCTCCGGTGGTGCAGCAGTCGACGGGTCTCCTTGCCATCGAGCCTGACCTGCAAAATCTCATTGGCGTAGGGTTTCCAGGCCGCGGTGGCCGGCGCATCCGAAGGATCGTAGGTCTCCACGAAAACCCACCCGTCACCGTCGCCCGCGGTGATATGCACGGCAAGGCTCCAATCGAGCTGAAGGAGGCAGGTCTGGTGGGCGTCGGACAGCCGGACTCTGACAATGCCATTCTGGCAATTTGGAATCGGCTGCACATCGTTCGAGTTCGCCCACACGAGAACGTCCTCCCCGTTGGTGTCACGGGTCAGCCGCATATGACCGATGGCGCGGGTGAGCTGACGCTGGAAGGTCATACTCCGGTCGAAAAGCTCGATACCCGTGAAGCGTGCCGTTCCCGCAGCGATCCACCCGATTGCGACCATGTTGTTCGGGGCCAGGTAAAGCTGGTTGAAGGGATGGCCGATGGTATCGAGGACCGGGCCTTTGGTGTCCGTGCTGATCTGGTAGACGAAGACGTAGCGGCTTTGCAGGCCGGCCGGCTCATCTCCTGACAAAACGAAGTGGTCGCCGTCTCTGCTGATATCTGATTCCCCGCGACCGCGGATGGTCGTGTATTCAGGGAAAGCGTGGACCAGGCTGGAGGTGCCGGTTGCGACGTTAAGCTTCATCAGTCTGTTCCCACTCAAATAAAAGAGAACATTCGGGTCGGTGCGGGACCAGCGCGGTTCGGTCGCGGCGTTCGCCGCAAAGGGCAAGTCTTTAAGGTAGGTCCCGCCTGCGTCATACAGGCCGAAGTAACCCGCGTGCTGAAGGATCAGGAGGCTCGTGTTGCTGTTGAAGGGCGACGCGGTGGAGTACTCGGTGCTGACGAAGGAAAGCGGCCCGGCGACCGCCTGATTGAACATGTTAGTCGCCTGCGATATCCGCTTGATCAGGGTACCGAAAACCGGGTCCGCATACACCTGACCGGCCGCGGGGGGCATGAAAGTGTCGTAAAGCAGGGGCACGCGGGGGGTCGAATCGCTGACCGCTCCATAGATGGGAGCGGAAGCGCAGCAAAGAGCCGAGGCGATGCAGCCGCGCATGATCAGGCTAGATCGTGTCATACGCATTTTCCTTCTTCATGGAAGCCAAGGACTATCGGTTGATCGAGAAAGCGTCCACCCAGATCCACGAGCCTGCTGATGCAGTGTGTCGTCGGCCCGTTGGTTGGATGACCAGGGTGTGTGCGCCGTCTTGAAGGCCGTCGACCGCGTAGAGCACAGCCTGAGCCCGCGCCGTATTCGAGTAGGTGTCGACGGTGGCTCGGAGCCGTCCGTCCATGAAGACCTCGGCGATGCCCGACCACTCATCGCGGTAGCCAACCCACTTCACTCCCGTGCCTGTGAAAGCGAACGTGACCCGAGCGGCTGGCTCCATCGAGAGTCTTGCGCTGCCGTCCAAATGAGCGTTGAGCTGGTTGGTCGACCAGGGGCCGATCCAGGTGACACCTGCGTCTTTTCGGTCGATCCGTGTCTCCTCGCTGGTGTCTCGGTCAGTACGACCGCTTCCGGACCGCGGCCCCCGGCCTGGTCCTCTGGGGTCGAGACCTTTCGGGTCCCACTGCCTCGGTCCTGAATTGCTCCGATTGTCGGATTGATACCCCCGGGCAGGTGCCCGCCCCTCGATGTCGGGCTGCGTGACTGAAAACCCGTCCACCCATATCCACGAACCGGCAGAGGCGGGGTTGTGAGTTCCCGTGGTCTGAATAGTAAGAGTGTGGGGCCCGCCACCCAACCGATCTACCCTGTAAAGAGTCGCTTTGGCAGCCGCCGGGTTGGCATAGGTGTCCACGGTCGCCCGCACTGTGCCATCGACACTAACCTTGGCGATCCCGCTCCACTCATCGCGATAGCCGATCCATGTTGCCGATTCGCCGGTAAACCCAAAGGTCACCTGCGCCCCCGGATCCATGGCGAGCCGGGCCCGGCCGCCGCCATTCGCGGCGAGGTCCTTGGTCGACCAGGAACCGGTCCAACTCACGGACGCATGGTCTTCTTCGAAGAAAGTCGCGGTGTTTGGCGCCCGCGCTGCCTGGCCGCCGCCTTCGCCTTGAGCCCGGACGAGGGAACTGGACGTGGCAAAGGCGGTAAGGGCAAACGCGAGGCCAAGGCCGTGGGCGCGCCGAGCGCGTCTACTTCCGAGTGAACGGTTGCTTCGGGTGAGAAGCATCAGGAGTCGTGTGTCTTTCATAAGTGATTCCCTCCCAGGGCTCCATCGATCGCCGAGGCGTGGACCGGCGTCTTTCGGATGGCGTACTTCATAAGGTCGGCTCGAAGGTAGCTGCCCGCGCGCGCTCGAGTTCGGGCGCCCATGCGGTCAGGGGGCGCGATCAGAAAAAGGGCAAGCGGAGTCCGCATACCCTCGTATGCAACAAACGCGCCGCCTTGCCCCCAACCGAAGTGGATCTGACGCAGAAGGCCCCCGTTGGCTTTTTCGGAAGATACACAGCCAATGATGGGGGCTGCACCATGGAGGCCCAGTCTTTTGAGGACTTCCCCGGTCAACAAATGCCCTGGACTGAACGGAAATCTTTACAAAGCTCATCGTAGCCGGTCATCACCAGCAGGGTACAACGCTGATGCGCGCGAGAACTACGTGACGGAACTGCCGCTCTCATGCCGCGATCGAACGCCATTGCCCTGTGGACCAGGGCCTGGCGTCGGGCAGGAGGTCGGTCACGGCTCTCACGACATCAGGCCACTTGAGTTCATCGGCGAACCAATGGGCGGCTTCTTCTTGTGCGGATCGCCACTGGAACCAGCCGTCGATCTCCTGCCAATGCACGTGCCGGACTCGGAAACTGTCAGAAGCCCGGAAGTACCGCCCCAAGGCCGAGCCCTGACCTGGGAGACCCGCGGGAGATGACCCCGGTGGCCTACCGCTTTCCCGGACGTGCTTGTTCCCCGGTGCCCGATGCGAACCGGATCTCGAACCGGGCTCCCGGCCCGGGTCCGATGTCCAGACGGCCCCCGATCTGGCGGGCCAGGTCGCTCACCAGCTGCATGCCCAGGGAATGCACCCGCCTGGTCTCAAAATCGGGAGGAAGGCCGGGACCGGTGTCGTTCACCTGAAGAAGAATTTCTCCGTTCTCCTGCTGTCGGAGCACCACCCGGAGCTCGCCTTCCCGCCCTTCCACGAAGGCGTGCTTGAAGCTGTTGCTTATCAGTTCGTGCAGGATCAACCCGCAGGGGATCCCCTTATCGATCCCGACCTCGACCGGGGACAGGTCGAGGCTCAGTCTGGCCGAAGGTGCGGCGGGCGCGTGGGCGCGGAAGAACTGCTGAGCCAGTTCTTTCAAGTACCCCACCAGGTCCACCCGTCCGAAGGTCCCGGTGCGATAGAGGGTCTCGTGAAGGACCGACATCGAGACCACCCTGCCCTGCATCTCGGCCAGAACGAGTCGGACCGCCGGCTCCTGGCTCCGTCCCGCATCGAGCCGAAGGAAGCTGGTGATCACCTGGAGATTGTTCTTCACCCGGTGGTGGATCTCCTTGAGCAGGGATTCCTTCTCGGCCAGAGCCTCCCGGAGGGCCTGATCGGTCCGTCTCCTGAGGGTGACGTCGTGATAGATCCCGAGGAGCCCCACCACGACGCCTCCTTCTGCAAGCAGGGGAACCTTTGACGCGCTGAGCCAGGTCAGGCTGCCGTCCGCATTGGTTAACGGCTCCTCGTAGTCGAGCTTGGGGACTCCCGAATCCATGACCGCGCGGTCATCCTCGCGATAGAGAACGGCCTCAACCTTCCATGGCATATCGAGGTCGGTCTTGCCTATGAGATCCCTCGGGTCGGCAAATCCGGCGTCCCGGGCAACCTGAGTGTTTACGC
>Ga0163144_10030453_pt1 | contig 10322 bp, 3 predicted proteins | sample OliLak19BULKMAT1_FD_123175 | JGI IMG/M metagenome (GOLD analysis project Ga0163144, IMG submission 123175) | Freshwater microbial mat bacterial communities from Lake Vanda, McMurdo Dry Valleys, Antarctica - Oligotrophic Lake LV.19.BULKMAT1 | ecosystem: Environmental > Aquatic > Freshwater > Lake...
CGGTTCCTCTTGCAGCGATCGCATGAGCAGCGGGCGGGCGCGCTCGAGCTCGCCGTGGCGAATCTCGATCGCCGCCATGCCGAAGCGCAGCCTCGCCGGCGTGGGTCGGATGCGTCCGCGGAGCTTGGGTGCCTGCGCCAACTCGAGAATCGGCTCGGCGTTCGTGAAGGTTGCGCGGGCGGCCGCGAGCCCGCCAGATTCCTCTTCCAAGCTCATCGCTCGAAGCACGAAGCCAAGCGCCGCGTTCAGGGCGTCCGGTTCCGGGTGCTCACTCAGCGCGGGGCCCATCACGAGCGGCGCGACCTCGGCCATACCGTGCGAAAGCAGCTCGGTCGCCAATGGCAAGGTCGCGCGCGGCGAGCTGGGCTCGGCGCGAAACAAACTTTCGGCGGCGCCGAAGGTGGCGGCGTCCACCAGCTCAGGATCGAGCAGGCCTTCCGCGCCACTTCGCGCCGAGTCGAAGAATTGGTAAAGATCGGCCCAAGCGTCCGGATCATTGTCGTCCCCGGCGCGCTCGAGGCGGTCTCTGAGCTCGGGCGACATCAGCCGTTCCAGGCCGGCTGAATCCAGCAGGCTCAGCGCTCCGCGTGGGTCGCGTTGTCGCAGGAACAGCGCCGCCAGCGTATAGCCTCCCGCGCGTAGCGCGCGGTACGCCTCATAGGCTTCGTCTCGCTCCTGGCTCGAGCGGATCGGCGCCTCGCCGATGTTGGTGGCCAGCGCCTGCCGAAGCCAAGCTACCACGGCCTTTTTCGCAGCTGCCATGGCCTGCGGGCTAGTGTCGAGCATGGCGCGGCCAACCGCCGCGCGCGAAGCGGCCGAGGCGGCGGTCACGGCACCGCTACCCCGAGTCTCTTTGCGGAACTTCTCGATCGCGTCCAGGTGAGCTTGCACATCGCTTCGCAACGGTCCGCGTGGCAGCCGTGGCAGCAGCAGCGAGTACAGCGCCAAAGCGCGACCGTCGTTGCCCACACGCGCCATCTCCGTGGCAGCGTCGTTGAGAGCTCGCTCTCCACCCTCCAACATTTCGGGCCGTAGCTCACCTGCTCGGCCGAGTAAGAATGCGCCGCTCAGTGCGGCGAGTCCGGATGAGGTGCTGCCACTCGCGAAGCGTTCGTGCGTTCGGCGCAGCTGGTAGCGCGTGACGCCCACGAGGAGGCTCGCCCGATCACGCTTGCCCTCGCCGCCGAGCAGCAAGCGGTAGGTGGAGCTCCCGAAGGATTGAGCGTCCACGCGCGCTGCGACCACTGGACCCGTAGCCGAGAGCGCGGACTTGGCTGGGCCTGCGCCTGGGGCTCCAGCGCAGCCAGCGAGCAAACACACCAGCGGAAGAACGGCGAACCGCATTGCATCCCACCTTACCACCGCAGAGGCCCACCGCGAGGGACCGCGCGACGCCTAGTTCTAGAGGAGCGCCTGCCAAACAGGCTAGAAGGCCACGTCGACGTGCAGCCGGATGCCGCCTACGCCGGCTTCGCCCAGGCGGCCGCCGAGAGGCGCCACGTAGCTCACGCTCGGCGAAACGATGCCGAAGCGCGCGCCGACCTTAGGCTCGAGGACGGCTTGAAGACGCGACGGCGGCGTGGCGTTCTGAGAAGACTCGAACTCGACGGTATGGATGGCGCTCCAGACCAGGGCGAAGTCGAGCCCGGCATAGACTACCGGATCGTCCAGGAAGTTGTAGCTGCCGCCCAGGCTGGTGACTTCTCGAAGCGCGAAGCCGTTGATCTTGTACGTGCCAGCGCCGTCCGGGTCGTTCGGATTCTTGACGTCGGTGTTGAGGGCCGGAAGCAACACGAACTTGGCGTGAGCATGTAGCTCGAAGGCGCGCCGCTCGTGGCGAATGCCAGCACCGACGACGATGGGCAGCCGCTTCGGTTGAAAGAGCTCGCTGTCTTTCCAGCCGCTCGCCGCGTCGGCCATGCGATTCACCTCGTCCTGAGCGACGCCGGCGCCATCGCTGCTTTTGCTGGTCAGATCGGGGTTTCCCTGAGCGACCGGCACACCGAGCCCGAACGTGATCGGCACGCTCGTGAGCTTGTTCAGCGAGACCCGGTATTCTCCAAAAATCTCGGGGGCGCCGAGCGCTTGGGAGCCGAGATTCTGTTGGTTGGGTTGCTTGATGGTAGCAGTCGTCCACGGGACGCGTAGCCCGGCGGTGAGTGCTGGACTAAAGTCGTAGGTCCCACCCGCCATCAAGGTGACGCTGGTCCCCTTGCGCGTTGCCTCATGCGTAGGGCTGGGCAGTACCACCTTGCCGAAACCGATCAGCACCTCCCCGAAGACCACGATCTTGTCGCGGGCGCGGCCCTTCTCGACCTCTTTGACCTCTTCGCCCTGCTCTTGCTTTTCGGCGAGCTCGCCGGTCTTGCCCTCGGGTGCAAAGGGCCCGTCGTCGCTTTTCTCGCTTTCGGCGGGGTCCGCGCCGGTGCTGGCCATGCTGACGCCGGGCTTCTCCGGCTCCTTTTTGCCGGCTTTGGGCTTTTTCTGGGCAGCGGCGCTGCTGGCCAACAAAATCAGGGAAACGGCGATGGTAAAGGGTCGACGCATGCGTTTGCCTCCGGGGCGTTTTCGCGCGCGACGTTAGCATGTGATCCAAAAACAAGAGTAACGTACTGAGCTTCTCGCCATGAGCGATCCCCAGGCCCGGCCCCCGCCCAAGCGCCTTGCCGACTTCGAGATCATTCGGCGCCTAGGCGCGGGTGGCATGGCCGAGGTCTTCCTCGCCAAGAAGCGCGGGGCGGAAGGCACGTTCAAGCTTCTCGTCCTCAAGCGAATTTTGCCGGCATACGGTTCTTCGCGACGCTTCCGGACCATGTTCGCGGAAGAGGCGCAGCTCGCTACCCGCCTGAATCACCCCAACATCGTTCAGGTCTACGACTTTCAGGACTACGGGGAAGAGGGACAGCTTCTCAGCATGGAGTATGTGGAGGGGCCCGACCTGCGCAAGCTCATGAAGGCTGCACAGGCCAAGGGGCAGCGCGTTCCTCCGTACGTCTCCGCTTATGTCATCTCGGAGATCGCGAAGGGCCTTCACTACGCCCACGAGCGGAAGGACGAGGCCGGCAAGCCGATTGACATTGTTCATCGCGATGTCTCGCCGCAGAACATGCTGCTCAGCTTCGACGGCGCCGTAAAAATCGCCGACTTCGGCATCGCATCCGCGAACCTCTTTCGTGAAGAGCCTGGCGTGCTCAAGGGCAAGACCGCGTACATGTCGCCCGAGCAGGCACGCGGGGAGCGGGTGACACGGCGCACCGATATTTACTCCCTGGGCGTAGTTTTTTTCGAGCTACTTACCGGTCGGCCGCTCCACGGCACCGCGGAAGGAGCGGAGCTGCTGGAGGCCGTGCGTGGCGGTCGCGTCGAGCCTCCCAGCACTTTCGTCCGCGAGCTGCCGTCGGACCTCGAAGAAATCGTGATGAAGGCCTTGGCGAGGGATCCAACGGAGCGCTTTCAGACGGCGCGTGAAGTGGCGAGCAGCATCAGCCGCGTGCTCTTGATGCGCCAGCAGCTGCTCGACTCGCACGTGCTCGAGTCGGTGATGGCGGAGTTCGTGACCCGCGAGCACACGGCACCGGGTGAGCCGCTCCCGGACGGGTTGCAGGGCTTGCAGTTTGGTGCAGAGCACTCCGAGCACGCTTCCTCTCTATCGGTGGGTGCGGGGACGGGAGCATCGGAGCTGCCCGACGAAGCGACTGGACCTGGTCAAACTCGAGCCGGGCTACGGGAGCGCGCGGGGCGCGAGGTGCGTCACGTGGCAGTGGTGACGCTCTGCATTCACGGCCTCGCCGAGCTCACGCTGGCTTCTTCGCCTGCGCAAGCTGCGCACACGCTGGAGCAACTGACGAGCACGCTCGGGGAGATTGCCTTCCGGCGCGGAGCAAACTTCGTATGGAACCAATCGAAAGAGGGCGAGTTACCGTTCGCTCGCGCCGTCGTGGGGCTGATGGCCAACCCAGCGCGGGCTCCGCTCGACGCGGTTTGGCTAGCCATCGACGTGCACGAGGTGATCCGCGGCGCCTCCGAAGATCTGCCGCTTCCGCTCTCGGCATCGGTCGGCATCGTTCGCGGGATAGCCACGGGTCAGCGTGACAAGGCAGGGCACTTGGTGCGGCACGAGCTTTCTGAGCCGGCCAACCACTTGGCAGATTTGCTCGGGGAGCACGCGCCGCCGGGAGTCAGCTGGGTTGCGGGCGGACTGTACCGCCTCGTGCGCCGGGACTTTCTTTGGGGCGATGCCCCCACCATCAAGATCCCCGGCGCGGAGGAGCGCAACCTGCCGCAGGACATGCGCATCTACTCGCTTCTCCGTCCGCATACGCGCGAGGAGAAGCTGCTGGAGATGTCCAGCGCCTCCAGCGACCTCATCGGGCGCGACGCCGAGCTGGCCGACTTACACGCCGCCTACTACGGAGTCGTGGGCACCGGGCTATCGACGGGGCAGGTCGCGGCCCGCCTGATCTCCGGCGAGATGGGCATCGGGAAGACGGCCCTTTTGACGGCTTTTCTTAACGAGCTGCCGCCGGACGCTCGAGTGCTCCGGGCTGAATGCTCGCCGGCTCTTAGCGAGGTACCGTTCGCGACGGTCTCGGAGTGGGTCCGCGAGCTAACCGGTACGCGTTCGGACCAACCGATCGAGGAGGCCCGCGCGCTGATCAGCGAGGCGTTGAGCGAGCTGGCAGGAGGCGAGGACGGTCCGGAGATCCTCGAACGCATGGCGGAGCTTGCCACCGGCCGCGTGCGGAGCGCGGTAGATGAAGCCGACGTCGCGCGCTCTCGCCAACTGGTTGCCCTTGGACTGCGACGCTTTTTCGCGCGCGCCGCGCTAGAGGCACCGTTGGTCGTAGCGCTAGATGGCCTGCAGTGGGCGGACCGGCCGAGCCTCGAGCTAGTGACCGAGTTCATCAAGCGACCCGAGCCGTTGCCAATCTTGGTCCTGCTACTGGCCCGCCTCGACGAGCGCGTTGCCCCGCAGATCGACGACCTGGTGCGCATCGAGCTGCGTGGTCTCAGCGCGGAGCATCAGTTGCGACTGTTGCAGTCGCGTTTCGGTGTCATCGAAGGCGTGCGCGCGGTGTGCGCCGATCTGTTGCCGCGGGCGGGCGGTAACCCGTTCTTCTTGCTGGAGATGGTCGATGCGCTCCTTGAGCGCGGTCGCTTCGAGATCCACGAGCGCGAGGGCGGCGGCCAAGAGCTAGTGGCGGTCGAGCGTCCCGGGGAGGTCGCGCTGCCTTTGCCGTCGACCTTGGAGCAGCTGATCGCCGATCGTCTGAACGAGCTGCCGGGTGAGGAGCAGGCAGTGATCGAGTGGCTGGCCGTGGCAGGAGGACCGCTCGGCACCGAGGATCTGCTGGCGCTGGAAGGGCACGAGAGCGAAGAGGCGGTCATGCGGCTCTGCGCTCGCGGCTTGTGTGAGCAAAAGGGGGAGCTTACGGATGTGCGTCACCCGCTGACGCGCGACGTCGCTTACCGTGCCCTCGATCGTCGCCGACGCGTGCGCATGCACCGAAAGCTCGGGGAGCACCTGGGACGCAGCCCCCTCGGAAAGGGGCTCACCGCAGCCATAGTGGCGCGCCACCTAGCTCGCGGCAACGCTCGCCCGGAGGCCGCCGGTTTTTACCTCGAGGCGGCTGATGCGGCTCGCTCCAGTTACCAGACTCAGCTCGCAAAGCGCTGTTACCGCCGGGTCATCTCGCTTTTGGCCGATGACGATCCCAAGCTGATGGAAGCCTACGAGGCGCTGGAAGCCATCTCGCGCAACCAGGGGCGGTGGCAAGAGCGGAGAGCGCACCTTACGGAGCTACGCCGCTTGGCGAAGAGCAGCGGTAAGGCGTTCTGGGCTGCCACGGCATTGCTGCGCACCGCGCAGTTCGAGCTCGACGCAGGCCAGCTCAGTCGAGCCCTCGGCTCCGTGCAACGTGGCGAGCTGATGTCCAAAAGCTCCGGCTCCGCCGTATTGGAGGTGACCGCCCTGACCTTGATGGCCGAAATTCTGCACGAGATTGGCGACATGCAGGGCGCCCTCGCCGCAGCCGACCGGGCGCTGTTGGCGGCCGGCCACGAGGCGGCGCCAGCTCGGCTTCGGGCGGAGGCGCTGCGGCTTCGCGGTACGCTGCTGCGGCGGGTAGGTCGCGTGCACGAGGCGGTGGAGTGCCAAGCGGAAGCCATTGCGGTTTTTCGACGGGTGGGCGCTCGCCGGCTAGAGGCGCGCGCCAAGAACTCACTCGCGTACGCGCTACTCGTTCTCGGCCGCTTCGAGGACGGCATCGCGCTGGCGCTGGACGCGATTCGCATCGACCTGTCGATCGGCGGGCGCTTTCAGATCGCTCGCACCTTGAACACGATTGGGGGCTGCTATGCCAGCCTGGGCGACGTGGAACGAGGCCTCGCCTACCTCCGCCGTGCACGCGAAGCGCACGAGCGCTACGGGGATCGCGACTCGCGAGCCGACACCTTGCTGTCCACGGCAGAGCTCTTGCTAGAGGCCGGTGACTTCGTCGCGGCCGAAACTCTGGTCGGTGACGCTGGAGCGCTCACCGCAGTCACCGGCAGCGCCTACGACTCGGTCCACGAGAAGATCCTGCGCGCGCTGATGGCCCGCCAGACCGGGGACGCAGCGCGCGCGGTACTGCATGCCTTCGACGCACGGCAAGCCGCGGAATCACAGGCATACGTCGCGTTTCATTTCTACGCCATGGCCATCGAAGCCCGCGCCCGCGTAGAAATGGGAGAGAATCACACCGGAATTCTCTTGGCGACCACCGCGATGGGCGCCATCGAAACGCTACAGGGTTCCGAGTACGGCATCGCGACTCGCGCCCTGTGTTGCGAGGCGCTCGCCAAAGCAGGCTCACTTCAAGCCTCGGAAATTCTCGACCGCGCGCGCGCTTACGTCAACCGTCTGGTGCTCCACATTCGCGACCCCGGTTTTCGTGAGCTCTTCTTGAAGCGCCGCGTGGTGATGGAGATATTTCGAGATCTCCCAGCGCCGTCGCGGAATCCCGAGCGCAGCCTATTCTCTTAGAACAGGCTGATCGAGTCCTAGAAGTCGAAGTGAGCCGCCAAAGACGGCACGATGGCTAGCACCACGCCGAAACCGGTCTCGCGGTTGAGGCTGATAACGCCAGGGCGGGCGGCGGATGGCGGGCTGTTGAAGGCGTCCGGTACGTCATCCAGCGCTGCTCGACGCTGGCCTTCGCCGCGGTTCAGGTTGCTGAAGTCATCGCCCGTCGGCTTGCCAGTACGAACCGTGTCTGGCGGGAGCATGACGTAAAGTGCCACACCAAAGTCCAGGGTGAACTTCTTCGAGAACCGGTAGCCGAAGCGGACCTCCGGCGCCGCGAAAGGTACCCAGATGTTGGCGGGTTCCTCTGCGACGGCGACCTTTTCCCTAACGCTGACGGTTTCTGTGGCATCGCAGCCGGTTTGCGCGGGGTCACAGGGGTTGACGACGTCGCCGACGAAGCTGCCGCCATTCTTGAACGTGGCTTTGGCGCGCGCTGCGCCGCCCGCAACCCGAAAGGTAAGGGGCGTCTTGTCCAACAACTGGTAAGCGGCGGAAGCTGCGATGAACGGGGCTGCGAACGTGGTTTCGTCTTTGTAGTCGGTGCTGCGGAAGACCACGTCGTTCTCACCGGCCGCCTCCACCTTGCGTGTCATTGTTTCGCCGATGTACATGAAACCGAAGCCAAGCTCGACGCTGAAGCCCCGAATCAACTGATACCCACCGCGCGCGCCGGCGATGAAGCCGAGCGGTAGCCCTTTGTCACTGCACCTGCCATCCGCGCACGCTTGGTCCGCACTACCGCCTAGCGACAAGGCGAGCACGCCGCCGCCAAACAGCTCCACGTACAAGTGCGGAACGAAGCCGGCCTGCCACATTGGGTTGGAAAGATCTCGCTCCAACACGACCTTGATGATTTCCCGCTTTCCCTTCAGCAGATTGGCGGTCTTTCGGTAGGGAGCGAAGCCTTCTCCGGCGACCTCGAGCTGGTGAGCGCCGCTCTGCAGTCGCCCTTCCCAAACGCCGTTTCCGAGCTGCACGCCGTCCACGAAAACGCGAGCGTTCGAAGGCACTGGCTCGATGCGCACTTCTGCATCCAGCTCCACCGCCGATAGCGTCAGCGTCGTGGCCTGATTCTCTTTAACGCTGGCCTGGCTGGGCGCCGTGCCCAGGTTGCCTTCGCCGCGTAGAAATACAGTGTGCGGGCCCACGGCCACTGTGCCTTCGTAGCTGGGCGTCTTGCCCACCACGGCACCGTCTACGACCACGTCGAGCGTCTTCTGGCCTGCTTCTCGCACCACCAGCCGCCCGGTCCGGCTCAGGGCTTTCAGCTTGCCCTTCACGGTTTCGCGTTGGCCGCCGGCCACCAGCACCTGGGCTTCGTAGGCCTCGTAGCCTTCCTTCGCGATCCGGACCGTGTGCGTGCCGGCGTTCACTCCGATGGCCGGAAGTGGCGTGGTGCCCTGTTGCTGCCCGTCGATGACCACTGTGGAGCCCGCTTGATCGCTTTCGACCAGCACCTCACCCACGTTGTTCTTCAACTGCGTTACGGCATCGTCGATGGTCTTGCGTTCCTCCGCTGGAATGCTGGCGCCGAACGAGCTCAAGAGCTCGTTGTACATGGCTAGCGCTTCCACATAGCGTTTGAGCTGACGCAGCGAAAGCGCGGCGTTCTTCAATGCCACGCGCGTCGGGAAAAGCTTGCGCGAAGCCAGAAACTCGGCCAGAGCCGCATCCCAGCTCTCGTTCTGTACGAGCTCCAGGCCGCGTTGAAAGCGAGCCTTAGCTTCCTCTTTGCGCTTGTCCGCGTCGTCGACAGAGGCGGGCGCCGGGCTGCTCGCGGCCTGTGCCCGGAGCGTCAGGGGGTAGGTCACGCCTAGGACTAGAAGTAGGAGCGCGAGCCACCTTGTAATCGACAAACTCATCGTGCATCACCCTCGCGTTTCGGTTTCTGTGAGACGCCGTGGCTCCGGGGCTACTTGAACTCGTCCATGCCGGTTTCGACGGCCGTCTTCTTCGTGACCTTGGCGACGTCGGCCGGTTTCGAGCCCGCAGCCAGCTTGTCTCCTGCGCTCGCTTTGGCTCCGGGCTTGGGGTGCCACACAGCGACCTGCTTTTTCAGCTCGAGCTTCGGCGGCAGCAGACCGCTTTCCGTGATGGCTACCATGTGCTCTTCGGTTTGATCGCCGAGGCTGAGCTTGACTTTGCGGGTTGCCCCTGGGGATCCACTGATGGCTAGCTTGTCGCCGACCAACGTTTGCGCCTTGTCGTCCACCGTGACCACCACTTCCAGCGGGGCGATAACGTTCAAGTCGAAGGTCTTGGTCACCACCTCGGCGGCGAGCCGCTCGGTGACGGTGACGGTCTTGATGATCGGTGGCTCGGCGGAGGCCGCAGAATGCGTCTCCACGGGCGGCTTGTTGCCCATTACGACCAAAAGCCCCCCGCCCAACACCAAGAGACCGCCGAACGCTGCGGCGAAGACCGGCTTTTTCGACTTCTTGACCGGCGGTCCCACGTTGGTCACCGCCAGGCCTGTGCGCGTGATAGCGCGCAGCATGCCGTCGTCCGTGAGCTGCAAGCGCGGCGCCACGTACTGCCGATGGTTGGGGTCGATGGACACCAGCATGTTGGGCGTGATGCGCGCGCCGTCCGGCACGATCGCCTGCAGGGCATCGCGCAATTCGGCGGCAGATTGATAGCGTTTGCTGATGTCGCGCGAGATAGCCCGGTGAGTCACCTCGGCCAGCTCTGGCGGTACCCACGGCGCCTTGTCCTGAAGCAGCGGCAAATCCGCGGTGATGATCGCGACCATCAGCTCACCCAGCGAGGAGGCCTCGGAGTAGGGCAGGGAGCCGCACAAAAGCTCGTACAGCACGATGCCGAGCGACCACACGTCAGTCCGAACATCGATACTGGGGCTGCCCTTGGCCTGCTCGGGTGACATGTACAAGGGCGTGCCCAGCATGCTGCCCGTGCGGGTGAGACCGGCCGAAGTCTCGGAGAATTTCTCCATTTTCACCTTGGCGATGCCAAAGTCGAGAATCTTGACGACCATGTCGCCAGTCTCCCGCTTGGAGAGGAAGATGTTCGCAGGCTTGATGTCGCGATGCACGGTTTGTTGCTCGTGCGCCTTGGCTAGGCCCATTGCGGCTTGCAGGATGAGCTTGGCGGCTACCAATGGTTGCAGCGCGCCCTGGCGGCGCAGGGTGTGCTCAAGGTCTTCCCCTTGCAAAAGCTCCATCACCATGTACGGGAAGCCGGTCTTCGGGTCGGCGCCAGAGTCGAAGATTTGAACGATGTGATCGCTCTCAATCAC
>Ga0163144_10030454_pt1 | contig 10322 bp, 9 predicted proteins | sample OliLak19BULKMAT1_FD_123175 | JGI IMG/M metagenome (GOLD analysis project Ga0163144, IMG submission 123175) | Freshwater microbial mat bacterial communities from Lake Vanda, McMurdo Dry Valleys, Antarctica - Oligotrophic Lake LV.19.BULKMAT1 | ecosystem: Environmental > Aquatic > Freshwater > Lake...
GCACGCACCGTGTCGTCCATGCAGAACGTATCGTCAACTGGGGTTCAAAAAATGAGCGGAAGGCGCTAAACAATTACGGTGGCAACATTGCCACCTGAATCGAGCCAGAGCGGACGGCGGCGGCGGGGACTGTTTCATTAGAGTTAGGTCGCCAGCGCAAAGTGCGTTGTCCAGCCGAGAGTTATGGTGGAGGCTAACTGTAATGAAACACTCCCATCAAGATTGACGGTTGAGTGCGTTGGAAGAACACCTTTTTGCCGTCACTGTGGCGCACTTTACCCTTCAAACCATGCCAGCCGTCCAATGCTGGCTCCAGAGACGCTCAGAGACGGTTGGGCAGCAAATGGCGGGGCGCTCTGGCGGGACTTGCGGTGTTGATCGGGATTTTGGATACGCAGGTGTTTGCTGATGTGGCTGGATCAAGAACCGCCGCCGTTAATAGATGAGCGAGCCACGTGAGACGTTTGAGCTGAATTATAATTACGACGACGCTGGGCGCATGCTCAGCATCAGCGACGGCACTAACAGCATGACTTATACGCAGCGGTCTCCGGGTGGATTGCCGCGCCGCGCGGCTTACTCTAGCGGCATGCAGGTGAGCTGGGATTACGACGCGCAGTTCAACTTGAGCGCGCTGACGTATGCCAACGCGAACGGCACGAATCTGACGAAATTTAATAGTGTGAATGACCGCTTCGGCAAACGGCGGTCGCTGACGGTGCTGCCGACCGGCGAACATACGAATTACGAATACGACGCGGCGATGCGGCTGGCGCGCGAGAACCGCGCGGTGCCGGTGCCGGGACTGCCGCCCAAGGTCAGCGATACGCGCTACAGATATGACGTTGTGGGCAACCGCACCGAGCGCAATGTCGCCGGGAAGGGCGTGGATGCGTACGTGTACAACAACCGGCACGAGTTGACTACGGCATCGCATGTGGACGGCAGCGCGACAGCGGGGCCAACTAAATAAATCTTTTCTCCATGTTCTGTGTGGTAAATCAGTTCGTAGTTAGTTCTCGACCTTCGCGCCGGCCAGATTCTGGTAATAGAGCCGGATCTGTTTGGCGTATTTCGCCGGCATCTTGCCCTTCACGGCTTGTTCGACTTCGGCGCGTTCCTTCGGCGGCAGAGCCACCGTCCAGCCCGCGTTCTGAACATCGTTGAGCTTGCCGTACTGGAATTGTCCCACGCCCGCTTCGTGATCTTCGCCCTTGCCCTTGGGCGGAGGCGGCGTGTTCGACGGCTTGTCCGGCTTGCCTTGGGCCATGCCGGCGGCCATCGCCTGCTGCGCCTTGGCCAGAGCGGCCATCGCCTTGCCCTGAGCGGCCTGAGCTTGTCCGGGCTGTCCCGCTTCCATCGCTTCGGCGGCGGCTTCAGCAGCTTCCGCGGCGGCTTCGAGCGCCTCGCCGGCTTCGGGCGAAACTCCCGGCTGCGCGGCCAATGCTTGAGCGGCTTCGGCCAGATCGGCTTGTTCGCCGGCGTTGGCTTCGGCTGCGGGCGCGTCGCCTGCGGCCGTTTCCTGCGCCAGTGCCTGCTGTTCGGCGGCCAGACCCTGCAACGCTTCGGCGGCGGCTTCCGCGGCGGCAGCCGGATCGACAGCAGCCAGTTCGGCGGCGGTCGCTTGCGCGGCGGCTTCAAGCGCTTCGCCAGCCGCTTCCTGGTGTTCCGCGGCCGCTTCCTTGTTGCCTTCAGCCAGGTCCTTCGCGGCAGCCTTCATTTCCTTGTTCGCTTCAGCGAGTGCTGCCTTAGCCGACTGCGGTGGCGGCTCGCCGGCGGCTGCGTCTCCGGCGGGAGGCGGCTCGGCGCTGGCTTCAGCACCCAGTGCTTCGGCTTCCTTCGCCAACGCTTCTTCAGCGCCGGCTAAATTCTGCGCTTCGGCGGCGGGTGCGGCATCCGTCTTGTCGGCCAGAGTCTCCTGCTTTTCTTTTAATTCATTAATTTTGTCGAGCTGATCCTTGAGTTCCGCGGCCTGTTCGGCGGCGTCCTGCGCGCCAGCCAGCTGCTCCTCGGTTTTCTTGATCGCTTCGTTCAAGGCTTCGAGAACCTTCTCCTGATTCTTCTGCGCTTCCGGCGCCTGGTTGTTGGCGACCTGCTCCTGCGCGGCGTTGGACTGCTCTTCGGCCTTGGCCAGACTCTTGTCTTCCTTGGCCAGCTCATCAAGCGCCTTGGACACTTCGCCCTGGTCCTGAACCGCCTCGGCGAGCGCCTTGTCGTTCTTCGGATCGAGCGCCTTGGTTTCGGCGAGAGCCTCTTCCTGCTTTTCTTTGGCCGCTTTCAGGTCCGCAAGTTTCTCTTCAAGTTTGGATTGTTCGTCGGTGCTCTTGGCCAGTTCCTTGTCGGCTTCCTTCAACGCGGCGAGAACTTCTTCTTCCTTTTGTTCGGCGGCGCGGGTCTTGTTTTCGGCGATGTCGTTTTGCGCTTCTTCCGATTTCTGTTCGGCTTTGGCCTGTTCGAGCTTTTCGATGGCCTTCTCGACATTTTGAGCGGCGGCGGGATCGGTCTGCTTCATCTCCTTGGCCTGCTCTTTAAGTTCATCGACGGCCTTGTCGAGTTCTTCGGTGGCTTCCTTTTGCTTCTCGGTGGTCTCCGCCAGCGCCTTCTTTTCTTCTTCGTTCAGTGCGCTCTTGGGTTTGCCTTCCAGATTTTCCTTCGTCGCGCGGGTGTCTTTAAGTTTCTCGAGCGCTTCCTGCTGCTTCTTAATGGCCTGAGCGAGAACCTTCTTCTGCGTCGCCGGAGCGAGCTGGCGCTTCAGCGTCTTCAGCAATTCTTCCAGATCGGTGACGACCACGGCCTGTCCGGTGATGGCGTCGGTGAGGCCGGCTTTGGCTTCGGCCGTTTCGCGGCGCGCGCGGTGGAGGGAATCAACGACGGCCTTCACTTTCTTGGTGCCGATGTCGTCGAGCTTTCCGGTCGCGGCCTTCATGGGCTCGCGGGTCTGCAATTCGACGAAATTCTGCTGCATTTCTTCGAGCAGCTCGCGCATCCCGTCGGATGTCTTCACCAGCTGACCGCCGAGCTTTTCCTGCGAGCTCTGCACGGGGCGGATGCTGCGGATCGGATCTTCTTTTTCCTTCTCAGTCAGCAGCACTTTTTCTTTGGCCGGCTTGGGTTTCTCGAGGGCATAAGCCGACGTGCTCAGCGCGACGGCCATCGCCAGATAGGAGACAGGAGCGCTCCAGAACGAACGAACGCGAATAGAATTCGACTGGGCCATGTGTGAATCTCCTGAGAATACGTTGAGAAAACCCTGTCTCTCTTTACACCATTAAAGGGGAATGTATGTCTAAACTTTTTTATATCGTTCGATGCTACGGAAACACAGCCTTAGACTATCGATGAGCCGCACGGGTGTGGACATGATTACACAAATTCAGCCCCCTCTTGACTCTGGGTGAAAAGAGCACAAACTCCAGCTGGGATCGTCGGCGCTCCCAAGGGACCGAACGATGCAATTTGAGCTGCGATGGATCAAAGGATTGAAATGCGGTCGGCTGGCTATCGGACCGCGGCCGCTCGGCGGACATTATTTGCCCGAGCAGATCGGAAAGCTGCGCCATGCTGGCGTTCAGATCGTGGTTTCATTGATGGAACCCCAAGAGGCGGCGCGCTTTGAACTTCAAAATGAGGCCGCCGTCTGCGCGCTAAATAAGATCGACTTTATCTCGTTTCCGGTGCGAGATCATGCGGTTCCAGAATCTATCAAGGCGATTTATACCCTGTCCATCGAGCTCAATAGGCTCCTTGATTCGGACCGCTCGATCTTCATTCATTGTTTTGCAGGTCTGGGCCGGTCAGCGCTTCTGGCCGCCTGTGCACTTGTGCAGCGTGGCGGACGCCCTCTTGCAGCGTGCGACTGCCTTTCTGAAGCGCGGGGGTTCGTCGTTCCTGAGACGCCAGAACAATTAAAATGGATCTGCACGTTTGACGAGTATTGCCGGAACGGACCCCACCATTCGGTTTAGGCGCTGGTCGATTCGTGTAGCAGTTATACGTGCTGCGCGTCGAAACATTATTGCGTCTAGAAGATGGAAAAAGAGAACACGTTTTTTGACGTCAAAGCTGCTTTAACCCCTGTATTAGCGGGCGCAGCAGTTGCTATACGTTCGTTGTACCGAGAACGACCGCTTCTGAGGAGTTACATATGCTGCGACTGATGTTGATTCCCGTGTTGCTCTCGTTGGCGGTGTGTTGTCTCTCGGCATCGTCCAAGGAAGTCTCACAAGTGGCTTATGAACTCGCGCGTAAGAATACTTCCGAAACAGAATGGAATGCGTACGTTTCAGGGGCGAAAAAACGGTATGAGACGTGGGCTAACGACAACGATAATGGCAGCCTGAAAAATTTTCTGGATAGCAAACTGGTGGAAATCGCGCCCGGCGCTTTGACGGGTAATGCCAGCGCCATAAAGAAGCTGGTCCTGTGGGTTGCTCTTTACGTGGAGTTCAAAGAACCCGCACATTCGCGCTTGCAAGCCTATATGGAATCAAATGAAGCGGCATTCACAACGCTTGTGAACAATTTCACCTGGGATGGCGCGGCGCGCATCTCTGCATTGAAAAAATAATCCCTGTTGTAAAGTCATGTTCAAACTGTTGCGCTTCTGCATAATGGCTGCTCCAGTTATCAATAGAGGAGAGCAGCCGCGTGAATCTTGTGGTGTTGGGGCAGCGTATCAAGGGCTTGCGCGAGAGGCGCGGATTGAAGCAGCGCGATATAGCCAGCGCGCTTCAGATTAGTCCGCAAGCGGTAAGCAAATGGGAGCGCGGGGAGAACGCGCCCGATATCGCCGTGCTGCTGGATCTGTCAAAGCTCCTCGGCGTGAGTGTCGATGCGTTGCTGGGCCGCAGCGAGAATTCAAACGATACCTTCGAAGCCACTGTTTTCTGCACGGGGCTGAACGGCTTCGCGGAGCGCTCCGCATCCATGCCGCCGCGCGACGTGGCGCGCTGGGCGAACGGACTTTTCCATCTCGTCACGGAGTCGGTTGCGCGCTTTGATGGCGTGCCGGTGAAATACGTCGGTGATGGCTTTCTCGGATTTTTCTCCGGCCCTAATCACGCGCGCCGCGCGCTGGAAGCCGCGCTGGACACCCGCACGCACGTGCCGACGCCGGATCTCGTGATCACACTTCACAGCGGCGATATCTACCTCGGTTCGATTGGCCATCCTGAGTACGCGCGCGCCGACATCATCGGCGACGCCGTAAACACCGCGTTCCTGGTGTTGCACTGGGTAAGCGCCAACGCCAAGAGCCGGCTGGGCATCACTGAAATGGTGAAAGAAAAATTGGAAGGCGGCGACTTCAAATTGTCGAAGCCCACCGGAGTCCGCATCCAACTGATGAACCGCACCGTGAGCGTGTATGAAGTGAAGTAACGGCGCACGGCAGCTTTGCGCGTTGCGTTGACTCTTCCAGATCGCGAAATAAAAAGCGCCCCTGAGAGCGCCGCAAAAAGTACGAATTGAGTGGGCTTGGGCGTTACTTTTCGCCGTCGTGCGGCCTGTGGATCCAGGTCTTTTCGGAATGATACGGGAACTTCGGCGCCAAGCCCGTGCAGCGGTAGTAGCTCTTGATTTCGTCAATGCGGTAAGGCCGCTGCGGAGCCCCGCATTTCGGGCATTCCATAGTGACGCGATTTACAAATTCCGGCAACGGCGCGCGCCGTATTTTTTCACCGGTGCGCTGATCTTCGTTACAACCGTACAGCACCACCACAAGCGACAACACCAGTGCGGCTTTAAAAAATCGTTTCATTGCACGCATCCCCTCCGTGCCCCCACGGCAAATTATTTGATATTTATATCTTAGCGGCAGTTTCAAGACTTCAAGCAAATAAGTCTGGGAGTCTGGGAGTCTGGGAGTCTGGGAGTTTCGACGTTCTAAGCTGTTGCGATTCCCGAATAACCGGAATCACGACGCCAAGACTCCAGACTCCCAGACTTTCCCCCCTCACATGACTTTCACTTTCGGTCGCAAACCGTATTTTTCAATGCGGCTGCGCAGCGTGTTGCGCGTGATGCCCAGCAGCTTGGCGGTCTGTAGTTGGTTGCCATTGAGTTTCTCAAGCGCGCGTCCAATCAGCAGGCGTTCCATGTCTTCAATCAGGCTGGCTTTCCCGCTGCTCAAAAGTTTTTCAACCAGAGAGTCCATGTCCATGTCATCGACAGCATGCCCAGGCACCGACGGAGATGGCGCGGGCGAATTTAACACCGGCGAGGAAGGCGCGTTCTGCGCCGACACGACAGATTTGTTCGCGTCATCAAGGCGGCCTTTCGGCCCGAACTCCAGGTGATCTGTATTGATGATGCTGCCGTTGCACAGCACCATCGCGCGGCGAATCACATTCTCAAGCTGGCGGATGTTGCCCGGCCAGTCGTATCCGGCCAGTGCTTCGAGCGCCTTGGGCGAGATGCCAGTTGCCTCACTGACGAGCGCTTCGCGGTGCCGCGACAGAAAATATTTAACGAGCTCCGGCACGTCGTCGCGGCGTTCCCGCAACGAGGGCAGGGTGATCTCCATGACGCGCAGCCGGTAATACAGATCCTCGCGAAACTTGCCTTCTTTTACGAATCCTTCCAGATTCTGATGCGTGGCGGCAATGATGCGCACGTCGACTTTAATGGTCTCCGTTCCGCCGACCCGCTCAAAGGTATTGTTCTGCAGCACGCGCAGAATCTTGGCCTGCGTTGCGATGCTCATGTCGCCGACTTCGTCCAGAAATAGCGTGCCCTCATTGGCCTGCTCAAACTTGCCCAGCTTGCGGCTTTCCGCGCCCGTGAACGACCCTTTTTCGTGTCCGAACAATTCGCCTTCCAGAAGATTCTCAGGGATCGCAGCGCAGTTCACGGCCAGGAACGGCTTCGTGGCTCTCTTCGAATGTTGCCACAGCGCGCGGGCCACGAGCTCCTTGCCGGTGCCCGATTCGCCGCGAATGAGCACCGGAACTTCGCGCGGCGCGACCTGCCCGATTTTTTTGCAGACTTCGTGCATGGTCAGCGACTGGCCGATGATGCGGTCGCCGTTGGTGTTCTTGTCGGCGGATGACATCTTCTTGTCGAGAATGTTTTCCAAACCGGTGCTGACGCGCTTATTAAGCCGCGCGTTATCCAGAGCCTTCGTGACAACGTTGTTGAGATTGTCCGGATCGAACGGCTTCATCAGGTAATCATAAGCGCCGCGCTTCATGGCCTCGATTGCCGTTTCAGTGGTGCCGTGCGCGGTCATCATGACAACGAGCTGTCGCGGCCGCTGCTTGCGGATGGTGCGGAGAAGTTCGAGACCGTCGGCGCCTGGAATTTTAACGTCAAGTAGAACGAGATCGGGATCTTCGCCGCGCAATGCTTCGAAACCCGCCTCTGGTGTTTGTACCGCCGTCACGCGCCGCTCGTCGTTGGAAAGCAGGCGCGCCAGCGAATAGCACACGCCCTCGTCGTCATCAATGATCAGTATTTTCTGCATGATTCGTTACCCCAAGTACGCCCCCATCACAGTCGTTTTCAAACAGATTTATTGATATTGAGCATTAATCAGGCCACTTATTTCACCGCCTCAGGCAAGACCGCGCGGAAGAGCGCGCCATGCCCCATTCCGGTGCGCGGCGATTCCACCTCCAGCCTTCCGCCGTGTGCCTCGACGATGCGCTTGACAATGGACAGGCCCAAGCCGACACCGGTCTTCTTGGTTGTCACGAAGGGTTGAAACAGCTTGAGCTGAACGCTGTCGGGCAGGCCCGGACCGTCATCGGCAACTTCGAGGAAGACTTCCGGCGTATGCCCGTTTTCCGTGGGCATTCGGCCTGTTGTCACATGGATGCGGCCGCGTTTCTCCACGGCCTGCATGGCGTTCAACACGAGGTTGTAAACGACCTGCGAAATCTGTGTGGGATCGCCCCGCACGAATAATTCCTTTTCGCACAAATCGATGATCAGGCGCGTGCCTTCATTGGCCGACGAAACGAGCAGCAACATCGATTCATCAACGGTGGCATTGACATCCACGGCTTTCTGCTGCATCGGCGCAACCTGTGCGCGCGCCGTGCTTAAAAATCCATCGACGATCGTCTCAAGCCGTGCAATTTGCTTGTTGATCATCTCCGCGTCCTGCTGCGATTCGGGCGCGAAGTTCTGCAATTTGCAAAGCGTTCCGAAGAGTACCTTGATGCTGGTGAGCGGGTTGCGGATCTCGTGAGCGAGACCGGCGGCCAGTTCACCGAGCATAGAGAATTTTTCCGCGCTGCGCAGGCCTTCTTCAGCGGCCAGCATGCGGCGGTGCGCTCGGGCATTTTCAATCGCCAACGCCGCGGAGCGCGCCAGACTGCTGAGCAGGCGCTCGTCGTGGCAGTCGAAATGGCGCTCCTTCGAGGCGTACACGCAGAGAATGCCCAGCGCCTTCTCCTTGGACATCAAGGGGACGGCCAGCAGCGAATGCACCAGCGTATCCACCAGGAAGTCACGGCTGGTGTTCGTTGCATGAACATCCTGAAAAATGGCCGGCTTTCCGGTCGCGATAATCTGCCCCAGCAGCGACGATTCCGCGTGCACGCCGGGCTGCTGCCGGTAGCGGTCGCTGCCGCCATGACACGCCGCCATTTCGAGCAATCCGTTCGCGTCAGAGGTCAAAAACACAGAGACGATATCGGCCCGGCAGACGCGCGCGGTCTGCTCGACGGCCTGCGCCAGGACGCTGCGCAAGTCGAGCGTGCTGCTGAATCCGCGGCTGACTTCGCTGAGCAGTTCGAGTTCTTCCGCGCGGCGGCACGCTTCTTCATACAGGCGCGTGGATTGGATGACGCGGGAGGATTGCGCGGCCAGCGACGACAGCAAGGCTTCGTCTTCGGCGGTAAAATGATTCAGGCGCGTGGAATCGACGGAAATCACGCCGATGATCGAGCCGCCGATTTTCATCGGCACCGCCAGTTCACTGCGCAGATTCTGTTGCACGCGGACGTAGCGCGGATCCTTGCGCACATTCCCGATGCGCAGCGCAACTCCCGTCTCCGCCACCCAGCCCGTGACGCCCTGTCCGATCAACAGACGCGTCTTGAAAATCTGTTTTCCCTTAAATCCTTCGGCCACTTCAACGGTGAGCGTATTGCTCTCGGGCTGTGTGAGCATCAAACTGGCGGAACTCGCGCGCGTAATACTGAATGCCGCTTTAACAATGAGCTGCAGAATTTCTTTCGGCGATTTGTCCGCGCCAAGGGCTTCACTGATCGGCGCCAGCGAGGCCATATCAACACGCCGCCCCCTCGCAGCCTGGAGGGACAGCGGTTTCGCGGCCGCCGGTTCGTGTTTTTTCGCCAACGCCTTGGCCATCTTGGGGGTACCCTTTTTTGCCGGTACCTCCAATTTCACAAATTTCTTGCCAGTGGTTTGATCTTTGGGTTTCATGGGAGATATCCATCGAGTTGTACGATTCGAGCATTCTTAACGGCATGTTTTACCCGATGTGGTCAAAAATCAACACGAGGACATGTTCAAATGAAGACTACATTCTTTTCTAAGTTGCTGATAGGACGCAGATGCGATTATGAGAAATCTGAACCCATCTCGAAAGAGAATTTTCTAGGGGTCGTTTAGTCGTGTGGCGGTGATTGCTCTTTGCCAGAAGATGTGCTGGCTGTGAACAGATGGCGGTTCGCTAGAAAGTAGTCGACTCCAGACCACGTCGTGACGAGCGTGACGACCCACATCAACGTCTGTGCCAACGAGTAAACCGTGGAGCCTTTATTCGCTGACTCGTACGCCACGTACTCTTCGCCCCAGATGACAGCGACAGCGAGCGTCACGAACACCACCGTGCCTTGCGCGATAGCCTTAATCTTGCCGCTGGCGCGCGCATGCACGAAAACGCGCTGCTCCACCCCGAACGTGCGGATTACTGTGACCAGCAGATCTCGGTAAAAGAGCGTCATCACCATCCAGAGCGGGATCCATTTTCCGTGCGCGTGGCTGGCGAACGCAAAAAAGCAACTCAGGCGAAACGTGGAGTCCGCGTACGGATCAAGCAGCTTGCCAAAATCGCTGACCTGGTTGAGCCTGCGCGCCAGAATGCCATCCAGGACATCCGATATTTCACTCAGACTGAGCACGATCAGGCAGGCCCACAAGCCGGTCGTTTTGCTCATGACGCCCGATAGAAAGCCGCCATCGCCCGAGCCGATAAAAAGCGCCAGGAAAAGGGGCGCGGAGGCCAGCCGAAAAAGCGTGAGGATATTGGGCCAGGACATGTGTGTTCCGTTGCGCCGAGTGGAAGCTGCTTTTGCAGCAGGATACAATGACCGTTGCCAGCGATTGCGCAAGTTCAGAAGGCGGCGTCC